>JAABUO010001583.1_pt1 | contig 15917 bp, 17 predicted proteins | sample 5559291 | NCBI WGS metagenome assembly JAABUO01 (sample SAMN10711878, study PRJNA513372) | rock metagenome | isolation source: Antarctica rocks | place: Antarctica: Victoria Land, Finger Mt sud
TCTGTTCAAATCGTAGGTAAAATGTTTCGTGAGGTTGAATTTATGATTAACAGATTAGTAGAGGCTGGGTTCAAATCTAATTGCAAATTTTTTTGCTTTGTGCGCTCTCTCATTGTTACAGCTTAGCGGGTCGGGAGTTTTCATAATCTCACTTCAAGACGGGCACTGTGGAACTGCTACGATACCACAGTGGCTGCTCAGGCTAGCCGAGGTCACGTGACACCAGATTATGTAGAGGCTAAATACAGCCTCCAATCCGCTAAATGCAGCCCCTTCCCTGAATCTTCCTTGAAAGAAGCCCCGTAGAAGCGGAAACACAATAAACAGTAAAGTAGCTCTTCCAAGTAGGGTTCTAATGCTTCAAGTAGATTTTCAGTGTGCTTTTCAAAGGTGAATTTTGATAGATTTTCACGGGTTTTTGGAAAGAAAACTTCGAAAGTTTAAGGGCAGCCCTAAAGGCTTTTCTGGGGGCTTTTCTAGGGGCTATTCCGGACGTTACTTTGGGGGAGCTTTAAGGGTTCCTCTAAGGGCCCCTCTGGGGGCGATTCCCCAAACTTTAAGTCGGGGGCTGCATTTAGCGCGGATGGGGGGCTGTATGACCGACTTCGGTGCTGAGAAATTTATCTTTGGCAATTGAAGCAGGTGATATAACACCAGCTTTCCTTTGTCTAAAAGCTGTTCCGTTCTCTCGTATGATGTCCAGACCATGAATGGTGAAAGAGACACTCCGTTGCTCCTCGTCGCTTCTAGGAACGGCTATCATTGGCACGGCTATCATTGGCGCGGCCAGCCGCGACTTATACTTTAGTCCCGACAAATTTACCCTTGACCGGATTAGGCTTGATACGCTTATCCGGTAGAAATGTTCTTTCACGTTGAGGGATAAAACTTCACCTGGCTTAATTCGTACAGGTCTCGGTATTGTCATTAAAGCCAGCTTCAGCAATCTTCATCCTTCTGTTTTGCCGACCGCGGACTCAGGGTGTGATCTCGATCTCGAAAGACAATAATGAGCAGCCATAATTGTAGAACGAGCGTCGGAATTTTCGAGTATCTGTAGATTCATGAAACGCAACTGCCTCAAGATTGAAAGTTGAGTTTATGCAAGTGCTGGCACTCGATATGTAGTGAGTAGAATCGAAGAATCAATAATTAGTTAAATACCACAAATCTCCCATAATCTGGTCTTATGGTCTAGTTAGTGAATCTTACATATCGGATTTGCAATGTGCTGACCCAAGGAACAGGTGGTATGATTCTCGCTTAGGGAAACCTGAGTTCAATTGCGAGAGGCCCCGCGTTCGAATCGCGGTAAGACCCGTTAATTTTTTGTATATTATCGGCAAAATACCAAGGAGTCCACCAACACTTGAAAGCCACAAGGTTTTCCGCAGACACACTTGCAGATCGATTTACCCCCGCAATCCGCCTGGAGATTCCTGAAGACTAAGGTACCTTAGTATGATAACGACGTAAACGGTAAGGCAAGTAAGTAAAGTAGATAACGTATGGTAATGAACGTATGGTATCCCGTTCTCCTTGTACACTTTCAACTGCTTTCATCAAACTCAGCAGAATACGACTCTCGCTAGGTTCTGCATATTGATCTGCCATCTATGCCTGCAACGTTGTGGAGGGACCTTCAACCACCTTCTGAATATGGTAAACGAATGCCCTGATTTTCTAGCTCTACATTTTGATTGATGCGACCTAATCAGCACGAATGCTTTCGTTGACCATCAGCCAAATCCACACCCTCGCATCCTAGCTGTGTCAGACCTGCCTTCTCCAGGCTCGTTATGCCGGTACATTGCTAAGTGGAAGCGTATAGCCTGTTCACCATGCGTTGCGGTTGCATGTGGGGGCAGCTCCAGTTGTTGGATTAGGTACCTATACCTTTGAGCTTCTTGCTTTCTTCTGTACCACTGTTCTCAAGGATACCACTGTAGAATCTCCTTTCACCCCGCATTGAACCCGAGTCTCGGAAACCACCGTTTGATACTTGTCGAAGAACGTTTTTAGTAAAAGAAATGCCTATCTTGTACCGTCCATTCCTGGACGCTATGTTCTAAAGAGCGGTAATGCATCTACCTATCTGTTCGTGAACTTGTTACTCAAGAAAATCTCTGGAATCTCAACATGGCATATAGACGACTTGAACAGTTAGACGATCGTAGTGATGGATCTTGTCTTTTACCCACAGGTGATGAAAAGGCGTTTGTGGATGTGGCACCTTCGGGAAAGCCAACGAATTTCCTTACCATAGCCCTCGTGCTTGTGATAACTTTACTACTCTGTTCCAACATCGCAACCATGCTGCGGATAGCCACTTTGAAGCGAGATCAAAGCTCCATTAGTTACAGTAGGGAGTCGTACCTAAACCCATCGGTCCAGCTGACGTTGGCATAGCTGGCATCGACGCGTTGGGACAAGAATGGCACATATACAACACCACGAACGACTTCACCTCTGACGATCAGGCCACAGTGAGCAATGCATGGGCCAAATATACCACCAACGGTTTCGTCGCTCTACCGCATGATTTTGTGAAAGAGAAGCATCTACCAAGGTCTAGACCAATGCCTGAAGACCCCAGAAAGGGCCTGTACGTACTTGCGGGATTCCATCAACTACACTGCGTGGTAGGCCTTCATCTATCGTGCGAGCGGTCACTCGATCCTAACTCGAGACAGATGTATCTGCGAGAAGCCATCCAGGATATGAGCGACGGGAACTTCAAGGACGATAGCATCTCCCACGTCAACCACTGCCTCGACACCCTACGTCAAGCCATCACTTGCCGTGCCGATGATATGCCTCTGGCATTCCCAGGCCCCACGGTTTTGACCGGGCATAGTCAACCCGTCCAGTGCAGGAACTGGGATGCTTTGACCATATGGGCGAATGAGCACACCGCTTGCTTTCCTACACTGCACTGCTGACCACCTTGATGGCGGCTTCCGCAGATAGGACCTGCTGATGGGTCATGTGGTTGATTCTGTATATATGCAAATGTTTTTGATACTGGTATGAGGTCTATCACAGAAAGGTATCGGAGCAGGCCACTCTTGCATTCGGTGAATGGACAATACTTGTGTACGTGAAGAAGATTGGGTACTCACCCTCTTTTGTCACAGCTTGACCATCAGCCACTGATACCCAAAAGCTAAGACCTAGTGATATGCCTTCGAAGACTTTCTCTTTCACCACACTCAACCTTTAGTATCTCACACCCCTGGGGAGCTGCAGCAAACGAGGAATGGGCTACGTAGCCTTGATTTGGTATATAAAGCAACGATGCAAAAAAAGATGCAGGGTCAGGTTAACGCCTTCATTTATTACCGTTAGGCCTGTCTGTATATGTTGGCTGCCTTCACCCTCTTCTTCTGGCTCTTCTTGCAGTTCTTCCGCCCCTCCCTGAAGCTAGCCCTCTCACTGCCCCCCTCGCCGCCCCTCTCGCAGTCCTTCTCGCAGATCGCCCTCTCGCACCTCTACCCTTCCCTCTCCTCCTCCCCCCCCCCCCTCTCCTAGCGGGCGTCAGGGGCGGTGTAGGCAAACCAACTCCATCAGGCGGCGGCGACACCGATCCCTTAAACTCCGACTCATTCTCCCCTCTCGCCTCCACACTCCCCTGGCGCTCCGATCCCTCTGGGCTCTGATACCCCGTACCCGTCGGCGGCCAAGACTCCTCCCCCTCCTCTACAACTGCCCGTCCAGCATCTCTAGCGACCACGGGGTTTCCTCTATCGTCCAACTGCCAGAGTTGCGCGCCTTGTGCATTCCCTCTTGTCGCTCTCGTCCTTGTCCTCGCGGCGCTCGCGAATTGCCGAGTCGGTTTGATGATTACGCCCCCGCAGGCCCGACAGTCCAGCACTTGCGTGTTTTCAGCGTCCCGCTGGTTTCCGCAACGGTGACTGCATCTGTGCCGTTCGATTAGCATCTGTCTCACGCCCTGCCAGTCGCGGTGATATCCCTTGCGACGAACGACATGGCGGTCGGCGCGGCCCATGTAGCGGGGTTCCACGCGGACTCTGAAGTGGTTCTGGAGGGTGTGGATGCTTCGCTCAAGGCAGCTGCGACACTGCCATCGATCGATCAGGTTGGCGCAGGTGCATGTGTTTCTGCCGTCGGGGTACAGGCAGGAGAACTGGGCGCGATGGCTTGTGCATGTTGGGACAAGATGGGCTTGGTAGAGATTGTCGATCTCCCAGAAGTTTCTTGAGTCGTTGATGTGGTCTTGGCAAACCCGAGTGATGCCACGGACGCGGTTTTCGCGTGCAGAAGGGTCGAAAGGGCCGTGGCAATCTTCCGCTCGGCATTCCCAGATGTCGTTGGCATAAGGGTTGGTGGGGCTGCGACGATCGTGTGGACATCGTCGTGTCCGTTGGGTCTTTCGCACGTTCCAAGGGATCCACTCCGTGCAACGATTTGATTGATCAGGGAGTGGTGTTCCTACGTCGATGTGCGCTGGAGGAGGGAAGTGCTTCCGTCCTGGACCATCTAACCAACCTCTTTTGAACTGGATAGACATACTCGGGTTGTTTGTACGAGGACATCCCTCGCAGTTGCAACAACATTGGGGAGGGTTTCCTTCATCACAGCCATGCAGATAAGGGCATGGCCCTGTTACAGAATGATACGAGCCGTTGGAATTGATGAAGGAAGGAAGCTCGGGATCATTAGGCTCGCGATGAGTTCTGGGGGTAGGCATCTGTCTGTTGCCTGCACCACTACCCGGAAAAGTGCCGTTATTCTCAGAGGTTCGCCTTTCGGTGCCTCCATTTCCAGAGGTTCCTTGTTCAAAGCCTTCGTTTTTAGACGTTTCTGTGCTAGAGGTTTCTGTGCTAGAGGTTTTTGTTTCAGATGTTTCTGTCCCAGAATCTTCGCTAATTGAGGTTCCGCTGCCACTGTCTCCACCTTCAGGACGTTGAGGGGCGCGCCTATTGGATGTAGGTCCGCTGGGTCTATGTCCGTTAGGTCTATGCCTGTTGGGTGCATGTCCGGTTATCATATTTCCATTGGTTAATTTTCCATGGGGCACGTTTCCATTTGATAGATGTCCATTGTGTCCAGTTCTATCTGGTGTGGTTCCATTATGTGTACCTTCATATTCTAAGTGTGCAACCCGTCTGCCTCCGCCACGCGTGCGACCGTTGGTCATGCGTCCTGGGGGTGTTGCACTACTCGATGAGCCTCCATTATGATTCGTTCCATTTGGGTGCAGGATTCCATTGACCTGAGGAGTGCCATTCGGTGCCGCATATCTATTTAAGGTGGTGTTCGCCATTGGAGCGGTGTTCCCATTCGGAGCGGTATTCTTACCAGGCCGCGGATACCCGTTAGGAAGCAAGATGGCTGGAGGAGTTCTTGAAGCTGTTTGCGACGAGCTTGATTGCCGAGGGTTCCTATTATTTGACGACATCGTGTTGTCCCGCTTCCGAATACGACACGAAGGGCCTGATAGCAGTTTCTACAGGGCAACAGGTGCCTTTGAAGAGGTTCTTGATACGGTAATTCGAGTGCGTACTGGGTATTGATTGGAGCTTCAAGCACGAACAAGCTGCAAAAGCTCGTGAATCCGATTGTCCTGTCATATTTATTAAGTGGAATTGAGGAGTGAGAGCCGCCTTCATGTCGACAAAGAATCGAAGTTCGTAACCGTGTCCTATATTTTATAATTCCGCATCCGGCAAGTATTATTGTCAAGAATACTTGTGACGCTGAACATCTGAGGACATGAATGGAAGATTGAACTTATGGGATGCAACCAGCAAGGCAGTACGAAGATTTTGTGGTCAATTATGCCAAGCTAGAAACCGTAACGCTTGGAATATCGATACAAGCAATTAGGCCAGTCTACGAGATCCCCTAGGTTTCATTATATATCAAACGAAAAAATTTTAGGGAGCTTTGATGGAAAGAACATTTGGAATGATGTCAAAGGAATGCATCTTACCTTTTCCGATCGAAATCTGCACGATGACTAAATCACTGTTCTTGTAAGAATGCTGCAGAAGACAACAGTGATGGGATTTTTGACCGACGGAAGGTTTGCGCGAGTCAATACATAGAACAACATTACTTGGAGCAATGGGTCTACCGTGGCAGAATATGTATGTCATTCGCGAGGTTGTCTTTCGTCACCATATTCAAGGAATGGTGGCCCTCGATTCTTTCTCTAATAGGTACGGGTAGGAGATTGGAGGTCAGGTATCAGGTTGGAAGAGCTTCCTTTACAGTGAAAGGCTCCAGACGCGTGAGGCGCGTTCGCGTAGAAACAGCTCGGCTCGAATTGATGTGCCCTAAGTAGTATTGATTGATTACAGCATTTGCATTCACATTCGTGATTGACAAGTTGCTTCTACCATCTCCCCATAGGATATGGCAAGCTTCTTTGATAATAAGGCTCGTGCTGCTGCAGCCGCAGCAAATGGGGCCTCCTCTTCTAAAACCGCCGCCCCGAAAGAAAATCAGAATCTACAGCCATGGGTGGAGAAGTAGTACGTAGTTTCTTACAGCAGATAGCTAATGTACTGACCACCGATACTTTGATAGTCGTCCCAAGAGTTTGAACGATGTCACGGCCCAAGACCACACAATTACAGTTCTACAACGAACACTGCAAGCTACCAACGTCCGCAACTGGTCGTCAAAAAGAAGCAAACCAAAACGCTGACATGAACTCTCAAGCTCCCCCACATGCTCTTCTACGGGCCTCCGGGAACCGGCAAGACCTCCACCATCCTCGCCCTCGCCAAAGAGCTCTACGGCCCCGAAATGTTCAAATCCCGCGTCCTCGAACTCAACGCCTCCGACGAGCGCGGCATCTCCATCGTTCGCGAAAAAGTCAAAGACTTTGCTCGGATGCAACTCTCGAACCCGCCTCCGCACTACAAGGACAAATACCCTTGCCCGCCGTACAAGATTATCATCTTAGATGAAGCGGATAGTATGACGCAAGACGCCCAGAGCGCGCTGAGGAGGACGATGGAGACGTATAGCAAGATCACGCGGTTCTGTTTGATTTGCAATTATGTGACGAGGATTATTGATCCGCTGGCGAGTAGGTGTAGTAAGTTTCGGTTCAAGAGTTTGGATCAGGGGAATGCGAAGAAGCGGTTGGAAGAGATCGCGGCGAACGAAAACGCGAAGATGGAAGAGGGTGCGGTGGAGACGTTGATCAAGTACAGCGAGGGCGATCTACGGAAAGCCATTACCTTTCTACAGAGCGCTGCGAGGCTAGTAGGTGCGGTGAAAGCATCGAATGCCAAAGCGAGCGGGTATTCGAAGAAAAGACGGATCGAAGACGATGATGACGAGGACGCAATGGACGTGGACAAAAAAGACGATGCCGCTGTCATCACGATCCGCAATATCGAAGAGATCGCCGGCGTAATCCCCAACAATGTCATCGACGGCCTAACTTCAGCCATGCAGCCGCGAGCAAAAGGCGCAGTCTACGAGGCCGTGGCAAAGGCTGTCACAGATATGGTAGCAGATGGCTGGAGCGCAACCCAAGTCCTCACCCAGGTATGTTTCTAAATCATCATCATTCAAACATCTTGAGATTGGCTTGTGCTAATACGAGAGTTTGCGCAGCTTTACCAACAGGTAGTGTACAACGACGCCATACCAGACAAGCAGAAGAACAAGATCGTCATGATCTTCTCGGAAGTAGACAAGCGGCTCGTCGATGGCGCGGACGAGCATTTGACAATCCTGGATCTGGCGCTTCGGATTTCCGGTGTTCTGGGGGAACCTTGACGGGTTCTCTATCAAATATTTTGGGTTTCAGGAGACCGTTGACCTTCCGAAGAAAACTGACAGTCAAACCACCCTTGAAACAATACAGACGCCGCTTGTATCAACTTAGAAGCACACTACCCCTGAAGATTCTTCATCAAGATCTCAGGTACAAAAGCTTGCTTGGGACTCCCTAAGAGACGAACGCATCTCCACCACATTCCAGAAAGGAGTTCTTGAGTGTAGCCTAAAAGAAAGACAAGAGGCTGCTCCTCACTCTCGGCACTACCTAACGTCGCTTAGCTTCCACAGTGCACTAGACCTCGCGTCTTGGACAGATCCATACGGGTAATCTATCAAGGTCGTTTAAAGACAAAGAGCTCTGGGACAGTCCAGAAGTGGGGGGAAGGCATATAGTATTTAGCCGCATATTAGGGAGGCGAAGAATTAGACATCACATACGAAATATGCGGTCAGCAGTGTGAAGGATCAATATGTTTGTTTCTGTCTAGGCTTGCTGCTAGTGATTGCTCGCTGCATTGTGATTGATTGGCTTGAATGTAGATAACCCTACCGCTCGAGGGTCGCCAAAGGTGTAGATTTTCTCTACGTTGATGTAGATAAGTGTCAAAGTGGTTGAGCATACATATAGCCTCCAGTATGGCAATCTACTCCAAGAACATTCCTAGCTTTCGCGAGATTGGGTACGATTAGGTGGGATGGCGAGTCGCAGATTATGCCGGTTTGAAGAAAAGCAGAATGGATGTATCTCTCCATTTTGGGACCAGTGATCCCATAACTGGCACCACGTAACTGGACGGGTAGTGGAAGCGACTGGTGGTAGCCGGTCAGACTTTGGATTTAGCCATTTTAGAGGAACTGCTGCTAAGGATGTCTTTAGCTAAATTCGTCAATGGTTCAGCGATATGCTGATGGAGGTTAGACCCTCTAATTAAGAGTCTCGGAAACATGATCTTCTCTCGAGATGTTACATTCGTGGGGAGCGTGTATATCGCTCTTATGCAGATCTTTAAGTTTGATCTTACACGGTCAACCCGGTTGAGGGACCCATGCCGTAATCCAGAGCCGGGTTCTGGCATTCGACTTCCAACGGTGTCTCAACGGTTCTGGCTGCAGGAGCACTAACACCTCGCTCAGAAAGAGGGTTCTTGCTTTCAGCTCCATCAGCCCTTCCCTTCGCCATATTACCCCCAGCAGCTTGTGCACTCTTATTCTTCGTCTTCGCTTTCTTCAATGCCCCTTTGTAATTCACACCTAGACCAAGTCGCTTATCAACGTCCCTTGCCTGATCAAGCAGGTCCTCGAGCCCTAAGATCTTGCACATATCTGCGTAACTCTTGCTGGACGTCACCGGTCTGTATAGCTGTGATTTTCCAGGCATGAGCTGCCCTAGCAAGAACTTTGTATTGCCCCATTTATTCTCAACTTCTAGTGCAGCCTTCACGTATTCTCGTACTACGTCGGTCCAGGGTAGAAGCCCGCCTTCGGCCTCGGTCCGGAAACAGCTGGGGTTTGCTTCTGCAGCTGTAGCTATCATAGCACCGTCAACACCATACTCTTGTATTAGCTGTAAAGCTTCGTCCTTGTTTCTCACATCTCCATTCATCAGGCAAGCTACGCCGGCTTCTCTGCATATGTCTGCTATCATTCGAAGTTGTTCCCGGATAGCTCTTTCCCGAGGTCTCATTGGCGTTGTTCGGCAGTGAATCGTCAGGCCTGTGATACCTGTGCTGCATAATTTCCTAACCAGTGCTTCGGTTCTTTCCCGTGTGTCCAGCAAGCGAATTTTGACGCTGATGCCGACCTCGTATACCTCCCCTACCTCTTTAACTAGAGCGGTCAGAATCGAAGCTAGTAAATCAGGGCTTTGCAGAAGAGCGGCTCCCATGCCTCCGGATGTAGAGAATGGCTTCGGGCATCCTGCATTGACGTCTATACCCGCTACGTCTGCTGCGACGAGTTTGGCAGCTTCGACTGCTAGGGTTGGAGAAGAGGTGCCAATTTGAAAGATTAGTTTCCCATGCTCCCGAGTAGGATGTATCCGGTAGATAAGACTTTCCTTCTGCTCCACAGGCTGAGTTCTCGAGCTGTTGCTTGGGGAGCGGGTAAAGTCAATAGTCGAAGTTATAGGGTTGATTCTCTTAGTAGTACCTATCATGGACTTGTCGACGGTTTCGGGACCCCAGGCTAAATCAGCACCGTATTTGAGAGCAAGTAGACGAGAGGGCAGCTCTCCTGAGCGAACCATGGGCGCCAGAACAATTTTGCTCCGGTAGTCGACGCCATTTTTGGGAATCGGGACTTTTTTAGGCGGAGAGGTCATGGCCGATACGAGGGAGCGGATCATAACATCATGTCAGTTGGTGCAGTTGTAGATGGGCTTTCATAATATTTGTCGATGAGTTTGCTATTGAATGACCGAGAGTAGAAAATTGATTTCAGTCCCCGCCGTCAATCGATAAAGCTCGGGAACAGTAAGACCGATTTGCTGGGCGAAAGGATGTGAAATCTTATGCTGCTTCTGAATTCATTTTCAAGACCATTAGGGCGATTGATTCTGCGGTCCAATAAAGCCACCGATTATTGTGCTCCAGTCCTGCATGTTCATCGCATACCTCTTGGCTTCTCTATACTGGCTTCCAAGAACCCTCACCCGAGATTTGTCCCCACCAACCCAATTGCTCAAAATACTTTGACCTCTCGAACCCAACAAATCGCCCGTCATCTTTCTTCTACTACTCAGCAAAACACAAATATGAGTATGTTACTAGTCTGCCAGTCACAAGGCCGATTAAGCTAATGCTCCGGGAGGTTACTCTGTGAGGAAACACGGTGCCGCAAACACTCTCGAGCACCGAGTGTACATCGAAAAGGATGGAGTGCCTGTATCAGCGTTTCACGACGTTCCTCTGTATGCCAATGAGCAACAGACCATCCTTAACATGATCGTCGAGATCCCCCGGTGGACCAATGCCAAGATGGAGGTAAGCTTCTACCACCCTTCATAGCCTTGTTGAAAGAATGGCCCAAATTACGACCCAATCGACTCTACTACTACTAATCCGACTTTCTAGGTCTCCAAGGAAGAACCTTTGAACCCCATCAAGCAGGACGTGAAGAAGGGCAAACTCCGTTATGTCCGCAACTGCTTCCCCCACCATGGATACCTCTGGAATTACGGATGCTTCCCTCAGGTACAAGAGACTTTTCAAACGATGCCGCAAACGCTGGCTTACCACATCCACAGACATGGGAAGACCCCAACGTTGTCCACCCTGAGACGAAAGCCAAGGGTGACAACGACCCACTCGACGTGTGCGAAATCGGCGAACTCGTTGCAACCACCGGTCAAATCAAGCAGGTCAAAGTTCTAGGAGTCATGGCTCTACTTGACGAAGAAGAGACGGATTGGAAGATCATTGTTATTGACGTCAACGACCCATTGGCGCCTAGACTCAACGATATTGAGGATGTTGAGCGACATCTGCCTGGCCTTTTGAGAGCAACGAATGAGTGGTTCCGCATCTACAAGATTCCTGACGGAAAGCCAGAGAACCAATTTGCTTTCTCCGGAGAATGCAAGAACAAGAAGTAGGTCGTCTTCCGACAGGACTATGCGTGAATAAGCTAAGGGAAATCTCCAGATACGCTACAGATATTGTCCGTGAGTGCGCGGAGGCTTGGGAGAAATTGATCACTGGGAAGTCTGGACGCGGTGGAATTTCTCTGTTCGTTCCTCTTTCCATTGCGTTTGTTGTAGATTTAGCTAATAGTACCCCAGCGCCAACACTTCCGTCCCACACTCCGAGAATCGTGAGGAACCCGGCTCTCGCCAATTCAAAAGGCACGAGGATCTCAAGCCTGCGCCCATTGACGGTATCTATGACAAGTGGTTCTTCATCTCTGGCGCGGCCGTCTAAGCTCGATGCGCTTTATCGCTCGCTTCCTTGTCAACACCCGCCTGCTCAACTTCTTACAAACCCCCACAAAACGGGATGCACATATAGATGACGTTGGTTTATTAGTAGCACCAAAAGTACTTAGATCAATTGACCTTGTGATGCCAAACTTATCCCATTGTAAATGCTGTGTTCTCCCAAACTCCGCGCTGATGCCATGAAAGTGCCCTGCCGAATGCCTCTTCCATGCTCTGCACCCTCGTATACTGTACACATTCCGGCATTTTTGATCCTCCACGCTCCATCCACCGACCGATTTATAAACCTCTGCCCAAACCTCTTCAATTCCCAGTCAACTCCGCCTTCCGACTCAGCATCCTCGAATGCCTATCCATCTCCTCCACAACATCCTTAATCCCCAACTTTTCCGTATCCAGCACCATCTCCCTGCCATCCCCTATTCCCGCCTAGTCAGCACACGCCCCATCAACCCTAATCACACCCCTCCCTCCTCTCCCTCCAACACGTCCCCAAAACCCAAAACCGCCAACAACAGCAAAATAGAGCTTACGAAACACAACCCCCAAAAAACTCGCCTCCGCACTCTCCTGCGGCAGCGTCTTGACCGATATCTTCATGCGCGGGCGCGCATCGGCGGGCAGGCTGGCGAGGAACACGCGACAGGTTTTTCCCGAGGGGTTGCGGAAGGGGTTGAAGCGCGTGGTTACGGATGTGAGGTGTTTGGTTATCATTTTGATGCATGGGTGGGGATGAAGACGTGGGTTGTAGGTTGTGGTTTTGGGAGTGGTTGGGGTCTTACGGGGGCGGAAGTTTCCGCTAGGTATATGTTGCTGCTTTGGGTAAGGTGGGGTTTGTTGCGAATGCTGCAATTTTTGGTTTCCATATGTTTGGTGAAAGAAGATACTATGTAGCATATCTTACAGACACAGTCCTTGAAATGCCACGTACACGGATTTCGAGATCTTGGATTGTTGATCTAAGCTACTGTTTGTACTGCCGCTTCAGAACACAGGCGTTCTGGTCCGAATCTCGTAGAGCATGCAACCACCAACGCCAGAATATATCCTTCATACGCATCCTCTTATGTACCAAAATATCCATATGCCATGGTGGAAACAACGCCTACCAGCCCACCAAAAATCCCGTAAACCCCCAACTTCGTGTTGTCCACTTTTCCAAGTACGCCTCTCAGCTTTTTACCAGTACCTTCATCCACAACATAGTGTCTTGCAAACAAGCCATTCAGAATCCAAAGCAACTTATTCCATGCCGAGAGTACCGCTTTCTCAGTCGGTATATCCAGTTGATCCATTCCCAAGACTGTATGATAAAGATTTCTTCCGCGTATCCTAACAGCAAACCCGTGTGCATGTATTCCACTAGTAGTTCTGGTCTGTGAACTCGATGCTTGGATCTCGGAGCGCCCGTATGCGTAATTCCAACTTTATCCATGTATTCCTATAGGGTAGAGTCGGGCGTCTAGTCTTCGTTGCTCAAGATCTTCACTAAAAAACCTTTCAAGAAGTCCTTCTAACGCATGATATAGGAATAAGTTAGGGTAAGGTTTTGAGCTTTTGAGGGAGCAGGACCCGTTTCATGACTGGTACCTGAGCGAAGGACGAAGGGCAGCGTGAGGAGCTTCATATAGACGAGATCTAGGATTGTTGGAACGAGAGGGACAAGGAGAGGCTTTCATGCATTGATAGCGGCACCATCATTGGGTGCAAAGGTCAGAAATGAAGTGGTATAGGAAAGGCGACTGGGAACGTCTAGAGGAGATGATGAGGAAATGTGGTTCATTTGGCCATGGTCTTTCTGTGGTAGCTATCATTACTTGGAAGCAGCAATGAGGGATGGATAACTTGACTATGAAAAATGGGAATTAAAGCTTTGAGAAAGCGGCAGGGTAAAAGAAGAAAAAGGAGGGGACGTAGGGACCAGCAGGGAAGTCAATTGAACTGTCGTGTTAGCTACCCGTATCTATCTAGAGCATCGCGTGCGCTTTTGTCTGAGGCGAACAGATCAGATAGTGCCCGGTCAATGAAGCCACTGAAAGGATGACGGTCTACTAGCTACCAAAATCTCCGTGGAGGTGAAACCCTGAATGTAATCAGCGTCAAGCTTGAAGAATAGGACTTGAAATGTCTGTAAAGTCCTTGATATTGTTAGTTGGCTCGGATGGTCAGGCAAAGTGTGGTGGGATCCTTCATCGCCAAAAGCTTGTGAGGCTCTAGCTGTAGAACATTTATTACGCTAAGGTACGTACTTGCTTTGAGCGGCATGCAAAGATGCTTCGAAACAGGTTAGACGGAGCTTATCATTGAAGCCAACCCCCAACATTCGATGCTACGTATTAAACTGTACTCTCCACAACCTCAAGCACCTATGAATTGAGATGAACACGCAAGCGCTCAACTTGCGTCTTCAATCACTCTTCGGTGCTCATAAGCAAACCATACAGTTAATAAATCGACTCTCCAAGCTTCCCGCACAACTAGGTTCTAGTCCTCTAAACCCAAACGAAGCAGACGCGCGCCAGGAGCTCAGTGCTGAAATCCACCAGAGCTTGAAAGAGCAAGACGAAGATCTTGAGCTATTACGTCAGGAGATTGAAGACCAAACAAATCCTGTGAGCTGGACATCTGCAGCTCGAAGGAGAGATAGCGAGAAGGAAAGGGATCGAACTGGCTTAGCAGCCCAAGTTTCACGATTGGGGGAGGATCTGAAGATGTAGAACTCTAGAATTTCTGGGGAATATGGGGTGATGCTAACATCCTTTGGGTAGTGCTCGTATACAATTCCGAAAAGCCCAGCTGCAAGCAAAGCGCAACGCCGAAGCCGCAAAGCGAAAAGAACGAGAACTCCTCTTTGCGAACGTCCAGGAAGGGACCAACACAGCAGGCTCAGGCCGAAAAAGAGCGCAGAAGGAGCTATCACAAGACGAGTTGATACTCAACGCCTCAAGTGACGTCACAGCTACACTGAGGAGGACTCATGATTTGATGCAACAGGAGCTTTCACGAAGCCAATTTGCACACGATACCTTACAACAATCGACCGCTGCCCTCTCTACACTTTCGGAATCCTACGGCAACCTCGACACACTGCTCTCCTCGTCACGATCCCTCGTCTCCAGCCTAATACACTCCAATAAATCGGACACGTGGTATCTTGAGACCGCCTTTTGGATTCTTATTACCACAATCTCCTGGCTCTTTTTCCGTCGAATTCTCTACGGACCTGGGTGGTGGTTACTATATCTACCCACTAAGTTGATGTGGCGGTTAACATCGGCATTCCTCAACGTATCCATAGCGATACTCAGCGTTGCCGGAGCAGCAAAACAAAGCGCTGCGCTCTCCAACGCTTCAGAGCAAGTCTCCACAAGTCTAATAGTACAGCCGAGCGCAACTAGCGGCAGCATCCCCACCTTTGACGCAGCCATGTCAGCGCCATCCGTTGGGGTAGGCGGCGGAGGCAAAAGCCAACCGCCCCAAGGCGAGGACAAAAACAACCTGTCTGAACAGGTTGGCAAGATGGCGGAGGCGAGCCAGAAGGCCGAAGAAGCAAAGGTTGAAAGCGCGCAGCCGGAACATCAGGGGACCGTGCTAAGAGAGAGGAGGAGCGATGAGCCACCGAATCCGAAGAAGAGAATGTGGGAGGAACCGGTGCAGCAGCAGAGGGATGAGCTATGAGATTGTTATGACTCGAGATACCCTAATTTATATGGGCAAAGCCATACTTCATGGCAATACGTGAAGTTGAGCTTTCCATCTACTTTCTTTGCTTGCCTACTCCTTTCGACTGCGTAGAGTTGAGCGACTGCCCTATATCTTTTCGCTCAGTTGTTTCACTCCCTTTCCTCATTTATAAAAGGGTTTTTCCCCGAAAGGCTCTTATCAATGTGAGCCAGACAGGCTCTCTCAAAACACGGCGTATGCATTATCAATAAGCATAACGTCTCTCTTGAATCTCTTCGGAAAAGAGCTTCATCCATACCTTCGTATTCCTGCCGCTTCCCTCGCAAGTACAATCCTTGTACTCGGGGTCATCATCATTCAGCATCCAACTTTTGCAGCTTCTTGTCCTCATAGCCCCAGCATCCATGACCTTCGCCAACCATTGCCCCTCACTCACGCTCCTAATCTACACTAAACCCATCCTCTCACGACCCTCACACAAACCCCCTCCACACCCCCCCAATCACCCTCCCCCTCCCTTCATCCACCCACA
>JAABUO010004790.1_pt1 | contig 15917 bp, 24 predicted proteins | sample 5559291 | NCBI WGS metagenome assembly JAABUO01 (sample SAMN10711878, study PRJNA513372) | rock metagenome | isolation source: Antarctica rocks | place: Antarctica: Victoria Land, Finger Mt sud
GCTGCCTTTGACAAAGCTACAAGCTAGTATCAAGCAAAAGGATTGGCTGTTGGGCTTTGCATGGCTATCATGCACATCTTCTGTAGCGCAACATTTCATATGCTGCTCCATTTGTGGCAGCGCTAGTGCAGGAGTATGCAAGCAGTGGCAGCAGCAGCTGTGGCTGGAGTGCCTGGTTGGCACCTAGGCTACTAGCTAGGGGCATCACCATGAGCTCACCGCCCCACCATCGGCCTGTCAGCCCCGGCAGACAGTCTCCCACACCCTGCCCCACCTCCGCCCTCAGGCGTGCTGGCAGCCATAACAGGTGTGACTGTCATCTTGACTTTGCCTTTCTGCTTCAGGAATATGACACTAGCCTGCATGCTATGATGATGGCGGCAAAACAGGATCTGGGCTGATGAGTCAAGAGACACCTTGATGATGATGTTCCTCTGTTGGGCCATGCTTTCAGCTCAGACATTGAGTGTGGCACAAGACTGTGTTCCTGACTGCAGCAGACTCACAATGTGTGGTGTCACCAGATCTGTGTCATGGCATGGCACCACGAACTCGCCTGCTGTTCATCTTAGCTGCCCTAATCAGATTTTACTCCTTTCTGCACTACACAGTCAGACTGACACAGGTCTGTAGTGCTTTCAAACAATGCACACCTTCTGAACCTTGTTGTGTGATACGATGCATGCATTGTTCTCAGAGTGCTTCATGTACATTTGGATCACATATCAGCTCATGCTGATACTGGCCAAAACCTGAACAGAAAGCCATTCAGAGCTGCACTCACCTGGCGTGTGAGGCAGACACTTGCTCAGTGAGAAAACAAATGAATGATTGAGTTGCAGTGTGCATGAGCGCTTCTGCATGGCAGCAGCCAAGGCAGACCAGGTTGCAGACACAGCAACAACCAGACAGCAGGCCACAAGCCTGCAGCCTGCAGCAGAAGACTCACGCAGCAGCACAGTCATCCTTCACACACCTGCTCCTGAACAACCTCAGCAAGCAGCCTCTCAAGGGCAGACTGAAGCAGCCCCTCAAAAGGATGAGAGTGGTCCACCAGGTAGGGGCAATGCTGAGCAGACAGAAGCGTCGTCCACTTCAGAGCAGGTTGAGCAGAGCGCAAACAGTGCAGCTGATGACTCACTAGACACAGTCAGAGAAGAAGAGGTTGAGCCATGTAGGCAAGATGCAGCAGGGGCGGAAGCAAGGGAGGAACCAGCTGGGACTGAGCAGGCTCCAGGGGATTACAAAAGCCGCCTGTCCCGTGTCAACAGTGGCTTTAGTGCTGGGACAGATCAGCCCCATGCTACCTTTGAATCTGTGTCTGGGACACAGACAGTGTCCCAAAGTGACATGCCTGCTTCTGCTAGTGATCTTGGGAGGGTCAGGCCCCTAAGACCCCCACTCGCAGCAGTTCAGGAGGGGTCAGCACCCATGCTGGGCTCCCTGTCGTTCAAGCCCACCTCCATGCAGCGGGTGCATGATGACGGTACAACAAGCTATCACAGCTTCGGTGTTAGACCCCAGTTGCATGTCCAGGCAGCACAACACACTTGCATTACAGCACATCAGTCAATGCTGGTGATAATGAGAGTGATGCTGCATGCCAATGTTGCAGACCAACATAACATCACGCATCAGCACAATTGCATTCCGTCTCCCAATGCAAGACAGTAATTACAATTTCAGCACGGCACAGACAGGCTTCACAGCTCGGCCGTGAGTCCACGCTCTGCGCGTCAAGGCTTGCGATGCGGGACAACAGAAAGACAGTAATTACAGGAGACACATGCTCAGCAACCTTCAGGGTGGTAGCACCGTAAGGCCTGTTGTTCTGTGCAGGCCTTGAGGGCGTGTCGCAGAACCAAGCACAAGCCAGTGAGCCTAGCAAGAGCAGAGGGCGGCGCTTGGTGAAGCACACAAGCCTGGAGGAGCGACATCAACAGCAGCAGAACCAGCAAGCTTATCCTGCGTCCGGTGCCCAGCAGGACTTGGCAGCTATGACTCTGCAAATGCAGAAGCTTCAGGTGAGCCAACCCCTTTCAGGTTGAGGTTTGAAGGTGAACGTGAACTTGACAGCACATTGACAAAGTTCCTGAGTGCTGCACAAAGTGTCAAACACAGCTGTTGCAGCGGACCAGCAGCGGCTCTGCAAATCGATGTCGCTGTGACCATGAGTGCACAAATGTCATCATGCACGCACATGCTGCAGGCATTACCAGACCTGCTCAGATTACCAAACTGCACAGGCTCTGACACACTCACAGATTGCATATGAGACTGCTGCTGCAAGTTAGTGACACAGATATTGTCTTGCAATTCAGCCGCCACATATACTGTGCAAGTCTTTTTCACAGCTGTATTACTGCATGTGCCTGTTTGCCTGCAACCCACAATCCAGATCCACAGATTGCACCGATCTCTGCCTCAGGTTTGGCTTCATTATCTTGCAAAACAAGCACCACACTTTTTTTCCTTTCCTTTTTGCTTTTTGTAAAAAACCACATATATAGTTTGATTTGATTTACCAGCAGCATGGTGCACATGGTGCAGGAGCAGCAGGGGCGGGTGCTGGGCATGCTGGACACCTTGTCACTCTCCACTCAGGCAGCCCTAGCAGGCCTGGAGGCCCGACTGCTAGTCCTGGAGGCCAAAGCTGACGCCTGCTTGCCAGGTGGCGTCACAGTGTACTCTCCTAATCAAGCACAGTGTTTGAAGCAGCAGGATGATCCGGTCATGTTGTCATTTGACAATGCTGTGACAGCACACCATGCAAGGGCTGGTTTGAGTTTTGCTCTGCCATGGGCACCTTACAGTATCACAGCTTTGCTTGCACCAAGTTTAGTTTCAATCACAATGTATTTAAACTCAGGCGTTGCCAGCACTGCTTGAGCAAAGTTTGCAACAACCATTCACACAACTTGTCTCATGCCGGCCTGGCTGACGCAGTGCCGACATTGCCTGTAGGCTATTCAGGACCTGTTGGGGCTACGAGAACTCCTGGCCAATCAAGTCTGGCTGATGCAGACAGCTCTTTGCAGGGCCACATGCCCACATCAGGCGTCTTGGGAACATCACATCTTGACCGGGCCTTCTCCCAAGCACTGCCAGCACCCAATGGTAATGTAGTACATGTGCAAGTCTGTGTCTGCTGCACTCATGGTTACACCTTGCATTGATTGCTGTTTGGCCCTTTGGCATAGCATGCTCAGAGTGTGCAAGGTGCAAATGTTTCTCAGAGGAAGCAGTTGGCTTCTGAGGTTTGACTTGTATTTCATGTCCAGTTTCAGCACAATCTGCTTAAGTGGCCTCTCCCTGAGTGTTGCTGCAGCATTCTCAGTGCTCAGGCTGGCGTGCAAATTGTATCCAGTTGTGACATAATATAGATGTTCTCTTCTGCACCAAACTCTGCTTGTTGGAACTGCTTTCTTTGTCATGCATCTGCATGTGCTTCATCATGGTCCTGTGCCCTGATGTGTTGATCTGCATTGCATCATGGGGTCACTTGTATGTCCTCCATCCCATCATAGCAACAGCAAAAGCCAGTCTTTGATCAGCCTTGATGCCCTGGCAGGTGATCAGCAACTGCTCCAGCTGCTGACAGCCAACAGCCCAGCTTGGCAGAAACTGTCTGGTGACACATCAAGCCGGCTGCTGCTACATGTAGTGATGCTGATTGAGAGGCAGGCTGGCCTGGCTGAAGTGCTGCCTTGGCTGTGGCCCTTGGCAGACGAGGACAGTGGCTGCACTGTACATGCTGCACCCAGTTTGCAGATGCGTTTGCTGGCAGCATTGATTGCTGTGCCAGAGGGCATGGACAATGCTTTGGGAGGCAAGGTCAGCCTGGTTGATATGCTGCATGCAAAATTGCTGCTGCTTGCTGAAAGTGTGTCATTTGGCATCGTTGCAGAATCAAGGCCCTGCAGACAGAATGTCTTGATATAGAGCTGTACAACTTTGGATGTTTGGAAGGCTATTGAGACTTCTAAGTTTGTATCATCTTTACAGACTGTTAGCAAGCACAGGTGGTATTGGTTGATTCTGCATGCATGTTGGTATCAGATCAAGCTGTGTGCAGGTGGCACTGTTGCTGTCCACCCTGCAAGTTGTCTGGTCATTGCCAGACCAAGCTGAGCTGCTGTCCAGTCCAACGGATTCAGGCAGGTCAAGGGTACAAGCAAAATCTCAGAAAGAGGCCAGCCCCGGGCGGGCAGCTAGACCCTACAGTGTATCTCCTCGGGGCCCTGCAGATCCACGCACTGTCTGGTCTTCTGCAGAACAGCTAGACTCCATGAAGGTATACTCAAGACCCTTTAGCTGGCCCATCATGTATGTCGAGAATGACCAATGAGGCAGCATCATCTGATGCTTGGCGATGCGTCTTGAGCTGAGAAGTCATATGGCAATTTGGACAAGCTTTGCTTGTGGCAGCATGCAAAAACGCAAACAAACATCTGCATCCGAATGCCCCATGACGTGTGCGCACTCTTCTGCAGGCACAACTTGATGCTATGCAGCTGCAGTTCGAGCAGCATCAAGTTTAAAGCAAAGCAGCTCTCTTCAGCACATGAGTGATGATGGATTGTTGGGCGCCAGTCTTGTGGCAGTCGTTTTTGTGTTTGATCCTGTAGACCTGAATATGTCCAGGCACAAGCTCTCATGTTAGTTGGCATCTACCTACACCTAAGCTGTTGTACCTCGAGCAGTCTACATTGAGTCTGATGTACAAAAGCAGAACCCCTGACTAATATAGATGCACAAGATGCCTGCCAGAAAAGCATTCGCTGTAAAGCTCTGCCATCAGCCCTGCTCAAATGCCTCAAGGACTGAGTTGATAGCCGGCGGTGATGTCAATTTCTTCATCCTTGTTGATGAGGTCATCGTCTGAGATATCTCGCAAAGAGCCAGGCTCACTTGTGTCACCATCATTTGCCGCATTGCTGTCAACATCTGCATCACCTGCTGCCTCATCACCAACATCAATCCCCAGACTTTCAGGCAACCCAAAGGCAGTGGCCTTGCTCTTGACTCCTGCCTTATGTCCAGCAGTCAAGCCATCATGTGCTTCAGCCTTAGGCTCAGCAGCAGTTGCATCATAGCTGAGGTCCATGGGGGATGCATCGATGCGGAAGCTGCTGGTTGTGCCAGCTTCACCTGATGCTGCATGCCCTGTTTCTGCATGGCCGGCACCTGCTGACTGGTCATGTGAAGCAGCTGCCATACTGACGTCAGACTCACTCAACGTGGGTCCTGGATGGTCAGCAGCACTGTTTCGCTGAGGGGTGTCCTCCATGAAGAAGATTCCTCCCTCAGCAGTAGTAGCTGGAAACAATGAGGTGCTGTTTTTGGCAGCATGCTGATCCAAGCCAGTGTGCTCGCCCTCCTCAGGCCCATCGTTGTTGATGTCATGAGTGGCGGTGTCCTGCAGCTGGGTGGCTTGAATGAGGGGGCGGGTGGCCCAGTCTGGGCTGTCACCATGATTGGCAGACGCAAAGCTATTCTCATTGCCTCCCTCTGACATGACAGTGTCTGCATCCTCAGCCTCTGACTTCATGATGTCGGCCAGCAGGTCACCTGCAGCAATTACAGACAGTGCAAGTCATGCATCTTGTACAGACCTGATCACCAAATTTGCGCACTCATACATACACCATTGAGACAGATGCAGACAAGCAGCACATTGATAGCTGCTTCAGCTGCAGACCTGACGTCAGCTCATACGAATCCATGCGGTAGAACAGTCAAAACATAGCAATTTGGTGTGCAAAGCAGTCAACAAAAGCAGATGCATCCACAGAGCAGGGTGCAGGATAGGCATACCGGTGTCTTGCTGCGCTTCATGGCGGCGGCGGTAGAAGAGCACATAGGCTGAGGAGGAGCAGATGTTGTTCTTATCCACAGCATGCACATGGCTATCATCAAAGCACCACCACTTGCCATCAGGCATTTTGCAGTAGGCATTGTAGTGGCCACCACCCATGCCTCCAAAGTGATTGCTCACAGCATACAGGTCGTACACTGGGGGTACATCCTGTGCATACAATATGACCTGTTGCGTCTGTGCCTCTGAGGCCAGGCAAGACATGTTGCACTGACAGCATGTTTGCTGTCTTTTGCAACACGAACATATTGTGCCCATCTGGCACAAAAGCGGCTGTATATATTTGTTGTGCATTGCAATATACAAAAGTTCCCAAAAAATTCCGCTGAAGACATAAGGCATCACAGCTTCCGTCTCAACAGTCACAAAAGGGTTGTGGTAGAGGTGGCTGAGCGAACAGTGTTGTCAGTGCACTTTGTCACTTCCTGCATTCACAGCTAGCTCCTGCACATTATGTTAGCCCCACATGCGGTCATGACTACAAGGTGACGCAAAGTTACCAAGCCCTTGAACCACCACAGCCGACGCAGCCATAAGAGCCCTGCATATAATGCAACACAACAACAAGAAAGGCGTACCTGGTGATGTGGCAAGTAGTCTGACAGGTCCCAGTTCTCCAGGGGGAAGTCCACCTGGACATCCAGCTTGTCGCGGCGGGCACGTGTGAAGAAGAAGCGCTTGAGGTGGACAACCAGCACCTCGGGCACGGCCCATAGGTCCAGCTTCTTGTTGGCCTGCACGTGGCGCTTGCACTTGCTGCAGAACCAGCTGTCCTCAGCCTCCAGCTCCTCTGCTGTCTGGAAGGCCTGCAACCCAACACCAACTGTCATGCACCCCTCCTGCATGCTTACTTGCTTCCCATGTGCTGCTTCTCTGCTTGCCATGACATGACACCACCATGCAAATTGGAAGACACCAGTCAGTCAACTCAGAGCCAAAGAACCATGCAATCAATGATTTTGGTTGCTTCACTGGTTGCTTCATATCTCTCCTGTGTTGTACGATGTCAGCCAACAGCTTGGCAGCTACTGTCGCTGAAGACCGATAACCAGATGGGAAGCAAGGGCATGTGTGAGTGCACAGGTGCAAAGGCAGGCGGGACCTGAAGGCATGCATCCAAGCCAACAGCCTGGCGGGCGCTGGTGCTGGCCACCCCACTTGCGCGCCTCACAGACTCATCCTCCTGAACACCACATGCACTTTTGCTTTCCATGACAGCAATATGTAAAGCTGGTAGCTCTGACGTATAAATAGGCTTTGCAGTAATACTGCTGCTTGACAAACTGTCCAGCGACATGCATTCTGCGCTTGTCAAGTCTTGCTGTCATTGCATAGGCCATAGTATGCCAAGTAGAATAACAAAACAGCAGTGATTTGCTAAAGCTATGTAATGCGTCAGTGGCATGCCAAAGATGAAATGATTTAACATAGTGGGTGCTCATCGAAAATGACAACAGCAGAAATAAAGGAGCAAAGGAGCAAGCGCCAGGACCAGCAGCGCTACTTGCAGAGTCTGAGAACAAAACCAGAGCTCAAAGCAGCAGAGAATTACATTGGCTTCAGCTGGGGCCATAAGCAGTATGTTTGCACAGTACAGTTATGGGACAACGACTATAAGGTTTGTCAATGAGAAGTAGAGAGTGCAGGAAGACGCCCTACATCCCTGGCATTGATTGTAGGGTTGGCAGTCACCTCTGGCTGTGTGAACTTGGCAATATCATACACTCCGCCACCATCATGCTCCCACTGGGCAGTGAAGTACAGCACATCCTGCCCTTCAGGGCTGGGGCAGTTCTGCAGCCTGACATCACCCAGCAGGTTGGCGACCTTCAGGGTGTAGGGAGGTAGCTTCTTGCCAGCTTCCTGACCATTCGGCTGTGCCTCTCCCTCCTGCTTTTGCTCACTGTCAAGCTGCTCAGCCTGCAGAAAGCCACATAGCAAAATTTGAGACGGCAGAGAGCGTTGGTGAGGACTGCAAGTTAGCAGAGGGCATGAATGGAAGAGACTCATGTGGGCAGTGCATTCAGATTGAAACAAGTCCTTGCTTTGCATCTGCTGTTTTTAGATCACAAGCCCTGACATGTCATCTTCAGCTTGCCCCCAGCGCCTTGTAAGTTGACATGTTGCAAGAATAACAGCTAGGAGCAAAGCGTGAGCCACGCATGACCTCTGTCTATCTGGACAAGTTCTCGGAGTAAAGCCATGCTAGGCATTTGCTTGCTGATGCTTGAACAGTCACTGATGATTGCGCCCTTGCCTTTGCATCAGGCTCACCTGCTGATTGGCAAACATGTTGAAGGGCTGCACAGCAGGAATGACTGGCTTGGCCTTCAAGCCTGGGGGAACAGGCAGGGTGCCAGGGGGGTGGGGCCTGTTGGGCTGCGATTGACCCGCATGGCTGTCGTGATCACCATCCATTGCAAACATGGTTGGAGATGGGGTTTGCCTGTCTGGTACATCTGCCCACTCTGCACATCACTCTCCAGCTGTCAGCTTGGCATGACAGAAAGAGGAAACACACAAACATGCCTCTCAGCTTTTCCCACAGCAGAGCTAAGAAGGCTTGATTGCCAAAAGTGTTGCTGTGTGTGGACAAGCAGCAGGCAGCATGCAAGGCTCAAGTGTAGCTGTACATGGCTGGCCGCAATGAGGTATGTGCAGTCATCACAGCAAGCATGATTTGCTCCCTTGTTGTCAAGCTTCACTGGCAGGAAACGCACATGCGTGCTGAGTGACCACAAATGGAAGACACAGCAAGCAGCATATATGTACCAATACACAGGGATGGCGCTAACAGTGTGCAGCCAGCAGCAGACAGCACCTGTAACATCAGCGGGCCCATTCACTGCTCCATCTGATCTCCCATCAAGGTGCCCATTGGTTGCAGGCTGCCCATTGGTTGCAGGCTTCCCATTGCCTGCAGGCTCCCCATTGGCTGCAGACTCCATCCAGGACATTCGCTTCAGGGGTGGCCCTTCCACCTTATCCTCATTGGCTTCACTGTTGGCTGCGTCAGTCGCTTCAGCAGCAGTTGTGCCATTGACTACTGGTTTGCTGACAGTGCTCAGCTGGTGACTGTGGCCATTGGAGTTCCTGTCACTTGCACTGGTGCCCGGGGTGCTGTCAGCTGCATTGTTGATAACCCCATTCTGATGCATTTCAGGCAGAAACCCATTTGCGCCAGATGCTGTGCTGCTGTGCACTTCTTCTGTCTCCATGTGTTCACTGCCATTTGCAAGCTTGCCGTGTGAGCCTTTGTCTCTGTTGGCAGCTGTCTCAGCTAGTAGGCTGTTGGGGTCTTGATGGTGCAAGCCAGGGGGAATGGGTGGGTTGGGAGGGTTCCCTGCAGGTGCAACCCCATTGCTGGCGGGCGCTGCTACTGCTGCATCTGCCATGGTTGCGTCGCTGTCTGAGGGACTGGCGAGACGGCCATGTACCCTGCGCCCTTGCTCTGAGTCAGCAGTGGCCTGTTCCTCCTCCTCATCTTGCCGAGGCCGCTTGAATGGCCTGTAGCAAAGCGTGCAAGGTGATACACGTCAAGCGTGCGTATACAGCATTCCACATGATTGCAGTGCTGAACACTGAAAGCATGAGAGCAATGACAACAAAGCATTTTGAGAATGCTGAATCCGTGTTCCCATTGCTGATACATACGCTGGCAGGCAGTGGCTGATAGGCAGGATGCTTGGTGCAGCCCTCATACTGCTGTTATATTGTCTCACGCTGCAGCCCTCATACTGCTGTTATATTGTCTCACGCTGCAAGGCCTGCCACAGTGGATGCAGGATGCTGCATGAAAGACATGTTGCTCTTGCTGTCACTGCTGCTGCTGCGACTGCCTACACGACCAGCAAGCATTGCCATGCAGTCTAGTGGTGTGTAGCAAGCCACACCTGAGCGCAGTCTCCAGTATGGCGTTGACACTGCTGCTAGCATCCAGGACATACTCAAAACAGGTCCAGCTGGGCGCGCTGTCGATCTCCACCTTGCGTGTGTGCTCACCAAGCTGCTGCACCTGCTCCTCAGCCATGAACAGCACCATCGGAGGCGCAAACTTGTCAGGGAAGTCCTCTCCGCCCGGGAACGTTGACGTTCCGCTGAGCCTGGAGCGCTTCTGCCGCTGCCTGTGGAGCCAATGCAAGACACTGTGAGGAACACAGAAGACGCACAGAGTCACATGAGTACACCACATCATGCGAAATGTTATTACAGAACGTGGCTGCACAGAGACACATGAATTCATCAGAGCATGCAAGAATGAGTTATCATGGACTGTGGCTGTGCACCCTGCAAATGAGCTGGAGACAGGAGTGACAGTCACGATGCAAGCTGAATGCATATGGCCACGTAAGTCAGCGCGTTGGTTGAATATTCCCTTGCTGAGTCACAAGCACATAGATGCATGCACTGCCCCAACGCCCTGCATCCACAAGGCAACATACTGTAGGCTGTTCCTTGCTGGAAAAACAAGGCTATTCCCACATCAACAGCCCTGCAGCACAGCATCGCCAGCAGAGCAGAACCTGTGATACACCAGCAGCCGCTTGCCAGAATGCGGCCCTCGGTCTTCGGAGGCGTAGTGGTAGGCCAGCAGCAAGGGCTTGGTGCTGGAGTAGAGGCCAGGACCATTGGAGGTCTGTACAGTGGAGAGTGGCTCTGAGGCCTTGATGTGCATGGTGAGGGTATGCCTGGTGTCATACTCCGCCAACAGCAGCACCTTCTGGGGCTCATCACCAGGTGGGCAGACCACCTTGGCCACAGCTTCATACAGATCCTTGACCTTGCCTGCATGGTGGGAACTGCATCATGTCAAGACGCACATGGCTGCTGCTGCAACACAGTGATCAGTCTTTACAGCTTGAGCAGGATCTACGACTGACTCCTACTTGGCTGATCAGTGCATCACAGCGCAGCTCTCTCAGCAAAGACACTGAGTTTGTGGCTGTCCCTCAAAGTGGTGCGGTCGCTGTTGCAACTGTTGCATATGCATGCACTTGAGCTGATGTCGTCAAGCTTGAGCAGTATACAGGGGAAGCATGATGCCTGATGAAGTCACCTGTGATTGGGGCGGCCATAGTGTAGCGGGTGGGGGCCTTGGAGCCATCCACATGCACCACCGTCACCTCAAAGCTGCGAGTCCTCCTGTCGGGCAGAGGGAGGGACAGGTACATGAAGGGATCAAACTTGATGGAGTGGTACTGACAGTCCTCCATGGGGCAGATGATAGTGGACTTGTACAAGCCCTGCACTCGCAGCGTTGTCAGCTATGTTGGGCATTAGCTGCCCCTCCAACAGCTGATGACGGCACACCAAATCAAAACACAAAAAATTCTACAACATGAAAGTTGTGCTCTTCCTTCAAGCTTTGAGCTTCAGAGTCAGGGGCATCTCATGAAATAGCAACTTGCTAAAAGGGTTACAGGCACCATGGCACAAGAGCGTGGACCCAGTCTTTGATTTGAATGGCAAAGTCTGAATCAGGGAGTGCGGTAAGCATGGAGCAGACACAAAAGTAGCAGCATGCCTGAAAGTGATCCACAATGGTTGAGTCATTGCGCTTTCTATAGTTCTGCCAAGCTTCCTGAGCAACCTCTTCATCTGGCCGCCCATCAGCATCCTTCTCCTGCACCAGCAAACACAATGGGAACACATCAGCAAGCAATGGGAACACGTCAGCAAGCAATGGGAACACGTCAGCAAGCAATGGGAACACGTCAGCAAGCAATGACGGCGCAGCAGCATAGCAAGCACATGTCACATGTGTGTGTCCAGCCTGTTGCATCAACTCAGCATAACACACGGCTTGTCCCAGCCCCTGTGTCTGTGCCGGCATGCTGCTGATGCAGGTCATGGGTCACAATGCATTGACAGCAGCGATGGATGCAGTAAGCTAGTGGGAGTGAGTGAGACAGCATGCAGCGGGGCCCACCTCTATGTATGGCTTGCGCTTGATCCTGTTAAGGTCTTCATGCAAGCCATCCAGCAGGAAGGCCAGCAGCTCCTGACTGTCCTGCTGGCCATAGCCCTGAAACTGAGGGGCAAACTTGCCAAGCTGGTACTTGAAACTGGACGGAGACACAGATGCTGTATCACCCTGCATGCACCACTGCCCATGAAACCCAGCAACACAGCCCATACCAGATTGAGTGCATGCATCACTAAAGTCAACGGCATCATGGTTATCGCATCACAGTCATGTCAGTGATCATCTGTAAGCATCACGTCAGTAAGACAGCCACGGCAGCCAGTCATCAGGATCCCTGCTGCTATCCCTGATGTTGTACACTTGTGAGCAATTCAATGGTACCAGTGACACAAATGCTTCTGGCAAGCTTGTGGGTGTTGCCACATTGATACAAGGGTATGGTCGGCACGCTGACCTTCCAAAGCTTGTCCATGAGACTCCCGAAGGCCTCAGCCAGTTCACCATTCATGCCCAGGGGGTTGTCTTTGTTGATGTCTGACTCATACTTTCTCCTGAGGAACTTGCGCATGAGGGGCACAGTGTGCGCCAGGCTCTGGATGCTGGAGTTCATGAAGCAGGTGTTGCCCAGGTTGCTCAGTCCAGCTAGACCATGGCCCCTGCCACGTGCCTGCATACAACCTAAAACATCTCCACAATGTAGAAACGCGATTTTACTGTCCCCAGACATTTCTGAGTTCAGATTTCCAGTGTAGGGATGACATTTCTGAATTAAAATAGACGTTTCGGATTGAAAAGAGCAGTTACACAAGTCAGGCTGTGGCTTTGCTTCAAGATTGGCAGCAGAATCCAATTGTATTGCAACCAGACCTCATGCACAAAGTTTTGTGTTGTGTTTGCTTGCCTACTGTGAGGCAGCACATGACAGGCGTACACACACTTTTCTGCACAAGAGCTGCATCTGACATTCGTGGTTCAATGCAAGGCGATGCTAGTTCCTTGTAGGCCCATGAAAGCATGCATGTTTCCAAATGGGGTGAAGCTGTGTATACTCCATCTTGGTTGCAAGCACAAGCTATACACTGTGCGTGAGAACTCTGGGTGCATGCGGATCAGCATCAGCATAGAGCTTAAGGTGAAGAGCCTCACATCAATGAAAGTATCTGTAGGTGGTGACAGCCTGCCTGAACGCAGCATCAGCGGACTGCTGACATATGTAGCAGGTGAGTCTTTCTTGTTTTTCATGGCAAAGTTTCCATGGGCATCCTGCAAGGCCAACAGGCTTTACTTCCGTGTTTCAGAAGAAAACGGCAGTTTTGTTGCGCTTGACCAATTGCATGAACACATGCAGCCCAAGCTTGCAAAAGTTACAACTTTCTTTTTTGCAATTCTCTGGGCACAATGATGTTTTGTGTGCAGTCTTGACGCCAAGCACTATGTGCAAGCTGTTGGGTCAGCAAATGCTGATTGTGTGAATGCAGCTGTGTTGTGACTGTACCTTTTCCTCTAGCAGGACATACTGTTTGTCGTTCAAGGCATTGCCCAAGCCTGTGACTCCTTCATCCAGCTGGTCTTCCATGTTGGCATACAGAGCCTTGCCATAGTAGTCCCACATGCATACATCTGCCTCTTTCAGGTCCATCAGCTGACATGCTTTGGTCTTGAGTTCAGACTTCTTTGCCTGCAAGACATTTGAATTATAAGCACTGTACAATGTTACATCATCATCTTGGCTTGCTGATCCCTTGCTGCGTTTCTGAGTTTGGGGCAATGACATGATGTGCAAGTTTGACAAGTTTGTATTGCCATCCAGACTTGCTCAGCGACTTTCTGTGCTTTGTGGAGGTTGTTGTTGTGAGCAATGCACTGATGGCAGGTTCGCCACAGAGACAAGCAGCGCATGCAATTTTCAGGATGGCATGCATGTTTAAGATTGTCACACCTCTCTTGTGATGAACAGATTGGCCTCCTTGTTGTCTGATGATCGCATGATTATGAGCTGAAGAGCATAAATCTCGACATAAGGCTGCGCCCCTCCTACCCACTGTCTGACAAAGGCGGGCTCACCACCATACCACTGGTGCAGCAGTTTCCAAGTACTTTCGAAGACCAATTTATAGTGTGTGCCTTCAAGAAGATCTGACTTCAGCTGTTTCTCGGAAGAGAAGGGGTCAGAAGGAGAAGCAAAAGCCACCAAGCTACTGTTATCGATGGAGGAAGGCCTTGGGGGCTGAGAGTCGTGCTCCTGCCTCTCCTGAACCGATGGGGCATCGCCTTCTTGCAGTGTAAATCCAGAATAGCTAGTCCATGCGTTCCACCAACTGCGGACAACAGCCAAAATGAGCGCGCGCAATTGGCGGATTACACTATGCCATAACCAAATAAGTGTTGTCTCGAAAGCAAATAGCACGTCAAACTGTGCACTCGCAAACTCCATTGATAACAAGCCCTGACAAATGAGAGATGGCGGAGTCTGCACATCAAGCGCAAGGTTCGGGAAGGTTCCAAAGTCCGAGCAACACCTCATCGCTATAAGAAAGGCAGGCTCCTTTATCTCGGCTTGATGACATCTAGTCTCAGTATCGATGACTTTGCGAGCCTCTTCTGCAGGACTCAGATCTGGCGTGATCATGCTATGACCCTCGGGCGCAGACTGGTCAGAGTGCATGCTTATGTCGGGTGATTCCTTGTCGATCAACCGCACTGACGAAGCTGCTGCAAAGGCAACATCAGCAATGTGCTGTGACGTGCAACGATTTGACTATGCTGTATTTTGGAGCACAACAGAGGGACATTGCCGTACTCGATGATCAAGTCGCCATGCACTTCATGGTCATGACATCCGTCTGGTCAAAGCGAAATTTAAGTGTGTCAAACGAATGTCAGAGTTCCAGTGCACTCACCAGCTCCATCAAGGTCATGTCTGTAGAGTGATGAGTCTTGGCAGACAGGCATTCCTTGATAGATTGGCAGACAGGCATTGCGCTGTGGGATCCAAACAGTTCATGCACGATGTTTGCAGGCTGCATGGCATGCATTGCACCGAAAATCATGCAGCTAGTGAAATGCAGATTTGTAGTTTCAACTTTGGCGTCATGCACATGTTTGGGAGCCATGATGCAAATACACAGTGACAGCAGTAGGTCACAGCTTCTAAATGGCTAAGTGATGCATTCTGATAGAGGAGACCTGGCAGCCAGAAATTTTGCATGCAGGTTCATACCAAACTACAACAGAATATGAGATCACATGATATCATGCATCTAATGTGAGGGCCCACATAAGGCCCCACACCGTTACAGCAAAACATATAGAACGATGTATTTACAAATAGCTGTCATTGCAGTCATCAGTTCAAGGGGGGGCATTTTAATCGTGTTTTCAAGTCAGAGTCTGACTGTCAGACTACCAATATGCACACAAAAGCAAACACGTGATGTTTGTGACAGTGTCCGGCACTAGTGATCTTCCATTTCGCTTCATTTGTCACACTGGTCACGGATTGCAAGCAAACAGAAGCATATCTCTTGCCAACAGACTAGGGTATATGTTGCATCAAGCTGCATCTGTGCCAATGACCTTCATGAACTCCTCCTCTGTGAATGCTAGCAGGCGCGCTGCTTCCAGGTGGATCTTCTGCCTTTTCAGTATGTCAATCAGCTTCAGCTGCTTCTTGAAAGCAACAACAAGCTCATTCTTCTGACGTTCCAGCTTTTTGTTCTCTGCACACAAGCAGGGGATACAGTACATGTGCTATGCGACAGCTGGACAACCTTGTGGTCACAAGATGACAGTTGCATCATGGTGCCTGCCCAACTTGTTGTCTGTTGCGTTTGTATTCTTGACTCAGGTGTCCAGCAAATTAACCATATCATTGTCATGACCTAAGACAATGCATTGCGATCATTGCAGGACTGAATCTGGGCATGCACGACAACACCCACCTGCAAACACTCTGTTGTACTCCGACTTGTTCACATCCTTGTGATCTCTATCAGCAGCACGCTGCTCCTGCAGCAGAGCTTTGAAGCGCTCCACCTCTTCCAGTGCTCTCTGCAGCCGTGCATCCCTTGCCTTGGCATCAATCTCACTCTGCCGCCTGAATAGCAAAGACAG
>JAABUO010004791.1_pt1 | contig 15915 bp, 9 predicted proteins | sample 5559291 | NCBI WGS metagenome assembly JAABUO01 (sample SAMN10711878, study PRJNA513372) | rock metagenome | isolation source: Antarctica rocks | place: Antarctica: Victoria Land, Finger Mt sud
CTGCACGGTTGGGCGTCTCTGGGGAGCATCCATCTCTTAAGGAGGGCCAACGTTGGTGTCTGCAGTGTTTGTGCGTATGACTGCGCTCGTGCGTCGAAATATTGCCAACCGACAAATTCCACGCGTTGGCGGTTGTCGAGGCGAAACGAGTGCTTAGAATAGTGTCGTGGGAATATGCTAATACAAACGTGGTTCTATAGAATGAATGGCCTGCTACCCTGAAAATGCCGTGCTGACTTCCGCTTTTCCGTGCGTTTCGTTTGCTCGTTCGTAAATATGATCTGGCAAGCAGCGCGCTGTAAGGACCCACCGGTCAGCAAACGTCTTTTCGCGTCCCTTGGACCTTTCGTAATCATGCTGCCTACTTTGGGCCTTTTCCCTCCGGACCACCACCAACGCGTGATGATACGCCTCGTCCGCGACCTCTTCCCCCCTCCTCACGACCGCCGTCTTTGTTTTGTTGGCGGCGTACATTTTGATTGTAGCCCTTTCTATCCTGGCCACGTCCGTACCCACGGCGGCGCTCGTCGATTATGATGTTGTCAGCACCAAGCCGCACAGTACCGGCCTCTAAGGCCAACTTGAATCCTTCTACATCATGGAAATCTGCAAAAGCACAATTTTTGGGGCGGTTGATGTCAAGATTGCCAAACTTGCCAAATGTCCCAAGCAATTCTCCTAGACTTTCCTCACTTACTTTTGGTCCCACGTTTTTTATGAAAATGGATGTATTTACCTTATCCGCAGCAATGGCTGAGGATGCTGCAGGTGCTGCAGGTGCTGCAGAAACAATAGGCGCTGCAGCTTTTGGCACAGACGGCTCACCCTTAGACGGATTGGGAGTTGCTTGGGCTTTCGCTCCTCTATTGTTGGAGGTTCGCCCCCGATTTGATGGCCCCGATGAACTTCCTGCCATGTTTGCCCACGAAAACGGCTTTGGGGGTGCCCGATTTGTCGCTTCGTCTCCCTGTGGAGACGTAGGAGATGCTTGGTCAGCAGACTCAGTTGATTCGGGGTTTTCTGCTCCCTGGCTCTGGGATGTCGCGGAGCTAGTAGCCATATCTCCACCTTCTGAGTGCTGTGGAATTGTATTTTGTTCTTCTAGTGAGACCTCCCTCGTGTGTTCATCTGGTTGGCTTTCAATGTCTTCAGATGGGTTGAACGTAATACCATTCGCATCGCCATATGGAATTGCTGGAACGTACTTCTCTTCCATCGTGGCTACATTTCCTTTCGTAACATCAGCTTGTGCTTGCTCCGGTGCTTGCAACTGATTCTCGTCTAGGTTTGGGATATCTTCCGGCTCGTACTCCGAGCCATCGTCTTCCTTCAAATAGCGAAAAATGTCGTTCAACACGAAATATCCACTCGGCTGCTGTTCCGCGAGGAAAAAAGTCTGGGCGAACTTCTGCGAGGGACCGTTGTCGTTCGCAATCTCTCCAAGCACCTGAATGACAATACCGCCAGAAAAAGAAGGCTGTGAATCGACATTGGATACGAGCACTTTGCAATCGCGGTAATTTTGGCCCATAATCTTTTTGTGAATTTCAATCTGACCAATACAAGGACGGACAGATTCTCCTTCATTGCCATGGACAAGAGTTGATTTTTTCGTATAGAAGAGATGTAGTCTAGCAGGCTCCTTGTTCAAAATCGTGTAGTACTCCTGAACAAACAACCAGCCAACTTCGTCTTTACTCACATTTGCATTTGAGCTAGAGCTTGAGAGATTAGCTCCATGACCATTTTGGATTGGCGATCCCAGCATTTTGATGTCTGTATCTACAGGTTTCGGGGATGGGGGTGAAATGCAGAATTTTTAGGGTTTTTTACGGTAGCTACCGGACGCTACACAAGGATAGGAAATATGGAGAAACTCTCGATGATAAAATACTTAGAATTTTCATTGGGATTACTGATACTATGGTACAGAGGGAAAAATGCGAGTGTCATATAAGAGATATTGTCCGTGCCAATGTTGTGCACTGATCACCAGATGATGTTGTCTTAGGCGTACACACGCAACTAATATTAGCAAATAAATTGTATACACTTACGTCAAGGGTGACTGATCTTGAAGAGTTTAGGCTTTGGTCGCGATAAACTCCCACAAGGCCATCAGATTGCTGAAACAGACCTATTGTTAGTCCACGTGATTCCACATAATATTTTACCAGCTTTCAAAGATATCATGATAAATTGAAACTTGGGCCCCGCATGATTTCTTATATATTTTGCAATCTTTGCGACATTAGCATTGTCCAGAGCCGCGTCAATTTCATCGAGCACGAAGAACGGTGAGGGCTGATAGGAGTGGATAGCAAAGAGTAAAGCAAGGGCTGCAATGGTTTTTTCTCCTCCAGAGAGCTGCTCCATGTCGCTAAAACGTTTCATTGGGGGCATAGCATGGTACCTGATCCCGTCAAGGTATGACTCGTCATTGTCTTCCAAAGACAAATACGCCGTGCCGCCCAATGGGAATGTTGTGCTCTTCGTAAGTTCTTTGTAAGTTGCATCAATCTGATCGGATATGTGAGTGTATGCCCTCATGAAAAGGCTGTGGCGCTTTTGCTTAACTGTTGCAAATCTTGTCTTTGCTTCTTTAGCAATCCTGCGTGCTTCTGTGAACTCTTTTTCAGTTTCTCCCAGACGATCCTCAGCACCATCCAATCTCTCTACAGCTTTATGATTAGGGGACATTCTGTCCAGCTCTTCCTCCATTTGTTTAATTTGATCTGTGAGAACTTGTGCATAATTCTCATCCTTGCGAGCTTGCATAGAGCGAGGGAGTACAGCGAAATCGATTTCAATATCCAGCAAATGAAAGACGTCATCCTGGGTCCGACGATCTCCAAGCTGAGGTGTGCTAGATTGTTCGGTTCTTGGAAATAATTCATCTACCAGCAAATTCTCCAACGATCCTCTAAGCAGAGGTATAATAATGTCCTCCAGCTTGCATTTGCGAAGTAGAGAATATTGTTCATTTGAAACCCTCTCTATTGCGCCTTCAAGGCTAGCTTCCATCTTCGAGCATTTATCCATCTCTTTCAATGCTTTACGTACTTTTTCCTGTAAGTTCTCTACTTTCTCTTGCGCAGATGTCAACGTTATCTTTGAATTCGCCACAGATTCAGTATCCAGCTCTATTTCTGCTTCCAAGTGATCAACCCGATCTTCCAAGTCTTTTCTTTCGGTATTTAAATCCCTTAGAACAGCACTGTTTCGCATAATCTGTGTTTCAAGTTGACTTTGGCGCAACTGTGTTTCTCCGTACCTTCTGCTTTCAAACTGTATATGGTGATTGATTCTAGAGGTAAGCTTTTTAAATTCAAGCCGCTTCTCTGCGGCTTCTTGCTGAATAGAGCCTTGCACAACCTCGTACTGGCGGATGTTCTGAAGTCTCAACTTTGAGCAAAGCTGAGCAAAGATCCTGTCGTCGGAGCCTTCATTCGTGGAACGACTTTCATTGTACTTTGCTTCGATCTCTTGCAAATTTTCTTGCTCTCTGGTCATTGAAGTCTGAAGCGTTTCTATTTCTTCCATGCAATGATTCTTTTCTTCAGTTTTGCTTCGTCGCGACTGCTTGACAGCAGAAAGCTGCTCCTGCGTGCTTGACAAATTCATCTCAACAGCCTTTAGTAGCGCTTCGATCCCGTGTTCGTCTGCACCTCTGTACTTGAGCACTTGCAATTTGTCAATCTGTGCGACCAATCTATCGCGCAGCCTATAAAGATTATCAATCTCTTCGGTTTGCCATTGTTTTTGGTCACTTTGCTCCGTTCGGCCACCACTGATCAAACCGCTCTTGTGAATAATTGTGCCATCTAGAGAAACCACTTTGTTACGTACTGCTCGGTCATAACTAATCATTCTTGCTGTTTGCAAATCGTCACAAACCAAAGAGTTTCCACAAACATACTGAATTGCTCGATCGTTAGAACTATCATACTCCACAACATCAAGTGCAAGTCTGACATCCTTGTGAAGCTCTCGTAGTGCGAGGTTGATTGGTTTGAGTTGAATTATATCGAGGGGTATGAAACTTGCTAAACCAGCTCGTTGGTCTCGCAGATATGCAATACATTCCCTAGCAGTTTTCTCGGTGTCCACAATGATTGCCTCAAAATTACGGCCCAGAATTGTACTTATTGCAGTCTCGTATTTCCTTTGAATAGGCTTACATAGATCGCAAACCCGTCCTCGAACACCAGGAAACATTCTTCTTAAGGATATGACAATTTCTCTTAGCCGTACTTTCTTTTCGTTGTCTCGTCGGTTGGTGTCCGCATCCAGTAGAGTCCGTAAGACCTCCTGCAGCTTCTCGTTAGCTTCTGTGATGTCGTGTTCATGTCGGACCCGTGCGGCTCGCAATGCTCCTATTTCGTTCCGTAATCTTTCAAGCTCATTCCTCTGTGTAGTCTCTTGAAACTCTAAGCTTTCTTCCTGAGAGTCAAGCTCAGCTATGGCTGCAATCAGAGTTTCTTCCTGCTTTTGACGCATCTTCAGCTTGTCCTGAAGGCCCTTTACTACATCACCTGAGGTTCGAAGGGTTCTCTCGAGATTTACCATCTTCGCGCTAGTCTCAGCGTTTACTTTTGCAGATTCCTCGCGAAGTCTCAGATATTCTGCTTCATCTTGGGGACTAAGAGACTGATTTTCCAAGCGTCTTTGTGCACCAAAGGTCTTTTCAAAGTTTGCTGAAGAAGCCTCAACAGTAGTCAGTTCGCTTTGAAGTTGTTTGAGAGCGTCAGATTGTTTGCTTTCGTCGCTTGAAACATCTGAAACCTTTTTCCTCAACCGTTGGAGTAATTCGGCAACTTTGCCGGCCTTCTCTTTGGTGGGTACAAGAAGAGTTTTTTGCTTCTCCAGTTCGACCTCTTTCATACGCATTGCTTCGCTTTGTATCGTTGCATCCTTAGAAGCTACGGCTAAAAGCTTTCTCTCCTTTTGAAGGGCCTTTTCGTCAGCTTTAGTGGTGGTTTGAAGCTGACTGTATTGACGACGAGTGTCGTCAAGAGCCTTGAAAGTGTTTTGGTATTCCCCATCGAGATTGAAAAGTTTCCAGAGATGGAAAGCTATAATTGCTTTGTCCCGTTCTTCACTTTTTGCGGTGAAGTTTTCGGCTTCCAACTTTTGTTCCAAGTAATTACGCATTTCTGCGTTAATGCCTCTCTTTCTATTGAACGTGCTTGCGGAAGTCTCCACTGCTTTCTCTTCCAAGGCTTTGAGTTGTTCATACTCCACTTTAAATTCTAAAGATCCGCTAATTTGCTCTATTAATTTTGTGAGTTCTGCTGACGACTGCGAAGCAATAGTCTCGACATCTCCCTGAAAGACAAGAAAGTTTTTGGCTTTGATGAGTATATTCTCTGTTTCCAGCTCGCTGCTGTATTGGGCTGCAGATACAACTCTGCCGTCAATTCTATACTCACTCGATCCTGAAGGAAGGATCGACCTCTTCCATGTGACCTCTATGCCATCTCCTTTGTCATAACTTGCGGACACCCAAGCTGTCGCAGGCTTACCTTTCCTGCTTCGGGAGCCTTTTTTGGGCTGCACGGTAGGGTCTTGGTCTATCCCCTCCACGTCCTCTTCTATTTCTCCTCCGTATATCAGGTCGCGTAAATGGGAGGATCTCAACTGAGAAGTCTTCATGCCCAGCACAAATGAAATTGCGTCCATCAGATTAGACTTTCCAGATCCATTTGGACCAATGATGGAGATGAAATCACTGAATGGACCAATGACCGCATGCCCTCTGTAACTCTTCCAGTTGAAAACTTCAATGCGCCTCAGACGGCCCATATCGTTGGGCGTTGTGATGAGTGTTTAATGTGGTTCTCCACGCGTCAACTTCGTGTTTGAGAATCTTCGCGTCTTTCGGAAACGGCACGTGACTGCTGGAAGCAAATACGACTTTCAACAGATACGATAACTTAATCTGCGTGGACTTCGGAAATGGCGACCCTCACTCTCGAAAGCAACCCATATCTACTGCTCGATAATATCATTCATTTTCAGTAGTCACTATGCTGAGACGTCTGCTCGTATGCCTACTGGTTGGATTAGGCCTACAGCTGGCTGGAGTGTACCTCTTCGCCTGTGGATTTTTCCCTTACAAGCCGGTACTTAGCGGACTATCTTCATCAAGCCCACCAGTGCCACCAAAGTTTGATAAAGTGGTCTTCATGCTTATTGATGCCCTACGCAGTGATTTTGTGTTTTCAACACAGTCATCTATGCATTTCGTACAGCAACTCATACGATCCGGAGAAGCAGTTCCATTTACTGCTTTTTCTCAAAGCCCTACTGTGACATTGCCAAGATTGAAGGCATTGACAACAGGTTCGACTCCGAATTTTCTGGATGCAATTCTCAACATTGCGGAATCAGATCAGTCTTCTTCTCTTAAATATCAGGACAGCTGGCTTGCACAAATTCGAAAAGTAGACGGAAAAATCTCTATTTTCGGGGATGATACTTGGATCAAGCTGTTTCCAGGGTTTTTCAATCAGGAGGACGGTACATCGAGTTTCTTTGTATCGGATTTTACAGAAGTGGATAATAATGTGACCCGACATTTGTCCTCGGAACTTGGTGCCGCGCAGTGGGATGCATTGATATTGCACTATCTTGGTGTTGACCATATTGGACATCGTGGGGGCCCTTATAGTCCATATATGGCTGCCAAGCAACATGAAATGGATGACATTGTGCAGACTATCTACGAAAACATCGCTAAAAACCCTTTATTGAAGGATACACTTTTAATCCTTTGCGGAGATCACGGCATGAACGAAGCTGGAAATCATGGGGGAAATTCTGTCGGTGAAACCTCTGCGGTCAGTAAAACTCCTATTCAGCTAAGCTAATCTCAGGCACTTGTATTTATGTCGCCAAAATTCCAACAACTTGACGTCCCGACCGTTGAGAGCCCTTTGATCCCAAACGAGTCTTTTGCCTACTACGACTACATCGACCAATGTGATCTTGTGCCTACTATTTCTGCCTTACTTGGTAATCCAATACCCAAAAACAGTGTGGGCGTTACCATCTACCCAATTGTCCAACTCTGGGAAAAACCAGACGAAAGATACAGATTAGTACATGAGAATGCGTTACAACTTTATGATCTCTTAAACGCGGCGACTTCTATTGCTAATATGTCCTCTGAGGTTATGCTACGTTCAGGTCTAATGGAGGTGGAGCACTTATGGAAAACTTGTGATACATTGGAGAAAGATGCACCATCGGATGCCATCAACCAATGCCGTAATTTCGCAGCCAAGGCCCAGAAAATCTTGTCAAAGGCGGCCTCCAATTACAATATTGTAAAAATGTATCTTGGCTTTTTCGCAACTCTGTTATCTGTAATATGTCTCTCGTATGGGCTACAGTTGAATTTTTTTGTACTGCAATTCAGTCACTTAAGCTATACTTTTGTTGCATTAGCATATGCTACTATGATGTTTGCGAGCAGTTTTGTGGAGGAAGAACAACAGTTTTGGTATTGGTTGACTGTACCATATTGGACAGCTAATACGGTGTTAAGGTTAGTAAACTCATCAACCACACAAGCCTGATTTTAGAGCACGTTCATCCCCTGGACTATTGTATTACGGTTTATTGCAACTTCTACTGGGAAGGGTCATGAGAAGGTGGAAACAGAGCGGGCAAAAACATGCTGGAGCGCCCGACATTGCTTCAATGATGAAACGCTATCCAACAATTTTGTGGATTTTTATTATTTCAACTTATGCTAGCTGTGTGCTGCCCCTTGTCTTTCGGAAACGTCGTGGATTTCTATCATTGTATTATACATTTGCAATGGGTTTATTGGTGGCTAGTGGCGTATGGTTCAAAATCGTACAGACTCGTGAGCAAGGAGACATGCAACCATCTTTTCTGAACAATCTCCAGATTGAAGCCTTCAGTGCTTCTCTCGTTACAGCGAGGGCGCATTTTATAGTCTTGGCTGGGATAATATCTTTTGCAATTCTGCTACAACTCGGACTGGTATCTAGACCTCAACGTACGAATGAGCTTGCTAAGGATATTTCCGACCATTTCTCCGTATTTTTAATAGCACAATCGCGGTACGAGAACATACCATTGTTCTTGCTATTCTCTATGCAACATTACCTTGGCAGCTTGCTCAGTCCAAATGACCCTTTCTCGATTGCAACAGCATTCCTTATACATGAACATGCATCATTTTTTGCTATGGGAAACAGTAATTCACTTGCGTCTGTGGACTTGACTAATAGTTACAACGGTGTCCAATCGTTTGCGATTGTGCTGGTTGGATTCTTGACATTTGTGACCAATTGGGCGGGTCCGATATGGTGGAGTATCCGACTTCTTCATGCCATACCCAACGCTACCACAACAAATTTTTTTTATCAAATTATAATCATGACGGTATTTTTCTCCGTTGGTTTAGCGGCCGTTATGGGTTGTTGCATAGTGTTAAAAAGTCATCTGTTCATTTGGACAGTATTCTCACCAAAATTTCTATACCAGACAGCTTGGGGCATAGGTTTCAACCAAATGGTACATATTGTATTTGGCGGGATGCTCAGCTGCATAAGTCTAATGTAATTCTGCAGTCTTAAAAATATCATCGATTGCACTTCGTTTCTTTCTCTTCTTAGTTTTGTCCCCTTTGGATATTATTCGTGGCTCCCTTGTCGGTAGAGTTTGTGCAACACTGCTTCCGATGTCTAAGTGGCTTCTTATTGAGTCATATGATTCAACGCCATGATTCTTCGGTTCCCCTTTCATAGACGCTGCTCGTTCAAGCTGTAGCGCTGATATCAAATTATATAGGCGGGCTGTAGCTGCTAGCATAACGAGGCCCAATGAAGGATATTGAGCTAGGCGCACGATATCTTGAAACGCCCTGCCATTAGTAATTTTTATAACTCACATACAAGTACGCCTTTGGTATAATGGTTTCTACGAGAAACGAAGAATGAGCATCACTCAGCTTATTGTCACTGCTTAAAACTCTTTTGGTATGTCGACGAAGCATTGCAAGCCATTTCCACCAAATTGATAGTCTATGCTGATTGAAGTGATAGTGTGCGACGAGATGAAGAATCGAGAGTTCCTCACTTATAGCTTCGATGCTCCTGCGAGTGTGCCTAGATTGAAGGATAAGAATCATTTTGGTTCATGTACGATGTACTCATAGGGGACTCGGAGTCAGGGCTAAGGGACAATATCCATTTTGGGCCCAATACGCGATATCTCTATATGTAGCACTCATAAATTACAAGTACGATACTCGAGTATGAATTGCAGCCTTCTTTTAATTTTCTAGGACAGCTGAAATTCGCATATGTGCATTACAGAAAGACCTCGTTCGTATTGATGTAAACGAAACCAATTCGCTCTCGAGAATTTGATTTCGACGGTCCTTCTCTCCAGACGACTCCGAGTTATATGCCGAGAAATACGAGCCACGTGTGAGGCTTCAGAGCGAACTCAGGTTTCCTCACATACTGCGCCATCGTAAGCAGGCTCAAGTACACGCCAGTCACAATCTATTCCCTCACCTTCAAATCGTCTCAACAACTCATTTGCGATATGCTCAAAATTCCCTAAAGCTAATGCCAAAATCGTTGGACCTGCTCCGGAAAGGCACAGTCCTAGCAGTCCGGGGTGTGTTTTAGGAGTGACAGACTTCAAAATTTCAGTCAATCCGGGAATTAAATGTGAACGATAGGGCTGGTGTATCTTATCCTGCATAGCAGCATAAATCAACTCTGCATCAGGAGGTGATCTCGTGAGAGCCGTTGTAAGCAGTGCTACTCTTTGCAGATTAAACACTATATCCTTTAGAGAATACTCCTTTTTGAGCACGTTCCGTGCCGATGCTGTTGGGACTTCAAAGTTCGGAATAATTACAATTGCTTTTATCTCTCGTGCCCAGTTGTAGCATATATAATTGCCAATACCGAGAGGCGGTCTTGGCGGAAGCAGTCCAGTGTCCACCCCGCCGGCTGGCTCTGGCAGTACTTCACTGAGAGGTATTTCAACCCTCTCTATGTCTGCAGGATCAAGCTCTCGCAAATACGACCCCACAAAACCACCGATCATTGCTGCCGTTACGTTATCTGGATGTCGTTCTATCATCAAACAGTAATCCAGCATGCGATCTTTGGAGAGCCCAAGGTTGGCCACTGAATTGCCAAGCATGACCCCAGCAACCACTGCAGCACCCGATGACCCAAGTCCCCGGCCAAGCCAGATACGGTTATTGATGTGGACATTAGTTCCAGCTGGAAAGGTGGTCAGACCATGACATCTCAGAACATATAAAGCTGTACGAGTTATGAGGTTTTCGTCAGCTTGTAAAGGGACATGGTCTGAACCCTCTCCCTCATAAGTCACTCGACAATTGAAGGGTTTGTCGTGAGGAGAGTCCACATCAATTTTTATCGATACCACCAAGTACACAGCGAGTGCAAGTCCAATTACATCGAAACCGGGTCCGAGATTTGCTGAAGAGCACGGTATTGATAGTCTAAAAGACCGCTGTGTCATTCGAGAGCAACTCAAGAAACTCAGGAATACAATTCTTCGCGTGGTTCGGATTTTAAGTTTTAAAGTTTTAGAGTTGGTTTTTTTCAAAACTCTGTTACAGTCGCGTACCTGCCGGGCGAGAAACACATGAAGGTCTTGATCGTGGGGAGTGGTGGGCGAGAGCACGCATTGGCATGGAAGTTATCGCAGTCTCCGATGGTTGAACAAATCTTCGTTGCACCTGGCAATGGTGGTACTGAGCATGGCCTCCAAAAAGTCGAAAATGTTCCAATTGGCGTGAGCAATTTCGATAATTTGGTGCATTTTGCTAGAAAATCGAATGTTGACATGGTAGTGCCTGGACCAGAGGTACCCCTTGTGCAAGGTATCGAAAAAGTTTTCCGAAAAGCGGGCATATACTGTTTTGGCCCTTCTCGCGAAGCTGCGCAAATGGAGGCTTCAAAGACCTTTGCAAAGGACTTCATGCGAAGACACAACATACCAACTGCCAAATACTGTAATTTTACGGATTACGAGGCTGCTAAACAGTACATAGAAACAGTAGATCACGATGTGGTCATCAAAGCTTCTGGTCTTGCCGGTGGGAAGGGCGTGCTTATCCCTGACACGAAGGCAGACGCTCTAGATGCAATAAAACTCGTCATGCTCGATCGGGCGTTTGGGGCGGCTGGTGATGAAGTCGTTGTCGAGGAATTTTTAGCGGGCGAAGAATTGAGTATCATGGCATTTAGCGACGGATATACCATAAAAGTTCTACCCGCTGCGCAGGACCATAAAAGAATTCACGACGGGGACCTGGGTCCTAATACCGGTGGCATGGGCTGCTACGCACCCACGCCTATAGCTACGACTCAGCTTATGCAGTCAATCGAGCAGACAATACTCAAACCAACGATAGACGGAATGAGGAAGGAAAGGTTTCCTTTTGTTGGACTGCTATTTACAGGAATAATGGTCACATCAACGGGCCCCAAAGTTTTGGAATACAATGTACGATTTGGAGATCCAGAGACCCAGGCTGTGTTGCCACTTCTACACCCAGATACAGATCTAATGGATATATTTCTAGCCTGCGTGGAACGTCGTCTTGATGGAGCAGTCATGCAAATATTAAATGCTCACTCAACCGCGGTGGTAGCGGTCTCAGGCGGTTATCCCGAAGCATATTCTCAAGGGAAAGCTATTAACATAACAAACGATATTTCAGGTGGTCGAGTTTTTCATGCCGGTACTGTCTACAAGAACGGGAGACTCTCAACAGCCGGAGGCAGGGTCCTCGCAGCAGTATCTATAGCTCCTACCCTGAAACAAGCTGTCTCAGACGCCTATGCCGCACTCTCGGAGATTTCATTTGAAGGAATGTATTACCGTCGGGACATTGCTGCGCGCGGCCTTGCAGCAGCACCAAATGCTCGAGATGCCAAATTAACATACCAATTTAGTGGTGTCTCAGTGGAGGCTGGTAACACGTTTGTGGAGCGTATCAAATCGGTTGTAGCTAGCACGAAAAGGCCAGGAGCCGATGCTGATATCGGTGGATTTGGCGGTGTCTTTGATCTGGGATCATTTGGTTGTCCGAACATCGCAATCGTTGGTGCAATTGATGGAATCGGGACAAAGCTTATGGTGGCTCACAGTATGAATATGCACTCGACCATCGGCATTGATCTTGTGGCGATGAATGTGAATGACCTAATTGTTCAAGGAGCTGAGCCCCTTGCATTCCTGGATTACTTTGCGTGCGGAAAGCTGGAGCCTCCAGTGGCGGAAGCTTTTGTGGCTGGGGTTGCCGAAGGTTGTCGCCAGTCAAATTGTGCTCTTATTGGTGGTGAAACGGCTGAAATGCCAGGTATGTATGCTCCTGGCTCATACGACGGTGCGGGCACTGCCATTGGTATTGTACAGAAAGACAGACTCTTACCCGATAAGGCAGCCATGCGTGCAGGAGACGTTCTCATTGGCATAAAATCCAATGGGGCTCATTCCAATGGATTTTCACTGATAAGAAAAGTCCTTGAGGTATCAAACATCACGTATAATGATACAGCACCGTGGTCGACGGGTACTACAGTGGGACAAAGCTTATTAACCCCAACCAAAATATATGTAAAGGCTCTCATGCCGCTGATTGAAAGAAATATGCTAAAAGGATTGAGTCATATTACTGGTGGGGGCCTGAAGGAAAATGTGCCCCGTATGCTTCCGGAAAACATGCAGGCGTCTATTGATGCATCTAAATGGGACATTCCGGCTCTTTTCCGATGGCTTCAAGTATCGGGCCCTATACCGTCCGAAGATATGTGCAGAACATTCAATTTGGGTATTGGCATGGTTTGTGTGACCGAAGCATCAATAGCCTCTGATGTGATCGAGATATTGGCCGCTTCAGGTGAGGAAGCCATGACAATAGGAGAGTTGAAATCTGCACAAAAGTCGCGTCCATCATGTGAAGTTGCAGGTCTACCATTCTAAAAAGAAACTTCAATCAACAACCTACACATGAATGTCTCGATCTGTCCTTTCTCTGGCGCAAGTGCGTCAGTTCCTCGCACTAATGTGACGCGTGGCCTGGCTAACCACTCATCCCTAGTGAATCGAAAGGACCTTGTATATCACGGAAAAATTGTACCATTCTTGCTCTGAAGATTTCAACATTTCTTCCCAAAAGGAAAAGTTCTTTTAAGATATTTTGTAAGAGATTTAATACCCAGTAGTGAAGGCGAACTATACAAGACTGCGATCACAATAATCCCTGCTAAAAACCGTGGAAAGTACTTCCATATGTTGTATCATCTCCGGCAGCCTAGTCGTTGGCTGCGAGATCTCTGAAGGGACAGACTACCTCAACCCTTTAATTTAGGGACACTCTGCGGCGCGAGATCTTTGTCCCTTTGATTCTGGGAGACCTCCATCTAAAGGAAAAGTCTGCGATCACGATTGAAGCTGAGTTTGCTTTAAAGTCATTCGAGCTTGGTGAGCTTCGCTTTGTTTCTCATGGCGGCCTCACTTATTCACGTCGGGCGTGCCTGTATTCAGCCAAGGTCGAAAGCACTTTTGGGAATCGGGTAATAGTGGTGGGTCGGGAAATCGAACGTTAATGGAGCATCAAAAAAAGTTCGACACGTGACTTTTACCACACATAATTTCCAAATCACGGTTGACAATTTCTACACTTTTCGCTGGATAGAAGTTTTCACCAATACCACTGAGACGCTTTTTGAATGCGAGGGCTATGAATTACGCCTGGACGAGTCAAAAGCATCCTGCCAGTATGTATATCAATAGCTAGCTCTTGATTATTAGATTACTATCACCAATTTTCGTGTGGTAAAAGTCACGTGTCGAACTTTTTTTGATGCTCCGTTAAAGGAGGTTGGTCGGGAAGGCAAGATTGCAGGGCTGCGCTACTTGTCGACAGATCCCTTCCATTTTGGGGGCACGGACCTGCGGGGATTCGGGAAGCGTCAAAACGTTGGTCAAACTTTATCTGTCTCCTTCCACCAATCAGAAAGGAGAGCAGAATCCCTCGAGATATTGTTACACGAAATGGTTCCTCACCCAATGTTCCCACTATGCCCGGGTACAACACTCACCATATCTCCTCCTCCCTTCAGAGCAGAGGAACTTGGTGGTTTCTTTCGCACTCTCAATAGCCGATAAGTTACCACAAGCTTTGACAGTATAAGTCTTGATTCACACTAGGCTAATGGCAAGACGTTCGTCAAATCAGAGCATGGAGCGGATGGAGATCGACGGGAGGGGCAAGACAGCGGAGGCACGCCCCCGCAAATTAGGTTGAGGTCATTATGGTATTCAGCAGCATCGTGAGGTTGACACTCATAGAAAACCTCCCATCCTCACCACTTAAAACAAAGCAAGGGCAACATGAATACAATCACAAGTAAAGCTGTACTGATAAAGTTGGTAGCGTTGCTCACTCGCGGCACCAGCTGCACAAAGCTGGCAAATTTCCAGACAACGCTACTTGTGCCTCCAATGTTCTGCTTTTCCAAGATACTAGGCAGCCTCATGACCGTCGAACAAGCCATTATTGCCGCCGCTAGGCTCAGCTAAGAGGATGCGGCCGCTTTGTTTGCATAGAAGTGTATTCGGTAAATGCAGCATCTGAGAATATTGCTCTACATTTTATCTTTTATTGTTTTATTAGGTAGAAGACATGAAAAAAAGTCCATTGAAAGCTGCAACAAGACCATTGTAGTGTGAATAAGTTGCAGAGAGAGACTAGAGATGAATTGGAGCTCTGGCTTTATCTTCCACAATCTCTTAGTGGCCTCCTCTCCTTTGGGGATTGGTGGATCTATAAACAAGTTCTGTTCGTGATGCGTCGCTGTAGGAGGTGTGTTGCTTACACTGTGGACCGTGGTTGATCAGCCTTGATTGGGCCTCGGTATCAGCGCACGTGAAACGGCTTCGAAACCAACACACTCGTCATGTCTGAGAGGCTAGCAAATCTTGTGTCGCAGTTCAAATCAACCACCGTTGGCTCGCAGCCTGGATCAGGGATGGCCCAAGGACTATCCCACATTACATCCAAGAACCCGAGTGATGTGGTGATTACGACGGTAAGTACAGAGATTTTACATCAGGTTGAACAGTCTAGGCCTTTCGAACTCCTCTTACCAGAGCAGGAAAAGGTGGGTTGAAGGATACTCCGCTTGATGATTTGCTTTTCTCTGTCTTTCGCTCTTCCATCGCAAAGTGTAACATCGACCCCGCATTGGTCGAGGACATCTGTGTAGGGAACGTCTTGAATGGCAACGCAGCGAATCTTGCAAGAGGAGCTGCCCTAGCTGCAGGCTACCCGAATACTACAGCGCTCTCGGTCTGTAATCGCTTTTGTTCTTCTGGGCTCCTGGCGACGCAGACTATTGCCAATGCCATTCGGGAAGGAAGTATCGATATTGGCCTTGCCGTTGGTGCTGAGTCAATGTCTCAAGATGGTGCTAGAGACTCTCCAGATTTTGGAGAGAATTTGATGAAGCATCAAGAGGCGAAAGACTGCTTACAGCCCATGTTGCAGACATCCGAAAATGTAGCAGTCGAATTCAATATAGCTCGCGAATCTCAAGACGAATTCGCTGCACTTTCCTACAACCTTGCTGAGGCGGCCCAGAAATTTGGAGACTTTGACGAGGAAATCGTTCCAGTTGAGACCTACTTTGAAGATCCGAAAAGTGGTGAGCGGAAGAAAATAACTGTTAGCAAGGACGATGGTATTAGATATGGCACTACTAAAGAAGCTCTGGCAAAGGTAAGGCCTGCAGCTCCGCAGTGGGGAAAAGGATACTCCACAGGAGGAAATTCATCTCAAGTAACCGACGGTGCTGCTTGCGTGTTACTTAT
>JAABUO010004795.1_pt1 | contig 15911 bp, 21 predicted proteins | sample 5559291 | NCBI WGS metagenome assembly JAABUO01 (sample SAMN10711878, study PRJNA513372) | rock metagenome | isolation source: Antarctica rocks | place: Antarctica: Victoria Land, Finger Mt sud
CTCGCTCGCCGCCGTCGCCGGTGGCCGGTGCGTCGAGTCCTCGATGGGGGTGACCCCGGAGGGGGGCGTGCCCAGTGGGACCCGTACCGGCGATCTCGACCCCGGCTTGCTGCTCTACCTGCTCGACACGGGGTGGACGGTCGAGCGGCTGCGGACGCTTGTGCAGCGGCAGGGCGGGCTCGCCGGCCTGTCGGGGGGGACCTCGGACATGGCCGAGCTGCTCGGACGCACGGACCAGCCGGCCCGCCTAGCCGTCGCCGTCTACTGCCGCCGGGTCGCGATGCAGGTGGGCGCGTACGCGGTGGCACTCGGCGGTCTCGACAGCCTGGTGTTCACCGGCGGCATCGGCGAGCACGCCGCCCCGGTCCGAGAAGCAGTGTGCGCCGGGCTCGTACACCTGGGCGTCGAGCTCGACACCGAGCGCAACGCCGACGACGCCACCCCCGCCGGCGTGCCGCGGGTGATCAGCCGTGGGAGCGTGGAGGTGTCGGTGGTGTCGGCCGACGAGGAGGCCACGATGGCGGCACAAGCAACCCGGTTCCTCGCCAGCGTCCCCGGCTAGATCCTCCACCTGCGGGGAGCCCGGCGCTGCCGCGGGTAGTCGGACCGGCATGAAGATCTATGCCGATTCGCCAGTGCGGCGCGGCCGCCAGCTGATGACCGACGCCGGTGTGCTGGTCTGGGTCGTCCTGTGGGTCCAGCTGGGCCGCATCGTCGCTCACGCCGTCGACCGACTCGCCGCCCCGGGGCGCGCGCTCGAGACCGCCGGAGGCGGCCTTTCCCGCTCACTGGGGGATGCGGCTGGAAAAGCCCGGGACCTGCCCCTGGTGGGCTCCCCGTTGGCTGGACCCCTGCAAGCTGCCGGACGCGCGGCCGGCGATGTGGCCAGCGCCGGCGTGGCCCAGCAGTCGGCGGTGGCGCGGCTCGCGCTCGTGGTGGCGCTGCTGCCCATCATCTCCCTGCTGCAACGCTGGCTGCCGGGGCGCGTGCGCTGGGTGCGGACCGCCACCGCCACGGCCCGGTCACGCGATCACCTGGACGAGGACCTGCTGGCCCTTCGAGCGCTCACCCACCGTCCGCTGTGGGAGCTGCAGCGGGTCGACCCGCGGCCCGGGGCCGCCTACGCCGGGGGTGACCGGGCAGTCGTCGCCCGCCTCGCGCAGCTCGAGCTCGACGCGCTCGGCCTGCGCCCGCGGCGGCAGCTGACCTGAGCTCGCTACCCGAGGCTGGTGGCGCCGGCCGGCTCGGCGCCGGTCAGCCCCGGCCGTGCAGGGTGCGAAGGACACCGATCAGTACGCGGGTCGCGGCGTCGGGCCGGCGGAAGCTGGTCAGCGGTACCGGCAGGTCGAAGCGCTTGCGCGCGATCGCCTTCGCAGACGTGAACTCCTTGAGGCCGTCAGCGCCGTGGATGCGCCCGTAGCCGGACTCCCCACTGCCGCCGAAGGGCAGCGCCGGGATCGTCGCGAATGCGATGACGGAGTTGACCGACGCCATTCCACACCGCAGCCGCCGGGCGATCTCCATGCCGCGGCTGCCCGAGAACACCGAGGCCGCGAGGCCGTATCCGGTGGCGTTGGCCTTCTCCACGGCCTCGTCCATGTCCCGCACCTTGGTGACTGTCAAGGTGGGGCCGAACGTCTCCTCGGTGATGGCCGCGGCATCGTCCGGCACGTCGACGAGGACGACCGGGTCGACGAACCGCTCGTGCACGCTGTCGCGGCCGCCGACGACGGCGTGGGCCCCGCGGTCGAGCGCGTCGGTGATGTGCCGCCGGATGATGTCGAGCTGGGCCGGCATCGTGATCGGCCCGAACGACGTGCCGGCCTTGAGGCCCGCCGCCTGCGTCGACAGCTCGCGCACGAACACGTCGTAGTTGCGCTCGGTGACGTACACCCGCTCGGTGCCGATGCAGGTCTGCCCGGCGTTGCTCATCCCGCCCCACAGCGCCGCGTCGGCGGCCGCGGCGACGTCGGCGTCGTCATCGACGATCAGGGCGTCCTTGCCGCCGCACTCCATCAGTACGGGGGTGAGGGTCTCGGCGCACGCGCCCATCACCTTGCGGCCGGTCGTCGAGGAACCGGTGAAGGCCAGCTTGTCGACCCCGGCGGTGCACAGGGCGGCGCCCGTCTCGCCGAGCCCGGTGACGACCTGGAAGACCGGCTGGTCGGGGACGGCCTCGGCGAACGAGTCGGCAAGCCACTGCCCGACCCCGGGTGTGTACTCGCTGGGCTTGAACACCACGGCGTTGCCGGCGGCCAGCGCATAAGCGATCGAGCCCATCGGCGTGAACACCGGGTAGTTCCACGGCCCGATGACGCCGATGACGCCGAGCGGGGGGTACTCCACCGTCGCCGCATGGTTGATGGCGAGCATGCCGCTCGAGACCTTGTGCGGGCCGAGCACCCGGGGGGCGTTGCGGATCGCCCAGTCGAGGTGGTCAACCGCCAGCACGATCTCGATGATGGCGTCGGCCTTGGGCTTGCCGTTCTCGCGGGTGACGACCTGCGCGAGCTCCGGCGCGCGGCGGGCGAGCAGAGCCTTCCAGGCGCGCAGCCGCTTGGCGCGGCCGTCGAAGCCGAGGCCGGCCCACCAGGCCGACGCCGTGCGGGCGCGGGCGACCGCACCCCTGACCTGCTCGGGAGACTGCTTGGCGTAGCTAGCGACGACCTCGCCGCTAGCGGGGTCCAGCGAGTCGAACGTGTCGCGCTCGCTGCTTGATGCCGCCGGTCGCTCCGGTGCGATTGTCATCAGCCGTCTCCTGCTCGTCGGGTGCAAGGCTCACGATAGTGCGCCGGCTGGCTGTACCGACACGGTGTCAGTAGAGACGGTGTGTCATTACCGCTGGGTCAGTGCGCTGGCTCCTCCAGGCCCTCGAGGAAGCCGCGCACCATCGCGGCGACCTCGACGGGATGCTCGAACTGCGGCACGTGCCCGCAGTCCTCGAGCACGATCGAGCCCGCCTCCGGCAGAGCGGTGGCCACGTGCCGCGAGAATGCCGCCGGCACCAGCCTGTCGCGGTCGCCCCAGACGAACAGCGCTGGGGCGGTGAGCCGGGGGAGCCGCTCCCAGAAGCCACGCTCCCCGTAGGCCTCGTCGAGGTAGATCTGCCGCAGGCAGGACATGAAGGCCACCCGGCCCGAGCGGGTGTGGAAGACCCGCAGGAACTCGTCGGCCCCGGCCTGCAGCCAGTGCGGCGGGATGCGGTCGGGGTCGCTGAACATCGCCCGGATGGACTCCACGACCATCGCGTGCGGCACCGGCAGCGGCACCATCGCCGCCTCGGGCCGCAGCAGCCGGGCGATCGGCACCCACTGGCGCAGCCGCCGGAAGGCGGGGGAGGGGGAGAGCAGAATCAACGCCCGCACCCGGTCGGGCGCGCGCAGCCCAGCCTCCAGCGCGATGCGGCCCCCCATCGAGTTACCGATGATCACCGCGTCATCCACGTCGAGATCGTCCAGCCAACTGGTGAGCCAGGACGTGTACCAGGCGGCGTCGTAGCGCGAGTGGGGCCGAGCCGAGCCGCCGAAGCCGGGTAGGTCGGGCGCGAGGACGCGATGGTCGCTGGCCAGCTCCCACATCAGCGGCAGCATCGAGGCGTTGGTTGCGCCCAGCCCGTGCAGCAGCACAACCACCGGAGCATCGACCGGACCGGCGTCGAGGTAGGCCGTGCCGATTCCGCGCGGGCGGTTCATCGTGGCGTGCGGCCAGTGCTCGGGCATCACGCCGCGGTCGAACAGACCGTCGAGCGCGAGTGCCAGCGAGAGGTCGCCGCGCACCGCGACCCGCCCGTCAAGGAAGGCGCCAACGCCGGTTTCCTGGCCCAGCACGATGGCGCGCAGGGTCTCCTGGGAGCCCATCACCGTCGTGGCGCGCTGCTTGAGCGGAACGGCACCGGGGTGGGCGCGCAGCCGCCCCCGGTCGAGCGCGATGGTGACAGTCTCGTCGTCCGAGCGCAGCACGACGCATGCCGTTCGGTTGCGCAGCAGCGGGTTGTCCACACCGGCCAGCAGTCGCTCACGCAGCGCCCCGATGAGCGGGCCGCCAGTCTCCTCCGGCGCGCCCGGCTCACTGCCGAGCATCCGGCGCACCGTACTTAGGACTTCAGCTCCTCGAGCCCAGGCGGCAGCGCCCCGGTCGCCCTCACCCACGCCATGGCAGCTCCGCGCTCGACGAGCAGGCGGACCAGAGCCACGCTGACCCCGCTGACCAGGGCCCAGACCAGCGCATCGCGCATGTCCAGGTGGGGGTGAGTCGGGTCGTCGGGCGGCTCCTTGCCCGTAGCGCGGGTGTAGAGCTTGCCGACGACCTGCTGGGTGCCCTTGCCGGCGAGGGCCGCCGACAGGCCACCCACGACCTTCCAGCCGGCCGGTCCCATCCCGTTCGACACGTGCGCCTCCTCGCCGACCTGCATGTGCTGCCTACCCATCGGTCGCGACAGGTCGTCATCGCGCGATACAGGTCACAACGCTACCGATCAAGGTGGTCTTGACCCGCACCGGCCTCCCAGTGGTTGCCTTGCCACCGTTCCTCGACCACCTGCTCGGGTAGTGCTCTCGTATGAGCAAGTCCAACGAGCCCCGGAGCGAGCCCAAGAAGGGTGACCACGTCACCTGGAAGACCCACGGCACCACCACCGAGGGGGTCGTCGAGCAGAAGATCACCGACGACACCGAGGCGGCCGGACGCACCGGCCGGGCCAGCGAGGACGACCCGCAGTTCCTGGTCCGCAGTGAGAAGTCCGGCAAGGAGGCGGTGCACAAGCCAGGCGCGCTCGAGGTCGAGTGACCCAGGGCAGCGCGTCCACCCCGCGGACGCCCCGATGGCCGAGCCGTATCAGCCGATGAGCGGCAGCTTGCGCACTCCGCTCGCCACGCCTTTGACGTAGTCCTGCACGATCGTCGGTGTCAGGGTCTGGCCCAGCAGGCCGCCCATTGCATCGAAGCCGACGAGGTAGCGGGGCAGCGGGCGCGGGCTGGCCAGCGCCAGCCGGATCGCGCGCGCCACCCATACCGGGTCGGGCAGCTCGCCGCCCCGCGATGTGACGGTCTGGGCGCGCTGGTAAGCGGTGGAGTAGGCGGTGTGGCCGGCCTCGGGCAGGACCTCACCGCCGCCGGACCAGATGTCGGTTCCGAACCCGCCCGGCTCGATGAGGATGACCTTCACGCCGAACTGACCGACCTCGACGCGCAGCGCATCGCTCAGAGCCTCGAGGCCGTGCTTGGACGCCGAGTACCACCCGGTGAAGGGCGTCGAGACGCGCCCGGCAATCGACGAGACGTTGACGATGCGCCCCTCGCCCAGCTCCCGCATGTGCGGCAGCACGAGCTTGGCCACTCGCGCGGGCGCCACCAGGTTGATCTCCAACTGGGCACGGGCGAGGTCGTCTGAGACGTCCTCGACTGCCCCCGGCTGGGCGAAGCCGGCGTTGTTGACGACGGCCCACGGTCCACCGCCGGTGGCTGCCGCGATCTCGGCGAAGCCCTCCTTGCAGGAGTCGGCGTCGCCCACGTCGCAGACGACTGGCCGCAGCGCGACGCCCTTCTCGCCGGCGTCGGCCGAGAGCGTGGCGGCCTTCTCCTCGCTGCGCACCGTCCCGTACACGTCGTAGCCCGCACCGGCCAGCTCCAGAGCTGTGGCGCGACCGATGCCGCTGTTGGCTCCGGTGACGACGACTGACTTGGCCACGAAGGCCTCCCTCTTGCTCGGTGTGCGGATGCCAGCGCCGCTGGGCACCGGACCGGCCGGCGGTAACGTCGCCACCCGGCTGCAGGTAACTGCCCCTTTCGGCCGCCAGGTACCACCACACCTCAGGTGTCAGCTTGAGGTGCCAGCCAGACTCGGGTGTCAGCACCGTCAGGTGTCAGCACCAGCGGCCACCAGCACATCTCGGGAGGGCACCCATGGCGCTGCCCACGACGCCACCCGCGGGCGCCCCCATCCCCCCGCCGCATCCGCAGGCCCCCCCGCCGGGGACGGTCATGCCCGAGCACTTCGGCGGCTGCTTCGGCTGCGGGCAACAGCACCCCGGCGGCCTGCGACTGCAGGCGACGGTCGCCGAGGGCGTATCGCTCGAGGCCCGCTTCCTCGTCACCGACGCCCACCAGGGGGCTCCGGGCCTGGCGCACGGAGGAGTGCTGACCACCGCGTTCGACGAGGCCCAGGGCTACCTCATGTGGCTGCTGCACAAACCGGCGGTGACGGGCCGGCTCGAGATCGACTTCCGGCGACCTGTGCCGGTGGGCAGCACCCTCTACATATCGGCGCGGCTCACCGGGGTCGACGGCCGCAAGCTGTACGCCGCCGCGGACGGGCACCTCGGCGCCCCGGACGGACCGCTCGCCCTGACCTCGGCCGCGCTGTTCATCGAGGTTCCCTTCACCCACTTCACCAGCCGCCTGCCCGGGCAGGAGCCCTCTCCCGGGTCGTACAACCCGTGAGCGAACCGATGCGGGTGTTGCTGCAGCAACTCGACCCCGGGCTCCCGCTCCCGGCCTACGCCCGCCTCGGCGACGCCGGTGCCGATCTCGTGACGGCTGTCGACATCGACCTCGCACCGGGCGAGCGGGCGGTGGTCCCGACCGGCATCGCCCTCGCGCTGCCGCCGGGGTACGCGGCGTTCGTCCATCCGCGCAGTGGACTGGCAGCGCGCCACGGGCTGACGATGGTGAATGCACCGGGCACGATCGACAGCGGGTACCGGGGAGAGGTGGCGGTCATCCTGCTCAACACCGACGCACGCCAGCGGGTCCGGCTGCGGCGCGGTGACCGGGTCGCCCAGCTGGTTGTCCAGCGGGTCGAGACCGCGCTGTTCACGCCGGTCGATGCGCTGCCCGCATCCGAGCGCGGCACCGGTGGGTTCGGCTCGACGGGTGGCTTCGCCGTAGCAGCAGCAGGCGGCCCGGACGGGCAGGGTGGCGGCAGCACCACTTTCGGCCCCGATGCTGAGAGCACCGACGAGGGAGGCAGCAATGTTCCGCCGCAGGCGTGAGGGCCGGGACGGCACGGGCGTGGATGCGGCCGACGGCGCCCCAACGCCCGAGGACCTGACCCCGGAGGACGAGGCCGCCCTGGCCCAGGCCGACGAGCCGGACCGGAATGTCGACGGCAACGCCGACGGTGACGCGGTCCCCGCGATCCAGGCGCCGCCTCGGCCGGGCGGGGCGAAAGGGCCCTACGATGCCGCCGACTCGCCACAGGACGAGCTGCACCGGATGGACTTCGGTTCGCTGCGCGTGCCGGTGCTCGATGGCATGGAGGTGCGGTTCGACCTCGACGAGACCGGTCAGGTAGCCGGATTCGTGCTCGCCGACGGCGACAGCGTGCTGCAGCTCGCTGCGTTCGCCGCCCCCAAGCGCAGCGGCCTGTGGGACGAGATCCGCGCCGAGATCGTCTCGTCGCTGGGTGAGTCGGGGGGTGAGGCCCAGGAGGTCGAGGGCCCATTCGGCAAGGAGCTGCAGGCACGCATCGCCACGGGTGTCCCGGGCGAGCTCGCGCCAGCCCGGTTCGTCGGCGTCGACCAGCCGCGCTGGTTCCTGCGCGGGTTGCTGTCCGGGCCCGCCGCGATCGACCCCGCGGCGGCGGAGCGGCTGCTGGCGGTGTTCGGCGAGACAGTCGTCGACCGCGGGTCGGATGCGATGCCGCTGCGCGACATGCTCCCGTTCGCCCTGCCCGCCGAGGTAGCAGCCGCTGCCCAGCAAGCGGCCCAGGAGCAGGCAGGTATGCAGCAGGGCTTAGCGGAACCGCTGGGTCCGGGTCCGACGATCACCGAGACCCGGTAAGCCAGCGTCGGTCGCTGCCACGGCAAGGGCGGCGAGCGCGGCGCGGCCCAGCACTGCCCGGTCGGCGGCGACCTCGGGCTGGGTCACCGTCCACAGGCCGGCCACGGGCAGGGCTGCCGCCCAGCGGCCCGCAACTGCCGCCGGATGCATCGGATCGCCGGCGAGCGCGACGACTCCGGCAGGCACGGAAGTGGCCGCCAGCTGCGCGAGGGTCGGAGCTGCTGAGTCACCCAGCGCCCGAAGAACCGCGGTGAAGGCAGCAGCGTCGTGACGCGGCCAGCTGCCGGCAAGCTCATCAGCCACCCAGCCGGGGAAGGCGCGGGTGATGCGTCGCAGCGCCGCCTCGATGCCAATCCGCTCGATCTCGTCCGCCTGGAGCAGGTTGGCCCGCGCGATCGCGTCGGGCGCGCCCGTCCATGCGGGCATCGCCAGCAGCAGCCCACCGGGCGCCCGGCCGGCCTCGGCCAACCCGGTCGCGGCGAGGACAGCGGCATGCGCGCCCATCGACACCCCGCCGATGAGCGACGCCGAGACCCGCTCGGCCACCGCCTGCAGGTCGGCGGCGTGGTCGGCCGGCCGGAGCCGGCGGGATTGGACGACTGGTGTGCTGCCGCGGTGACCGCGCAGGTCGAACGCGACGAGTCGCCAGCCCGCCTCGACGAGCGGACGACCGAACGCGCGGATGACGAAGCCGGCGTCCGACCCGGCCCCGTGCGCGACGACAGCGGTCGGCAGCCGGCCCTCGCTCAGCGGCGGCCCGGTCACGGTGGCAGCGAGCGCGATGTCGGGCTCGGCCCCCGGTAGGTGCATCCACCCATCCTTCCGGGCCAACTCCTGCACGCGTCGCAGCGGGCAGAATGGAAGGCAGGCGCCACCAGTTGAGGACAGGTGCCGGCAGTTGCTGCCGGCATGATGCGGAAGGACGGCGACGTGAGCGAGCACCGGGGATGGCTCAGCCGGCGGCTGCACCGGCTGACTGCCGACGACGCCGTCATCGAGGCCGAGGAGCTCCAGGACCACGTCGAGTCGGTCGGGGCCGAGCCGGTGAGCGCCTGCCAGCTGCGCACCGAGGTCTGCATCAGCGGCACGGTCCGCTCGGTCACGGTGCGCACGCGGGCCGACGCGCCGACGCTCGAGGCGGAGGTGTACGACGGCAGCGGCAGCGTCAACGCCGTGGTCCTCGGCCGGCGGCGCATCCGCGGGATCGAGCCCGGCCGCCTCGTCGTGCTGCGCGGCAGGCTGACGAACTCGCACGGACACCCGACGATCTACAACCCGCGCTACGAGCTGCTGCCAGACGACGTGTCAGCCGCATGAGCCACCGCTGCGGATGACGGACCCGCGCGAGCGCCGCATTCCCGGAGTGCCCTCCAGCCGCGAGTCGATCGCCGAAGCGGTGGGCGGTACCCGGGGGCTCGTCGACAGCGGCCTCGCGGCAGTCGTCTTCGTCGCGGTCAACGCGCTCGCCGGGCTGCGTGCAGGCATCGCCGTCGCCGTCGCGGTGGGCGTCGTGCTGATCGTCATCCGCCTCGTGCGGCGGGAGCCGCTGCGGCAGGCCATCAGCGGGTTCTTCGGCCTGGCGCTGGCCGCCGCGGTGGCGGGGTACACGCACAGCGCCGAGGGGTTCTTCCTGCCCGGCATCATCTACCAGGTCGTGCTCGCGGTCGGCTCCCTCGTCTCCCTGGTGATCGGGCGCCCCTACGTGGGCTACGTCGCTGCCACGTTCGACGACAAGCTGGTCGGGTGGCGGGAGAACCCTCCGATGCGGCGGGCCATGTCCTGGGCGACGCTGCTGTGGGCAGCGATCTTCGCCGTGCGGGCCATCGTGCAGGGGTTCCTGTACGTGCATCACCACGCCGGACTGCTGGCCGCGAGCAAGCTCGGCATGGGCTGGCCGCTGTTCGCAGCAGGCTTGGCAATGACCTATGCGCTGATCCGCCGGGCCGACCGCTACGCGGCAGCACCGGCAGCACCGGCAGCACCGGCAGCACCGGCAGCACCGGCAGCACCGGCAGCACCGGCAGCACCGGACGACAGCCGGGCGGGGCAGCGGCCAGGCGAGCGGTCGTAGGCTCGCGCGGTGGCGTCCCCGTTCGTCGAGCTCGACATCGACGGCAGGACCGTGCGGGTGACCAACCCCGACAAGGTCTACTTCACCGCCCGCGGCGAGACCAAGCTGCACCTGATCGAGTACTTCCTGGCCATGGGTGAGGGCGTCGTCGCCGCGCTCTACGACCGCCCCTGTGTGCTGAAGCGCCACCCCGAGGGCGCCGACGGCGAGCCGATCTACCAGAAGCGCGTGCCCGACTCCCGCCCGCCGTGGATCGAGACGGCCCGCGTCGAGTTTCCGAGCGGCCGCTCCGCCGATGAGCTGTGCGTCACCGATGTGGCGGCCGTCGCCTGGGCCGCGAACCTCGGCACGCTCGACTTCCATCCCTGGCCGTCGCGGCGCGGCGACACCGAGCATCCCGACGAGCTGCGGGTCGACCTCGACCCGCAGCCGGGCACGGGCTGGGTCGAGGTCCGCGCCGTCGCGCTGCTCGTCCGGGAGGTGCTCGAGGAGCACGGCCTCGTGGGGTGGCCGAAGACGAGCGGGAGCAAGGGCATCCACGTCTACGCCCGCATCCGGCCCGAGCAGAGCTTCACCGACGCCCGCCGGGCGTGCCTCGCGCTCGGACGAGAGGTGGCTCGGCGCGCGCCCGACCTGGCGACGACCGCGTGGTGGCGCGAGGAGCGCGGCGAGCGGGTGTTCGTCGACTACAACCGGATGGCGCGCGACCAGACCATCGCCTCGGCCTACAGCGTGCGCGCCCGACCGACGGCCACCGTGTCGGCGCCTCTGACGTGGGACGAGGTGCCCGACGCCGAGATCGAGGACTTCACGGTCGCGACGATGCCCGCCCGGGTCGGCCGGGTAGGGCACCTGCATTCGGGGATAGATGCCGCCACCGGCTCGCTCGACTCGCTGCTCGAGGTGGCCGACCAGGACGAGCGCGACCGCGGCCTGGGCGACGCGCCCTACCCGCCCCAGTTCCCCAAGATGCCGGGGGAGCCGATGCGGGTGCAGCCCAGCCGTGCCAAGCGTGTGACCAGCAAAGACGCTGACTGACACGCCGACCCCGGACTAGGCACAGCGCTCACTGTCCAGATAACCTGCCACCATGTCAAGCACAAAGTACCGGTTGCACCGCGGCGGCCGCCCGGGCCAGGGCTGGTACGTCGAGTGCGCCGACCGTGACGACGTAGCGCTCGCCCGCGTCGACGAGGACCTGACGGCGGCAGGCGTCATCAGCCGCCGCATCTCGTCCGGGCCGTTCTACTTCGTGCCGGACACCGACGCTGGAAAGGACGCGACCAGAGCGATCATCGAGAAGGCGCTCGGCCCGAGCGCGTCGGTGAGCGACGGATGACCTCCGAGCGCATCGAGGACCTGGCCGCCTCCTTTCGCCGGGACCTGCGCGCCACCGGCAAGGCGGAACGCACCCTCGAGGTCTACGGGCAGGCCACCCGGTTCCTGTCGGCGTGGCTCGAGGAGCGGGGCAGACCCGCCACCATCGACCAGCTGACCCGGCACACGATCAAGGCCTGGCTGGCCGACCTCGCCGACACGCACCAGACCTCTACCGTGCTGACCCGATTCAAGGGCCTGCGCCGGTTCGTGCGCTGGTGCGTCGCCGAGGGCGAGCTGGACGTCGACCCGATGGCCGGGCTCGAGCAACCGCTGCCCGTCGACAAGCCCGTGCCGATCCTGACCGACGACGAGCTGTCCCGGCTGTTCAAGGTCTGCGCCGGCAAAACGTTCCGCGACCGCCGGGACGAGGCGATCCTGCGGACCTTCCTCGACTGCGGCCTGAGGATCAGCGAGCTGGCCGGCATGGGCACCACGGACCTCGACCTCGAGCACGAGGTGGTGCTGGTGCTGGGCAAGGGCCGCCGGCCGCGGGCCGTCCCGTTCGGCGCGAAGACCGCCCGGTCGATCGACCGCTACCTGCGGATGCGCCGTCAGCATCCGCATGCCGCCAGCGAGGCGCTGTGGCTCGGGCAACGCGGCGCCATGTCCAGGGACGGGATCGACGACATGCTCCGCGTACGGGCCGCTCAGGCCGGTCTGGAGGGTTTGCACGCCCACCGGTTCCGGCACACGTTCGCCCACCGCTGGCTGTCCGCCGGTGGGCAGGAACGGGACCTGATGCGCCTGGCGGGGTGGCGCACCGACGACATGCTCGACCGCTACGCCGCGTCCACCGCCGTCGACCGGGCGCACGACGCGCACCGCAAGCTCAGACTGGGTGACCAGCTGTGAGCGACCACGAGCGACGCACCATCGCCGACCGCGAACGTGACCGGCACGCCGCCATCGCCGACCTCGAGCGCGCCGGCCGAGACCCGCGCCGGTCCCGCCGGTTCAGGATGCGGAGCCTGCTTGAGGTCAAATGCGCCCGCAGACACCACGACCTCGCCGTCGTCTACGCGACCCGGCACGGTCCGCTTCTGGTACAGACCTGGCTCCGGGAGAACACGAACCCGTCCGTCAAGCGGCGCGGGCTGCAAGCAGGGTGGGAACGTGAAGTCAGCGAGCTGCCCGCCGCCGAGCGGGAGCACCACCTGAGCAACCCGCCGGACTGGCCACAGGCCCTGGCGAGGGTCGCGTCGAGGAACGCCCTGCCGGCGGTGGGGGTGGACCATTCCCAGGGCGGCAAAGCGACCGGCGGATGGCTGCTCACGGACGACGTCGTCGACGAGCTGCACTCACTGGCACCGGAGGCGGGTCAGTGGCTCAAGTGCAGGTGCGGGAAGTGGCAGCGCTTGAGCCACCGGCGACTCGCCGAAGCTATGACCGGTGGCGAGCGCACGTTGCTCGTCTGAGCGATGTGCTCTACAGTAGGCGACACAACTAGACCCACCACGTGCCTGCGCTGTTCAAGCCGCATCAAGTGCTCTGACCTGGGCCGTCGAGCGCCTCCCGAACGGGGCGCTTCAGCATGGTCAGAAAGTCCAACCTCACCCCGCAGCAGCGCAAGCTGCGAGCACAAGCGGCTGCCCACGCACTGCACGCCAGCGTGGTCGACCCGGTGGCGCACACCGCGCCGGCTCGCAAGGCGATGCTCGACAAGTTCGAGCGCCAGGTAGACCCCGACGGCACCCTGCCGGTCGAGGACCGCGCACGACGAGCAGCCCACGCACGCCAGGCCTGGATGCTGGGCCTGGCGCTCAAGTCGGCTCAGGTCCGTCGCAAGCGATCCGTCGCATGAGCGCAAACGGGAGCGGCGCCCCTCGCCAGGGACGCCGCCAGACTCCGCCGCCGCCAAGCAGTTCGGTCACTTCTCAGTCTACGGCCGAGGTCCGACAGGATTCCGACGACGCGCTGTTCGGCGTGGCCGGCAGGTCCTACGCCGACTCGACAAGCTGGCGGCTACCCGACGACGAGGACGAGCGAACCGGCCCAGAACGCAAGCAGACGGGGCAGCGCGACGCCTGGGGTCAGACGGACACCGGATGGCGCACCAAGGCGCTGGCTGTGGTTGCGACCCTCGCCGCCTCCGGGCAGACGTTCACCGCCGACGACGTGCGGGTGCTGGTCGACGACAACGCAATCTCGCAGCAGGCGTGGGGTGCGCTCTTGGGCGGCTGCGCCCGCCGCGGGTGGATCGTCCGGGTCGGGTTCGTCCAGTCCAACCGGGCCCAGCGGCACGGTGCCCACGTCGCGCAGTGGCGGGGCAGGCGATGAGCGACCTCGAGCGGCCGGCGGTCTGGCGACGCCATGTCCGCCGTGATGCCGACGACTACCTGCGCCCGTTCCTGCTGACGGTCGGGGAGTACGCGGACGCCACCGGCACCGTCCGTCGCCGCACCCGAGCACAGCTCGCCGACGACCTGGCGAAGACCGAGCGCACCGTGCAGCGGTGGATCAGGCGGGCCGTCGACGACGGGTGGCTCGTGGTCCTGGTCCGCGGTCAGAAGCACCGCTCGTCGCAGGTGTACGGACTGACGCTCCCACCGTCTCAGGGAGACGCGCGCCCGTCTCTCAGGGAGACACTCAGGGAGACGTCACCCCGCTCCCTGAGAACGCAGGTTCAGGGAGACACCTCATGTCTCCCTCATAAGAACAGGGCGAGCGACCGCGAGCACGTAGCTGTAGACAGAACCGCTCCTACGTCGCGGCCGGCTCCTGCGTCGCACGGCGCCAACAGAACGGGACCAACGACGGGACCAGGACGCCACGGCGCCAACGGCAACAGCGCAATGACAGGCGAGCACGGCACAACCGTCCGCCTGCTCACTGCCATCGTTGAACGCGACCACAACGCAGACCGGCAACGGCCAGCGACACCTGCTGACAGCGTGGCGTGCGCCCGACCCAGCGCAACCCACCAGGGGAGACACGACCCGAACACCGGCGACTACCTCGGCGGCCCGCTCACCGACTGGGGTCAGGACGTTGCGTGAGTCAGCACCAGCCAAAGCCCGTCGCTACCTGACAGATGGACGTGTCGTCATCCGCCGCATCACCCCACGCACCGTCATGGCGCAGGTCCGCGGCGATGGCGAGATGTACACCGTCACTGGCGACCCGGCCGGCTGGTCCTGCACCTGTCCGGCTCGTGGTCGGTGCTGCCACCAGCTCGCCGTCGGTCTGGTCGTCGACCTGTCACCTGCGCTGGTCGCGGCATGAGCGCCGCCGTTTGCTCGTGGTGCGGCTGGTGGATCGAAGCGAGCAACCTCAGATGGCCCGGGTTCTGCTCCCCTGCCTGCCGCAACGCCGACCGTCAGCATCGGCAAGCTGTGCGGGACCGCCGCCGCCAGGCTCGCGCCGCCACCCGCGACAAGGTCGACGCCGACCAAGGCTGGCAGGGCCGGTAATGGGCACCCGCGTCCCTGCCGGCGCGTTTTTCACCGAAGCCGAGGTTGTGGTCGCTGCCAGGCTGCTGCGTCAGGAACAGCGCAAGGCCGTTGAGGCCGGCGCGACCTTCTCTGCGGCTGCACGTTCGATGCTTGCGACCTGCGACGAGCTGATCGAGGCGCAGGCTTACCGGGCTGCCGAGCAGGTTGCAAAGTTGGCACAGGTACACCCGCGACATGCGCTGGACGCGACCTGTGACATGCCGGAACAGTCGGAGCATGACGACCTCACGACCGCGCAGGCGGCTCGGACGCTGCATCTCAGCGTGCGGCAGTTCTGGCGCCTCGCGCAGCGTGCGGGCCTCGAGCCGTGTCGCAGTGCGCCCGGCCGGCCGTCGTGGTGGTCACGCGCTGACCTGGCCGCGCTGGTCACCGACCGTGGCTCTGTCTAGCGGTGCGGCGTGAGCGAGTTCCCCGCCTTGCTGCTCGACGAGGACGAGGCGGCGAACGCGCTGCGGACGACGACCGGCACGGTCCGCGAGCTGGTAGCCGCCGGCCGGCTGCATGCCGTGCGGCTGACAGCGTCGTCGGAGCCGAGATACCGCCCGGTGGACCTGGTCAACCTGACGATCGAGTCGAGCACGTGAGCCAGCAGCGACGGCTTCGCGATGCGATCACCGCCGCGGGCGAGGACAACGTGATCCTTGCGACCTGGGAGATGAACCGGATCGCGGACGCGGCCGACCGGGCGGGCGACCCCGCCGCCGCGAACATGTGGCGGGTACTGCTGCAGGTACTTCTCAGGGCGACGCCGGGATCTTTCGCCACCGACGACGGTTGGCCGAGAAGGTGACCTGACCTTGCCATCCATGGAAATGATCTTCAACGTCATCAGCCGAGACGGCGCTAGCCCGGTGTTCCGCACGGTCGGTGCCGAGGCGCAGGCACTTGCCCGTGCGATGGCTGAGGCTGACGCGAAGATGTCAGCGTCGGCGAAGGCTGCGACGGCGGAGATCACCGCGTCGTTCAACACCCTGGCCCGGGCGCACACCGAGACGGCGATGCAGTTCGACCGGGCCAACGCGACGATGATCCGGTCTGAGGACTCGGTTGCGGTTGCGATGTCTAAGCAAGCGGCGGCGATGCGGGGGCTGGTCGCTGAGCAGGTTAACCCCGGTCTTTCGGTAGCCGTCCGAGTGGAAGATCGTTTAGCCGCTCGGGCTTGATTTGATCTTTGCTGGTTTTTGGGCAGGCGGAAGCGGCCGGCCTGATCGCCGGCTTCTCCGTTGGGTT
>JAABUO010004796.1_pt1 | contig 15911 bp, 16 predicted proteins | sample 5559291 | NCBI WGS metagenome assembly JAABUO01 (sample SAMN10711878, study PRJNA513372) | rock metagenome | isolation source: Antarctica rocks | place: Antarctica: Victoria Land, Finger Mt sud
GGGTCGAGCGCCTGACAAAAGCGCAGCACGGCGTCGATGGGCGGATATTCCGCGCCGTGGATACCCGCCAAAAGCGTGACGGTTGGGCCATCCGATGCGCCGTTAATGGCGACGTAGGGCCACTCGTCGCCGTGTAGCAGGGGCGTGTCGAACGCCAAAACACTCCGGTTTTTTGTCCGGGGCCTGGGAAAACAGGATAGGCGTCGCTCATGCGCGCGCGCCCCCTTCCGCGTAGAGGTGGCAGGCCACGGTGCGCCCGGGGCTAACCGCGCGCAACGCCGGGTACTCCTCGCGACAAATCGGCATCGCGTGCGGACAGCGCGTATGGAAATAGCAGCCGCTCGGCGGGCTGATTGGGTTGGGCGGGTCGCCCTCCAGCGCCGGCACGGTATCTTTGCGGCGCGCCACGACTTTGGGCACGGCGCGCAGCAACGCCTGTGTGTAGGGGTGCAACGGCTCCCTGAAGAGATCGTCCGTGGGCGCCAGTTCGACGATCCGGCCCAGGTACATCACGGCGACGCGCTGGCTGATGTGCTGCACTACGCCCAGGTTGTGGGCGATAAACAGGTAGGTCAGCCCCAGATCCTCTTGCAGGCGCATCATCAGGTTGAGCACCTGCGCCTGCACCGACACGTCGAGCGCCGAGACGGCCTCGTCGGCCACGATGAAGTCGGGGCCGACGGCGAGGGCGCGGGCGATGCCGATGCGCTGGCGTTGACCGCCGCTGAACTGATGCGGCTTGCGGTTGCCCATGGTGGGCGATAGGCCGACCATTTCCAGCAGCGCATCGATCCGCTCGCGCTGCCGCTCCGGCGGGCAGACCTTGTGGACCTTCAACACTTCCTGCAGCGTCTGCCGCACCGTCATCGACGGATTGAGCGACGAATAGGGGTCCTGAAAGATGACCTGAATGCCCTTGCGCAATGCGCGCGTAGCGCGGGCGTCGTTCGCCAGGATGTTGACCCCGTTGTAGTAGATGGCGCCGGTGGTGGGCTCGTAGAGGCGCAGCAGGAGGCGTCCGAAGGTGCTCTTACCGCAGCCGCTCTCGCCGACCAATCCGACGGTCTCGCCTCGCTCAATGGTGAGCGACACGTTGTCCACGGCCTTGAGCGTTTCAGGCGGACGGCCACGGACGCGGCGCAGCAGCCCGCCCGCCAGCATAAAGTGCTTGGAGACATCGCGGGCCTCCAGGAGCGCCGCTGTATGCGTGTCAGTCACGTTAACCCTCCATGTGCTCGTGGCGGAGGCAGCGCGTCACATGCCCCGGTTGCACGGGTATCAACTCGGTGGACCAGGTGCGGCACGCGTCGGCGGCCAACGGACAGCGGGCGTAAAAACGGCACCCGCTGGGTGGGTCGACGAGGTCCGGCGGCGCGCCCGGGATCGGCGTGAGATAGCGCGCGCGCTCCGGCGCGTCGACGGCGGGCAGCGACCGCAACAGCCCGACCGTGTAGGGGTGGCGCGGCCGCGTCAAGAGGGTGTGCGTATCAGCCATCTCCACGATTTGCCCCCCGTACATCACCGCCACCCGATCGCATGTCTCCGCGATCACACCCAGGTCGTGGCTGACCAGAACCACGGTCATACCCTCGTCGCGCTGAAGACTGAGCAGCAGGCTGAGGATCTGGTCCTGGATGGTAACGTCGAGGGCGGTGGTCGGCTCATCGGCCAGCAGGATCTTGGGGGTGCAGGCGAGCGCGATGGCGATGACTACACGCTGGCGCATCCCGCCGCTGAATTGGTGCGGATAGTCGCGCATACGACGCGCGGCCTGTGGTATGCCGACGCGGCGCATCAACTCCAGCGCGGCCGCATGCCGGTCGCGATGAGCGGCGTCGGGGTGCGCCTCGAGCGCCTCGGCGATTTGGTCGCCCACGCGCATGACGGGATTGAGCGCGGTCATCGGGTCCTGGAAGATCATGGAGATGTGCGCGCCACGGATCTTCCGCATCTCGCGCTCCGGGATGTCGACGAGGTTCTGTTCACCGTAGCGCACCGTCCCGCTGCTGTACGCGGGCGGCCGGGGCAAGAGGCCGATGAGCGAGCGGCAGGTGACGCTCTTGCCCGAGCCGCTCTCGCCGACGATACCGAACGTTTCGCCCGGATAGAGGTCGAACGAAACGCCGTCGACCGCCCGCAGCACCCCTCGGTCGGTGGCGAAGTAGGTATAGAGATCCTGTACCTGCAAGATAGGCGCGCTGACAGCCTGTGCCCGCCTTGCCCCACCCATCGCGTCCGCTGCCATGGTCATGTCATCTTCTCCTAACTCCTAGCTCGTGGGGCGCAGACGGTCGGCGAGGCCATCGCCGATCAGGCTCAACGCGACACCCACGAGCACAGCGGCGAGACCGGGGACCGTGGGCACCCACCAGGCTGTCACCATATAGTTCTGCCCATCCGCGATCATCGCGCCCCATTCCGGGGACGGCGGCGGAACGCCCAAGCCCAGGTAGCCCAGGGCGGCGCCCAGTAGGATGTTGCCCACGGCGTCGGCCATGGAAAAGATCAGCGCGGCGGAGAAGACATTCGGCAAAATGTGCCGCACCATGATGCGCACGGGGTTGTAGCCGAGCGCGCGGGCGGCCAATACATACTCTTGCTGTTTCGCTACCAGCGTCTCGCCACGGATGATGCGCGCGTACGAGACCCAACCCACCGCCCAGATGGCGATGAAGAGGTTGAACAGGCTGGGGCCGAGCATGGCGATGATTGCCAGGACCAGAACCAGGAAGGGAAAGGCAAAGAAGACATCGACGATGCGCATGAGCACAGCGTCCAGGCGGCCGCCAAAGTAGCCGGCAATCAATCCAACCAACGTACCGACGAGGATCGTGACACCGGTGCCGCCGAAGCCGATCAACAAGTCGACGCGCCCGCCATAGAGCATACGGCTCAGGACGTCACGGCCGAAGGGGGCGTCGGTGCCGAGGGGGTGTCCGGGTGAAAAGGGCGGCAAGCCCTGGTTCACGATATTCTGCGCGATGGGATCGTAGGGCGTGAGCAACGGCGCGGCGATGCAGGCCAGCGCGATAACGCCCAGCAGCGCGCCGCCGATGAGGAGCGGCCAGTTGCGCGGGCGTCGCCGCCGCCCAACCGCCGCGCCGCCTATACGCGCGGCCAGTACTACACCGGGATCGGCAACTTCAACGGCCACGGTTACACTCCTTCATTAAGCTCGCATTGGTCATGAACATCCGTTGCACCACGGAGACACGGAGACACGGAGATTTTTTAGGGCATCATGGTATCCTATCTGACGGCCTACCAGGGACGTGTACCCTTTTTTTGCTCTCTCTGTGCCTCCGTGCCTCCGTGGTGAATAGTCCAGGTTAGGCGCGAAGGGGAGAGCCCACTGGGAGTGGGAGCGCCGCCAACACGCCGGTCATGAATAATCCCCGGTTGGTCATGAATAATCCCCGGTTAGTCGTAGCTTACACGCGGGTCAAGCGCCGCGTAGGTGATATCGGTGAGCAGATTGATGATGACGACGAAGACCGCGATCAACAACGTGATGCCCTGCACAACCGTGTAGTCGCGTTGCAGGATCGACGAAACGAGGAGTTGCCCGATGCCGCCCACGGCGAAGACATTCTCGATGATGACCGTAGAGCCCATCAGGAAGGCGATGTTGATGCCAAAGATGGTCACCGTGGAGAGCATGGCGTTGCGCAGCACATGGCGTCGCACGATCAGGCGCCACGGCAGGCCCTTAGCGCGCGCCGTGTCGACGTAGTCGGTACGTAGCACCGAGAGGATGCTGTTGCGCAGTGAGCGGATCAGCACGGCGCTAGAACCCAGCGCGATGGTCAGCGCCGGCAAGAAAAGATGCCACACATGCGAGATGAAGGTGTCGCCGAAGCCCGTGACCGGGAACAGGCGCAGGTTGACGCTGAGCACCAGAATCAGGATAATCCCTACCCAGAACGCGGGCATGGCCAGCGTCACCATAAAGGTACCACGGATGACCTGATCGAAGATACTATCGCGGTGTAGCGCGGCGTAGGTGGCCAGCGGCACGGCGATGAGCAAGGCCAGGACCGAGGCATAGACCACCAGCCAGAGGGTGGCGCCGAGCCGCTCAAAGATTAGTCCCAGGACCGGTTGCGCGTAGTAAATCGAGTTGCCCAGGTTGCCGTGGAGCAGGTTGCCCATGAAGATGAGGTACTGCGCCCACAGGGATTGATCGAGCCCGAGCGACTTGCGCAACGCGGCGGCCCCCTCCGGCGTATAATGGCTGCCCAGGATCGCCACTGCGGGATCACCTGGGATCAGATGGATCAGCAAGAATGTAATGATAGTCACGCCGAGCACAACCGGTACCATCTGCGCCAGCCGCCGGCCCACGAAGCCGAACCTGCCCATGTTACCTCCGATCAGTCGATAGTCGATGGTCGATGGTCGATGGTCGATAGTCGATAGTCGATGGTCGATAGTCGATAGTCGATAGTCGATGGTCGATGGTCGATAGTAAGACTCGACGCGCTGCTGTCACCCATAGCCGCGCGGCTGTCGTCGTCACCGCCTGACTATGGGCTCGAAACCTATCGACCATCGACCATCGACTATCGACCATCGACTTCCGACTTCCGACTTCTTACGACTTGGTCACCCCTTGGAACACGAAGTAGCCCAGCGGGTTCTCGTGGAAGCCATGGACGTGGCTATTCACCGCGTTGACGAACGGGGCGTAGTAGAGCGCGTAGAACCATTGGTCGTGCGCCCAAAGCTGCTGGATCTGGTAGTACAGGCTCTGGCGCGTCGCACTGTCGCTAGATAGCTCGGCCTTTTGCGCGAGCGCCTTGACCTGTTGATTGCAATAGAAGCTGGTGAAATTCCATGATCCGGCTGCACAGGCGGCGCTATATGTCACCAACTCGTCCGGGTCGGGGATGTCGTTGGTCCATATATTGGTCGTGAAAGATATTTTGCCTGCCTGCTGGTCGCTGAACAGGGTGGTCGCGTCCATCGTCTTGATGGTGACCTTGATACCGAGCGGCAGCACGTCGCTCTGGAAGACCTGTGCCTCTTCGTTGGCGATAGTGTCACCGCTGCCCACGTAAAAAGTCATCTTGAAGCCGTGAGGGACCGACGACGCGCTCATGAGCTTCTTGGCCAGGGCAAGGTCGTACGTCGGGACAGGGATAGTCGGGTTGTAGTCGATGGCCCCCTTGGGCAGGAACGAGTTGGCGACCGAGGCATACCCGTACTGGATTGCTTTGACGAAGGAGGCCCGGTCGATGGCGTGCGAGATTGCCTGGCGCACCTTGAGGTCACCGAACGGGGCCACCTTTGCATTGGGCACGAAGTAGTACGTCTCGGTCGAGGGGTCGATCACGACTTTGACCGCCGGGTTATTCTTGACCGCCGCGATCTGGTTCGGGGGCAGCACGTTGTCGATGTCAAGTTCGCCGGCTTCTGTCTTGAGCAGGCGCGTGTTGTTGTCGGGGATCAGGTCGTACTCCACGTACTGCATGGGGAACGTGCTGGCTATCCAATAGTGCGCGTTCTTCTGGAGCCGTAGATACTGACCGCGCTTCCATGTGTCCAAGGCGTAGGGGCCGGTACCGATGGGATGGGACGACATGTAGCTGGCGCCGACCTTCTTGAAGTACGCCTCGGGGTAGACGCCGGTGTCAAACAAGGAAACGTCGGAGAGAAACGGCGCCCAGGGGTGCTTCAGCGTCACGACGACGGTCGAGCTGTTGGGAGCGGCGACGCTCTTGACCGCGCCGAGGGTCCACGACCAGGCCTCGCTGGGATTGCGGGCGCGGTCGAGGGAGAACTTGACGTCGGCGGCGGTGAGTTTCTGCCCGTTGTGGAAGACGACGCCGGAACGCAAGTGGAAGGTGTACACGGTACCATTGCCGGTGATGTTCCAGCTCGTGGCAAGGTCCGGCGTCAGCGTCTTACCATCGTTGGCAACGCGGATGAGTTGGTCGTAGATGTTGGAGATAACCCAGATGTCGGGGTTCTGGGGGTTGTTAGCCGGATCGAGGGTCTTGGTCTCGATGGCCCACCCAAGGGTCAGGGTGTTCGCGGTCGTGCTAGCGTGCGGCGACGCGGCCTGCACACGGGCCGGCGCCGCGTGCGTCGCACCCCCAAGGGCCAGGGCCGAGAGCAGCCCGGCGGCGAGGACGCGGCCGGCGAACCGTGGATGACGAAGGAAAGTCATGATGGCTCCTATCTGATTCGATTATCAACATGAACGGCAAAGATAAAATACGGCGACGGCCTCCGTCGCCAGGGGCGCTAACGCGACGCCGCTTGGGCCGCGGACCACCTCCTCTTCTCGCCCATCGAGCCCGTAGAGAAAGGCACACCGTGGATGCCCGTGAGGAGAGGGCGCAAGTCCTCGACGGTCGACCGTTCCGGGGTGTGCAGGTATTCGATTGCTTGTATATGGGCGGCCAGGGCCGCCAGCACCTCTTCGCTGCCGCTGGCGTAGATGATGACATCGGACCGCGCCAGCACCAGTGAAAGGCGTTCGCCATCGGACAGCGTGGTACACAGCGGCGTGTGGCGCGGTTGGACGCAGGCCGTGACGCCCTGCAACATCGTGGGCAAAAACTCGGCGAACGTACTGACCAACCCCAGGTGGAGATCGCCGGACAGCGCGCGCAACCGCGCGACCGTCGTCGGATGCGCGATAAACGACAACCCCTGGACGGGCGGATGATCCGGACCCAGCAATCGCCGCACCTCCTTCACACGATTAGGCGGCGTGAGGATGACGTCGGCCGCGCAGACACGGACGCGGGCCTCCTTGTCCGCGCGCAGCCCCGCCACCGTCCAGGGTGTCACCTCCGGCTCAAGGTCGGCGAGCAGGTCGGCGATGTCGCGCGCGTACACCTGCGTGGCGTGATCTGAAGAGGCCGACAATGGCGATTTGCGGACGACGCGCCCCCGTGGTGACGAGTCGAACCGCGACGGCGCGGTTGATCTCCGCCGGGCTGAAACCACGCTCAAGCGCCTCCGCGATCATGGCGCCGACCAAACCGTGCAAGTCGGCCCAGTCGGCGTCGGCCACGATGCTGTCGCCACGCGGGGCCACATACGTGCCCATGCCCGGACGCATCTGGATAAGTCCGTCGCGCTTGAGCGCGCTGTACGCGTGGCTAACCGTCAACTGTGCGATCTCCATTCTTGCCGCCAGTTCACGCACCGACGGCAACTGCTCCCCCGGCTGCAACTCGCCCGACATAATGCCGTATTCGATTTGACCTTTCAACTGCACACCGATGGGGACGGGCAAATCGCGGTCGAGCGAGATTCGTACGGGCATGGCGGACTCCCTCGTCAGTCATTTAGTGTTATATAACACTAGTAGGCCGGCTGTTGTCAATAGACAGGGTTCATACACGGCGCGTCGATTGTTCGTACAAAAGCGCTACGAGCCGTGATATGCCCGCGCGTGCTAAGGTTCTTGCTATGATAACAGGCATGCCGGAAACAGCGAGATACGACGGGATCGGGATCAGGGCTCGTGAATTATTGGACGCAGAGCCACTGAAGCGCGCGACGCGGGCGTATCCACTGGGACCGCCGCGGCCCCCGCGGCCCGCCTGCACGGCCACGCGCCCCGGTGTGTCCCAACGTTGCGCCCCCGATGGCAAGCCGCGGGGACCGCCGCGGTCCCAGTGAATACGTCGCTGGCCGATAATTCACGAGCCCTGGGATCGGGATATAGTGAGAGGAGACTAGAGATGCGCGTCGCCGACATGAACTGGATGCAGCTCGCCGACTATCTGGCGCACGACGACAAGGTCGTCCTGCCGCTTGGCAGCACCGAGCAGCACGCCTACTTGAGCCTGATGACCGATGCGATCCTGGCCGAGCGCGTCGCCGTCGAGGCGGCCGAGCCGCTCGGCGTGCCTGTTTTCCCGGCCCTTGCCTATGGCATCACACCCTACTTCCTTGCCTTCCCCGGCTCGCTCAGCCTGCGCGTGTCCACCTATCTGGCGGTGGTACGCGACCTGCTCGACGCGCTGGCGGCCCAAGGCGCCAGGCGCATCGTGCTCGTCAACGGCCACGGCGGCAACAGTCCCGCCGCGTCGCTCGCGGGGGAGTGGATGGCCGACCATCCCGGCGTGACGGTCGCGCTGCACAACTGGTGGAACGCGCCGCGGACCTGGGCGGCGGTGCAGGCGGTCGACCCGCTGTGCTCGCATGGCTCGTGGATGGAAAACTTTCCCTGGAACCGCGTCGCCCCCGTGCCGTCCGGCCAGAAACCGATGGCCGACCTGGATCGCCTGCGCGCGCTCTCGCCCCAAGGGGTGAAGGATCTGCTGGGCGATGGCAACTACGGCGGAGCCTACGAGAAGCCCGACGAGCAGATGCTGTCGATCTGGCGCGTCGGGGTCGAGGAAACACGCGCGGCCATCGCCGGCTTATAGGATTGGGCAAGAGAGGGGGATAGATTTGGAGTTTAGCTTCGAGGGCAAGGTAGCCGTCGTCACCGGGGCGGCGCACGGGATCGGGCGCGCGATCTGCGTCGAGTTGAGCCGGCGCGGGGCCCATGTGTGGGCCAATGACATCCTGCGGGATGACCTAACCGCGACGCAACAGGCATGCCAGAACGCGGGCGGCCGATGCGAGGTGGGGGCGGTCGATGCGACGCGCGAGAGCGAGGTGGCGGATTTCGTCGGGCGCGTGGACGCCGCCGAGGGACGCATCGACATCCTCGTCAATACGGCGGGCGGTGTTCTCGGGCAGGTAGGGCAGCCCATCGAGAGCGTGAGCGGCGCCGACTGGGACCGCATCGTCGCCGTCAACCTGACCGGGTCGTTCTATTGGGCGCGGGCCATCGCGCCAGTGATGAAACGTGAACGCTACGGGCGCATCGTCAACATCTCATCGGGAGCAGGCCGTAGCGTGAGCCTGACCGGCATCCAGGCCTACGCCAGCGCGAAGGCTGGGCAACTCGGCCTGACGCGCCAGCTGGCGCACGAACTGGGCGCCTGGGACATCACGGTCAATGCCGTGGCGCCGGGGTTCGTGTTGAGCAACCCGACCACCCAGCGTCAGTGGGAGTCGTACGGCGCGGAGGGGCAGCGCGCGCTCGTCGACAAGATCGCCTTGAAGCGGCTCGGCGCGCCCGAGGACATCGCCCACGCGGTGCTGTTTTTCGCCTCCGATTACGCCGGTTGGTGTACCGGACAGGTACTGAGCGTGGACGGCGGCTCGGCGATATTCTAGCCTGCATAATTCATGAACGCCCATTGCACCACGGAGACACGGAGACACGGAGACATGGAGAGAGCGGACAAGGGGTCAACATCCCTGGTAGGCCGCTAGGCAGGATGCCATGATGCCCTACAAAATCTCCGTGCCTCCGTGTCTCCGTGGAGAATAATCCAGGCTAGTTCGCGGATACGACGATTCGACGATAAGTGGGAAGGATAGCTGGACATGCATTCCGCGCCCGAGCGCTACCTGGAGACACAGCGCGACCGCATCCTGGACGATTTGTATGCTTTTCTACGCATCCCCAGCGTCAGTACCGATCCTGCCCACCGCTCCGACATCCGGGAGGCGGCGCACTGGGTCGAGGCGCGGTTGCGGCAGGCGGGACCGCTGGCCGTGGAGATCATGGAGACGGATGGACATCCGGTCGTCTACGCCGAATGGCTGGGCGCTCCCGACCGGCCAACCATCCTGGTCTACGGACACTACGATGTCCAACCACCGGACCCGCTGGAACGGTGGCTCTCACCGCCCTTCGCCCCCGAGATGCGCGACGGCCGCGTCTACGCGCGCGGAGCCAGTGACGACAAAGGACCCATGTTCATCCCGATCGCCGCGGCCGAGGCGTTCTTCGCCACGGACGGCGCGCTGCCGGTCAACGTGAAGCTGCTCTTCGAGGGCGAGGAGGAAATCGGCAGTCCGCACCTGGACAGCTTCGTCACCGCGCACGCCGCGCGGCTCGCGGCCACCTACGCGCTTAGCGCCGATGGCGCGATGTGGCGTGCGAGCGAGCCGTCGATCTCCGTCGGCAGTCGCGGGCTGGTCGCGCTTGACATCGAGGTGCGCGGCCCGTGGTCCGATCTTCATTCCGGACGTCATGGCGGCGCGGTCCAGAACCCCCTCCACGCCCTGGCCGCCCTGGTCGCCTCTCTACACACGAGCGACGGGCGCGTCGCCGTCGCGGGCTTCTATGACGCTGCGTCTGAGTTGAGTCCCGCGGAGCGACGGACGATCGCGGAACTCGGCTTCGACGACGAGGCCTACCGCGCGTCGGTCGGTGTACCCGCTCTCTTTGGGGAAGTGGGATACACGACGCTAGAGCGCCAATGGCTGCGGCCCACGCTGGAGGTGAACGGGCTCGGCGGCGGGTACCAGGGACCGGGAAGCAAAACGGTCATCCCCGCATCCGCCCATGCCAAGATATCGTGCCGCTTGACGCCGGGCCAGCGGCCGGACGACATCCTGGCGCTCCTGCGGCGGCACATCGACGCCCATACGCCCGCCGGTGTTGAGGTCAAGGTAACGGTCCACCCAGGAAGCGCGCCGGCTTACCGCATCGACAGCGCGCATCCCGGTCTGCAAGTGGCGCGGCGGGTCCTACACGAGCAGTACGACCGGCAGCCTCTCGACGTGTTCATTGGGGGGACACTGCCGGTCGCCGAGATCTTCAAGCGCACGCTAGACATCGACACCGTCTTCTTCTCGTTCTCTACTGCGGACGAAGACTTCCACGCGCCCAACGAATTCTTCCGCGCCTCCCGTCTGTGGGATGGACTGTCCGCGTGGACACGATACTGGCAGGTTGCCGGACTCGGCAACGAGTGATCACAAAACGAATGGCCGCAAAAGGAGAGCGCGTGAAAATCTACCTATCGACCGATTTTGAGGGGACGAGCGGCATCGTCGCATGGGAGCAAGCCATCGAGGGTAATCCCGAATACGCGCACGGGCGCGCGCTGCTCACCGCCGAGGTCAACGCGGCCATCGAAGGCGCGCGCGCTGGCGGCGCCACGGAGATTGTCGTCAACGACGCGCACCACAATATGCGCAATCTACACGCCGACGAACTGGCTGGAGAAGCGACGCTCATCAGCGGCCGTCACAAGCCGCTCTACATGATGGAAGGACTCGATGACTCGTTCGACGGCGTTTTCTTCGTCAGCTATCACGGCTCGATCGGCGCCCCGGCGGCCATCCTCTCGCACACCTACAGCCCCAACGCCATCCACGCGGTCCGTGTCAACGGGCATATCGCCGGCGAATCGGCGCTCAACGCGCTCGTCGCGGCGCACTACACCGTACCGATCGTGCTTGTGACCGGCGACCGCGTGACCATCGATGAAGCGGCGTGGTTCGCGCCAACCGCCGAGCGTATCACGGTCAAAGAGGGATTGGGCCGCTTCGCCGCGCGTAACCTGCACCCGCTGGTGGCGCGGCGTCTCATCGGTGAGGGAGCCACGCGCGCCGTCACAGCGTTGGGCGCTAGCGCGCGAGGCGCCAACCCAGCCATCGACCGCCCGGTGCGCGTGGAGATCGAATTCCTGAGCGCCGATATGGCCGAGATGGCGTTGGCGATCGCCGGCGTCACCCGAACCGAAGCGCGCACGGTCGTCATGGAAGACGACGACACGCTGTCGCTCTACAAGCGCTTCGTCGCTATTATCTACCTCACGCGCGGGCTGTTCGACTGACACCGCGTACTACGCGCATATACAGGAGCGAAAACTATGCGAGAGCGACCTTCACGGGCCGAGGCGCCCGTCGATCAGACCTGGGACCTGACAGATATCTATTCCTCACCCGCGCAGTGGGCCGAAGATGTGGCGCGCGTCGACGACGACATACAGGCGCTGGCTGCCTACCAGGGCCGCCTCGGCGTGGACGGCGCGACCTTGCTGGCCTGTTTGCAGGCGCACGACACGCTGTCGGTGCGGCTGCATCATCTGCGCATGTACGCGTATTTCAACCTCGCTGCGGATGGCGGCGCGGCTGAGAATCAGGCCATGTCGGTGCGGGGCGACGCGCTGGCCGCAGGGCTGGATCAGCACAAAGCAACCCTGGCCACGGCTCTGGGGATCCATATCCGGCAGAATGTGACATTGGCGCGGTTGCGTGGCTATAACAATAGCCCGTAGAGCCCAAGAGCTTTAGGCTTGGGGTATGAGGGCTTCCCCCGCTTTAGCGGCTTTAGCTTGACCTCTATCGCGGAATAGACTATGTTATAGATATGGCGTACCGTGCGATAGAAGTTAAGTGGATGCCACAGCGGCCGTCGCAATGGGCGACGTATACGGCGGCGCGCGTGGAGGCGGCGCGCTTGTGGAGCGACCTCGTGGCGCGCCACCATCGCTTGCGGCGCATGAACTGGCGCTGGCCCTCCAAGGCCCGTTTCCAGACGTGGGCCAAGGGGCGCTATCCCGGCTTGTCGGCGCAAGCGACGCAGCAGATCATCGGGGAGTTCATCGCGGCGGTGGACGCCACGCGCCAACTCAGGAAGAACGGCCACAACGAAGCGCGCTATCCCTGGAAGCGCCCGCGTTATCGTGATGTCGTGTACACCAACCAGGACGCCCGCATCCGTGGCCATCGCCTGGTCTTGCCCAACGGCAAAAGCGGCACGTTACGCATCCCGTTGCCCGCCGACCGACCGCTGCCTGGTCGGCTGATGGAGGTGCGGCTGTGCCTGGGCCATGTCCTGCTGATATGTGAAGTCCTCGATGAAGCACGTCATCAGCGGACGGTGGTGGGCGTGGACCTGGGCGTGAACACATTGATCGCGGCCACGGACGGCAAAAAGGCCGTGCTCATCAGCGGGCGCGAGGCCAAGGCCACCGTCCAGTGGCGCAATAAGCGGTTGGCGTCGGCGCTGAGCAAACAATCGACGATGGTCAAGGGATCAAGACGCTGGCGACGGGTGCAACGGCGCAAGAAGCAGATGCTCGCCAAAGCGCGGCGCCGCATGAACGACGTGATCCACAAAGCCACGCATCAGGTCGTCGCCGCGTTTCCCGGCGCGATGTGCTACGTCGGCACGCCGTTCAACGAAGCCGCGCAGACGATGAACGGTGTGTGGGCGCAGCAGGTCAGCCAGGCCAGCAACGGCAAGATCGCGCGGCAACTCGACTACAAGACGAGCGGCGCCATACAGGTTGATGAGCGCTACAGTAGCCAGACGTGCCCCCGGTGCGGGGCGCGTCACAAGTGCCGGCGCGTGTATCGCTGCCGGAATTGTGGGATAGTCGCCCCACGCGATGTCGTGGGCAGTACGAATATCCTGTGCATCGGCCTCCATGAGGCGATGCGGATCGGGCAATCCCTGGCCACGGAGGTCGTGTATGTACGGCCCGTCAAAGTATTCCGGCGCGAGCCGGATAGTTCGCTTGGACACAGCGGACATAGCTCGGCCTAGCCGAGAAGCCCAAGGCGTTCAGCCCTGGGAGTGTCACATGAATCTGTATCCGTATACCTACGCCGCCGGGCTGGCCGGCGGCTACGCGGCGGTCAAGGCCATGCGCGAGGAAGGTCAACCGGCCGTGGACCGCTGGCTACGTCTGCTGACGCGCGGGAACACGCGCCCGGCGATCGACCTCCTACAAGACGCGGGAATAGACTTGAGTAGCGCCGACACCCTGCGCCAGGCCACCAATTACTTCGGCTCTCTAATTGACGAACTGGAGCAAAGCTTCTAACCGCCAGCTGCTGAAAGCTGATCGCTGATCGCTGATTGCTAATCACCGAAAGGATCATGATGAGCGTTGAACTACTCCACAGCACGCGTGGAGATTTGGTCGAGACCATCCAGGGCGGCCACATCGCCGTCGTCGACGCACAAGGGCGGCTGTTGGGCAGCGCCGGAGACCCGGACGCCTGGAGCTACCTGCGCTCGTCGGCCAAGCCATTGCAGGCGACCATGGTCGTGCAGTCGGGCGCGGCGGAGCGCTTCGAGCTAACCGGCGCCCTGCTGGCCATCTGTTGCGCCTCGCACAACGGCGAACCGGGGCACGTCGAAGCCGTGCAGACAGTGCTCGCACGCGCCGGGGTACCCGTGGACGCCCTGCAGTGCGGCGTACATGCGCCCGCGTACCAACCGGCCGCGGCGGCGCTATGGCGGGCGGGCGGCGAGCCAACTGTGCTGCACAACAACTGCTCGGGCAAGCACGCCGGGATGCTGGCGTCCGCGCGGGCGCTGGGCGCCCCGCTCGACGACTACCTATCCATCGACCATCCCGTGCAGCAGGGTATCCTGACCAACGTCGCGGCGTTGAGCGGCGTTCCGCGCGAGCGTATCGTGATTGGCATCGACGGCTGCAGTGCGCCGGTGCATGGCCTCCCCGTGCGCGGAATGGCCCAGGCCTACGCGCACCTGGCTGACCCGCAAAGCGCGCCTACCGCCGCGCCCACGCTGGAACTCCTAGCCGAGGCCATGGCCGCGCATCCCTGGTACGTCGACGGCACAAACGGTCCCGACACCCTCCTGATGGAGCGCGCCGGAGGCCGCCTGGTGGTCAAAAGCGGCGCCGAGGGCGTGCTCTGTGTGGCCGTGCGCGGCGCGGGCATCGGGCTGGCGATCAAGATGCAGAGCGGGCGCAACGAGTGGTCGCACGCCGTCGCCATTGAAGCGCTGCGGCAACTCGATCTCCTCACGGCGTCAGAGGTCGAGGCGTTTGGCGAGCTAGCGCATCCGGTCGTGCGTAACCATCGCCGCCTGCGGGTCGGCGACGTCCGCCCCACGTTCACGCTGCGCACATAGATCTATAGTCACGAAGGACTGACTAGATGTGCTGGGAGGACATGTCCCAGACAATCCGCGTCCGCGCCGTCCGCGCCCCGCCGTGCCGATCGCGCAGTTGCTGATCCAATTCTATCGTATAGGAGGCCGTGCTGGAGAGGAGTTGGCCGGACGCAACGTCAAATACGGTGCGCCCTGTGGCCTGCCCCGTCCCCTGCAGGCGCAGCGTTTCGTGCCCGGAGAACGGGACGGTCATCGCGTACGTGGGCCGCGCGGCGCTGGCGATGATGGCCTGGATTGTCCCGCGCGTCCCCCGCGCCGGCCCCGCGCTCAGCAGCGTGTTCGCCGCCAGCGAGCGCGGGAGCACGCCAGGCAACACCGGCGTTATGACCCTGAGTAGGCGCGAGGGCGTCGTCCACCGTGCACCTGGGGCAAGAGGGGCCGGCGGCAACGTCCCCAGCGGGAGGAAGAAGGCATCGTTCACGGCCCCGCTCATCGTCCCGCTCGCGCTGCCATCCGGCGCGATCCACACGGTCACGGTCGTCGTCGTCGGGCTCGTCGTCGTCGTCCGGCCGCGCGTCTCCGTCGCATGCAGGATGCTCACGCTGACCGCCACCGTGGCGCGCCCCCGCGCGTCGACGGACAGGACACGCTCACGCACGGTCGCACTCCCCATCGAGCGATAGGGCGTCGTAAAGCCGTCTTGGATGCTCAGATCTCCCGTTGTCGTGGCCCGCCCCGATGCGACGAAGCGGTAGGCGAGCGTTTGCCCCGGCACGAAGCGGTAGCGGAGCATGATGGTACCCGCGCTGTCGTGGGATGCCGCACGGGCCGTAGCGAGGGGAACGAGAGCAAGGGGAACGAGGGCGAGGGCGCTAATTGAGCGCGGCATCGGAAGCCACCCTTTCCGCGACGCCATCCGTCCTACACGCGTCTGTGAAGGCGCCACCTGCACTAATTGTCTGATCCATATAACGACTGCACACACACGTCGAAGAGGGCGATGGAGCGCGTCGGTCCCAGGCGAAGCCGGCGCCCATCATAGGCCGTTAAGGGAAGAGGCGTGCGATCGAATAGGTGAAGCCAGGGACCACGTCCTCACCGTCGAGCGCGTCGTCGATGCCGAGCGGGGTCGGCGTCTCGTCGCCGGGACGCCACACGTCTACGCGCCTGTAGCGCGGCCAGATGACCCACACCAGCCGCGTGCCGAAGCGTAGGT
>JAABUO010004799.1_pt1 | contig 15907 bp, 16 predicted proteins | sample 5559291 | NCBI WGS metagenome assembly JAABUO01 (sample SAMN10711878, study PRJNA513372) | rock metagenome | isolation source: Antarctica rocks | place: Antarctica: Victoria Land, Finger Mt sud
CCCGTTGACAAACCCCCCTTCCAGCTCTCCGCCTCCCTCCTCCGCCAATTAACCTACTCCACCACCCGCTTCGGCGTCTACGAAGAACTCAAAAGCACCTTCACCACTGCATCCCAATCCCCCTCCTTCCCCTCCCTCATCGCCATGGCCTCCACCTCCGGCTTCCTCGGCGGTGTCGCCGGAAACCCCGCAGACGTCCTCAACGTCCGCATGCAGCACGATGCCGCGCTTCCCCCCTCGCAGCGCCGCAACTATAAAAACGCTATCGACGGGCTAGCGCGTATGGCAAGGGAGGAAGGCTGGAAGAGCTTGATGAGAGGCTGGGCGCCGAATAGCATGCGCGCCGTCCTCATGACAGCCTCCCAACTCGCCTCCTACGACGGCTTCAAAGACCTGCTCCTCACGAAAACGTCGCTGCAAGACAACCTAACGACGCACTTCAGCGCCTCCTTCCTAGCCGGCTTCGTCGCCACCACCATCTGCAGCCCCGTCGACGTCATCAAAACGCGCGTCATGAGCGCCCGCGAGAGCGAGGGCCTGGCTCAGTTGCTGGTGAGGGTGTATCGCGTCGAAGGCGTGAATTGGGTGTTTCGCGGCTGGGTGCCGAGTTTCATCCGCTTGGGGCCGCACACGATTGCCACGTTTTTGTTTCTGGAGCAGCACAAGAAGATTTATCGGCATCTCAAGGGGATAGATGAGTGATTCGAGTTCGAGTCGAAAGCGAGATGCGGCGGGAAAACTAGATTCGTGGAGGGTTTGGTAGGTTATAAGTCGTGGTGGTGGTGGTATATGCTGTACGCTACCCCTATCACTTCAGTACATTTGCAATCCTCCCTTTACGCATGGCGCAGGCGGTTCTATAGAGGCATGTACAGTACATTTAGATTTAGAGAATTAGATTCGGTCGGCTTATACTCGCTAGCATCCTTGCGTACATACAGTGGCGCCGGCAATGATATTACTACTGTCCGACGCACTTGTAGAGACTAACCGATCCACGACCTTTTGCGAACGTAAAATAATTTGTTTGTTGCATTAAAAGGCATAATTGCGCTACCTACTCTCTATATAAACATACGTTCCCCGAACTCTGCATCATCACTCTCGCCTCTAACCCTTTGCTCGATCTCTCTTTCGTTCACTCCTCTCCTCATTCGGACCGAAAACACAGCACATCCATCAATATCCCATCCTCGTCCCGTCGTCATGCATCCCGCAAGCATAGCTCTTCTCTCCCACAAGCGCATGATTACCCTCAAGAACACTTTCAAATTCACCGTTCCGCGCCCATGAGATTCCGGTAGTACTGCAGACCCAACTCGACCGTATGCTTGCTATACTGATCCCGCGTCAGCGGCAGCTGGAGGATATTCGCTGTCTCAATACCCTGTTCACATCCGCGCGCGTTAGCTTCACGCATTACACCGCCATCAAGTCCATAAAAGAAGAGAATAGACTTACTCTGACCCCGGCCTCCGCAACAACGCTCGCCACAACCCTGCCCATCTCCTTCACAGCAACGCCCTCCCTGAAACCCTGGTCGCCCAGACCCCTCTGGCCCCTGCCAAGTGCCGGCAGCGCACACACTAACCTCCCAACCGCCGCCTCCTTTTCTTTACCCTCAATCCCCTTGATCAGAGCTAGGAAATCCGTATACACCTGCCCGCCCATGCCCCACTCGCCGACCATTTTTTGGCCCATTGCGAAACCGTCGAGAAGAGATTGAAGCATGGTATAGTCTTGTTCGATAACGCACCTTGGGGCGACGGCGCGGACGAGCGTGGTGTGTGCCTCGTTCCAGTTGCCGGCTTCGAGAAGGTATTGCACTTCGCGCGCGTGGTCCTGCAGCACGGCGCGCGCGTACAGGGCCTTGGCTTCCCAGATCCAAGGCGCCGGGATCTGGAACTCCTCGGTGAGGGTGCGGAAGACGCGAGAGTCCGGTCCGTCTACGGGAATCTCGGCGGCGTGGCGTGCGAGTATGGATTGGATTGCCAGCTTGCGTTTTTCGGAGTCGGAGAGATGCAGGAGGGCGAACAGCGCCCAGAGCCATTCGCCAGCGGCGGAGAGCTGGGCGGCAAAGTCACAGGCAAGGTGATCTGCTTTTGCAGGGTCGGCGCTGTTTGGGAAACGGATGGCGAGGGCGTGGTAAAGTTGGAAGCTGAGCCGGACATCGAGGGGGTTTCCGGTGGTGTTGTGCGGGAGGAGGATGTCAGCGATTGAGACGCTTGGGAGGGCGCCTTTGGAGGATGCGTAGAGCTTTAGGAGACCCCAAAGGAGGTCTTCGCGCTGGGGGCCTGCTGGGTCCTCCCACGGGCGATCTGCGCCTTGTTCAATGAACCAGGGGCTGGGTTTCCTACTTTCGTCGTTGGTGAGGTCTTCGGCGAAGTTTTTGACTGCGGCTTCAATGCGCTCTTCCGTCAGGATTGCGTACCAGAACCGGAGGGCGAATGCGCGCTTCCAGTCTAGGTCGAAGCGGTCGCTGATGGTGAAGGTTCTTGCTCTATCTTCTAAAGGTCCTTTCTTACCCTCACAGATGCAAGTGTTCCCCGCCAACAGCCCATACAACGTTCGAATCGGCTCGGTCATCTCAGACAGAATGTTCAGGTTCCGCCATTTCTGGATCTGCAAAGCCATATCCTCTCGCATAACGTGATCGCCGCCAAGCTGCGCTACGAGTATGGCTAATCTGAAATCTTTGCCTTGAGCCAGAGCATCGCAAGCCTCGACGACTTTGTTTGCTGACAGATGAGCTATAGCGCGTTCTTCGGCGTTCGGAGCTGCAGCCACAGCCTTGCTGGCAGAATCTTGACAAACCTCTTCCCAAAATTTGCTAAAGCGGTCTTTGCGGACACGGTTGTAGAAGTCCTCTGTGTCCGCATTCAGGTCGCTCGCAGGAACCTCGGAATCGAGACCATCGAATAGTGTGTATGCAAGCTCCCAGATGTTCCTCTCGTGGTCAGATTTCTGTTCAAACATTGACGCGACATCTTTCATCGGGACACGCTGCACTTTTGCCATAGGAACTTCACGATCTAGGACGATCTTGGTAGTGTTTCGCTGCTTTTTCAATGTTTCAGGGACGAGCTGGATTCGTTGTTAGTGCTTGTTTACTTTTACTTTTATTCGAAGTGTAAGATGTTATCCTGGTCCTTACCTCAGGCGTTGAAGCGAACTTTGCGAACCGGATATCTCTACCTTCAGAGACAAAAACTTCCTTCTGATCGTTTATGACAGCATTTGTTTGGGTGGACTTTCTCTGAGACAGCTTAAATTTGCTTGGCATCGCATATAGTAGTGTAGCTCCCGGGCCCCAGGATGGTTTGTAAGATTCGTGATATCCCCGATCCATCTCACTCATATCATCTTCGTCAATGTTCGATTGCTTTGCGTAGGGCCACTAAAGATATTGTATACTCAGCTTTGCATTCTTCAATTTGATTTTAATACACATGGGCAGACGTAAGTACATGCAATCTTAAATTTTCAACACCTTCGAGGAAAACAACTACCGCCAAGTAGGGAAGGAAATAATCAAACCTCAAAACCCTTGCCCTTCTTCACTTGCTTGGCACCACTACCGCTCCTCCGCGCTTGATCCTGTCCGAAAAGCGAGTTCATCAAGTCAATACTTGTAACAAGTACCTGGCCTGCCCCGTTGACCGCGGTATTGGCTTTTGGTGTGCCTTCGTGGATGAGTCCTCTATCTTTCATAACATACGCCTGACTGTCACGTAGAGCTTGGCGATCCTGCTTCCTCGGACTGATTGTCCCCTGGAGCTGTTCCGCCCATTCGTCACTGCCATGAAACCTCAGCTTCCCTAGAGTATCAAAGCCAACGGACTCTTGATGGGGTGACTTCATTATTGATCTCGGATTGCCTGGTACGTTGAACACGTCCAGATCCTCACCATCTGGGTGGGGAAATGACCCTGCCATTTCCAAGTCTTCATCATGGACTATGAGGGATCTGTCTTGGACATCGTCCGCGGCATTCTTGATATCGCTTGGCTCGTCTTCACCACTATCTGAAGGCGAGGCGGGCAAGCGCTCATCTAAAAAAGTCTCGTCTTGGTATGTGACTTCCTCCATGTCTAAGTCATCTTCGAAGGCGGCTGTATCTTCGAAATTGCCAGGTATTACCTTTTTCGTCCGGAATTCAAAAGTGTCATCCGGACTTGAGCTGGTATTGGACTGTTCCTCCGATAAAAAAGATGATCCTTGAGCAGATGCAACTGGGGTTGTCATGTAGCCATTCTTTGGCGTTCGAGACTGTGGCGTAGGAGTATCTGGAGGCTCACTCAGACGACTTGTATGTAAAGTATCCCCTTCACTTGCTGTATCATCATAATCCAAGGCATAAGTGGTAAAATGTGGTACTTTGAAAACCCAAGTCCCGGTGTCTTTTTCGTATCTCACAAACTCCGTACCAGTGACTTTTCGAAGACGATCAACATGCTTCTGGAAACGCGGGCCACTCTTCTCATGCGATGACGTCCTCCGGTCTTTCTGTCTCGGCCATGAGTTCTCCAGGTAAATTGTTGAAGGAACGTTTAGGCCTTTGCCTAGAGATGGTTTCTTGTCTTGCTCTGGATATACTGTGAGTGAGCGGGTTTCGATCACAGCAATGTTTCCAGAAATATTGTCCAACTCGACTGTAGTCAGATCTACCGGCTCGTCAAACACAACACGACCACACCCTTCGCGCCCAATACAAAAGCCTTTCATGCTCTTCAGCTGCTGCTTAGGCATCTTGCTGAGCTCTTGCCGTGAGGGTATTATATAATAAGCCCCTGGCTCGGGATCCACTGGTGGAATCTGGGACTGAGGTCGGACATTTGAGGTAGTTGGGGCCTCTGGAGAACCATCCTCGTGTACGATGGCGAGCTCGTTGCCTTTTAATTGTTCCATTTCAGGCTGAGAAGGAGTTCCATTGGCCCTAGACCCATTAAGTCTGCCGTTCGTACGCGATGAAGATCTGAGGAAGCCCTGCTCTTGTGCGCTTGGGGTAGCGCTGTTGTGTGAATCGCCAGTGGCACTACCATTGATGCCATTCACCTCAGCGTCCTGTTTGGCTCCATTTCCGCCAACAGTGTTGGCATCGAAACTAACTTTCTTCTTCAAGATACTAGGTTGTCGTGATTGGTCGTACTTCTCGGAGTTTGGCAATGCCGCAGCGCCTTGGTTGTTTAAAAACAAGTCTGTCCGAAGCGTACGATCGATGGTCAGTTTCTTCAAGCTCCCCGAATGTGAAGCAGAGGAGCGGGAGCTGCCTGCGGAAAATGCGCCGGGTGAAAGGATGCTCTCCCGATCACTATCGAGTGTTCGACGAAGATTGCTTGTCGACAAACTCTTGCCTAGGCCTCGTCCAATGCTACCATAGAGCAAACTGCTGCCGAAACCACCGGGGGTACTAACATTGCTCGAAACGCTAGATGGTGTTCCGTACGTCGAGTATGAGAACCCATAGCCTCGTTTCTGTGGGGTCACAAGTCGAGAAGCTGTGTTGGGATTGATCTTGTACTGTGGGAGGATTGCGCTCTTCTTCATCTTGTTGCCTGTGTTGATAGGAGTTGCTAGTGGGCCCGGATTTGCTTGCGGTGGCGGCGGGAGACCGTCAAAAATGGATGCGCTTCCATATGGATAACGGTCTATCAACGAAGTCGTCATCGCCTGAGGAGGCTGCAAGGCGTTTTGCGGCTGCTGTGAATTGTTAAAGAGGCTCGAGGACGCATTGTTGGTGTTGCCGAAGAGGCTCGAGGATTGCTGTTGCTGGTTATTGGACCCCAAATTACCGAACAGAGAGCCTCCCGCCGGCTGCTGTGTGTTGTTGTTCGTGCTGCCACTAAACAAACCACCACCAGTGGTTGTTCCAGTGCTAGAGAATAATCCCCCAGGCTTCTGCGATTGAACAGTTTGTCCGAAGAGCCCAGTTGAAGGATTATTCTGAGGCTGCTGATTGTTGTTACCACCCAAGTTTCCGAAAAGGTTACTAGGGTTGCTATTTGTAGTATTCGCGCCTGTGCCGAAGAGTGAAGTGCCTGTCCCTGCTGGCTTGGGTGCACCAAATAAGGAGTTGGTTGTAGGCTGATTACCCCCAAAAAGTCCAGTAGTCGAAGGCTGTTGTTGGGTGTTGCTTTGAGTATTCGTGTTGAACAAACCACCCCCTGCGTTATTCGGCGCTGAATTGTTGCCGCCAAAGAGTCCACCTGGTTTTGATTGTTGCCCACCGAAACCGCCAAACGCAGTGCCCGTGGATGGCTGGTTCGGGTTTTGCTGAGTTGACCCAAAATTACCGAATGGATTAGATGTCGCCGTTTGCTGCTGTTGCTGTCCCCCGAATGCCGAAGTTGTTGAGTTTGTGCCGAATAAGCCGCCTCCGGTAGTATTAGAGGTACCACCGGTTCCAAATCCAGTTCCACTTCCCCCAAACCCGCTAGTTGTGTTTGTTCCACCAAATGAGAATCCAGAGGTTGGCTTTTGTTGCTGTTGTGCATTACCACCGAACAAGCTTCCACCTCCGAATCCCGTTCCAGTATTTTGCGCTCCACCAAAGCCAGACTGCCCAGAAGTACCGAACAGACTACCGCTTGTTTGAGAAGTACTTGCGGGTGTGCCTCCGAAAAGACTTGTCGTTGCCGGTTTTTGGCCAAACGGTCCACCCCCACCAAAGCCTGAGCTTGCGGTTTGAGTACCACCAAACGGAGAAGCACCACTAGATTGCGAGCCGAACAAGCTGCCGGCTGGTTGCTGTCCGCCAAAAGGCGCAGTCGAATTCTGTTGTTGGCCTCCGAAGCCACCAAACCCGGTAGCACCGAAGGCTCCAGCTTGGCCACTACCATTACCAAAGCGTCGACCCTGGTTGTAATCTGCTAGTCTCAGTTCCTAGAAGTTTGTTAGTAAATTGCATGCTTCATTGGGTTTCAGGCTTACTTCAAAGGAGAAATTTTTGTATGGCCCCATAAAACTAATGCTTTGAAAGTGATTCATCTGAGTGCCAGTACCCTCTTTCTCGGTGAAGGCTTGGAACGGAGTGCTGCCAGTGCCTTGGCATTCTGCACTGTTGGGCCCAAGGGCAGAGCTCAGAGGCGCACCGAAAGTGCTGGTGGCCTGGTTTGACTGTGATCCAAAACCTGACCCACTACCAAACAAGCCGCCGCCAGAAGAGCCCTGCGTTCCGCCAAAAGCTGGCTTATTGGCTGCACCAAAGAGCCCACCAGATGTATTACCCGTGTTATTACCACCAAACCCACCGAAAGTTGAGGTGCTGGCACTGGGCGTAGTACTGAATAACCCACCACTAGAGGTAGCTCCGGTACCGAAGGCGGGCTTGTTAGCACCAAAAGGGGTAGAATTCGAGCCCGTGGTACCAAACGTTGAACCTGAACGTAGTATTGTGGTTAGCGATGAAATGAGGACCCCTTCTGGAAGGACTTAGATTATTCGACGCCGCACTCGATAAAGTGAGAAAGTAAGAAACATGTCCGCATATTTAGACGATCTTGCATTGGGAGTAGTAGCTCGACAAATCGTAGACTCGCGAAACATGCCCGAAAGCAAATCGTGGCGATGTAAGGTAAAGCAGATGCTTACCTGAAGCTCCAAAACCAGTGTTGGTAGCGCCGAATAAGCTACCAGAAGTGTTCGGCGTACCGCCAAAGCCAGTATTCTGGGTTTGACCGAAGCCTACAAGTAGAGAGATCAGCCATGTCAGCTTTCGAAGAGCGGACAGATTTCAACAGTGCGGACGATATTAAGCCAGTGTAAAGCAAGTATGTAGCTGCGCAGAGACTTGGGAAAAGCCTACCTGATCCAGTGTTACTGTTCGTCCCGAAACCCCCAAAGCCCGTCCCCTGCTGCTGGTTATTGCTTTGTTGTCCAAACATGGTGTTGGCTATCTCTGGAAAGCGAGAAAATTTCTACCACAGAAGCTCGGATCTGCCCAGATTGAGAGTACTGAGGTGAAGAACGTGGCGCATCGACTCCGTGTGTTGCGCGGTCCCAAATTACCAGTGAAATTCGAGTTGCGCCGAGTGAACGAGGATCTGGTGAGTAGTCAAAATACGTGTATGATCACTAGAGCTTCATGGTACAGTACATAGTAGAAGAATCAAAGCTCCTTGAGTTGGAGGAAGTGAGTCGGATAAGGTAGGAACGCGAAGAAGATATTGCGGTAGAAAAGTAGGTTGTGTTATGCTAGTAGTGCTGTTAGTCAGACTGAAAAGTTCTCGCGCAAACTGTATGTTTAGGCACCAACACACAGCTGCCTGGCGTGCCAACCAGGCTCCTTATCAAATTCTACCTCCGTACTACCTCCCTATTTTGCGTATCATGTACTTGACTTATTCGTCTTTCACTATGCACGTTATAAAATTCCAGTTGCTATGACGAGTGATTTCCAGCCGAGCTGGTGCAAAGATGCCTTTGTAATCACTTTGACATCGAAGCACTCAACGGCCACCTTCAAAGTTTAACCGCTGTATGAATGCATTCAACGTATCCCCAACGCTGTCGACTCAGTCCGCTATTCTCTTACCAAGGCAACTGGAGAGGAGTCGGAAGCCCTTTCCCAAGTACTGGTTCGGCTGTGCCAATGTCCCTATCGAATGGTTAGACAGACTCTCAAGGTCATCAGATCCGCTGACCTTGGCCCTCGAGGGGCCCAGTATTCTCCAGTCATCTTCAAGCCAAATCTGGCGATGAATTCAACAAGAGATCTGGCCGCTTCATCGGGTGTAACGGCTATTATAGCCAGGTCAAACACAGTGTAACTTAGTGGTTGTGCGACAGTAGGTTCCATACCTCCGCCATCATCCCAGAACTTATCAAAACCAACACCCTTTGTCATCTCAGTACGCATGAATCCTGGCTGCTCTACCATAAGCCTGCCTTCTTATGAAACAATCACATCCGAGACTAACATGTACTATACCAACAGCAATGCCCTTCTCTTTCAGGTCCAAGCTCAATAGCTTGCCTACCATGTTCAACGCGCTCTTACTAGCGTGATGTCCATAATTACCACCCCCTTCACTTTCATGCCTCAAAGTGATGCTTCCGCTTTCAGAACTGACCAGAATTATTTTGCCCTCTTTGGCTATCAAACCTGCTTTCACCAGGTGATGGCAGATAAACACAGGTCCGATACTGCTCGTGGTGTACATCTTGACCTCCTCTTGCCATGACGGCTCGTCAAAAGTCTCTGTTCCAAAGTAACCAGCTGTGACGATGACTATGTCAAGGATTGCTCCCGAGGGTTTGATGCGAGACACCAAGTCTTGACCAGCCTTCTCTTTGGCAATGTCAATTCCCGGGACATACCTAACATTCTCAGTAGACATTGAGGCTGTAGCAGATCTACTTGCAGCATAGACAGAACATCTCTTATCTGCTGCATACTCTCTCACAAGAGAGGCTCCCAAGCCTCTCGAAGCTCCGATTACCAGCACATTTGGCATCTTGACGTCTTTTACAAACTTCTGAGTGTCCAATCCGTAAGAACAAATCTCGCCCAATCCTTCTGAAGACGTTCGAAACTAGTAATGTCAACACAGGTCCGCTAAGAATCATGACAAACGTTGATCTCCCACATGATTGGCCGTATTGTACCTGTGCTTATCTCTGAGTGACATGAATGATCTGGTGATCGAGCGGTTCCTGCGGATGAGGTATCACTCTAAGTCTCGCTTGCCTCTCCATTGGCCATATAAGCGTGGCTGAGTCAACAGCCGTACCTCATAACGTTAGTGGCCGCAGGAACCTGGTGGCTGCTCGATCACCAGGGAAAGGGATAACGGAGGTTACAAATCCATCAAATCGTTCTATTAAATCCAGGATTCCGGTGTTAAAAAAGTGACATTCACCCAATATCGATGTAGCTGATTCTCGATTTCGTTCTGTAATAACGAGAGTTCCGTTACTCGGAGTTCTCCTACAGCCAGCACATAGTAACCTATTCGGGCAGCGTCATCATGCAGATCACAACGGGCCGAACCGATTTTTGATAACCGAGCAAACGCGTCGCGTACTCTGGAGTTGGTGGGAACATTCCCACTCGCAAGGTTAGGAATCACTATGATCTCTACATCTATGGCATCTTCAGCTCACTCGGCATTCCCTCCGAGAGCTTATGGGACAAACCAACTAGGAAAGTTACCAGATCGATCCCTTGGCGGTGCCTTCGGCGCATCCACAACACAGCAAGCTCGCGATGCTCAACGAAAAGAGAGTGAGCGCGAAAGAGCCGAGAAAGAACGCATGGAACGCGAGAAGTTGAACGCGCTTACGGAAGAGCAGAGGGAAGAAATTAAAGAAGCAGTGCGCTGTACGGTTTGCAAGCTGTTGGATGACCACTGACGCAATTATGTCCCTAGTTCACGCTGTTCGATCTTGATAAAGATCAAAAAATCGACTATCATGAGCTTAAAGTCGCAATGAAGGCCCTCGGCTTCGACCTACCCAAATCAGAGATCCTCTCTATTCTCCAAATGCATGGAGTACCCTCAGAACCACCTTCCACGAACGCACCTCACCAAGGTCGCTTACTGCTCCCATTTGCACAGTTTCAGATAATTATGGCCGAACGAATATCGGAACGCGACCCAGCGGACGAGATTATGAGAGCATTCGAGCTTTTTGATGAGGGTGGGAAGGGCAAAATTAATCTACAAGATCTGAGGCGGGTTGCAAGGGAGTTGGGCGAGGGTTTGGAGGAAGAGGAGCTGACGGCAATGATCGACGAGTTTGACATGGATGGAGATGGGGCTATCAGTAAGGAGGAATTCCTTGGAATCTGCTTGCAATGATGAGGTGACTTCGTGTAAGACATTGCATAGTGGTGTTTGGTAGTGGCGTATGGGAGTTCAAGCTTCATTCACGGATTGAAGTTTTGGGGTTCGTCGACCTATTTACGAAATGCATGGTCTCGAGGACTGGATGCACAATTCTTCCTATCTCTTTTCTCGTACCTAGCAACCGTTCACGCCCCGTAACCTAACGATTGTACGCAGCCTTATAGGGGTGGGTCTTAAAGGCCAAGAATGTCAATGGGCCTCTAAAGTCTCGTAATAGCTATTTGATGTCTCCATTCATCAAAAGGAAACCTGGAGAACGGTCGAATCTCAGTGTATGGAAACCATTGATTCACTGCTCCAGCCTGGTCCATCCAAGAATAAAGTAAGGTATTCTAAGGCATTTAGCTTGAGATAGGGCCGAGCCCTTATCAGGGCACTAGAGTAGCAAGGCTTGTGGATTATTTTGGTGATTCCTGTCCCCGCGATCTTGAATGATACTTCACTATGTACCTTAGAGAAAACCATTACTATCTCTGAGGTTTCAGGTTGTGGATATAGGTGCTTCCTGCAACCCCACTGGTCATGGCACCTAGTCTGGTACACTTGCCAAATGGTCAGACAATGACAGTTTCCCCCATATTCGGAGGACTGTCATTCAAGGCCAACGACCTGAATGTCCATCATTCGATTTTCCCACCGGGCTGGACCATCATACTCGAGACCGAAGACGACGACGAGGGTCTAAAGGATGACAATGCAGCGAACACACAAAGAAAGCATCGTTCGCACCGCTATCGGGTCCCTACTCTATATAAAGACAATCTCTTCATCTCGTCTATTTCAAATCCAAGCAATACAGATTTCAAGCCTGCGACTTCCCCTACACGGCAGATGGCTATGATGCTATGGGCAACGTTGTGGTGGTATTTTCATCAGGTATTTTCCTGAGCTGCTCCTCTGCTCCATGATTGATTTTGGAAGCAAGCCCAAACCGAATCCACATCTCAGCACCGGCATCAGCTCTAGTATACCAGAGGAGGCCAGGCCGAAGGGTGAATGGAGAGTCAACATCAAGCGAGAAGGTATCTTCAAGGGAAGACATCTTCTACAAAAACTAGAGCGCATGGGTCTTATAAGCAGTGAAGATTCTTGCGTGGGTACGAATGCCGACGAAAGGAGTGGGGAGGGCTGGACAGAGATGTTTGTCAGTCAAAGGTCGTTTTGGCAGATCGATCCACGAATTTTCCTTTTTACACTATCGCCAGCCATGCATTCGCCATTCCCAGGTAGCTCGCCGTATGCGTCGCGGCCAAGCTCGCCGAACAGAGAAGGTCCAGCATCTCCCAGGCCTGAAGTCCACGGAGACACATCGCATGGCCTCTGGTCACCGCAGTCCCCAGGACCTTTTGCCTCTGGTAGCCACCTTCCAACTTACTATCCTCCCCCTCCACCACAATACACTTACACCAACTCCGTCCGACATCCAATCCGCCCCAAACCTCCAGCTCAAGGTGAAACATTCTACACCCGCTTTATTCCCAGCTTGGGTCAGTACCTGTCGTTTAGAACAGCTTCACTCTCTCCGAAATCTCCTCCGTACCGCGGACCAGTGGCTGATACTACACCGTCATTCCTCCCCCCTAATTCTGGTGTTGCATCTGCCGGGTTGCTCTCTCTTGGTAACCTTAACATCTGCCCCTGTGACACCGACCTACTGCACACCTGGATGAACGAGCCTCGTGTCTCTGCCGCTTGGGGCGCCTCCGGTCCCGTCTCCACGCAAGAAACATTTCTCAAATCCGCTTTAAGCAACAAACACAGCTCCCCTGTCATCGGCTGTTGGGATGGGAAACCTTTTGGCTATTTCGAGCTTTACTGGGCGAAAGAAGACCAGCTTGGGCGATACGTTACAGGCAACGAAATCGGCGACTGGGACCGGGGTTTCCATGCTTTGGTCGGTGAGCAGGGGTTCAGAGAAGAGCATAGAGTCAAAGTTTGGCTGAGTGCGTTGGTGCACTATTTCTGGCTGGCGGATTCAAGGACGGAGATAGTGTTGGTTGAGCCAAGAGTTGACAATCAGAAGTAAGTCATATACAGAGAGAGTAATTAATCGGAATTAAAGAGCTGATTAACATGCTACAGGTTCATATCATATCTACATGATGTGGGATTCTACAAGAAAAGGCAAATCGCTTTCCCATTCAAGCAGGCAGTCCTCATGAAAATAGCTAGAGAATCTTGGGACGCACCAGCCCTGTAAGATGTGACACTCGTGTTTCAAATCACCTGTACTATTTGTATAACTTGTTCTGAATGGTAATGTGATAGACTTTGGCTTTTGGTGGATCTCGGGCCCAAGATTTTTTGATTGTATCAATTTTTCCAATTCAGGGATATCTCTTCCGTCGTTCTCATTCTTTATTCTTGATCTCTATCCTCGACTCGGCCTTTGGGAACCAGCAGAATCTTGCCGCTCGAACAAGACCACAAGGCTATTCCGAACGGCCCCTCCCGGACGATCTCGTGCCGGTACTCGAAGACTTATGAAAGACAGTCGTCTCTGAAGCTCCGTAGGTAGGATACATACATGTTGCATCAACGAACCTCACTCCAGTCCAAATCAGACAGATAAATAGGTTTCCTGCTCGGTTTATAGTCCTTCCTGTGATGGTTCACAACCGGTGAAATTTCTAGACCAGATGATTAAGTATCGAAAACATTATGGTTTCTCAGTGACAGGATTGATGCTTTTGAGTCGATCAGTTGTTTAGGGTTAAGCTTGTAGAATTCCTATATTAATCTTCAGAACCATACATTTACGCTGAGAGCCACTGTATCTGTGATTTTGTCAGTCTCGGTTTTGCGTAGGGTAGTATCGATCATGTATCATACAGATTGGGGTTTTTACTGGGTGTTCTACACTCTCACGGTAGCAACCAAAATCTGAACAAGATGCGCAGAAAACAGGGAGCCACTCTGCCAACGATCATAATCGCTTGTGTCTGTCTCCCATTCTACGCAGTATATGTAGCTCGACCGGTCGGGAAGGTCATCCATTTCCGGAAATAGTCGTAATAACTCAAACTCTCCGTTTCTTAATCCGGCTCCCACTAGAGAGCCGCTTAACAGTCTACAAACATGTCGTTGGCGGACAACTCCTGCATCTTGAACAGATCCCAAAGCGTCTTGCACAGCGGCCTTGCATCCCGTCACGCCACTGTTCCTTGACATCATTATCCTACAACGTACAGCCAAGCAAGAGCCCGAGACAATACCCAGGCCAGTGTCAGCAGCACCGGCGCATACATTCACACTCCAACCAGCTTATTGCGCTCCTCAAGGCCTGCCACCAAATCTATGTAGAAGCCATATGTTTACTGTGTTTACTGTACTCTGCAAACACATTCGATGTCACGAGATGGGATGTGTTGGGTTTGTTCTCTCGGTCGATTCTTCCGTAGCGTCTACGGATGATTCGAAGCTATATTACGCGAGCGTGCTAAGGGCTCTTAGTTTAGCGCCAGCCCTAAAAAGGGCTTCTCTTAGTTACAAGTGGTTAAACTGATCAGGTTCTAGGTGAATGCGATCAGTTTCCAAGTTTGGCCGGGTTCTACGAGTCAGTGTGCGTTTTCTAGGTACTTACTACAGCAAATCCTACAAGCAATGGGTCGAGTCTTGGCATACTATCGCGGTTGAAATGACTGGTCTTAGAAATTGTAGGCGCCCTTTGGACCTACATTATGATTCCTTTGATGAAATTGAAGACTTGAGTTCAAAGGCTGAATGGGTTCAGCCAATTCTGAAGGTCAGAGGACTGAAGAACTTTGACATGGCAATCATTGTTAGTGAGAAGTTCGGTCAATGGCCTGAGAATTCTACTCGGGCAGAGGAACTCCGCCGACATCTTGAAAAGACTTGTACAAGGTCAAGAGATGAAGAGTCATAAACATGGTGTTCTTCAGCTCGGCTTGTCCACATAGAGTGGCATGTACACTGCTCGACTATTCTATTATAATTAGGAACTTCGCATATGTGCACGAATGGATCGACTACCAGCAGACAATTGTCTAATCCTTTTTACTTCCGCCATCACCAAAGTCCTTAAGTCCAGATTCCATCGCTCCCAAAGTGGTTCAATCCCTGCTTTGTGTTCCATTTATAACATACAACTCAACAGACCGCACAATTACACTTTGTCTTCCACGATACTTTGCATGTCCTTGTTGCAGCTTCGAAGCTCTGTAGCATTGTGTGAACGGCTGGGACCGCTGTCCTCGCCACTATTGATGTTGATCCATTCGCCCTTCTTTGGGTATGATCCCAAAGAGTTGCTATAATCAACATTGCCCTTCTTTTTGTCTAGGATACCTGCAAAGAGAGGGCGCAGAATAGGAAGGCACGCGCAGATGATGGCGACGGCGGGCCCGATCGTCCACACTGGCAAAGTGTCGATTGTGCCATCTGTATCTTAAGTTAGCGGGATGCCATTACAACTCCCCGGAAGAAGAGTATCTCACAGCTGAAGTCGGCATCTTGGAGCACGGCTTCGACTATTCTCATAACGGTCATGATTGTACCTCTGCAGAAGATCAGCAAGAGTCTTCGGGGGTGTTTTGAGTCCCCTCTGCACCTACATCAACCCAAGTAAGAAGATGCCGGAAACAGCAATCTTCTGCTTTCGACTAATCTGAAGGCTCCAAACCATGCGCATTGGCAACAACAAGATTGTCAGATCAACCAAAGCATTCCAGCACTCAAAAAAAACCACATGCGCGTTTCCCGATGGGCGGCAAGGGCTCTCCGGATTCCAGAAGTGGCTGATCGACTGAGGTCTACATTGAAGCAACGTTTGAAGATTGATTCCAATGTAATAGCCCAGAAGAAGCCCGACATTGGCCCACCAGGCAATCCGAAACCATCGAACTCGGAGAGTAAATATACGACGATAAAGCATGAGAATCGAAGCTTCTGCCAAAGTTGTCGTAACCCAATAGGTTAATTGAAGCGCAAACTCGAGCTGGATTGATTCAGCCATCTCTTCTCACCGGCAGTACCTGGAGATCTGCGGTCGTACCTTGGCAATGGACACAAACATGTTCAACGTAACCCCATCGCCA
>JAABUO010004800.1_pt1 | contig 15906 bp, 16 predicted proteins | sample 5559291 | NCBI WGS metagenome assembly JAABUO01 (sample SAMN10711878, study PRJNA513372) | rock metagenome | isolation source: Antarctica rocks | place: Antarctica: Victoria Land, Finger Mt sud
CACCACGACCTCGCCGGCCGGGAAACCCTGCGACACTTCACCGCCGGCGCCCACCTGCACCAGAGCTTCGATGCCGCGCACCGCCTCCTCACCCAACTACTCACCCCCACCAACCCCACCAGCGCCGCCAGCCCCGTCGGCGCCGCCGTTGCCGATGCGGCCGGAATGGCAGGCGACCCTCCGCCGCGGACCGCCCGAAACGGCGGGTCGCCCACCGTGTCCCGGCACCACCGATACCGCCTCGACGGGACACTGACCGCAATCGTCGACCAACTCACCGGCGCCACCCGCCACTTCGACCTCGACAGCTCCGGACGGGTCACCGCCGTGCGGGCCGCCGGATGGAGCGAAACCTACGCCTACGACACTTCCGGCAACCTCACCTCAGGAAACGTCGCCACCGCAACCATTCGCGCCAACAACACCGACCCGCCCGGCGCAGCGCCGACACGGACCATGCCCGAAAGCGGCGGCCGGGAGTACTCCGGAACCTTGATCACCCGAACCGGCGGCACCACCTACCGGTACGACAAGCAAGGCCGCACCACCACCGCAACCACAAAGCGGCTCTCCAACAAACCGCAGATCTGGCACTACCGGTACAACACCCACGACCAGATGATCGCCGCCACCACCACCGACCAACACTGGACCTACACCTACGACCCGTTCGGCCGCCGCACCAGCAAACAACAATTCGGCGCCGACGGCACCATCACCGACCAAACCCGGTTCACCTGGGACGGCGACCAACTCGTAGAACAAGCCCGAACCACCAACAACGGCGGCGCCATTACCACCAACGCCAACGGGGCCGGAGGCCGCGGCGAATCCGAAGTGACCACCTGGGAATACCTTCCCGTCACCTGGCAGCCAATCAGCCAAACCGTCATCACCACCAACGACCAGCAGTTCTATGCCATCATCACCGACCTCGTCGGCACCCCCACCGACCTCGTCACACCCGACGGCCGCCGAGTAGCGTGGACCAATGCCGAAGCCACCCTCTGGGGCGCCCCACACCGACTCGGCAACACGGCAACCAAAAGCCGCGCCAACTGCCCCCTACGATTCCCCGGCCAATACGCCGACTACGAAACCGGCCTGCACTACAACCGCCACCGCTACTACAACCCCACCACCGCCCGCTACACCACCCCCGACCCCCTCGGCCTCACACCAGCCCCCGACCCCCACAACTACACCCCCAACCCAACCCGATGGACCGACCCACTCGGCCTCACCCCCTGCGATCCGTCCGAAGCAGCTCACTCGGCGGCCGTCGGTGGAAATGTCAACCTCGCGAGCCCACGAAGTACAACCCATATTCTGGACGGGAATAGTTCGGGCGGCGGTCACCTGTGGCCGGGTGCTCCTAATAAGAGCGTCTTTCCTCAAGATTGGTCACGAGAGCAGATTATGAACCATGTATCTGATGTTGCCACAGACCCGACAATTTCATGGGTACAGCAAACTGGTCGCCACGGCGCAGAATTCACTATGAGGGGAGCTCCGGTTAGATTTGCTGCTGTGGGCGCCCGGGAAGGGGTCACGATCCGCGTCATCATAGAAAAGAGCGTTACGGGAATAGTAACCGCCTTTCCAATTAAATGATACCCCCAGACTTCAACCGTGCGGAAAACGTCCTCCGAGGAATCGTAAATCGGCTCACGAGATATCTTTCTGCGGAAGACTTGACAAACATCATGGAACTGATAGACCACACGGAATCGGGCGTCGCATTCGAGTTGCTTTGTGATCAACTATATGAATATGCCGATGAAGTAGAGTTACTCATCAGCGAAGTCGTCTATCGCGATATCCAAACCCTAGGAGTATATTTCGGATTCACCAAGGACACCTGGGAGCCTTTGGCGTCGTTCGTAGTTGAGCCTTGACGCGGGGATGAACAGAAGCCGACAGATATTGCCGTCGGACAAGATTTGGCGGTAAAAGCGATGGTCGGCCCTACCACGACGCGTGGCGAAGGGGTGTTGCACAGAAGCTGTATGGCATTCGGTACTCGGCCGGATCCGTAAGGCGCCTGGTCGACCACGGAGTTGCTGTTCCACGGAACGTCGCCGAAGGCATGGACAGAAGTCTGGGCCACCGGATTGTGCGCGATGGGCAGGCAGTACATGCACCAACCGGTGGATGTCGACACGGCTCAACAGGTCGGTCTGCGTAAGTCGAGGCATCCGGCAACCATCACCTTTCACGCGCTACGTGCGGCAGACGAAGGAACGATCTTCCTGGTAGGAAACGATCGGGTGTGGTCGGCAACGACCGTTCCGGCTGAGTACCTGGCTGTGCAGGGATGACATCGACGACGGTTTCGACAGCGGACCGCGCGAATAACCGATGCGCGGCAGCAAGGGATCGGAAGTGAAGAAACGGCTGACGGTTGATCGCGAGTCTGTACGGAGGGGGAGTGTGATCTGACCGGATCCGTATACGCTGACCACGGGTTTCACGGATCACCCGTCGCTGGAGGTGTCACGGTCATGCCCGATGACTTCCTCGTCGCCCCCCCCCGACCTCGCCAGCGCGCTGCCGTACTTGATCCGGGTCCCACCCGCTCCGAACGGCGTCGTATTGAAGACCCGCGAGGTGAGGCCGCGCACCAGCAAGGTGTATTGCCATCGTGCGGAGGGCTGGCCGGACGACGCCGAGGCCCGGCAATTGACCTCGTCCTCAATCGGAGCAGGGAGAATCGTTCGCAGCGCGTCGTGACGCAGGCTCGTGGGCGGGAGATGATCTTTTGGCAATCACCGCGACCACCAAAAAAGCGCGACCCAACGTTTCGATTCCGACGAGGCGCGCATCCGGGCAGACGCTGCAGATCATCGTCGACACGGCGGAGAAATACGCCTACAAGTTCACTCAGCAGCAGACCGGCACGGTGAAGCGACGACTGCCGGCCGGTGACTACGCAGTCGAATACAGCGGAACGGTCGTGGCCGCCGTTGAGCGCAAATCCTTGGACGACCTCGCGGGGAGCCTGATGTCGGGCAAACTCACGTATGCGCTCGCGGAACTGTCAGCCCTGCCGCGCGCCGGGTTGGTCGTCGAGGACAGGTACAGCGCCTTGTTCAAACTCAAACACGTCCCGGGCGGCCAAATTGCCGATGCGTTGGCCGAAGCGCAAGTCCGGTTTCCGGCGGTGACAATCGTGTTCGCCGAAACACGACCGCTCGCCCAAGAATGGACCTATCGGTTTCTCGGGGCAGCCCTGGCCGAGTATGTTTCCCACGTCGCTACAGCGGAACTCGAGAGCACGATGGCTGTTGCCGCCCTTGTACCGGCCGCACTCCCGACAACTTCGGAGATCAGGGCTTGGGCGAAGGAGCGAGGCTTGACCGTGCCGGACAGGGGCCGTATCCCTGCTTTTGTGCTGGCGGCTCACCGACAGTTTCGGGCCGGCAAACCCGAACCGGCCTCCGCGCTCTGACCGAATCCACGCCGCACGGTGTGCTGTCCGGAGCTCCTCCACTGGCATCCGCGGATCGGGCGCGGGATTGCACCCTTGCGAAGTCTGCGGAGTGGGAGCGTCTAAGCGAAGACGTGATGCCGAGCAGACCGTAGTAGATGCGGTGTGGAGTATGACCTCACATCTACTGCGGTGTCGCACGGAACCGCCTACGGGGAACGTTAAAAGGTGCTTTTTGCCGTTGACGGGCGAGTTCGAATCGCTCCAGGGGTCGAGGGCGCTGCGAACGAGCAACTCGCCGTCCGGGCCGTCCAACACCTACCGTATGACGCGTCCGTCGATTTTTCCGGCAGGCGCAATGGCCGGCAGGTGCAACGGTACGAGGAAGGAGCAGTCCGATGGCTGCAGAAGACGAACGGCGGACGTCGCCCGAGCGCGCCGGAAATGCGGCAGGGGAACAACCGTTGCGGCGTAGCTTCACCCGCCCGGGCCGCACGAAGGTCGACCGGAACCGTGATCTGCCGGTGGACCGCCAGATCCGCGCGCTGCTGAAGAATCCGACACCGTCGCCCGCGGAACAGAACCGGCTGTGCGAATTGACGCGAACCAAGAGTTACCGGGCCGCAGTCGGAGTGGCGAAGCGGATGTTGGCGGCCTCGGCGCCCCCGCCGAAGCCGGCAGTCGAGCACGAGGCTCCGAAGGCCAAGCGGCCTCGGCGTTCGAACTGACACAGGCTGCTGCGCGACCAGTCGGCCGCCGCGTTCGACGCATGACAGGGCCGCTGCGCGACCAGTCGGCCGCCGCGTTCGACGCATGACAGGGCCGCTGCGCGACCAGTCGGCCGCCGCGTTCGACGCATGACAGGGCCGCTGCGCCACCAGTCGGCCGCCACGCTCGACGCATGACAATTTGGTCAACTGAATCAGCGGCGGCCCAGGGCGCGCAGAGCGAGCCGCACCATGGGCATGGGTTCTGCGCCGACTGGACGTAACACGACGCAGTCCGCGCCCGCCGACCGCAGCGATGAGATCGCAGTGGCCGCCTCGGAATCGGTGCCGGCCGCCAGAAACACCTGCTGTTCGGAGATCGCGTGTACCGCCGAAAATTCTGTTCGGATCGGCGCGGTGACCATGCGCACCTTTTCGGGATCTCCGTCGATGAACAGGTGCGTGAGAACTACCAGTTGATGCGGCCGGCTCGCCCTGATCTGCAGCAACGCGGCCGATAACGACTCAGGGCCGGTGCCTTCGGGAAGAATCGTGCCGTCGGACACCTGCCCGGAGAGCTGTAACGACTTCGGATTCATCACGCCGGCCAGAAGGGGTGTAACCGTCACCGGCGGATGCACCAAACGGATTCCGTCCAGGGTGACGTATCGCCCGGACATCTGGACCAGATCCCCGCTCAGCAATGCCCGGACGCCGACGAAGGTCTCCTCGAGTGCGGTCAGCGGCGACGCGACTGCGACGCCGACCTGGTGCATCCACGGGCCAACGCCGTGTCCGATTCCAGCGATCAGCCGACCGGGATACAGCCGCTCCAGGGTGGCCAGCTCCATGGCCAAGAGCGCAGCGTTGCGAAAGCGGGCGGGAACGATCCCGATCCCCACGGTGATGCGTGCGGTCGCCGCCAGCGCCGTTGCCGCCGCTGCGATCGCACCACCCCAACCCAGGTCTTCGACGACCCACAGTTGGTCGACGTCCTCCGCCTCCAGTTCCCGCGCAAAGCCGGGCAGCTCCTCCGGCGCCCGATCCCGGTCGAACATGACCCCGATCATCGATGATCCTCTCCGTCGCGGTTGGCCGAACTTGGCCGAGGTAGGGCTGACAGCCGCAGGTAGTCATTGTCGTCGCAGCCCTCCCGGGCGCCAATGATTTGGGTCTGATCCGGCCGGATTTGTAGCGCGAACCGATCGCCGCCCGGTCGTAGCCAGCCGCGAGCAGGCGGGTCCAGATCAGCGACCGACTACGGTGGTGAACGGCGCGGGGCGCCGGACAGTCCGGCTGAGAAGCACCCGTGGAACCTGCCAAGGTAGTGCTTGCGAAGGGACGCCCCATGACCGACATCTCGCCTGCAGTGACGCCCGAAAATATCGAGGCGGTGGTCGACGATGTACGGGCGCGTTCGCCACTGGTTCACTGCATCACCAACACCGTCGTTGCCAATTTCACCGCGAATCTGCTCCTGGCCGCCGGCGCTGCGCCGGCCATGGTCGACGCACCGGAAGAGGCCGGCATCCTGGCTTCGGTCGCAAGTGCCTTGTTGATCAACCTCGGCACGGTGACCAATGCCCAGGCGGAAGGAATGCGAGCTGCGATAGCCGGTGCCGACAAGGCAGGCGTGCCATGGGTGCTGGACCCGGTCGCCATCGGCGCGCTGCCGATGCGGACCGCGCTGGCGAAGGAGTTCGCCGAACTGCGCCCGGCAGTGATTCGCGGCAACGCCTCGGAAATCGGGGCGCTGGCCGGCGGGGCGGGCGGGCGCGGGGTGGATTCGACTGCGACGCCCGATGAGCTCGCGCAGGTCGCGGCGCAGGTCGCCCGCCGTTTCGGTACGGTGGTGGCGATGAGCGGTCCGGTCGATCTCATCACCGACGGCTCCCGCACTGTTCGGGTGGCGTCCGGCAGTCCGATGCTGACCAGGGTGACCGGAGTCGGATGTGCGCTGGGTGCGCTGATCGGCGCCGGTATCGCCGTTGCGTCCGATCGGCTGGCCGCGGCGGCCGCGGCAACGGCCTGGATCTGTGTGGCAGGTGAGCAGTCGGCGGCAACGACCTCGGGAATCGGGACCTTTGGTGTGAGCCTGGTCAACGCGGTCGACGTCCTGCCCGCCCGTGAAATTGGCATCCGCGCCCGGGTGAGCCGCGGATGAGTGCAATCGACGCAGCGGTGTACCTGGTGACCGACACCGCGATGTGCGGCGGCCCAGCCGGTGTCGTCGACACGGTGCGGCTGGCGGTGGCCGGCGGTGTGACCGCAGTTCAGGTGCGCGACCCGTCGGCGACCACCCGCGAACTGACGGCGCTTGCCGTTGCGGTATTGGATGCCGTGCGAGGCACCGGTATTCCGCTGATCATCAACGACCGCGCCGATGTCGCGCTGGCAGTGGGTGCGCACGGGGTGCATGTCGGCCAGCGGGATCTGCACCCGGTCGATGCCCGTCGATTGATCGGGCCGGCTCTGCACCTCGGGCTGTCGATCTCGACCGAGCGCGATTTGCAGGAGGCGATAGCACTACCTTCTGGCACAGTCGATCTCCTCGGGGTCGGGCCGATCCGGCCGACGCCGTCGAAGATCGATGCCGCCCCCGCCTTGGGATTTCAGGAATTGGCCCGGATGTGTCGGTCCGCCTCCATTCCTTGCGTTGCGATCGGCGGCCTCGGCATAGGCGACATTCCAGCGCTGAAGGCGACCGGAGTGGCTGGGATTGCCGTTATCTCGGCTATTTGCGGACGCGACGACCCGAGCGGTGCGAGCAGAGAACTGATCGAAGCCTGGCGGTCGCAGTGATTCGGGCGGCAGGGCATCCGCCGGTGGTACTGAGCATCGCCGGCTCCGACCCGAGCGGGGGCGCCGGAGTCCAGGCCGATCTCAAGACCTTCAGCGCCCTCGGCGGTTACGGCTGCGCCGTACTGACGGCGCTGACCGCGCAGAATACCCGCGGCGTCACCGGCGTTTTCCCGATTCCCGCAAGCTTCGTCGGCGAACAACTCGACACGTTGTTCGCCGATATCGCTGTCGACGCGGTGAAGATCGGCATGATCGCGAACGCGGAAATTGCCGGCACGGTCGCCCGGGCATTGCGCACCTACCGGCCGCGCTTTGTCGTGCTGGATCCGGTGATGGTTGCGACGTCCGGTGATCGGCTGCTCGAGCCGGCCGCTGAGCAGATTCTGCGGGCGGAACTGCTTCCGCTCGCAGACCTGATCACCCCGAATCTCGCCGAGGCCGCAGTGCTGCTGGACACCCCGCTTGCAGCGAACCTTTCGGATGCGCGAAACCAGGCAGTCGCCCTTCGTGAGTTGGGCGCGGTCCGGGTTCTGATGAAGGGTGGGCATCTGGATACCGGTTCCAGTGCCACCGATCTCCTCGTCGACGAGCATGGCGGAATTCTTCGGTTGGATGCTCCGCGAATCGATACTGCCAACACGCATGGCACCGGCTGCACACTGTCGTCGGCAATCGCTGTCTTGCGCGTCGGCTCGCCCGACTGGCCGTCTGCGGTCAGGCTGGCGAAGGATTATCTGAGTTCGGCGCTGGCCGGCGCGGACGAACTCAGCATCGGTGGGACGGGCGTCGATCGCACCGAGTACCACGGTCACGGACCGGTGCATCATTTCGTCGGGCGATGGACCCGGGATGCGGCGCAGCGAGAAGGGCAACGGCCGACCTGAAATTCTGGCGGTTGCGCTGGGACCGGTTCGACGTGACCCTACCGCCGCCTCGAACTGCGCTCCTGAACTTGTCCACTACGGTGCGATCCGTCCCGGACCGGCACCCTCGTCAGCGGCGGCGACGATGGTGCCCGCGAGATCCGGGTCGGGGAGGGAAAACGGGTCGGTAGTGGCTGGCATCATTCTCCGGTGTGAGTGCAACTCTGCTGGCGCGTGGATTGACCGCGGCCCATGGCGACAAAACCCTGTTCTCCGGACTCGATCTGGTGATCGCTCCAGGCGACGTGATCGGGCTGGTCGGCGCGAATGGAGCCGGCAAGTCGACCCTGCTCCGGCTGTTGGCGTCCATGGAGAGTCCGGAAGCCGGCCACCTCACCATCAGCCCTCCGGACGCGACGGTCGGTTACCTCCCCCAGGAAGTGGAGCGACCCGCCGGCGAGACCGTTGCCGGGCACCTGGCTCGGCGAACCGGCGTGGCCGATGCCGATGCGGCTCTGGCTGCAGCGACCACCGCCCTCACCGAGGGCGCGGCGGGATCGGATGATCAGTACGCGTCTGCTCTGGAGCGCTGGCTGTCGTTGGGCGGCGCAGATCTGGAAGAACGCACGGATGTGATGCTCGTGGACCTCGGCCTGAAAGTGGACCTCGGAATGCCGATGACCGGTCTGTCCGGCGGCCAGGCCGCCCGGGTCGGGCTCGCCGCGCTGTTGCTCTCTCGCTTCGACGTGTTGCTGCTGGACGAGCCGACCAATGACCTCGACCTCGACGGGCTGGCGCGGCTGGAGCAGTTCGTGCAGGGCCAGCGGGTCGGCATGGTCCTGGTTTCGCACGACCGAGAGTTCTTGGCCCGCTGCGTCACCAGTGTGGTGGAACTCGATCTGGCCCAGCAGCGGGTCGGAATCTACGGCGGTGGCTACGACGCCTACCTGGCCGAGCGGGAAGTGAGCCGACGCCACGCACGCGAAGCGTTCGACGAATACGCCGACCGCAAAGCCGGTCTGGAGGAGCGCGGTCGGATGCAGCGGGCCTGGATGGATGCGGGCGTGCGCAAGGCCGCCACCAGGAAGAAGGACAACGACAAGATCGGTCGAAACTTCCGGGTGGAGCAGACCGAGAAGCAGGCCGCGAAGGCGCGGCAGACCGAGCGATTGATCGAGCGGCTACCGGAGGTGGCGGAGCCGCGCAAGGAGTGGGAATTGCAGTATTCGATCCAGGCCGCCCCGCGTTCGGGAACCGTGGTCGCCGTCGCCCGGAATGCCGTCGCACGGCGGGGGAACTTCCAGTTGGGGCCGGTGAACCTGCAGGTGGACGTCGGCGACCGGATCGGCGTCACCGGGCCCAACGGTGGCGGGAAGTCGACCTTGCTCGCGGTCCTGCTCGAGCGGCTCGAGCTGGTCGAGGGCGCCGCCAACCTCGGCTCCGGAGTCGCCGTTGGTGAGGTCGATCAGGCGCGCGGACTGCTGCTGGGGCCGGCCATTCTGCTGCGGACGTTCGGCGAGCTGGTGCCGCAATGGCCGGAATCGGAGGTGCGAACGCTGCTGGCGAAATTCGGATTGAAGTCCGAACATGTTCTCCGCCCGGCAATCTCGTTGTCGCCGGGGGAGCGGACAAGGGCTGCGCTCGCGCTGCTGCAAGCTCGGGGCGTCAATCTGCTGGTCCTGGACGAGCCCACCAACCATCTGGACGTTGCCGCGATCGAACAGCTCGAGGGCGCACTCGAGGAGTACACCGGCACTCTGCTGCTGGTCACGCATGATCGTCGGATGCTCGACGCTGTCCACCTGAATCGCAGATGGCAGGTGGAGGGCGGCGTTGTGCGGGAGGATTGAGCTGCAGATAAATGACCAAAACCCCGACCCGCGTCGGGCGCGGGCCGGGGCGAATGGCGGAGGATAGGGGATTTGAACCCCTGAGGGCGGTTAACCCAACACGCATTCCAAGCGTGCGCCATAGGCCACTAGGCGAATCCTCCGTCGGGAACTATACCGGGAGTCGCGCGGCCGCCCGACCATCGGGCAAGCGAGCACGTCCGGACGTACCCGGTCGCCGAGGCCGGAGGGACTGCCGGAAGGTGCGGAAGTTCCTGCGCAGTGGTACTCGGCCTTGACCCGGTATGACGGTACGAAGCGGGATAACTACAAAGGGTAAATGGCTGATGTGACCTTTGTTGATGTCCGGGAACTTGGCGTGTCCCGGGCAACCGGACCGGCTCTCGGTGAGGCATCATTGTACTAATACTGGGCCGGGGAATCGCCGAGCCGTTGATGTGGAGGCCGGGTTGACTCAAATCAGGGTGCGCGAGTTGGCATCCGAACTCAATGTAAGTGCGCAGGAAGTGCTCTCCTATTTGGAGGAGCTGGGGAAGAAGGTGCGGGGCCCGTCGACGGTGATCGGCGTTTCGGCCGCCTCGAAGATTCGTGGCCGATTTCGGCTGCCGCGATCGACGAGCATCCAGCCGGCGACATCCGCCTCGATTTCCGGTACCGGGCAGTCGGCGGCTCCGACCACTCCGGATCGACAGGCGACATCCGTTGTGCTGCCGGTAGTCTCGCGTCCTGCCGTGTCTGTTCACGAAACGCAGGAATTCGGCAACTCGCTCTTCCTGCCTCCGGTGGCTCCTCCGATAACGAACGTGACGCCCGCCACCGCTGTGGGCGCTTTCGCGAATCCGTTCGCCGTGCCGACAGCACCCTTCGTATCTCCGGTGACGAGTCGACAGGTTCGCCCAGCTGCGGTGCCTGCGCAGTCGCGGGGTCCGGCGACTCGGGTCGCACCCGCTCCGCCGAAGATCGAGACCGAGCCCGAAGTGAATTACGACGCAGATTGGGAAGCCAGAGGAATAAGTGCCGCCGACCGGGAGAGCTGGCAGGCAGCCGGATTGCGCCCGGCGGAGGCGGGTCTGGTTGGCCTGTGCAATTCCGCCGGGATAGCAGCGAGCGATCTCGGAACGAAACTTTCCGGGCGAACGGCACTGCAGCGGCTCCGGGACGGAGAAGCGACCACGTCGGTCTGGGCCCGGATTCGCGAGGCGGAACAACAGCCCCGACGGACCGGCACCAAACTGACTGGCCGATTCCAACTGAGCTGACGCTGCCCTGTCGCCGCAGTGGGCGCCTCGACGGGTGCCTGGCGGTACACTTTCTGACGGACCCCCGCGGCGTCCATCTCATCAACCCCCCCAGGGCCGGAAGGCAGCAAGGGTCCGTGAGCTCTGACGGGTGCGGGGGTCCCCTTCACTGTTGGGCCGCTATCTCCGACCGGCGCCCCCTCACAGGTGGTGCCGGCCGCACACGTTCCAGACGCGCTCACTCCCACACCGGTGACAGAACCCGGACGACATCAGTAGGCGTGGGTCAAGCCGATGGGGTTCGGTTGGCCTCGAATCACTGGCGTAGAGCACTGTCGTGGACAACACGTACTCTCGGGCCGTGACGCTGGCTCTGTATCGCAAGTATCGTCCGGCGACCTTCGCCGAGGTGGTCGGGCAGGAGCATGTCACCGAACCGCTCCGCACGGCTCTGGCCGCCGGCCGCATCAATCATGCCTATCTGTTCTCGGGACCACGCGGCTGTGGGAAAACGTCGTCGGCGCGGATCCTGGCCCGGTCGTTGAACTGCGTGCAAGGGCCAACGCCCGACCCGTGCGGCGTCTGCCCCTCCTGCATCGCGCTGGCTCCCGAGGGCCCTGGCTCACTCGATGTGGTCGAGTTGGATGCGGCCAGCCATGGTGGCGTCGACGACACCAGAGAGTTGCGCGATCGGGCCTTCTACATGCCGGCCGAGTCCCGCTACCGCGTCTTCATCATCGACGAGGCCCACATGGTGAGCCCGCAGGGCTTCAACGCCCTGCTCAAGATCGTGGAAGAGCCGCCGGAGCATCTGGTCTTCATCTTCGCGACGACAGAGCCCGATAAGGTCCTGACGACAATTCGGTCCCGGACCCATCACTACCCGTTTCGGCTGATCCCGCCCGCCACCCTCCGGACGTTGTTGGAGCGTTTGTGCGCCGAGGAGGGCGTGAGCGTGGAACCCGCGGTGTTCCCGCTGGTGATCCAATCCGGTGGCGGTTCGGCACGCGATTCACTGTCGGTGCTCGACCAACTGCTCGCCGGTGCCGGTGACGGCGGGGTCACCTATCGCCACGCGGTCGCACTGCTGGGCGTGACGGATGCGGCGCTCCTGGACGAGATGGCCGACGCGTTGGCTGCCGGTGATGGGTCCTCGGTCTTCGGTGTGGTCGACAAGGTCGTGGAGGCGGGCCACGACCCGCGCCGGTTCGCTGCCGATCTGCTGCAGCGAATGCGTGACCTGGTCGTCCTGGGTGCCGTTCCGGACGCCGCGGTCAAAGGACTCATCGATTCGCCGGAGGATCAGCTTGCGTTGATGGCGCTGCAGGCAGAAAAGCTCGGTGTTGCAACGGTTTCGCGTTTTGCCGAGGTTCTTCATACGGGGCTGGTGGAAATGCGCGGAACGACCTCGCCGCGCCTGGTGCTGGAGTTGATGTGCGCTCGGATGCTGCTGCCGGCGGCCTCGTTGTCCGATGGCGCCCTCTTGCAGCGGCTGGAGCGCATGGAGCGCCGGATGTCGATCGCCGGCGAGAGTCCCGGCCCGGGTACCGGTGAGCAGTCCCGCGCCCCGGCGCCGTTGCCGCCGGCGACCCACCCACCGGCACCGGTGGCTGCTCGGCTCCAGGTTCCAGCCCCCATCCAGCCTGCCGGGGGCACCGAACCCACGGACCCACCAGCGATCGCGCCATCGGAATTCCGACCGGCTGATCCGGCGGGCCGTTTTCGTCGGCCCTCCCAGGGCCAGGCCATCGCACCGACTCCGGCGGCGTCGGCTGGAAGGACAGATTCGGCGTCCGGTTCGCACTCTGCTGCGCCGGCAAGCTCGACCGGCCCTTCAGAATCGGCAGGGCGGGGCAACTCGGCGCCGGGCGCAGGTCCGGATTTCGGGCTGCCGGCGCCACCTCGACTGTCCTCGAGCCGTCCGCCGGTTCCCGATCGAACGGCAACGCCGGTGCGCCAGGATGCGGCCGACGGGTCTTCGACGGCCAGGAGCGCGCCTGTTCCGCCCAAGGAGCGAGCCGGGCCGACCGGTGAGGGTCATCGCGTTCAGCGAGACCGGCCAGAGCAGCAACGGGCCGGCGATCCCGGATCAGCCGGCACGTCGTCCGGCACGTCGTCCGGCACGCCGCTCCGCCGCGACGCCGGGCGTGCCGAGACGGTGCAGACTGCAGTGTCCCCCTCCGCCTCACCCGCACCGAAGGGCGAGGTCGATGTGACCGACGTGCGGCGGGTCTGGAACGAAGTGCTGGCCGCAGTTCAGCGCCACCGGCGTACCACGCAGATCCTGCTCGCATCTGCCACCGTCGTGGCAGTGGAAGCAGGCGCACTTCACCTGACCATGCCGGCCCCCGGCATGGCTCGTCGGGTGGTCGAACCGGCGAATGCCGATCTGCTGCGGGCTGCGCTCACCGAGGTGCTCGGGGTGAACTGGGTCATTCGCTGCGAGGCTGCGGAGCCGCAGAGCGGCTCGGCGCCGTCCGGCTCCGTGCCGGGCGGAAGATCGCCGCTTCCGCAGAACGGGCCTCGTCCTGGTCAGGGCTGGGGTCCGGATCCGGTTCCGCCGCCCGACGAGGAGGAGATTCCGGACGACTACGGGGACGATGTGGACCCGTCTGCGCAACGGCGACCTGTTCGCGACCCCGAGGAGCTTGCCATCGAACTGCTGACGTCACAGTTGGGAGCGAAAAGGCTCGATCCGCAAACCTGAGCAGTTCGGGACGGCCGCCCATCGGCGAACGGCAGACGGCAGGCAAGGCCGAGATCGGCGAACGGCAGACGGCAGGCACGGTCGAGATCGCTTGGAGCAACACCGCTGTCGAGCCCAGGGCACGAATCTGGTCGGAGGGCCGCGCGCCAGGGTCCCGCTCCGTGATCGCAAATGCGCAGAAGGCTTTAGTGTCCTCGGAGTATCCACTCGTCGAGATGCGGCGCCTCGGCCCCGATGGTCGTGTCGTCTCCGTGGCCGGCGTGCACCACCGTCTCCGGCGGCAGATTCAACAGCCGGGCGCTGATGGAGTCGACGATCGTCGGAAAGTCGGAGAACGAGCGGCCGGTTGCTCCCGGACCACCGTTGAAGAGCGTGTCGCCGCTGAAGACCACTCCCAATTTCGGGAAGTAGACGCAGACGGCGCCCGGCGCGTGCCCTGGAGTGTGCACAACGGTGCCTTCGACCCCGGCCACGGAGACGATTTGGCCGTCGGCGAGATCGGCATCGGGCCGGCGATCCTCGTGCTTCATTCCCCACAGATGTGCGTCGGCCGGATGCAAGAGGATGGGAGCTCCGGTCAACTGCGCCAGGGCCGGCGCGGCGTCGATGTGATCGTCATGGCCGTGAGTGCACAGGATTCCGACCACCCGGCGTCCGTTGACGACTTCTGCGATGGCTGCTGCGTCGTGCGCTGCATCGATGACGAGCACCTCGTCGTCGTCACCCACCAGCCAGACGTTGTTCTCGACCTCCCATGTCCCGCCGTCCAACGAGAACGTGCCGGTAGTGACGACCTTGTCGATGCGCGCTGCCACGGTATGTCTCCTTGGTTCAGGGTGATGTCGGTGTGCTTTCACAATGCTGAAGCGCCGGGCTCCTGCGCCATCCTAGGAAGTGCGACCGAAATGAGCTGCCGCCGAATGATCGGAACGGTCCGCACGCGCTGTCGGTCATGCGTATTCCGGGGCTGTCAGCAGCAACCATTGCGCGAGGTGAGCGGCGAACGAGCTGCGTACCAACACCTTCACCAGATCGTCGTCCGACCAAGCCGGACCGTCGCTGAAAACGACGACCGCACATTGCGCGAGCAGCGTCTGGGCGCAGGTGCCTTCCGGCAGCCTGTCGAGATCGATCGCAAGGCCATGAGCCAGCACGCGCCGCGCGTTCCGGCCCGAGATCCGGAGCATCGTCCGGGTGGCAGAGACATCGGTGACGGCACCTGGGTCGCTTCCGATCGCGACTCGCAGCCTCGTCTCGAGATCGGGGCCGTGACCTGGCCCGGCGAGCACCAGATACTCATCCGGGCCCAGTGCCAGGATGGCATCGCTGCCGGCGTAGGTGACGCCACCGGTGGCCGTCGGTAGCGACGTGCCGAGTGCGTCGGCGACCGATTCTGCCGCCCCACTTGCGGCTGGAACGCGCACCAGCACCTGGCTGGTCATCGGAGATTCGGCAATTCGGACGCCGGCCCCGGTGGACCGGGAGAGCTTCGCGAACGAGTCGGAATAGCTCGCCAACGGCGAGACCGGCAAGGCCGGCCTGATCGTCGGGGCCGGAATCGGATCGCCGTCACCCGCCGGATCGCCGTCACGTCTGGTTCCGTCAGGATCCACGACGACGGGCCCGGCCACCGTGACCGGCCGCGGAACGTCGTCCACGACGACATACAGCACGGAGCCGATTCGGTCACGTCCGCCTTCGAGGAGCGCCAGGGCAAAGGTCCGACCAAGAGCGACCGAGAAATACGATGAGGTGACATGACCGAGCATCGGTACCGGCGGGGGCGGAAGCTCGGGTGCCTCCACGATTTGCGAACCCTCGGGTAGCAGCAGCGCCTTGTCCTCAGTCAGCAGCGCGACGAGGTGTCTGCGGTTCGGTCGGGAATTGTCATGCCTGTCGAACGACCGCTTGCCGATGAAATCGGGTTTCTTCTTGGACACCACCCAGCCCATGCCGAGATCCTGCGGTGTGGTGGTGCCGTCGGTGTCCTGCCCGATGATCGGATAGCCCTTTTCCGCGCGGAGCACATGCATCGCCTCGGTGCCGTAAGGGGTCAGCCCGACACCGGACCCGGTGCGCCACAAGATATTCCACAACGCGGACGCATCGTGCCAGGCAACATTGATCTCGTAGGCGAGTTCGCCGGAGAAGGAGATGCGGGCGATGCGCGCCGGTAGCCCGATGATCGAGGTGTCCCGCCACGCCATGAACGGGAAGTCCTCGTTCGCCGTGGCCAATTCGGGGGCCAGCGCGGCCAGCAGGGCGCGGGAGCGCGGGCCGACCAGCGCCATCGTGGCCCACTGTTCCGT
>JAABUO010004801.1_pt1 | contig 15904 bp, 13 predicted proteins | sample 5559291 | NCBI WGS metagenome assembly JAABUO01 (sample SAMN10711878, study PRJNA513372) | rock metagenome | isolation source: Antarctica rocks | place: Antarctica: Victoria Land, Finger Mt sud
TGTGTGTGGCGGGGGTCTGGGGGGAGCCATCGGGAGATGCCTCGGGAGATGCCTCCCCCAGATCCCCGCCATGAAGATGTTGCCTGCCAAACCTCTCCCCAGACGGACATCGACCCCAGATAGACGTCGCGCGTAGCCTCCCATCTCCGACCCCGATGGCTCCGACGATGTGCGTTTGGCGGGGGTCTGGGGGGAGGCATCTCCCCAGGTTCCCCCGGAGGGGGCGGAGGGGGCGGAGGGGGCGAAGGAGGGGGCGGAGGGGGTGAGGAGGCCGGCGCCGTTGACACGACGCGCGCGGCCGTGGCATGATATCCCCTGTCGCCAACGATCAGGATAAGCAGGATAAGATTGAGGATGCCAGTGCCGATGCCCACCCGCTCGACGAGACGACGCGCTCCATTCCGCCTCGCCGCCCTGGCGGCCCTGTTCTCCGTCCTCGGCGCTATTCTGCCGGCTCGCGCCGCGACTGCCTTGCCGGCTCCGCTCACGTCCGGGCCGCGCGACAACGCCCTTCCGCCGCGCGGCCCGCTCGTCGCGGTGCGGCACGGCGTCTTCACGCTGGCGGGGCGGCCGTTCGTCCTCCACGGCGTCAACTACGAGGGGCCCTCCGATCGCCCGTGGCATATGTGGGAGGACGGACGCTTCGACCCTGCCCTTATCGGGCGCGACTTCGACCTCATCGCCGCGGGCGGCTATAACCCCGTGCGCGTCTTCGTGCAGCGCCCGCTCTCCGATGAGATCCTGGCCGGCGACTACGCGCGCCTGGACACCGTGGTGGCGCTGGCCGCCGCGCGCGGCCTGCGCCTGCTGATCACCTTCAACGACGACGGCGACCGCGATCTGACGCGGGTGACGCGCGTCGACGCCCTCATCGCGGCGCATCTCGCCGGCGCCCCCGCCGTCTTCGGATACGACCTGCGCAACGAGCCCAGCCTCGCCGATGTCGCCGCCTCGACCTACCCGCGCGGGACGGCCCTGCCGCTGCTCTCGCCGGCCCTGGCCACGGCCTACGGCATGGGGGCCGCGCCCGCCTCCGGGGCGACGGGCCAGGGTCAGGCCGCGTCGGGGGCGGACGCGAACGTGGGCGCCGATCCCTACCGCGTCGCCTTGCATGTGCTCGACCGCTTCATGGCGGCGAACCCCGCCTACCCCACCGTCGCGCCCGCCCCTTACTGGACCCCCTTCCTGACGATGGCGAACGCCTCGCTGGCCGCCTACGTCCGCGTGCAACTGGCGGCGGTGCGCGCGGCCGACCCAACGCACCTCGTGACGGTGGGCTATTCGTCGCGCTTCTGGTCGGCGCTCCCGGCCAACGCGGCGCTCGACTTCCGCTCGATCCACATCTACCCTCCCGCCGACTTCGAGGGCTTCCACGCGGCGCTGCGGCGCTTCGACGCCCTCAACGCGCTGGCCCCCTCGCCCCTGGTGCTCGAGGAGTACGGCGTGTCCAACGATCAAACGGGCCGCCAGTCCTCGGCCGTGCGCGAGGCCGCGGCCGCGCTTTACCTGCGCGCGCTCGGCGGCGGGGGCGACATCAAGTGGATGTTCGACGACGACGCCGTGGGCTACAACGCGTTCGAGAACAACCTCGGCGCGGTCGACGCGCGCGGCGTCCCCAAGCCGACCTACCTCGCCAGCGCCGCCGCGGCCGCCTACGGCGGGCGCACGTCCTACGCGGGCGGACTCGCGCTGTTACCCGATCCGCTGACGGGGGCCAGCTTCGTCTACGCCGCCCGCGACGCCCTGGCCATCGGCGGGAGCGCGCCGTACAGCGACACACGCGTGGCCTACACGCCGTCGGGGCCAGGGGTGCTGTGGCTCGATTGGAGCGTGGTCGGCGTCCTGCGCGTCACGCCCACGAGCGACGGGCGCCTGACTCTGAACATGGGCGCCCTCACCGGCGCGACAGCGCTCGCGCCGGCCGCCGCAACCCTGGGGACAGCGCCGGTATCGGGGACGACGCCCATCACGGCGACGACGTCGGTGTCGGGGACGACATCGGTGTCGGGGACAACACCCATCACGACGCCGCCGGTGTCGGGGGGAGACGTCGCGACGACCGACGGCTTGACCGTGACGCTGGCGCTGCGCGCGGGGACGCCGCGGGTGCTGGTGTACCGTCCTGGCGCGGCAACGCCCCCGGCCCCCGTCGATCTCCCGGCCCCCGCCCTCCAGAACGGACTCTATGAGGTGGCGCGCGGCCACAACGTGGCGCCGCCGTTCCTGGGGCCCTGGCGCGCGCTGGGAGGCGGCGCGACCGCCGGGCTGCCGCTGACCGAGGCGTTCGCGTACCGTGGGCTGCCGACGCAGTATTTCGACAACGTGGCGCTGCGCATCGGTCCGAATGGGCCGACGACGGCGCCGCTCGGCCTCGTCGCCCTGGGCGGACCCCTGCCGCGGGCGCGCGAACTGCCGGCGGCCACCCCCCACGTCTACGACGCGGTGACCGGCCACAACGTCCACGGGGCCTTCCTCGACTACTGGCGCGCGACGGGCGGCCGGCGCTTCTGGGGCGGACCTCTCTCGGAGGAGTTGACGGTGGGCGGCCGTCCCGCGCAATACTTCGCGGGGGCCGTGTTCGTGATGACTCCGCCGCCGCACGGCCACGTCGTGCTGCTCCCGCTCGGGCGGCGCCTCTGGCCGAGCGAACGATTGGTCTACGGGTTATAGCGCCGTCCGGGTTGTAGCGCCGTGCGGCGCGTGAGCATGACCCTATACGAACCTGATACGGCGGGGGGGCAGGCTCACGGTCGCCCCTATGTCTCTTGAAGGGGTAAACTATGGATATAGTCAGGAGGCAGACATGACATGTCCATCGTGCGGCGCGACCATGGGGCCGCATGACCGCTTTTGCGTGCGTTGCGGGCACGATATGCAATCGGCGGCCGCGCGGCCCGCGACGGCCGCGGGACCCAACCCGAACGCGGGGCCGACAGCCGCGCCATCGTCCAACACCGGCCCGATCGCGCAACCGCCCTTCAACGCATACCCGAACGCGAACGCGAGCGCGGGGACTCCGTCGCCAGGGCAGGCGGCGAATAACCGCTGGGCCTCGGGCTCGTCGGTCCCCGGCCCCAATCCGTACGCGCAGGCCCCGAACACGGTCAGCGGCGGGACGATGCTCAACGGCCGCCCCGTGTCGGGCAACAAGAACGGGTTGTTGCAGGGACTCGGCGCCGCCGTCATTGCGCTTGGGGTCATCCTGGGCAAGTTTGGAATCGTACTCGGCGTCATCCTGGGCAAGTTTGGAGCGGCCATCGCGGGCATCGGCTTCTTCAAGCTGTTTTTCTTCGTGCAGATCGTGCGCGCTTTCACTCACGGCGGTCTCGGCGGCTTCGGCGGACTGGCGCTGCTGCTCGTCGTCGTGCTCATCGTGGGGGCCATCTGGCGCGCGAGAACGGCGTAGCGCCGAGCCCGCTATCCCATTATGGCGCGGTCGGGTTGGCGGCGTTCGACGTAAAAACGACCGGCGTTCGACGTAGAAACGACTATCGAGAGGGGACGGGCGCGGATGTCTAGGGCTGTCGAGCCGGGCGTGATCCACGAGACGGAGTACGTGGCCGCGGGGGACGGCGAGCGGGTCTTCGTGCAGCGCTGGCGGCCGGCGACGGGGCCGGCGCGCGCGGCTATGGTGATCGCGCACGGGCTGGGCGAACACTCCGGGCGCTACCTGCCCGTCGTCGACTACTTCGTCCCGCGCGGGGCCGCGGTCTACGCGCACGATCACCGCGGCTTCGGGCGCAGCGAGGGGCGGCGCGGGTATGTGCCCCGCTACGACCGCTATGTCGACGACTTGCTCCCGCTCGTGGAGCGCGCCCGCGCCGAGAATCCAGGGCTCCCGCTCGTGCTCGTCGGACACTCCATGGGCGGCACGATCGCGCTGCTGTTCGCGCTGCGCTACCCCGACCTGCTCTCCGCCGCGGTCTTCTCCGCCCCGGCCCTGCTGATCCGCCGCGCGGTGTCGCCCGCGCAGCGGCTCGGCGCGCGGGTCATGGCGCGCGTCCACCCGACCTACACGAATAGGGGGACGATCGACCCGACGGTGCTGACGCGCGACCCCACGATGCGACAGGCGACGCTCGACGACCCGTTGCGCCATTCGCGGGTCACGGCGCGGCTCTACGACGAGATGTTCGAGCGGGCCCCGCGCGCCGTGTTCGCCCGCGTCGGCGGGCTCCGCGTGCCCTTTTTCATCCTCCACGGGACCGACGATCCCCTCGTGTGGCCCGAGGGCTCCCAGCGCGTCTACGACGCGGCGACGGACGCCCCGCGCGCCATCCGGCTCTACCCTGGGCTGCTCCACGAGTCGTTCAACGAGATCGAGCGCGACGAGGTCTTCGCGGATATCGCCGCCTGGCTCGCCGCGCGCGGGATCGTCCTCGACCCGGCCCCGCGCGGCGCGCGCGCGGGCGTGCTCGATCGACTAAAGGCGGCGCTGGCGCGGTAGCGTGCATCGACGCCGGCAGGCCGTCGGCGCGTCGTCGTAGTAGCGTCGCCACCAGGCCCGCTTGACGTAGCAGCCTACATCGGCGATGGCGGTCAGGGCGTCCCGTGGATGGGGGGTATGGGGGGGCTGAGCGCCGGGCGCGCGGCCTCGGGCCCCGTCCGGGGCTCCCCCACCCCCCAGGGCGACCCCTTCATCCACTGTTCCAACGCCGTCACGGGGAGCGGACGGCTCAGGTAGTACCCCTGCGCCTCGTCGCAGTCTAGCGTGTGCAGGTGGTCCCACGCGGCCTCGTCCTCTACCCCCTCGGCGACGACGGCCACCCCTAGATTGTGGCCCAGCTCGATGACGGAGCGCACGATGGCCATATCCTTCGGCGCCGTCTCCATACCGCGGATGAAAGACTGATCGATCTTGACCTCGTCGACCGGTAACTGCTTGAGGTGGCTCAAGCTGGAGTAGCCCGTGCCGAAGTCGTCGATGGCCACGCGCACTCCCAGCGCGGTAAGCTCCGCCAGCACCGCGCGCGCCTGCGTCGGGTCGACCATCAAGGCGCTCTCGGTGATCTCAAGCGTGATCTCCTCCGGCCGGACCGCGTGCAGTCGTAAGAGCCGCGCCATCGTCGCGGGGAAATGGGGATCGTGCAGGGAGTGCATGGACAGGTTGACGGCGACCCCGAGCGTATAGCCGGCCTGCCGCCAGGCGTGGCTCTGTCGCAAGGCGCGCTCTAGCGCCCAGTGCGTGAGCGGCGCGATCAGTCCGGCCTGCTCGGCCAACGGGATGAATTGGTCGGGGGGGATCCATCCGTCCCGCGGATGCTGCCAGCGCGCCAGTCCCTCGACCCGTACGACGCGATTGGTCCGCACGTCGACCGTAGGTTGGTAGTGCAGCAGCAATTCGTCGCGCGCCAGCGCCTGGCGCAACTCTCCCTCCCGCGTAAGCCTGGCGGGGCTATGGCCGTCGTGCCGCACGTCGTAGACGGCATAGCCGCTCCGCGCGCGCTTGGCCACGTACATGGCCACGTCCGCCCGGCGCAACAAGGTCGTGGCCTCCGCGCCGTGATCGGGAGCCAGCGCGATGCCGACGCTCGCGGCCAGGGTGAGGACGTGCCCTTCCAGCTGCATCGGGGCGGCCAGCGCGGCCAGGAGGGAGCGGGTGGCGTGGACGGCGCCCTCCTCCGTCGTGGCGGGCAGGAGCACGGCGAACTCGTCTCCCCCCAACCGGGCCACCGTGTCCGACGCGCGCACCGCCCCGGAGAGGCGCCCCGCCGCCTCCCGCAGCAGGCGGTCGCCGGCCTGATGGCCCAGCGTGTCGTTGACGTCCTTGAAGCGGTCGAGGTCCATCACGCACAGCGCCACGGGCGCCCCCGCGCGCGGGAGGGCCTGGAGGGCGTGCTCCAGGCGGTCGTGCAGGAGGATGCGATTGGGGAGGCCGGTCAAGGTGTCGTGCATCGCTTGCCGCCGCATCGCCTCCGCCGTCTCGTCGGCGCGCGCGTGCGCCTCTTGCTCTCGCCGCAGGAGGTCGACCGTGCGCGCCTGGGCCGCGCGCGCCTGGGTCAGCGCGCGGTAGAGCAGCGCGACAGGCACGATCAGCAGGAGCGGCGACCAGAGCGCGCGGGCGGCGGCCAGCGCCCCAAGCAGTCCTAACAGGTACTGCCCGGCTTCCACCAGCCATACCTCCCGTGATACGGCGCGGATGATGCGCAACGGGCGATCCCCCGACAGTGGCGCGAGCACGAGCGGGCAGCTGACGATGTCCCCGGCCTCTAGCGCAACGCCGGCGACGATCAGCGCCAGGGGATGCAACGGGGGGAGGCCCGGCAGGTGCGCCGCCAGGGCGCCCAGACCCACCACCGGCGCCCGGCGCCCGACCTCGCTGGCGATGTCGCCGGCCGAGGTGCGCCGTTGCGCGCGCACCGACACCTCCCCCACCAGCGCGGCAAGTCCGGCGGCCGTGGCGGCGAGGGGCGGCGGCAGGAGAACGGCCAGGAGATAGTAGGGGACGCTGGATAGGTAGACCTTGGTTTGGGGCCGCACGTGGAGGGGGAATTGATACGCCGCCACGACGGCGCACCCCAGAACGATGGCGATGAGCAGCGATCCGGCGCTCGTGGCCTCGCGCGGACCGCCGGGCGCCGTCCACGTCGCCCACCACAATGCCGTGAGGAGCAGCAACGCGAGGGTCGCGGTCGCGCCGCCCAGGAGCGGCTGCGGCCACCAGGATCGGGGGCTACCCTGTCTCCATGCTCTCATCCCACCCTCGCTCCCCTCGCGCCCGTGGGTATCCCCTCCGACGCCCTAGATAGCGGCCGGAAGGGACAACCTCGGCCTTACAGCGAGAGATGTACCGGCAGACCCTGATTGGCGATCCCCGTGGCCGACGCCGTCCCGGTCAGGTGTAAGAGGCCGGGCGTGGCCGGGGCCGTCGACTGTATCGCGGAGAGCAGCTGTAAGGGGGCGACCACGGACGTGGTCGCGGTCACGGCGCCGTGCGGTGTGGACGCCACGACCCGCGTCAGGGTGTCATAGGTGGTCGGCCCGTTGTCGGCGTAGAAGTGGAGCACTTCGCGCGGACCAAGCGAGATGACGCTGACGATCGTGGTCCCGGCCGGCGCGTGCAGGTCATACGTGATCCCCTGCACGTCGGGGGCGCTAGCGTCCGCGACGGCGCTGAGATCGATCGTGGCCCCGTTGGAGAGGACCACGACGGGGTCGCCCGCGCAGCCGCCGATGGCCGCGTGGGCTGTATGGGCCGTGCCCGGCAGGAAAGGGGAGAGCGCGAGGGCCGCGCCAAGCGCGAGAGCGCCGCGTGCGGCGCGACGACGAGCAGAGTCGGACGAGCGAGACAGCATCACGATGTCCTTTCCGCGGAACCGTCGTACGGGGGAAGCGCGGTCCGACCACCGGGCCGTGCCCGGCTCGTGTGGGCGCCCGGCTCCTGTCGTCGTCCGCCCACGCGAACTTTTCCTCCGCCCATCCCCTTATGTAGAGATGGATGCTGCTAGTATTGCATATACATTCTATATTGTCTATTAATTATGCTTTTATGCAACAATTTAGCGCGTTTATGTGACAAGAAGAGGGTGTGAACCGCTTTCGCGCTATTTGGTTGGGCGACGCGCGGGGGCGTTCGCCCTGGCGACGACCGTGTACGCGGGGCGTCCAGACCTGTGAGCCATGCCGATGGAGTCGCGGCCGCCGCCGATGGAGTCGCGGCCGCCGTCGATGGACGCGTGGGCCGTGTGCGGTAAGAGCGCGCCGACGAGCAGGCCGGTAGACAGGACGGACGCGCGGAGTAGCGACTGGCGACGGCTGGAACGCGGGGGCGTGGATGACATTTCTATATCTCCTTGACTAGCGCGGACTCAGGGGGCTCCCTTTGATGTGGCGTCCACCGGGACCGCCCTCTTAGGGGTAGGTTTGTCACAAGAGAGGGAGGTTCGGAGGGCTTCGCCCTCCGTGTTCCCGCTCATGTGGAGGGTGAGCAGCGTCGCTGCTCACCCCTCCACACAAAAAACCTACCCTTGTAAGCCGGGACCGCCGAGGGGCCGGCATACGAGGGCCGGCTGGAAGCCGGCGGCCCCCGTGGGTACGTCCGCTGCTTGGCGGCGCCCGTAGGGATCGACGAGGGCGGCGACATCGGGCGTCGGTCGGCGGCATAATAGAGGTCATCCGATGTCGCTACCCGCGCATCAGCATCAGGTATGCGGCCGCGCGTCCATAAGAGCCTATTTGGGCTATCCGCCGCCGCGTACCAACGGCGGATACACGATCGCGGGGCGTAGGGCGTAGGGCGTGGGGCGTGGGGCGTGGGGCGTAGGGCGTGAGTTCCGCATCAGGCGCTGTCGCGTGAATCCCGCTACTATACAGTTTGTCTTGTCCCCCTCTCCGCTCACCGGTAGCCCGAACGGGCTATCGGCGGCCGCCTCCGCGCAGGATATGGTGAGGAGATGGGACGCGCGCGTGGCGTGGACCAAGCGTGGACCGGGCGTGGACCGGAACGCGACATATCGGCCGCGCGTTTGATACGCTAGTGTTTGTTTCGATCGAATCATTGCGACGGAAACGGGAATCCTCGCGACGACAAGTGGAAAGGGTGAGTGGCGGGAGTGGGTAGGAGTGTCGTGCGCGCTGTGTGGGCTCTACTGGCCCTTGTCGTCGTCGTGGCCCTGGTCCTGGCGGCAAGCTGCGGTAAGATCCCGGGCGCGAGCGGCCCGGCGTCGGCCCCCACCCCTCTACCCACGCGCCACTTGGGAGCCGGCCCGCGCCCGACGGGTCCGCGGCAAACGACGGCCTCCCCCTCGCCGCGCCCGTCCGCCCCGCCCATCGCTCCCGCCGCACTGACCCCCGTCGACCGCACGGCTATCGCGCTCCCCGACCACGTCACGCCGGCGCCGGGACTGCTGCACACCGACGGCACGCGCGTCGTCGACGCCGCCGGCCGCGCCGTCACCCTGGCCTCGGTCAACTGGTATGGGGCGGAGGGACCGGACTACGTGCCCGGCGGGCTCGATCAACTCCCCTACATGCGTATCCTGCTCACGATCCGCGCCCTCGGCTTCAACAGCGTGCGCCTGCCCTTCTCCAACGAACTCGTCGAGCGCAACCCGCGCGTCTACGAGCACCTGCGGGCCAACCCGGGTCTCGTGGGTAAGCCCGCCCTCGCTATCATGGACGCGATCCTGGGCGGTGCGCGCCGCGCGGGGTTGATGGTTATCCTTGACGACCACCGCTCCGATGTCGGGTGGACGGCGCAGGAAAACGGTCTCTGGTACACGCCCGCGTATCCCGAGAGCGCCTGGGTCGCCGACTGGGTCGCCCTGGCGACGCGCTACAAGGACAACCCCGCGGTCGTCGGGGTCGACCTGCGCGACGAACCGCACACCACGTCGGGCGTCGAGGTGCTCGGCGTGGGCTACTTGCACAACGGGGCGACGTGGGGGCCGTTCCAGGGCGCCGATAACCCGGCGACCGACTGGCGACTGGCGGCGGAGCAGGCCGGTAACGCTATCCTGGCGGTCAATCCGCGACTCTTGATCGTTGTCGAGGGCACGGAGATCTATCCAACCAAGATCGCGCCGACGGCGGCCTACTGCCCGGGCCACGCCGACCCGGCGGCCGGCTACTGCCCGGACGTCTATTGGTGGGGCGGGAACTTATCCGGCGTGACGGACTATCCCGTCGTGTTGAACGTGCCCCATCACCTCGTCTACTCGGCCCACGAGTACGGCCCGCAGATGCACGGCCAGCGCTGGTTCACCCCCACCATGACCGAGGCCGACTGGCAGCGGCAGTTCGCGCGGCACTGGGGCGACCTGCTCGCGCGCACGGGACCGGACGCCGCCCCGGTCTGGGTCGGGGAGTTCGGCACGCCCCACCGCTCCGACCTCGACGTCTACAACACGCGGCCGGTCTCGCAGGGTCAGTGGTTCTCCGCGCTCGTCCACTACATCGGGCAAACGCACGCCGGCTGGGCCTACTGGGCCATCAATGGGACCGCGAGCGGCGCACCCAATCGCCACTACGGCGCCCCCGACTCGTTCGGCCTGCTCACCCCCGACTGGCGCCACGTCGCCCGTCCCCTCCTCCTCAAGACGCTGCGCGCGATTCAATCGTAAGCCTCACTCACCCATCCCTGCCGTCCCCTTCCGAGGTTGTGATGATGAAGAAACGCACCGCAAACCACGGGGTTTTAACCCCGGTGGTTAGGCGCGTTTTCTCCGCTATAGGCTTTAGCCGTGGTCCGGCACTACCGCGTTTACCGCAAGAGCGGACATTGGCTGTCCATGTACGCGGGGATGCGCGTGGAGGATGGCGTCGGTGGCCCAACGACGTTGCACGCGCACAGCAGGGACGCTGCCCAAGAGGGCTTTTACAAGGCGTGCAAGACGACAAAGGCCCTGAAGCGGGCGGGCATGGAGGGGGTGCGCTATCCGCACAAGCGGCAGTGGTATCGCACCTCGACGTGGAAGAAGTCGGGCATTCGCGTCAAGGACGGCGCGCTTGTGCTTGCGCGGGCACGCGGGCTTGAGCCCGTGTGTGCCACCTTGCCTGCACCACTGGCAGCATTAGCAGCCTTAGCCCCGTCGTCATTCTCCGAGGTGCGCTTGGTGTGGGACAAGGCCGCACGCCACTATGCATGGCATGCCATCGTGGATGACGGCATCACCCCCACAGTGACGACGGCCACGGGGATAGCGGGCGTGGACATGGGCGAGATACATCCCGCCGCGCTCACCGATGGTGTTCATGCCGCCGTCATATCGTGTCGCGCGCTACGTTCCACCACGCAGTACACCAACAAACGCCTAGCGGTGTTGCGCGGCAAACAAGACAAGATGGTGAAGGGATCAGCACGCTGGAAGCGGCTGCAACGGCGCAAGAACCGCTTCCTGGCCCAGCAGAAGCGCCGTGAGCGCGATTTGCTCCACAAGACGAGTCGCGCCGTCGTCGGGTGGGCCGGACAGCACGGCGTGGGCACGCTGGCTATCGGGGACGTGCGCGACGTGGCCGATGGCAAACGCTTGAACCGCGTCGCGCAACAGAAAGTGAGCGGGTGGAGTCACGGCACGATGCGGCGCTACATCGGCTACAAGGCCGAAGCGGTGGGCATCGCGGTAGACGACACGGTAGACGAAGCCTATACGACGAAGACGTGCCCAGGATGCGGGACTCGGACCAAGCCAAAGGGGCGCGTATACGCGTGCCGTGCCTGCGGTTTCCGAGGTGTGCGTGACATCGTGGGCGCGGCCAATATCCTCTCTCGCAAGACGACGGGTGAGGTGGGGCGAGTCATGCCGCCCGCGCAAACAAAGTATCTACGCCCGTTCGTACGGCGTAGTAGTCGCCTGGACACGGCGCACATGGCTCGGGGTGTCGCGTGAGTGCGCCACGAGAAGCCGCGCGACTTCAGTCGCGGCGGAGTGTCACAGATACCATGCGCATCTCCGTCGATTTCAACACCATGCAGATGGACCCGAAGCGAAGGGTCTACATTGGCAGAAAAGACTCCGAGTTGGACGATCAGTCCCTAATGAGCGTCTTAGTTCAAGGAATGCCGGTTGTGCTCTACGACGAGGTGATGCAGGTGCGCGCCCTCGCTCAGTTCGACGATAAGGATAAGGTGTGGTTCGGGGCGCCGGATTGGTCGACTCGTGAAGTGTTCTACCCACAATCGGCTGTGGCTCAATAGTGAAGCGCACGGACGATAGGGACGATAGAGGTGAGGGTACACGTAGCGTCCGGCGATGACGCCGAGCCTGACACCGTCTTTCATCGCGGAGCCGCGGATAGCGGTTACCCCTTTTGAAGGCGGCGCGGGCCACACGGGCGGTGTCCGCGGGGACGGGGCCGATGACGTGGGGGTGTAGGGACATAGGTAGCCTCCTGTGTTAGGCGTGGCTGGCTTCGGCCACGTGTTTGAGATGCGTGTTCCTCTCACGCAGGAAGGCACGCATGTACCGCGTGAGGACGAGCGCGTTCATGAGGCGCCCCACCGAGCCGAACGGCGACGCGAAGGCGAACGTGTCGACCATCCACGTCCCGCCGTCCCGTTCCACGAACTCGTGGACATGGTGGAGATCGCGAAAGGCGCCCCGGACGAGTTCGTCGACGAACCGGTGTGGCCGATCAAGCTCCGTGATCCGCACGGTCAGGCGTTGCCTGACGCCGCAATGGACCGCCTCCCAGGTCACGACGTCGCCGCGTGCGAGCAAGCCAGCCGTGACGCCGCCGACCGCGCGTTCTCGTGTCTGAGCCGCCGAGTTGGTATGAGCATCGACGCTACGTGCCAGGTCGAAACAGCGCTCGACGGGGGCATCGATCTGCGTCACTAGCCGAATCGTTGGCATTGTTGGCGCCCACGCCTCCTTCCCCGCTCATGACCAGGCGCCGCGCGGGTCGCGCCTCTATTCTATCGCACCACGAGCGACGTCGACCTGCTCGTGGCGCTGCCGACGATCCCCGCCAGCCTCACCCGTCGGCAGGTCCGCGCGGCGCTCTACGACCGACTCTCCGGCGCGGGCCTGCCCAAGGATATTCTCGTGGCCACGCCGGCGCAGCTCGTCGAGGCGCGCGGCGACTATAGCAGCGTGCTTCACCACGCACAGGAGCAGGGCGTGGCGCTCTACTGCGCGCATTATAGTGGCCCCGCGCCCTTGTCGCCCATATTGACGTGACTCGTGCGCCGCGCCATACTGCGGGTGATGGTGTCCGCGCGCGATTGCAGGGACGCCCGTCCTCTCGTGAGAGGGAGTCCGACGATGAAACCATGCCCGAACTGCGGCCAGGATACCGATCAGGCGTCCGACCGTTTCTGTCCCCACTGCGGCTACCTGTTGCCGTGGGCTCAGCCAACCGCGCCGCGCGACCAGCAGGCGCCGGTGGGACCCGCTGGAACGGGGACGCCCCAGCAGGCGTACGCCCCGCAACCGCACGTGTACGCTCCGCAACCGCACGCGCCCCAGCCCCAGCCCCAACAGAGTGCGGGGACGCGCCCTACCCCAATGCCCCCCTATGCGGAGCCGACGCCGCCCCCCACCGGCTACGCGCCCGGCGGCTACAGCGGAGGGTACGCGCCCGGCGGGGTCGACGGGGGCAATCTGCCCATACCCCGCGTCCAACGCGCCCCCACCCCGGTCGCGCCGGGCACGGGCGCCGATCCGCTGATGAATGTCGTAGGCGGGCTCATCCGCTCGCTGGGCGGCCTGAACCCGCGCACACTGCTCGTGGTGGCCGCGGTCGTCCTCGTGTTGATTTTCGCCTTCGGCGCCATCATCCACACCGTGGCCCTGGTCGTCCAACTAGTCCCCTGGTTGATCCTCGCCGCGTTGATCTTCTACGTCTGGCAGCGCCGGGGTCGGAGCGGACGCCGCCTACCGTGAGCGGTACGTTAGTACTAGTTGAGAGTGAATAGGACGCGATAGTCGTGGCTGTCATCGTGGGGCGGACGCCCCTGGCGTCTTTGGGGCGCGAGCGATTGCCCTACGGGCGGATCGTGATCGTGGGAGTCGTGGCCCTCCTCGCCGCCCTGGCGCCGCCGACCCTGGCCGTCGCCGCGCTCGGAGGGTTGGGTGTCGGCGCGTTGTTGCTGGCTCGACCCGAGGTGGCCCTCTACCTGCTCGTCTTCGCGGTCCCCTACGAGACGCTGGCGAATATCCATGCGGGCAGCTTCAACGTCACCGTCACCGAGTTCATCGCCTTTTGCGGCGGCGCGGCGTTCCTGACGCACGGCGCGATCGCCGGGCGCTTCAGCCTGCGTTGGGGCTGGTGGCGCCTGCCCATCCTGCTCTTTCTCGCCGTGACCTGCCTCTCTGTGACGCAGGCAACCGACCTGGCGCTGAGCCTCAAAGAAGTCTTGAAGCTGAGCGAGTTGCTGCTCACCTATCTGCTGGCGCTGTCCTATATCGATAGCCCCGCGCGACTGCGGCGTCTGCTCCTGCTCGTGGCCCTGGCCGCTCTCTCGCAGGCCCTGTTGGGGCTCGCGCAGACGTTCGCGCACTTCGGTCCGGCCTCGTTCTTGCGCGGCGGAGCGTTGCGCGCCAGCGGCACGTTCGCCCAGCCCAATCCGTTCGCCGGCTACCTCAACTTGACGTTGCCGCTGGCGCTGGCGGGGATGATCGTGGGCGTCGACATATTCGGGCGGCTCACGAAGCCCCTCGTGGTGATCGTGGGAGCGGCCGTCCTGGTCTCGCAATCGAAGGGCGCCCTGCTGGCTATCATCGTGGCGCTGGCCGTGATGCTGATTGTCTACGCGCGCCCGACCCGCCCGCTCATCGCCGCCGCCGCCGCCGCCGTCTTCGCGATCTTTGCCGGCGCCGTGTTCGGCATCGTGCCCTCCGCGGTGACGAACGGGGCGCTCAGCGTCGTGGGCCTGGACAACGTCGACGTCGCCAATCCGACGCCGGCCACGTGGGCGAACGCCGAGCGCCTGGCGCACCAGTTGACGGGACTGCACATGTTCTTCGATCACCCCTTGCTCGGCGTCGGCATCGGCAACTATCCCGCCGCCTACGCCCACTACCGGGTGGCGCCGGTGTGGGTGAACGACCTGGGCCACGCTCACAACTACTACATCAACGTGGCGGCGGAGGCCGGTATCGTCGGTCTGGCCGCTTTCCTGATCATGTTCATCGCCGCGTTCGTCATCGTGGGCCGGCTCTACCGTCGGGCGGCCGACCCCACGGCGCGGGCGATCGCGCTCGGCGCGCTCGGCGTCCTGGTGACGGTCGCGGTGCATAACAACGTCGACAACATCTTCGTCCACGCCATGGAAGCCCAGTTGGCGCTCGTCGTCGGGATCGCCACGGTCGCGTGCCGGATGAGTCTGGCGAACAGTGACCCGCGGGCCGACGCGGACCCAGCGCCCGCATGGCGGACCACGGCGACGACCGTGGGCGGACGAAGCAATCGCACTCACCCCGCCAATGCCCCCAGCCCGTAGCGCTCGCCCCTTACTACTCACCCCTCACGACGCGTTCGCGCCAGTAGTCGAGCGTGTCGCGCACGGTTTGGGCGAACGGAATGACGGGGGTCCAGCCGGTGCGGGCGCGCAGGCGCGCGGCGTCGCCGACGATGAGCGGGCGGTCGACGGGGCGCAGCAACGCCGGGTCGACGACGATCTCTATGGGGACGCGCGCGGCGTCGACGAAGGTCTGTAACAGTTCGCGCATCGCGACGCCGCGGCCGGAGGCGACGTTGTAGACCGCGCCGGGCTCGCCCTCGGTGAGGGCCAGGGTATAGGCGCGCACGATGTCGCGCACGTCGGAGAGGTCGCGCACGGCGTCGAGCTTGCCAACCCGGATGATCGGCTCCCCCTGCCCCGCCTCGACCCGCGCGACCTGGCGCGCGAAGTCGGCGGCGACGAAGCCGGGGCGTTGGCGCGGACCCATGTGGTTGAAGGGCCGCACGCGCACCACGCGCATCCCGAAGGCGAGATAGTGCTGCAGCCCGAGCATCTCCTGGGTCACCTTGCTGACCGCGTAGGGATCGAGCGGGCCGAGCGGCTCGTCCTCGTTGAGGGGCATGCGGGCCGGGTCGGCGCCGCCATAAACCTCGGAGCTGCTGATCACGAGGACCCGCGCGTCGGGGCGGCTCGCGCGCGCGGCAGTGAGGATGGCGAGTTGCGCCGCGATGTTGTTGCCGAGCGTGGCCATGGGATCCTGCCAGGCCTTCTGTACCGAGGCCTGCGCGGCCAGGTGGTAGATTTGATCGGGCGAGATCTCCGCCACGAGCGCGCGCACGGCGTCCGTGTCCGAGAGCTCGACAGGGTGGATCGCGACGCCGTCGGGCACGCCTCCCGGCGTGGGGCGCTCGTCGGGGTGGGTCGTGCCGTGGACGGTCCAGCCGCGTCCCAGGCACTCCGCGATGAGCCAACTCCCGACGAAGCCGGTCGCGCCGGTGATGAGTACGGTCGTGATGGGCGTATCCTCCTCGTCCCCCATTTTACCCCATCGCTTCGGCG
>JAABUO010004803.1_pt1 | contig 15896 bp, 11 predicted proteins | sample 5559291 | NCBI WGS metagenome assembly JAABUO01 (sample SAMN10711878, study PRJNA513372) | rock metagenome | isolation source: Antarctica rocks | place: Antarctica: Victoria Land, Finger Mt sud
ACGACCTCCCGCTCCATCGCCTCTTCCCACGGCCGATAGACCTGCCCGCCTACCCGCAACTCCTCGACGAAGCGGTACCCCACGGGAGGGACGTCATCGGCCGACGACAACTCCGTCGGCTCCGTCGCCCGCGCGGCCACGCGGCGGTCCACGACGTGGAGGAAGCGCACCTTCACCTCGAGCGTCGCCGCGGAGGCGGGGCGCCCGGCGGCTCCGGCCACCAGGCACTGGGTTTGCATGCTCCAGGGGTCGTCGCCGCCGCTCTCCTCGCTGTAGCGGCGCGGATAGACGCCGCCGAACGTCCAGCGTTGCTGGTTCTTGAGGGCCGAGCGGCGGTACGGGTAGAGCAGGTAGCCCTCGTACAGCACCACGTCGGCGATCTTCTCGACCGCCTCCATGCTCATCGTCATCGCTCTGCCTCCGCCTCGCTCCCCCGCAACAACGCGTCGAGCGCGTCATCCCAGGAGGGCAGGGCCTGGCGCGCCTTGTACGCGTAGAGGCGATCGAAGACATCCTTGCGCACGCGCAGCCAGGCGCTGTTCGGGAAGTAGTGGTCCATCATCTTCTTCCATACCTGGATCGGCAGGCGGAAGGGCGCCTCCTTCTCCCAGGAAATCTGTGTGATTTGCAGCGGCCCCTCGCCGGCCATGTAGAACACCGTGCCGCTGAACAGGAACAGCAGCGGAACCTCGCCGTCCTCCAGCGCATAGAAGTACTTGGCGGCGGCGACGTCGAAGTCATAGCTACAGGGGATGGGCAGATCGGCGACGATGCTATCGGTAAACCGGGGCACGATGACGGTGGCGTGCGTCCACAGCAGGCTCCGCAGAGTCTCACCCCAGCGGCGCGGCTCGCCGAACACCTCCAGCAGCCGACCCTCGGCCTCCGCGTCATAGCGTCGCCGCGTGGTCTCGATGCGCACCTGAGCCCGCAGCATGATCGAATGCACCCGCTCGTCCGCGGCCGCATTGTGGATATGCAGCTTGAACAGCATGGTCGGCGCGGCGGCGAAGGGCACGGCCTCGGCGTCGACGACCTTGAAGTCGAGCTCAGGCATCGGCCCCCCCCACGAGGACGGACCGTTCCCGCAAGCCGGTAAAGAACTGGTTTATCCCTTTCCAGACCTCGGGACCGCCGCCTAAACCCGTCCAATGGACGCGGATGAGCCCCACCAGCCGGTAGCACTCGTCGATAGGGACCAGGAAGTACTCCTCCGCCCCGCGCACCCGGTTGACCAGCAGCGCCTCGACGTCGGGCGCCAGCTCTGTCAGCGCCGGGTTGCGCTGTTCCAGGTCCGTCCAGGTTTCCAGGTCCAGCAGCGACTCCGTGGGACCCATCGGCCCCGGATAGAACGCCATCATGCGCCCGGCCGCCGTGTGGTAGGTGAAGAACGCCATGTTCACCGGGATGCGCAAGCCTTCCCACTGCGCATCCGTCATGTCAAAGCCCGCGAGGCACAGGCGACGGGTCGGGACCAGCCGGCGCGCGCCCGCGCCGGCCGCGGGCTGGTCGAACAGGATGGCACAGGCGCGGCACGCGCAGAGCAACTCCCTGCTGGAGAGGCTCATCAGATGCCGGTGCTCTTGCCCGATGGCCTCGCCGCATAGGTCGCAGTGCTCCTCGACGCTCCGCGTGGCCTCACGCGCGAGGCGCCGTAGCGTGGAGAAGGGGCTCGTGTCCGGGGAGCTTAGACCTTCAAACATCTCTCCGCCTCAAAAATCTGGCGCTATCAGTTGCCGTAAGCCGACCGCTGACCGCTGACGGCAACCTTGACGATATCGTCATGTACGAGGAGCGGGATCGGCTCTAGAGATAGGCTCGGGGCATCCAGGCATCGTCCGGCGCGTCGCACATCGTAGTGGCGCGTACAGGAGGGACAAGCAAGGTCCGCCCCGTGCAGAGCGCCCCGCTCAAGCGGCTCTCCGCAGGCAGAGCACGCGTCGCGGTAGGCGTAGAAGGTCTCCTCGATCTTGATAAACACCAGAGGCTGCCCCGCAACCTCCAGCGCCGTCATGCCACCGTCGACAAGGTGGGGCAGCCCGCCAATCACGGTCCACGCGGGCCCAGCTTCTTGTGGCGTCTGTTGCATCGGCATGGACTGTGTCGCCGCCGTCGGCGCCGTCCTCTTCGTAAGGGCGGAGACCGGTATGAAGCCCGTTGGGATGGCGATGGGGGGCGGCGGCGCGGCCACCCCCTCGGCGTCGATGCCATCCAGGTCGGGCGCGGCCTTCCAGATGGCTTCCTCTATCGCCAGCTTGAGCGTTATAGTCGACGATGGGCAGCCGTGGCAGCTTCCCTCCAACCGCAACCGCGCCACCCCGCCGTCCACCCCGATCAGTTCCACATTGCCGCCGTGCGACTGGAGGTAGGGGCGCACCCCTTCGAGGGCGCGCGCCACCCGCGTCTCCACGTCTACCGGATGCAGGTCGTGCAGGAGCAGCAGATGGGCGATCAACTCGTCAGCGGCAAAAGCGTCGAGCATGGCGGCACCGGCCGAGGGGTCGTCCCGTTGCCGGACGATCGCCAGCATGCGCGCCAGGCCTTCGCCGTAGAGCGCCAACAGACCCTGCAGGATCTCGGACGCCGCCGCGCGCACGGCTGGATCAGGCAAGGACTCGATGCGCTCCAGCAGCGATCCTATCTGGGCGGCCCGCTCGGTCAGTTCGCGGTCGTCCACGAGCATTGGTACACATCCTTCCCGCGTGGTCCGCGACCGCGGGCGGCGTATGCTGCTACGCCGCCCGCGGTCGCGGGCTTATTCCACGCCTAACCCGAGCGTCGGGGAGTGCCGCACGTCGAGCGTCTTGCCGTCGCCCAGGTACATGTGTACACCGCACGGCAGACAGGGGTCGAAGCTGCGCACCGCGCGCATGATGTCGATGCCCTTGAAGTTGTCCGGCCCGTTCTCCTCGAAGATCGGGGTGCCCTGCACTGCGTCCTCGTAGGGGCCGGGGGTCCCATACACGTCGCGCGGCGAGGCGTTCCAGGGCGTGGGCGGATAGGGGTGGTAGTTGGCGATCTTGCCGTCGCGGATCACCAGGTGGTGCGAGAGCACGCCGCGCACGGCCTCGTGGAAGCCGCAGCCGATGGCGTCGTCTGGGACCGTAAAGTCCTGGAAGACCTTTGTTTCGCCCTGGCGCACGAGCTCCAGCGCCTTCTCCACGAAGTGGAGCCCCATGGCGGCGGCGTAGGCTAGGAAGTAGATGCGCGCCCTATCGCGCTCCAGCGCGTTGGACCACTGTGGAATCTTCCACTCAAAGTGCGCCTCGGGCCTCAGCGCCGTCTTGGGCAGGTTGATCTCGACGCTCTTGCCCGTGGCCTTGACGTAGCCGACATCCACCTTATTGGCCAGCGCCGTGGCCCAGAGCCGCGCGATGGGTCCGCCGCCGGTATCGAGCGCCAGGTGATCGCCGGTGCGCTTGTCGTACCAGCGCGGGCTCATCACCCAACTGTAGTTCTGGCCGAAGTCGCGCTTCTGGGGTTTGGGGGTGGTCGTCTGGTTCCAGGGGTGGCGCTTGTCGACGGGGTTGCCCAGCGGGTCGCGCGTCACGAAGGTCTCCTCGCTGCCCCAATCATCGTAGTAGGAGCTGCCGAGCAGGATGCGGAGGCCCAGGTTGATGTCCACCAGGCTCGTCGTGACGAGCTCGCCGTCGACCACGACGCCGGGGGTGACGAACATGGCGTCGCCCCACTTCGCCATGTTCTTATAGGTGAAGTCGCAGACGTCCGGGTCCTGGAAGGAGCCCCAGCAGCCCAGCAAGATGCGCCGCCGTCCGACCTCCTCGTAGCCCGGCAGAGCGTCATAGAAGAAATCGAAGATATCGTCGTTGAGCGGCACGATCTTCTTCACGAAATCCATGTACTTCATCAGGCGCACCAGGTAGTCCGTGAAGATCTGGATCGTGGGGACAGTGCCCACGCCGCCGGGGTACAGCGTGGACGGGTGGACGTGCCTGCCCTCCATCAGGCAGAACATCTCGCGCGTGAGGCGGCTCATCTGCAACGCTTCGCGGTACATCTCGCCCGTGAACGGGTTGAAGGAGCGCATGATGTCGGCGATGGTGCGGAAGCCGTGGATCTCGGCGTGCGGGGCCGCGGTCTGCTCCGCGCGCGCCAGGACGCTGGGGTTGGTCTCCTTGATCATCTGCTCACAGAAGTCCACGAACACCAGATTGTCCTGGTAGATGCAGTGGTCGAACATATACTCGGCGGCCTCACCGAGGTTGTTGATCCACTCGGCCAGGGGCGGCGGCTTGATGCCGTAGGCCATCTGCTGGGCGTAGATCGAGCAGACCGCGTGGTTGTCACCGCAGATGCCGCAGATGCGGCTGGTGATGAAGTGCGCGTCGCGCGGGTCCTTCCCCTTCATGAACACGCTGTAGCCACGGAAGATGGACGAGGTGCTGTGGCACTCGACGACCTGGCGGTTGGTGAAGTCGATCTTGGTGTAGATGCCCAGGTTGCCGACGATCCTGCTGATGGGATCCCAATTCATATCCACGACGTTCGCGGGCTGCCCCTCGACGCTCTGGCGCGGTTCGGTACGGGTTGCCATATCGTGTCCTCTCTACACGCGCGACGCGCGCGACGCGCCTACGTGCCCTATACGTGCCCTACATGTCTACAGTGCGCGACGGCCCCTACGTGCTACGTGCTACGTGCCTACGTGCGCTACCAGCGCGGCCGGTAGCCGGTCGTCAACTCGGGCTCGGGGTGGCGCCACTTGGGCTCTTTGTCGAGCGTATGGTTGGTAATGCCGCGCAGTTGGCGCACGACCGCGCCGTACACGCCGATCGCGCCGGATGAGATCTTGCCACCCGGCGGCTCGTCCATGAACGGCATGAACTTGTCGGGGAAGCCGGGCATGGTGCAGCCGATGCAGATGCCGCCGACATTGGGGCAACCGCCGATGCCGGCCATCCAGCCGCGCTTGGGCACGTTGCAGTTGACGACCGGCCCCCAGCAGCCCAGCTTGACCAGGCACTTGGGCGAACCGTACTCCTTGGCGAAGTCGCCCTGTTCGTAGTAACTCCCGCGGTCGCAGCCCTCATGCACGGTCTTCCCGAAGAGCCAGGTGGGCCGCAGGGCGTCGTCCAGCGGGATCATGGGCGCCATGCCCGCAGCCTGGTAGAGCAGGTAGAGCACGGTCTCCATAAAGTTGTCCGGCTGCACCGGGCAGCCCGGCACGTTGACGATGGGGATGCCGGCCGCGGAGCGGAAGTCCCAGCCGAGGTAGTCGGCCAGGCCCATCGCGCCGGTCGCGTTGCCGGCCATGGCGTGGATGCCGCCGTAGGTCGCGCAGGTGCCGGCCGCCACGACGGCCCAGGCCTTGGGCGCCAGGCGGCTAATCCACTCGGTGGTTGGGATCGGCTGCCCCGTCGTGGGATCGTTGCCCATCCCGGCCCAGTAGCCCTCGGGTTTGATCTTCTCGTTGGGGATGGAACCCTCGCACACGAAGACAAAGGGGTCCAGTTCGCCGCGCTCGGCCTTGTAAAAGGCCTGCATGAACTCGTCGCCGTTCTCGTAGGACAACACCTTGTTGTGCAGATGGACCTTGGGCAGCCCCGGTATGTTGCCCAACACCACGTCCTCGATGCTGGGCTGCATGGCCGCGGTCACCGAGACCGAGTCTCCATCGCACCCCAGCAACTCCGATGTCCACAGGATGTGGACCTCTTCGACCCCCGCCATCCGTCGCCTCCTCTCGGCGTGTCTCCCGGCCCCCGTCGCCCGGGATCATCCCACCGGCGCTCCACGGTGTCCCAACATCACGTCGCTCACGCGCCCGACCGGCGGGATATCCCGCGGGCGGCTCGCGCTACCTCATCCCCACCTATACCTCTCTGGCCCTAACTGAGCGACAACGCCGAACACGACAAAAACCGGCGCACGACTATGCAGTCGTGGCCGGTTCCACCAGTTGCTCCCCGCAGCCCGGGGTGGCCAATATAAAGACAGGAGTCGACGGAGGGAATTGAGTATCTGTCTTTAAACTAGGGCTACAGATCATCACATCCACGACACGAGTTCATCACCCGTTGGCAGCAATCATAGCACCACGACACGAGCGCGTCAATAGGCGCGACTTCAAATCCGGAGGATAGCGCCTTGACAGTCGCGTCGTTTAGAGCGTATAAACTGGAGCAAGCACACAGACACAACGGCGACGAGGACGAGTACCCGGGGGACAGCCTACAGAGAGGGCGCGCCACCGACTGAGAGCGCGCCCGGCCCTGACCCCGACGAAAACCACCTCTCGCGCCGCTCCCCTAACGCCACGTCCCATGGGACGAAGGGTCAAATAAGGGAGCACGGGAGCGCCCGTTATCAGCACAACGAGCCCGAACAACGTTCACTACCCTCCCGAAGAGAGGAATCGAGGGTGAGAGGACGCGACGGGAAACTTTGGGTGGAACCACGACGAACCCGTCGTCCAGAGGAGTGGGACGACGGGTTTTTATATTGGTCCATATGGAGGTTCCCATGCCGGTCTCGCCCAACGCCGACCCCTACTACCGCCTGCGCCACTCGGCCGCGCACGTCCTGGCCCAAGCGGTCCTGGAAATCTTCCCCGAGGCCAAGCTGGGGATCGGGCCGCCCATCGAGGACGGCTTCTACTATGACTTCGATCTGCCGCGCCCGCTCACACCCGACGACCTGCGGGATATCGAGCGCCGGATGTGGCGCATCATCGCCGCCAATGACCCGATCACTTGCCGCGCCATCGCCGCCGACGAGGCGCACGCCTTGTTCCGAGACCAGCCCTACAAGCTTGAACTGATCGACGCCCTCGTCGCCGGCCGCGACGACACAGGGGAAGCTACTCGGTCCGGCGAACCAGGGGAGGCGGCGATCACGACCTATCGCCAGGACAGCTTCGAGGATCTCTGCCGCGGCCCGCACCTGGAGCATACCGGGCAAATCCCGGCCGACGCCGTTGTCCTGCTTAACGTTTCTGGCGCCTACTGGCGCGGCGACGAGCATCGGCCCATGCTCCAGCGCATCTATGGGACCGCCTGGCACAGCAAAGAGGAATTGGACCGCTACCTGTGGCGCTTGGAAGAGGCCAAGAAGCGCGATCATCGCGTGTTGGGCAAGGAACTCGACCTCTACAGCGTCTCGGAGGATGTCGGCCCGGGCCTCATCCTCTGGCACCCGAAAGGGGCCATGGTGCGCGTGCTGGCCGAGGACTTCGCTCGCCAGGCCCACCTCTACAACGGCTATGAGTGGGTGTTCTCGCCACACATGGGCCGCGCCGGCCTGTGGGAGACATCCGGCCACCTGGACTTCTACCGCGAGAATATGTTCGCGCCGATGGACATTGACGGCGATCCCTACTACGCCAAGCCGATGAACTGCCCCTTCCACATCCAGATCTACAAGACCCACTTGCGCTCCTACCGCGACCTGCCGCGGCGCTACGCCGAGTACGGCACGGTTTATCGCTACGAGCGCAGCGGCGTCCTACACGGGCTGACACGGGTGCGCGGCTTCACACAGGACGACGCGCACATCTTCTGCCGCCCCAACCAGGTGGAAGACGAGATTGTCCGCGCGCTGGAGTTCTCCCTCTATGTGCTGCGCGCCTTCGGGCTGACCGACTTCAAAGGCTACCTCTCGACGCGGCCGGACAAGTTCGTGGGCGACCCGGCCGACTGGGAGCGGGCGACCGATGCGCTGCGGCGCGCCCTCGACGAGCAGGGCCTGCCATACGACATCGACACGGGAGGTGGGGCCTTTTACGGACCCAAGATCGACCTCAAAGTACACGACGCGCTAGGACGCGAGTGGCAACTGAGCACGATCCAGTTCGACTTCAATCTGCCGGAGCGATTCGGGCTCGAGTATACCGGGGAGGACGGCGAGCGGCATCGGCCATACATGATCCACCGGGCACTGCTCGGAAGCATGGAGCGGTTCTTCGGCGTGCTGATCGAGCACTTCGCCGGCGCGTTCCCGGTCTGGCTCGCCCCAGTGCAGGCCATCGTTATCCCGATCTCGACGGACAAGCACATCGACTACGCGCGAGACGTTGCGGCCCAACTCAAAGCGGCGGGGGTGCGCGCGGAGATCGATGAGGGCAAGAACCGCATGCAAGCGAAGATTCGGGAGGCACAGCTCCAGAAGGTTCCCTACATGCTCGTCGTGGGGGGCAAAGAGCAGGAGAACGGCGCGGTCGCGGTCCGACTGCGCTCCGGCGAGGATCTCGGAGCCATCCCCGTGGGGTCCTTCATCGCGCGCGTTCAGGAGGAGGTGACAGAGCGACGGTAAGGCGATGTATCGGCGCACGTAGACGAATGAGCCGGGCGCTATGTTCGCCGCGAACGCCCGGTCAAGCGAGGCTTGACGAATGACGCGCGTAGGAGTGCACTGCTTTGCGCCCGGCGCCGCGGTCAGGCGGGATACAGGATAGCGAAGACAAGGGGCATTGCAGGGTCGTGTCATTCTCGGCCGCGACCCGGTTCGTCGGGGCGTCCGGCGCGGACGCCCACGTGGACCTCCCGCCCATATGCAGGGAAGGCGACGCTGTCCGCCCGCAACGCCGGGCGCGATGCCTCGCGCCCCTACGCGGCGCGCCACCCGTTATAGAGAATGACATGACCCTGGGGCAGTCGCGCCATTTGGCCGTGGGCCCGCTCCGGTGGCATGCATCGCTCCGGTGGCACGCATATTGATGTGTACGATGGGGTAAGCGTTCTTGCTCGAAAGGACCGTGCATGCCCGGCGTGTTCTCCCTCGTCAGTTTTGTGCTGGGCTTCGCCATCGTGGCGGCGGCGTGGTTCGACGTTCTGGTCACGGCCCTCCACCCCAGCGTGGAGAGCCCCTTCTCCGCGCGCTTCCACCGCGCCGTGTGGTACGCGGTGCGGCATGTGTCGCGCGTCCTGCCGGGAGGGTCTTGCCGGAGCGCGCTCTCGTGGACGCTGCCGTTGAGCGTGGGAGGGCTGATCCTGACCTGGATGGGCGTGCTGTTCGTCGGCTTCGCCCTGATGTATCTTCCCGGCATGGCGGCGGGGTCGCACGCCGTGGCCGGCGGCTACGTGTCGAACGGCGGCGCTTTCCGCTCGGGAGGCGCGCCGCTCTCGTGGGGCGACGCCTTCTACTACAGCGGGGTCTGCCTCACCTCCGTTGGGTTCGGCGACATCGTCCCGCTGCAGGCCCCGCTGCGCGTGCTGTCCATCGCTCAGGGGCTGTCCAGCCTGATCTTTATCGGCGTGGCCGTCACCTATGTCCTCGCCGTCTTCCCCGTGCTGCCGGACGCGGTGGTCCTTGCGACGAGCCTTAACGAGGAGACCAATGGGGACGTCGACGCGATCCCCATGGTGCGCCGTTACCTCTCGGCCGACGCGGCCGAACCCCTGGCGCAGCGCTGCCGCGACCTCTCCGACCAACTCATGCGGCTCTCCCAGGCGCACACGACGCACCCCGTCCTGTTCTACGCCCACCCCGTTCACGCCGAACGGTCGTTCCTGCGCATCCTCATCGTCGCGCAGCGCCTCGTCACACTGTTGCGCTACGGGCTGCGCCATGCGGACTATCCCACGCTGGTGCAGGACCCGCGGATCATCGGCCTGGAGGAGAGCTTGATCCTGGTGTTGCGTACCCTGGGACATTCGCTCCACCTCACCCTGCATCCCTCGGACGTCGGCCCCGACGCGAGCGCCCGGCTGCGGCGCGAATACAATATCCTTCTGACCGGACTGCGGGACGCCGGACTGCGGGACGCCGGGTTGCGGGGCGACCTCCTGGCGCAACGTCAGGATCTGCACGCCTACATACGCTTCCGCCTCGTCACGGACCCCTACATCGAGGCCTACGGCGCTAACAGCGGCTACGACGACGACGAGTTGTGGGGGGCACATCCGCCGCTACGCGGGACCACCGCCCCGATCCCCATCATGGAGGAGGATGAGGGAGCCGACGCGGCGGGATAGTCCGACGCGGCGGGATAGTCGGGATGGTTTTGAGCCCCGCTGCGATAAACCGGCGGCGCCGGTCGGCGGCGCGATAGACCGGCGGCGCCGACGATCCGCTATACGTTCCATTTACGATCTGCCTGAGGGAGGCTATGTACGAAGAGAGGAGGCCATGTACGAAGAGGGGAGGGGCGCGGCGCGCGCATTGGAGCGCCTGCGCCATACGTACCGCCGCCGCCTGGCCGGATTGAGCGACGACGAACTCGACGAAGAGACGCGCCGCGTCGACGCGCGGGTCGCGGGCGCGAAAGCCCGCCTGCGCGCGCTGGAGCGGGACATGACCGACCTCGCCGCTAGAGAGGGGACGGCGACCGAGGAGGAGGCCGCTCGCGAGGAGCGTCTCCACGAACTCCGCGCGGCGCACCAGCGCCTCTACCTCGACCTGACCACCGATCTCTTCCGCAAGCAGGCCGCCCTCTCCGCCGAACAGGTCCGCCGATGGGGCGGGGAATAGCTCCCAGCACGCCGACGCCGCCTCCAACCCTCTCAGTCTGTTACGCTCCGGCGCCACCTCCGGCCCCTGTCCGTTGCGCTCCAGCAATAGCTCGCGGCGGAGCCACAAGTCTTAACACAGATTTAACGTGCTCTTAACTTTCGCGCCGTCCGCCGGGTATGCGTCGTGATACCGTGATGTTGTGTCCGCGGGTCGCGTTCGATCGGACGTACAGCTATGAAGACGTACAGCTAGAACTAGAAGAGGAGATGCCCATGCGCTTGTCTCGCAGCCCCGCCACTATCGTCTCGACGGCGGCCCTCATCGGCGCCATCGTGGCGCTGCCGAGCCTGCCGGGAGCGATCGCCGCGACACATCCCGCCAGAGACGCGGTCGCGCTCCGCCCCGCCCACGGCGCCCCCGCGGCGCATCGCGCCCACTATAAAGCCTTGACCACGCAACAGCAACTCTCCCTGCTGCGCAAGAAGGTTAAGTACGTCTTCGTGCTCTACCAGGAGAACCGCTCCTTCGACTCGTATTTCGGGACCTTCCCCGGGGCCGACGGCATCTACTCGCGCCCCGCGGCGCAGACCCCCGGCTACTACCAGGCCATCACCAACACCGACGGCACGACATCGACGATCCAGCCGTTCCTCATCGGCCCCGCGCAGTACGCCGCCGACACCGACGACGTCGACCACTCGCACGTCCGCATCAACGCCAAGATGAACGTCGTCAACGGCGTCCCGCAAATGAACCAGTTCGCCCAGGTCGAGGAACAGAAGTACTCGCCGGGAACCATCACGGAGACGCTCAAGGCCAAGCAATTCGGCGAGTTGGCCATGGCCTATGAGAACTGCGACACCGTCCCGCTACTGTGGAACTACGCGCGCAAATTCACGCTCTTCGACCACATCTACCAGCAGATCACGGGCCCCTCGACCCCCGGCAACCTCTCCATCATCGCCGCACAGGTGGGCCAGACGCAGTACGTCAAGAACCCCGCCCAGGGCATCACGGGCACCGGGACCTCGGACCAGGGCGTCCCCGTCCTCAACGACCGCTGCCCGCGGTGGGAATCGACGTCGGATCCCTCGTCGCCCCTACCCGCCGGCCCGGACTGCACGGCGAAGCCGGGCGCCATCGAGACCTTCACTCAGACGAACCAGACCTACGCCTCGCTGCCGCTAAGCTTCGAGGGGAAGAACGCGAACCGCATCTCGTCGTTCGACGCCTTCTCGACGACCGATCTGGGCAACGTGCATCAGGACATCGCCGACCTCAGCATGTCCAACCACCCGGAGACACCGTGGGGTTGGTACGAGGAGGGCTTCAACCGCGAGCCGACCGATCCGGGTCCGGCCACGGCCGACGGCACGCACGCCTCCTACGTCACGCACCACAACGGCCCCCAGTACTTCGGCTACATCGCCAACAATGCGATCGAGCGCCAGCACCTGCACGGCTTGAACAATCTGTTCACCGACGTGAGCCACGGCGCCCTCTCTAAAAAGGGAGGGGTCTACTACGTCAAGGGCGGCTACCAGAACATCCTGGGTCTCAAGCCGGGTGACCCCGATCCCACGGTCCAGAAGAACTTCCTGGGCGACGACGACCACCCGGCCTACTCCGACGCGCAGATCAGCGAGGCCCTCGTCGCCTCCGAGATCAACGCGATCGCGCGCAGCAAATATTGGAAGCAGAGCGCGATCGTCGTGACGTGGGACGACTCCGAGGGCGACTACGACCACGCCCGGCCGCCCATCCGCTCCTACGGCCCCGGCGCCAGCGGCCTCATCAGCGACGGCCCGCGCGTGCCGCTCATGGTCATCTCCCCCTACAGCAGGGACGCCGCGGTCATCCACGCCACGGGCGACCATGGCTCGGTCGTCAAGTTCGTGGACCAGGTCTTCGGTCTCATGCCCCTGGCCCAATTGCCCGATGAGTTCGCGGCGCGGCAGCAAGAGGCCATCACCGGGACGAACGGAGTCACGCAGACGAACTTCGGGCCGAACGACGCCCTGACGCCGGGCGTCACCGACCTGCTCGGGGCCTTCGACCCGAATCGCCTCAGCGGCGACCTCGCCCCGCTGTCGTCCTCGTACGCCGAGGTCCCCGACAACCTCATCACGACCCTCCCGCAGCAGAGCGGCTACGGCTGCCGCAACCTCGGCATCACGCCGGTCGGGCCGCGCACGAGCGAAGGCGAGTCGAACGCGATCCCGGCCGACTTTAACCCGCGCCCGAGCACGAACCCCGGCATCGGCGGCGCGCCGGTCACACCGACCGTGACGACCAGCCCCAGCGGCACGGCAACCGCGTCGGGCACGGCCACGGCCGGCGCGACGGGCACGGCCACGGCTCAGCCCAGCGCCGGCCCTGGCGCGTCAGCCACCGCGACTGGATCGCCCGCGGCGACCGGGACGGCGGGGGTACCGGGTCCGTACCCCACCTCCACCCCCTACCCGACGTCGACGCCGTACCCCACCTCCACCCCCTACCCGACGTCGACGCCATACCCCACGACCGCGCCGACCGCGACGGGCACGACCGGGAGCGGGGGCGGCCCCGGCCCGACGACGACCGCGACGGTGAGCGGGACGGCCACGGTCAGCGCGACGGCGACGGCGGTCCCGCCGACCTACACGCCGCGCCCGACCTATACCCCGAACCCTACCTACACGCCCAACCCGACGTACACGCCGCGCCCAACCTACACTCAGCCAGCCGGCGCGGCGCCGACGACAACGGGGACGCCGACGAGCGCCGCGCCCGCGACGACCGCGACAGCGGGAGCGACGGGAGCGACGGGAACGACGGGAACGACGCCGAGCACGACATCGTCATCGCCGCCATCGCCGTCGCTGTCCGCCACGGGCGCCACCCAGGATTGGGCACGCCGCCGGCCCGATCTTAGAGGGCGCTGACCAGGTGCCATCGCCGCAAAACGGAAGGACGCTAGCCAGGCGCTAGCGTTGCAAAGCGAAAGGGGCGGGGCCGGCCCCGCCCCTTCTGTTACATGAGCGATTAGACACAAAACAGCGCAAGATTCGAGAAGTCTTGGTAGAACGTCCGTGCTATCTTGTGGATGGGCCTGTTGCACAGTCGAGTCGCCGACGCGCACAGATCTGAGATTCCGCGTCGTATGGTAGCAACGGTTACGGTCGGATGAAACGGGATGGAGGGAGTAGGCAATGAGCACGGGAGGATTGTCCACGGCGCGACTTGGCCGCCTGCGCGACGTCATGGCCGGCTATGTCGAGCGGGGCGACGTGCCCGGCCTCGTCACGCTGGTCAGCCGGCGGGGCGAGACGCATGTCGACGCGCTCGGCATGACGGCGGTCGGCGGCCGCGATCCGATGCGGCGCGACACGATCTTCCGTATCGCCTCGATGACCAAGCCGATCATCGCCGCCGCGACGATGATCTTAGTGGAGGAATGCGCACTGCGGCTGGACGAGCCAGTGGATCGACTGCTGCCCGAACTGGCCGGCCGCAGGGTCCTGAAACGGATCGACGGGCCGCTCGACGACACCGTGCCGGCGAACCGGCCCATCACCGTACGCGATCTGCTGACCCTGCGACTGGGCATCGGGGTGGTGATGACGCCCCCTGGCCAGTATCCGATCCAGGAGGCGATGGCCGAGGCGGGACTCGCCCCTGGACCGAACCCGCCCGCGCGGACGCCCGACGCGTGGATGACGCGCCTCGGCCGTCTGCCGTTGATCTATCAGCCGGGGGAGACGTGGATGTACCATACGGGCTTCGACATCCTGGGCGTGCTGATCGCGCGTGCCGCCGGCCAGACGCTGGAGCAGTTCTTGCACGACCGCATCTTCGCGCCACTCGGCATGAAGGACACGGGGTTTTACGTGCCAGCCGGCCAGCTGGACCGGCTGCCGCCCAGCTACATGGCCGATCCCGATACCGGCGCGCTCACGGTCCATGACGATCCCTCGGACCGTCTCTGGGCGCGCCCACCCGCCTTTCCGTCCGAGCTTGTCTCGACCGTCGACGACTATCTGGCCTTCTATCAGATGATGCTCAACAAAGGCCGGCACGGTCGTGAGCGCATCCTATCACGGCCGTCGGTCGAACTCATGACCTCCGACCAACTGACACTGGAGCAGAAGGCGGGGGCCCGCGTCTTCTTTGGCGCCAATAGTGGCTGGGGCTTCGGCGTTGCCGTCATCACCCGGCGCGACGATCTAGCGGCGGTTCCCGGACGGTTCGGCTGGAACGGCGGCGTGGGCACGTCCGGATACGCGGACCCCAAGGAAGACATGGTCGGGATCCTGATGACCCAGCGTCTCATGGATTCCCCTGATCCTCCCGGTGTCTTTCGCGATTTCTGGACCTCGACCTACCAAGCGATCGACGACTGAGGCGTCACTAACGCCAGACATAGTCCGGTTGGAGGAAACTGCATCATGACACAGCATGCCATCGCCCATCCCCCTATCGTGTCGCGCGACGAATGGCTCGCCACACGCGCACGGCACCTTGAGCGCGAGAAGGAGCTCACCAGGCGCCGTGACCGCGTGACCGCCGAGCGACGGCGGCTGCCGATGACGCCGATCGAGAAGGACTACGTCTTCGACGGCCCGGAGGGACAGCAGCGCCTGGCCGACCTCTTTGACGGCCGCCGTCAGCTTATCGTGTATCATTTCATGTTCGCCCCCGAGTGGGACAAGGGCTGTCCGAGTTGCACCGGGTATGTGGACGCCCTCGGCGACCTGTCGTTGCTGCACGGGCGTGACACGTCGCTGGCGCTCGTCTCGCGCGCGCCGCTAGCCAAGATCGAGCGGTATAGGGCGCGCCGCGGCTGGAGCCTGCCGTGGGTCTCGTCGTTCGGCAGCGACTTCAACTACGACTTCCACGTCTCCCTGGACGAGTCCGTCGCCCCGATCGCGTACAACTACCGCACCCCGGCCGAACACGAGCAGGCGGGCACACCTTTACCCAGCGACGAGCCCTTTGAGCGGCACGGTCTGAGCGTCTTCTTCCGGCTGGACGACGCTGTGTTCCACACCTACTCAGCCTACGCCCGCGGCGTCGAAGGGCTCACCGACGCCAACAGCCTCCTCGACACGACGCCGTACGGACGACAGGAGAACTGGGAAGACTCGCCGCCCGGATGGCCCCAGACACCAACGTACGAGTAAGACCTGATGTTTAGACTACGCGAGGGCACAAGAATGCAGCCGCCGACCGCACAAAGGGCAGGACAGAACCGGGATGGATGCCCGTGCGCGCCGTCTTAGGCCGCGCGGGGCTGTGTGGGACGCCGCGTCGACCCTGTGCGGATGACCGGATGGCGCGGGGCGCGACGCGCGACGCACGACGGCCCCTGGTGCCCGAGCGGGGGATTGTCCGCGGGGGCGGGGTGGGGCCGTCGGTGTGCCCTCCTTGGCAATAATCCGGGCCAGCACGCGGCGTACCTGGCGCGGACTGAGCGGACGGGTCGGATCTTCCCACGGCAGGCGCTG
>JAABUO010004806.1_pt1 | contig 15892 bp, 11 predicted proteins | sample 5559291 | NCBI WGS metagenome assembly JAABUO01 (sample SAMN10711878, study PRJNA513372) | rock metagenome | isolation source: Antarctica rocks | place: Antarctica: Victoria Land, Finger Mt sud
CAACAGCTTTGTTTCTGTTGAAGCCATTGGTGTTAGGGTGCATTTGGTACGAGCGTTTGCGGGGATAAAGGGACCTGGCAGGCCTGAGAGGCTTGCCTTTGAAAGCACGATCAAAGAGCGGCTTGATAGTGGGGATGCAGCCGCATATAATGACCAGAGCGATCTCTGCTCTGTTGACAGAACGTATTTAGAAGGATTTTGCAAAATCTAGGGCGAGATGGCAACTATGAGGACTTACTCCGCCCAAGCTCTCTCCCGATAGTTCGACCCTAGAAAGCATTAGCTTAAATTGTATGTAGATTGCGTTTACTTACAGGTAAAATCCTCATGAGAATTAAGGCGATGAAGGTTTGCAGTTTTGAGAACAGTGAAAACTCCCGCACTAGAAGCTGTTAGTCGGTGGTCTTTAGTAAGGGTTCGAGCTTGTATCATACATGACACCAAGGCCTAGAAGCACACACAGACCGATTTTACTGTGGTTGCTCATGTTTAAGCCTTTAATGATCGTAATTGGTAATAGCGCGAGTGCAAAATCCATGTATGTACCATACGCTACAATTATAGTCAGTATGTCTACCTAGAACAACAACGCGTTGGGTAGCAATCACTCACACGATTGCAATCTGTTAAAATCGGCTGCAACGTCTGGACTCCAGCACCTTGAACCAGCGACAGCCTCCCACAACGCTTTCGTTGGCGCACATTGTACGATTTGTATAACGAAGGACAAAAATGCAATGCCCAAGTATACTGTTACGTTGATATATATATACCATCTTTGCCAGAAACAATTGGGCCCCATGATTCTCAGGAGTAAAAACCCAACACTGGACTTCCCAATCGCAGCAGCCGCTGAGGTGAATCGCGAGCTGATAAACGTAAATTTAAAAACAAATGCAATTTCTTCCAGCGTTAGGTAATATATGTGCCGTGCACCTCCATGTAACATGGAGACGGTAGCAAGCGCATTGGATACTGTGAGCAGACCCTGGTGAAGCGTCAGCAAGACTGCAATTCTGTCTGCCTCCAGCACTATTACCCAGGCTAAGAGCATAGTATAGTCATCTAAGCCTAAGCCTCGTATCCGGATGCGCACGAAAAATCGAGCGCATATCAAAGCAAATGTGAAGGGGAAAAGCACCCAGTAGACGGCGAGCAGAGCAGATGCTCTGTCCTGGTCACCATCTGACGGCGGCGGGAAAATCGTCATATCGTGTTTTGTTTTATAGAGTGTCAAAAATGAAGTCAATGGCCTCGAGCGGCCGGACTTTGGTTGCACGACAATATGCCGAAGCTGTACAGCTAGAGAACGAAATAGTCGTCACCCCAAGGGGTTTGAAGAATCTTAAGAAGCCATTGCGAGGTACAGCCACCCATCGAGGTTTTTGAAGGCTACCGAACAATTATTGAAGGGCACAGCTTTGACTTGTGGATACAAAGAGGGCCTCTCTCAAGGATTATATAACCCCTACCAGGCCAGATGGGAAATGTACGATGGAATTGATTTGATGATGAGGTTCGACGATGTGAAACGAGTTGATTGCGGCCCCACACCCACACCCACATATGCCATTGCTGGTAAAAGCACAAGGCTAATATCTCGAGGACGGAAGTGATCTCTCACTGGGCGTCTTATCTTGGCTGTGTCTCTTCCGGGAGTATCAAGAAAAATTTCATCGAATAGAAGTATGTCTGCGGCAGAGCCGAAATTTCACCGTGGAGGGCAAACATTGCCCTCTATTCTGCATATCCTGCCTTCACCACACACGAATGCGTCTAAAGTTACACCCTCGTAAGTGTCTAATGCCGGATCGCTATCGGGGAGATAGACCGTCTCCGATTATGTACGAAAATCAACTTGCAAAGCTGCGAGCAGATACGCTCAAGCAATTCTCGGTGTCATTCTAAGGCTTTTTGATTTGTTAGAATCATATCCGTTATGCTCGATGGTGGTACATGAGGGACGGGACGAAAGGGAACTAAAGACAGTGCGTCTCTAGCGCAAGCCACTGCTGTCAACGTCATGCAGCTGTAACCCAAGACATCCACCCAGTACGTATGTAAGCCCACCTATCGTCTACCCCTTGGCCCTCGGGCACAGCTTCGCCATATATGAATAGATATAACTTTCACCCAACAACCTGCTCTTAAGCCTGAAAGGGACCTGAAAGGGAATTTTTATATAGTCGTAATAGTGAATAGAGATGCTTAATTCTTGAAGGAAGTGCCAGAGAACAGACTTCTGTACGTAGTACTAGTATTATTTCGCAGCCGCATCAGAGGACTCTTTTGACAGTGGTACCTTGAATGAGCTACGGGGTGGGGTGCGACAGTAGTGTTGTGACATTTGTGCAGCTTCTGTAAATGCTATGCATGCATAGCAAAGATTTGGTTAGTGTTGAAGTTCGGCATCATGCGCAGGCTCGGGGTACGAACTGTGAAGAATTTTGGTGTTAATGTTTCGATCTACTTGGTAATGTATTCACGGACGGGCTTGTAGGCGAATATAAATCGCAGAATCGACTCTATACAATACAGGTTTTTGGCAGGTAAGCCAGTGATTCTAGGGAGCCCGATGATAGGCGTGGCGATGTGATGTATCCAAGGCCTCGAAGCCTGGTCTGGTTATGATGGTAGATGGAAACCAGAAGTAACGGGTTCAATCATCATAGAAAACGTCTACAAGAAATGTGTGTGTGCCTGAGGTGATGCCCGATAGTCAAACTCCACGTTGCCTCTAACTCGCAGCTCTGGAAAGAGCTAGTAGAAAGGCCCTCAAGAAGGACATCAATTATCAAAGGTGTAAGTGAAAATGTGGTGCGTCAAAGGCTCGAGTTTTGGTCAATATTATAGAACCCAATACGCCGAATGGAAATACGGCAGAGCGCATGTAATGTTAGAAATGAGAGTAAAACCACTCAAATTATTCTCCAGAATGCTGCCTAGACACGTGACTCCTGTTGAGCAGCACAGTTCTAGATCGCTTTGCAGGATACAAGATGTAAGGTAATCACAGCTTTGGGCTGGTGCGTGCATTTGTTCGACAGTGTGAATAATTTCAGGCTTCGCGATTTACTTCCGTATCAAGTCTTCCGTACTTCCATCATCAGCAGTATCTAATCACAGGAACACGTTGGCGGAGTGTCTCTGTATAGTCTAGATTACTGACGGTATCAAGTGTGCTATTATTCCGTACAGCAGAAAGAGACAGCAATTTTTCACATTTCGTGTTCCTGCCTTGCTGCATCTTTAAGCTGAAACATCTCTGCATATCTCTTGACCTCTAATATAACTCTAGTATGAAAAGCTCTGATCACTGACTGTGATTTTGTGTCCGCTAAATTCTTTGCAATCTTGAAGAGTGATCGGCGCAGGGAACCTAGGAGGTTCAGCACTCTGCAATTTTACTCCAACCGTCAGATTCTGCCTCGCAGACGTTGGTGTTAGCTACTCCAACTATGAGCTTGACCTTACTTTATCCTTAGTATGGTATATTTAGCATTACCTTGCCGTTTTCTAGGTGGTTTGCTTGGGTATCAATTAAATTAAATAGCTTTTTGGAATGAGTATATATACGAGATGCAGTCCAACTGCTATTCCAACCGCAGAGCTCTCTCATACGATCTACCAACATGTTTCTCCTACTGTCTTCTCTTCTATTCGTTAGTGTTGCTGTTGATGCTGCGGCCATAGCTTCAGCTGGCCATGAGCTTCAAGCTAGAGATACGACTTCGAATGATACCCAACCACTGGCGCTGCCAATGAGTTCCGGGGACCCTGCACAGCGAGCACAGGAAATCCAGCTTAAACGACAAGGCTACCTCTATGGCCCCTCGGTCATGGGAAACTCCTCATTCTTCCCCACGGGAACGCTGGGGGATGCCATGGTACAAAGAGATAGTAACCCAAATAGTCAATTCCACAAAGAACTAGGCTATGTTTACCAGGCCGCAACTGCAGATTTGAAAGCTGCCGCCTCTGCAATAACAGCGGCAAGTTTTAAATTGTCAATCGAACTCTTCGAACGCTAACTCATGCTTTGTAGGCCGGAGGACTCAAGAAAATCTCGGACTATGACATTCTCTACGATAATCAATGGAAAACATCAGTACCCAGTGGAGTGGACGCCGGGCAACTCACCAACTACACCCAAGACCTGTTGTTTTCTATGGAGAGACTATCAGTCAATCCCTACCCAGTCAGACGTTTGAATCCCATAAAAGACACACTGCCCTTCCCCGTGGACACGGGCTCAGTGCAAAAGCTTGCTGGAACTGATCTCCAAACACTTTTCAAGACCGGATCATTGTTCTATGTAGACCATAGCAGCCAAGCAAAGCTCCCCAAGACTGGCAGGTACAGCGCAGCGTGCGAGGCCTACTTCTACATCCATCCACAATCAAAGGACTTTCTTCCTCTAGCAATCAAACCTAATGCGGGCGGTAACCTTGTTTACACCCCTTTGGACCAGGCAAATGATTGGCTTCTGGCCAAGATCATGTTCAACGTCAACGACCTTTTCCACGGGCAAGGATATCATCTTGTCAACTCCCATGCTGTAGCAGAAATTGTTCATCAAGCTGCGATACGAACCCTCAGCGACGATCACCCTATCCTCGCTGTCTTGAATCGCCGTGGGTATCTCTTGCTCAACGCAGTACATCAACCACTAACATACCTCTAGTCATGTACGAAGGCTACGCCATGCGCCCCCAAGGCGCCGCGACCCTAACAAACAAAGGCGGCATATTCGACCAATACTTTGCTAATGGCGGCGACGCCTTTGCCGAATTTTGCTCAACTACTTACTACCAATCCGCCGGTGCTTTCCAAGAGAACTACTTTGAGCAGAACCTCATCTCCCGTGGTCTGCTTAACTGTGAATATGGACCGGCCCTCAAGAGCTTTCCCTTCCTCGAAGACGCTGGCCTCATTCGTTCCAAAATCCAGGACTTCATGTCGAGATTCATCAAATCTTACTACTCGACAGATGCGCTCCTCGGCCAAGACGAGGAGGTGCAAGCGTGGATCACCGAAGCCAGCGGCCCAGCCCAAGTGATCGACTTCCCCACATCCCTCAAGAACACAGCCACTCTCATTGACATTCTCACTCATTTTGCTTACCTAACCGGCGTCAGCCACCATGTCCTCAATCTCGGAGACCCAGCGGTGTCATCAGGTCTCCTGCCATTCCACCCCGCGGCGCTCTATTCTCCAATCCCTACAGAAAAGAACATCAGCGACCTGATGCCCTTCCTGCCGCCCGTGAACCAAACACTAGGTCAGATCCTCGTCTTCGCCGTGTTCAACCGCCCGCAGTTCGTCGGGACGAACATGACACTTTCGAACATGTTCGTGGAACCCAACTTACTGAGTCGTCTCAATAGCCAGACTGTTACAGCGGCGCAAACATTCCACAGCGATATGTTGGATGTGAGTAAGAAGGTCCAGGCCAGAGGGTTTGACGGGAAGGGTTTGAGTCAAGGGATGCCGTTTGTGTGGAAGAGTCTGGATCCAGAAGCGATTCCGTTTTTCTTTGCTGTTTGATGGGCATTGTATACCCAGGTCATGTGGCTCATCTCGCCGATATCGGTAAGAATCATCGAGAAGGTTTAGATGTCCATGTACTGTATATAGAAAATAGAAACTACATTTGGGAGATTTTCCTAGCAAACCGTGGCCTGAATGTTTCGCCTGGTGGATACCTCAGGTATCTAAAACATCTAAGCCTCCCTCAGCCTCATCCCGTGCATTAGCCTCGAATCCTTCCAAAACCTCTCTATTGCATTTCAGCCTGGTGAATCCTTAAGCATGGAACTTCCTCTATACTCTTTGCGCCCGTCTTCGCGCCCGTCCTTGAATCTTCCATACCTCCCAGCTCCGTCGCCCGGGAAGGCATGGAAGTCATTGGATGCGTCAGTGGTCTCATCACTATCATCGCCAGTGTAACAGCTGTTGCGAAACGTCTCAACGAGGTGAGGGACAAGTACGACAATGTTGCGCTGAACACTACGTTGGTTGCGAGTCAGGCAAGTCTTTCATTTGGACATTGAAAATCAAAAGCTAATATGTAGTAGCTCTCAACCATCAGAGCTGCCCTTCAAGCCATCGCCGAGTGGAGATCCACAGACCAAACGTCGAGCAGACCCTCCAGACAACTCGACGAGGACCTGGCTGTCTCACTCAACTGCTGTGCTATCCTTATAAGTGTCATTGACACCAAGTTGGGAGAGGCTGGGTACAAACCAGGTGTAAAGGACAAGATCAAACATCTATGGCTTGAAGATACCTTGAAGGAATACATATCGAATCTTGAAGGCCAAGTCCGGGCGTTGCAGCTGCTGTTGACTATCTTTCAATGGTATGACATAGATACTCGAACGAAGGGGAAACGGAGACTAACAGCTCTGCAGCAGAACAGTCACGGAGCAGAGGCAAAAGCTGGAGCTCGAGGAGAGCCGTACCATAATCGAGAATGTCCGGGCGGAGACAGTTTCGTTGCGATTCGAAAGTGGCAACTTTCAAGATGCAGCATCCATCTTGTCGATGGATCCTTCGGTGAATTTCGATGTTGATTCAATACTATTAAGATCTCCTGCATATGTGAGGATTTATGGGAATGTAAGGATTAGCCTATCGACAATGCATGGCAACAAGACTAACCGAAGTTGTTACAGCGTCCTCCTCGCGTTCCAGAGCTCCCACCCCGAACAGCATCTCCCCTGGAACCCCCTTCCCAGGTTTTGCTCTCTACCGAACTCCCTTCCCAAAGTCCACCACTTCCGGCGCGACCCAACCAAGGTAGACTTGATGTATGGATTGATCCATTCGCAGAGAATCAGGAGAAATGCCATGAAATCCGCCGCAAGCCAGTTTCGGCGATCGGTGTTGAGTTGCCGGCGGTGAATGTTGTGCCCAGTGTGGAGCTGGAAGCCCAACTTCCAGAAGCGGCGAAGCCTGTTGAGCTGCCTACAACAAGAGATTCTAACGACTTGGGTCCAGTGGTAGAAGACTCTACTCCGGCCCTGGAAGAGAAAGTACTTGAAGCCCCTCTGGCTGAGCAATCCCAAAATCTGGTGGACTCTGCAACAACTACGGAGGACATAACAAGACCACAATCCACAGACTCAGATCTGTATAACAGCAGTATCAGGAACCAAGACGGACCTAGGCCGCAGTCGGCAAGTTCTACTCGCGACACCAAGCTTTCAGAAACGGCGGCTGCAATCGGACTTGAAGATAGAACAGTAGGAGATAGAAACTCCAAGGCTCCAAGCGCGAGGAGCATTACCACGCCGCCCTACTCTGATTCGGACTTATACAAGAGCACCATACAAGCACCCAAAGCAGATGACAACCCTACACCGGAGAAATCACACGAAGATGGCCATCTCATGGACCCCAAAAGCCTCAACCTTGAAAATCTTGGGCCAACTTCCAGCAATGTCGAGCTGGAAACTAGCAATCAATTTTCGAACAGCAGCCCGATTATGGCAGACGAACTAGTGGCTACAGAAATGATGGACAAATTAGATTCTTCTGGCTCGCAGTCAGGGTCTACAGCCACGCAAGTTCCTCGCCCGGAGTTCGAGTCATCTGCAACTCATTCATCAAAGAGTGATCCGCCTGAAGAAATGGCACCCGAAGAATTTTCTCTTCCTGGAATTGAATTTGATGGCCAGCCTCCCACTCCCCACAATGATGAAGATAATTTCAGCTTGATTGGGCCTTTTAGTATTCAAAATGGAGGTTTTGAAATGAGCTTGGAAAGACAAATAGATAACCAGCTGAGGGAGCTCCAGAACCATACGCCAGAAAACACGGCGTCAGTACCTCCGGCGCGCGATGCTCCTTTACCCCCATCTCCTCCTCCAATCACCCGATCCCCAGATATTGTTGAACAGCAACCCAAGCAATCGATTGATGGCATCCCTCCCGGCCTGCGTATTACTGGCGTACCTTCGAGATACTCCCAGGACCACATATCATCGATAGACAGGGTAAATTCGGATTATTCATCTGCGAGCACGCAAGACCACCAGACCATACGCAGTTCACCTACGACAATCTCCTCGAATACGATAGACACAGTAACAACTACAGATACGCAAGGCTTTCTGCGAGGACAAGCCCAGACGGAGCTTCGCCAGCTTCAAGTCCAATTGGCCGAAGCCAAAAGAAGAGGTGATACGCATACCGTTAGAGCATCGATACAGAGGTCTATCGAGTTAATTCAACGCACATACCTCTCAGAGTCATCGGTCGGGAAGCAGTTCACGAGTACAGAGACCGTGAACAAACTGGGGGTCAATAGAAAAAGTCTCATGCGCCTACCTTCTTTCTCGCATCTAAGTAATGCAAAGACATCGGCACTTATCGATGCTGCAAATATCGGCGACTTACGTCGGCTTGGAAGCCTACTAGAAGAGAAGGTCAATGTAAATGCTAGGGGTGACAACTACAGAACTCCTCAAATGGCAGCTGCGATTCATGGGCACTTAGACTGCTTGAGCTTACTCAAGAATCATATGGCCGACGAATTTGCGATTGATGGCCAAGGTCGAACCGTCATGCACGTAGCGGTCATGGCCAATAGGCTTGATGTTGTCAACTATCTACTCGGAGCATATCCGCCATCTTCACCAAATCATACTCCCAAATCCTGGCGACTCTTCCGAGCTGCCCATGCGGTTAAGGACATGATTTCTCACAAAATCCTACGCGAAGTTTCGGATGCAGAAGGATCCAAACCATTGCACCTTGCAGCCAAACTTGACTTGAAAGGGATGGTGGAACTACTTTTGATGGCCGGCGCGGACATAGAGTCCAAGAACAATTGGTCCCGTACAGCTCTTCATGAAGCGGTCTTGTCAAATCATCCTAGCATTGCCCAGACGTTAATCACCCATGGCGCAAAGGTGGAGGCCGTGGACGCTGAAATGATGTCACCATTGCATTTGGCAGCTAAGCTGGATCATAAAATATCCATAACTCTTCTCCTAGCAAACAACGCCCATCGCTACGCGTACAATTCTAATGGTGATTTGCCGATTCACGTGGCAGCTCGGCAAGGGCACCTATCTGCCATCGAAGCTTTGATTACCAACCGTACAGATCTCGGACGGACGACCAGACCTGGGGAAACGCTGCTGCACGTTGCATGCTTGACGAATGGACTGGAGCTGGCGGAGTACTTGGTGAGGAATGTTGTGGATGTGAACCCTTGGGCAAGACCCCAGCAAATACAACTTGGTTCGACTGTCAATGTATATTACTCGTTACATGAAATCAAACGAACAGACCTTCCTCAGACCCCACTGCACTATGCATGCACGGCAGGTCTCTACGAGATGAGTGTCTTGCTTTTAGATCATGGTGCTTGGGTCAACGCTACGCCAGATGATGGAAGAACCGCCCTCATGATGGCGGTGGAATCTGGAAATACCGACCTCGTTTGCTTGTTATTAGCACGCGGTGCCAAAGTCAACGCAACAATGCCCGGAAGCTGTTTGACAGCCATGCACATCTCAGCCAGAAGGGGCGATCTAGAGACAACGCAGCAACTGTTCCGCAAGGGGGCCAACATGCTTGCTCGAACCAGTGATTCGCGCACCCCCCGGGAGCATTGTGTCAACAAAATCAAAGACGCTGACAAACAAAAGGCCATGGATGAATACTTATGTCGGATCGACGGGGTCCGAAGATATCAACAGCGTCAGGCGCAAGCGCGCGCCGTGGGTGACCAAAGAGAGTGGACATTGCAAGGACTCACCGATCCAGCAAACCGGGCCATTGGAGGATACAATCCACTTCAGCCTGACTCTCAGGCGTCGTTTAATTCAGTGCCTCAGGCTGCGTACCCACAGTACAATGACGAGAACGACTCGTTCCCAGAAGCGCTTCCTGCTTACACCCCTGGGCCGTCAGCGCCGCGGAATCTCGCGGATCGGGCTCCAGTGCATAGACCCACGAGTGGCTGAAGTGCTTGGAGTTACGCATGGAACTGTAGCAGGTAGGGCGACGTTTAGGTGCTGGAGAATTCGCAAACGTGCAACACAAGGCCAAACTTCGAGAGGGCTTAGAGCCGAGAATCTGGCTTGCTTGGGAGACAGCGATGAGTGATCAGCAGCCAAATGACAAAGGCCGAGCACCCAAACACCAGAGCATTCCAAGAAGCCAGAGAGGAAATGCGATAGTACATGGAGTACGTTCCATGCAATGGCATAGATCACGAGGAGACCGAAGGCCCAGACCAATAGATAGAAAGAAGAGGTAAAGTAAGACAAGAGGCTCTTGTAGGGATCGAGGACAAGTGGAATCCGTCAAGACTATCAAATATCAATAGGGTTTTTCCCCGGGGGGGGGCGAGGGATATGGGGGTAATAGGAACTCGGTGCAGTTCGTTTCGTATCCAGCGCTTCAAACGCGCATGGGTGACTCCGGGTAAATCACGACTACATATCATATGTAGGAATGCTTGGAGGTGGATGTTTTGACGGGGGCAGACGTTCTTTCATGTCCGAGTCTAATGTCTAATTTGAGGAGCATTCCGAGCAGGGTCAATGACGCAACTGAATTATTTGCCCTGACCAATCACATCAGACTTTTCCCCTTGACCAGAAGATCATAGTTAATATCATACCTGGACCTTCGGTAACAGTACAAGTCGTAATAGACAATAATGGTAGGATTTAGTTTGTGGCCCGGTCCCCAGATTCAGATTCCGCCTGACGAAATGAATGGTGAGACATGACACTTCACCTCAGCCACACACGGGCGATGCTTCTCATCTGGGAACCATCTCCGACCCCTTGTCCACGCTCCGCATCGGACATGTATCCCACCAGCACCATCCGACACCAATCAACAGTGCTGATCGCCCGGCCGTTTCACGGCGGCGGGGAACGTCGACATGGGATTGCACAGTGTGAACCGTGAGGGCCGAAATGGGGAAGCCGTGGTTATGTTGATGCCGAGGTCGTACGCCGGCTAGGGAGTGTACTGTGGTATATGGTGTCGGAGTGCCCGAGGAGTTTCTTAATTCTTGCTTGTGCAAGAAGTTGGGAGTTCCTCGGTCGGAGTTTCTTTGTCGCAGAAAGATTCAGTGATATCCGACGATGCTGTTCTTCTCTCTTCTCGTCTGTGGAGCGGTGCTCTTGGTCGCGCCGTGTCTGGCTGCGCCCGCGAACTTGGGGCTCAAGTTCAATAAACGCGCTGGGGGTTTGCCGACGTTGACTCTGCCATATGGGACGTGGCGGGCCAGCAGTTATAATCCTAATGGTGATGTATGTCGTTAATTCTAAAGACTTCACTCAACTACTCATATGACCGACTAATCAAAGATTGCCATAGATTTATACATTCAAGAACATCCGCTTTGGAGCTCCCCCAGTCGGCGACTTGAGATGGGCGCCTCCTGCACCTCCTGCGCAGGAAACAACGGTGCAAGATGGGTCTTATGGACCTGTTTGTGTCCAGGCGCCTATCAAAGGCCCTCAGTTGACGGGCCCCGGCGCCAGTTCACCTATTGGTATGGCGTTCAATCAGTTCTTAGGGGGTATACCGATACCAAGCTTTACTGCTGCCTCTGAAGGTTAGTTGATGTGTTGAATATTGACCTAGGGTGTCGCTAATTCGAAGAAGATTGTCTTTTCCTTGATATCTATGTCCCTGGCAAGGCTATCACCAATCCTTCTCCGGAGCTACCCGTCATTTCTTGGTTCTATGGAGGTGCATATGTCTTCGGAGGGAAGGACTCGTTTGAACCTCTCCTGCCTTTTTATGCTGGTACAGGACCGATTCAGCAGTCTGGGGGAAATGTCATATTCGTGTCGAGTAACTACAGAGTACGTCGAATTCTATTGTTCTCTATCATAGTACTAATGATTTTAGCTCGGCGCCTATGGATTTCTTGCTGGTACAACCATGGAAAAGGAAGGTCTCCCCAACGCCGGCCTCTACGACCAAAGGGCTGTTCTCCAATGGATCCAAGACAACATCCATCTTGTAGGCGGCGACAGAACTCAAGTCAGCGCTTGGGGTGAATCTGCAGGTGCCGGTTCAATTATGCATCACCTTGTCTCATTTGGTGGAACTCAAGACCCGCTGTTCTCCAAAGCCGTTATGCAAAGTCCTGCCTTTTCATTGATGTTCGATAGAAAGGGAGGTCTCGAGAGTACTTTCCAGAACTTTACTGCACTCGCCGGATGCGCTGGACAAGGTGTTGCTTGCTTGAGAGCTGCTAGTGCTGATGCGCTCAATAAAGCCAATTCGGCGCTTAACACTGCAGGACCCCCAGGATCTTTCGCTGTCGGCCCATCCGCAGATGGCAACCTGATCCGTCAACTCGCGTCCTTGGAATTCCAGTCAGGTACGCTTCCCTCCTTCCATCTCCTACCGCCTACACAGCTAACAAATCCGAAGGCCACTACTGGAAAAACCTCGACTCCCTCATCCTCTCCCACGTCCTCGACGAAGCCGACCTCTTCGTTCCCACCACCGTCACGACCGACGCCGACTTCACCGCCTTCATCTCCAACGCCTTCCCGCCCTACGCCAAATCCATCATCACCGACATCGAAGCCCGTTACCCACCCGTCAGCGCCCCCAACGCCAACTACACCACCGAGCGCGCCCGGATCAAAGCCCTGATCGGCGACAGCAGTTTCCAATGCAACGTGCGCTTCCTCTCGGACGTGTACCAGGGCAAAACGTACAACATGCAGTACTCGGTCACGCCCGGCCTGCACGCCACGGATCTGCTCCCGACCTTCTACGACCTCAACCTCAACCTCGGCGTTTTCGGCGGCGAGCTAAGTTTCCCGCTGATCCCCGGCTTCGGCAGTTTCGCGCAGGCGTACCAGAGCTACCTCGTCAGTCACGCGCGCACAGGCGACCCCAATAGGTATAAGAAAACCTTCAACATCCCTGTAGCGATTACGTGGCCGAAACCGGATTTAAGCGGAGATTCAATCAATAATATCTTGGATGCGAACGATTTAGGGTTCAAGGTCACGGATGATGGCGAGACGAGGAAGAGCGTGTGTGGGTTTTGGGAGGAGGTGGCGGCGGCGGTGACGGATTTGGGGGGGTATGCGCCGCCTGGAAGCGTGGTGGCGAGTTCGCTTGTGGCGACGCCGGGGAGTCCGTCGGCGAATTATACGGCTTGATGGGGTTTTGGGGGATGTGGGGATAATATGTATGTTGGGCGGGAGTTTTCTCAGTGTTCGTGTACAAAGTTTTCCTTGCGCATGTTCCATTTGGCTTTTGCTATATGCATCTTCCAAGGTCGTCGTTGGAAGAGCTGGGAAGGTAATGCGGTTGATGAGATCAAAGGCTACGATAATTGAATTCCGGGCACACATTTTACATAGCAAAAGGATAATGTAAAGGTGAGAAGTCAAGTCGCATGGCCCTGCATAAGTGCGCCTTTCAACCCAAACCAATCGACGAAAACGAACTAAAGTAGGGTTAGCTTGGCTTTTGAATTTACAGAGGGAGTTTACCTATTGATATCAAACTCAAACACAATAGATCAGACCATTAGAGACGCACTCAGGGATTCGGTATGATTAATCCAGGGAAACGTTATCCAACTACCTCCAGACGTCTCCTTTCGAATTCTTTCCCACAAACAAATTTCCAGGCTCTAATGAAATCACGGTGCGATAGAATTTCAGAACAGTAGATTCAAGCAGCAAGACCCCTTTTGCTTTTTGTTCTGGTAGCTTCCAGACTCGAGCGGGTAATACATCCTACCTGAAGGCTTTCGTGGGCTTTGAAGGTGCCTGCTAAAAGATTGATGCAGCTGTTGGAGAAGTTTGTAGGACAGTGCTTGTGCCAGTGCTGATCACTGCATATACCAATTTATCTTTCCCCCATGTCCCGGCTTCTGTCTCGGTAGGTTTCAGAAAGAAAAACCGTGACTGGTGGGTTTATCCCATTAGAATAGCTTGCCCGTAGTAGATCTTGGATAACCCAGTATAATAGACCCAAGCATCTCGTCCCTGCACAACCTGATCCTCCATGCTCATTCCCCCTGGCGGAGCTGTCGGAGTTAAGGGTATTGAAACCCTCATGCCCTGCCGCACCTACGGCCGCGGATCTACTATTATCCCCAACACCAAGCAAAGGCCACTGTCCCAAAAGCGTTAGAGGCCGTGTCGATCTCCCGCTGCATAACATATCATCCTCACATGCGAAATCATCAAAATACCCATCCTCACACCTCCTAGCTCCGTAACATCCACCGCTGTGTACACTACTCCACTGAACCAGCTCATGAAGCAGATGCTGCAGAGCTTTGAAATTTTTCCGTAGCTTTATCGATAGTCTCGTGGTGCAGATATCCCTTGGGTAGCTGTGCGCATTCTATTCAGAATTCATTAGCTGCGGGTACATGTTGATGTTTTGAGCTCAAGCTTGAGCTCGTCCTGTCCCCACCTACGACCGACCATTTGAAGGCCTCGCACCACGATCAAGCTTTGTGCAATACTGTAAGACTCTCTGTTTTAACATGATCTGTCATTATATGTATTTATATACTCTGAGCTGATTCCTAGCAGCTAACTTCTAGTCAAGAAGAATTAGCGGAGCGCACAGATTGGAAATTGAAAAAGGAATTCACCAACCTCAAATTTCCTCCAAGGCATGAATGGTACGCCTTTAAACTGGTTTCTCTGTCTCTCATCTCTTGCATCATTGCCTCAACTTGACGAATTACACATTGACAAGCCACATCTTATAGAGTAAGACAAATCAAGAGATCTTCCACCAGGCAATTGGGAATTTGTCCGGCCTTCGTCTTCAAGATGGCCTGGTCGACGCCTAATACGCCTGGGCAGTGGATCTTGGAATATGCGGAAAATAACAAGGCGAACTTTACTGCTCAGATGGCTGACCCAAACTTTGCTGCCCAAATACATATGCTGATAAATGCTGCTCAAGCTCCTTCCGTGCCAGGACCAAACTTTACTGCTCAATTAGCTGGGCCACCGAATGCTCTTCAAGTTTCTTCCATGACATTTCCAAGATTTACTGCCCAATCATCTGGGCCATCGAACTATGCTCCAGGTATTCCTGCGGCATGGCCAAGCTTTACTGCCCAATTACCTGGGCTATCGAACCCTGCTCAAGCCTCTTCCGCGGCAGAGTCATCAAATCATGCTGAATCTTCTTCTGGTGCCTCATGGGGAAATATCCCAGAAGATTTTGACTGCGACATGCAAGAAGATTTTGCAATGGCCGAAGCTCTTCAAGAGGAAGAGTACACGCAGGGAGAAAATTGTGAGGACGACGATGAAGGATACTTGCCGGGAGAAGCAGCAGTGGACGAGGAAGAAGACATTGAGGAAGATGGAGTGCATGCTGCGGACATCGGAAATGGTAAGCAAGAAGATTTCGCTTATGAATTAAAAAATGCAATCCTGAATCTGTATCATATAGATCCTCTACCTCCTCTCACGGATGTTGCTCGATTCCGGTTCACTCGACACCAGATTGCTCCGTTTGTAGATCGTTTCTCGGACCAGGAATCCGACTTGATGTCTTTCACTGATGAGCCCCGTGTCGTGCCTCGCGGCTATGAGAATTCCAGCGTTTCTGCAGCTTCGAGGCCTTCCTTGGGTCCTGATAGACCTCCCTCAGCCAATGGCCCCAATATGATGGCTCAGAGACGGTCAGCTAGGAATCAACCTTTAGAACCGAGCGGTAGTTCTTCTCATAGTCCTGCAGCTTCAAGGCCTTTCTTGGGTTCAGGTAGACCTATTTCAGCTAATGCCATGAGAATGGAATCTGTGAGGCGGTCAGCTAGGAACCAACATACAGAATCGAGCGGTAGTTCTTCTCATCGTCTTGGAGCAGCTGCACGTTCAAGAATTCGCTCGCTTAGAAA
>JAABUO010004807.1_pt1 | contig 15889 bp, 16 predicted proteins | sample 5559291 | NCBI WGS metagenome assembly JAABUO01 (sample SAMN10711878, study PRJNA513372) | rock metagenome | isolation source: Antarctica rocks | place: Antarctica: Victoria Land, Finger Mt sud
GGCGGCATGGACGCGGACCCCTCGCCCATCATGCGCTTCTCCTCCGACGGCAGCATGATGGAGCAGCTCATGCGCACCGCGTCCAGCAAGTGCGCGGCGCGCGCCGGCGCGGCGCGGGCGTGGGGCTAGGTTCAGGGCCAGTCCCACTGTGTGCGCTTCTCGTCTGACGGCGGCAGCATGCTGGAACAGCTCATGAGCGCCGTGTTTAGGACGTGCGCAGTCATAGGGACAGGGTTTCGGGTTGGGGCAAGTGCGCGGGTATGCGCCGGAGCGGGCGCGGCGGGGCGGCTCGCATGCGCATCGCGCAGGCCTCCCTCGCCAGGGATCACCTTTTTTTTTGTTAGAATGTGGCAAATGTGCTGCGGCAGCCCGAGTGCGCTGCTGCAAAGGGTCACCCTGAGGCCCCACCGGGTGAGGCTGGCGTGGATGCAAGCCCTGTCTGAGCTGTGTGTGCGCCGCGGCAGCGCGGGCGTGCCGACATGCCTGATGCAGACGTCGAACGAGCTGCCGCAGCAGCCGGGCGCGGCGGGCGCGGCGGGCGGCGAGGCGCGGCGCGGCGCCGACGGCGCAGCGGGCGAGCAGCCTTCGCTGGGCGCGAACATGTCGTTCAACTCGACGCTGATGGCCGCGCACATGGGCCATGTGCCCAGCGCGGACGCGCCGCTGACGCTTGACAGCCAGGTCGGGCCCTGCCACCTTGCGTGCCTCTCAACAGACCCCCCACACTGGGCCCCGTTTATTTGCGCAAGCGCTGCAGCGTATCCTGTGCTTGCAGCAGTCCTACGGCTCATGCGCTTGAGCTGGATGCGCGGCTCATGCTCAGCGGGTCTGGCGGCCCTGGCGACAGCTCGGAACGAGCGAAGCCGCGCACACCTGCTGGCACGCCCCGCCCCAGTCACCGGGCAGCGCTGCTGCAGCGACTCCCAGCAGCTGGCTGAGGTCGGGCACACAGCGGGTGCATGCCGGTGGTCCTCCTGGATGCACCGTTCTGGGGCTTTTGTCGCGTCGTGCCCCGCCCCGGGGAGCCTGCACCTGCATTCGAGCCGGACGTTGGACGCCTGGCAGAGCGCTTTTCTGGGCGCAAGCTGTTGCCAACCAGGTTGTTTCTGAGACTGCCACAGCCCCGCGCGCAGGTGCCGGCCGCGGCCGGCGCGCAGCCGGCGGCCGCGCGGCCGCGCGCGTCGGGCGCGGCCGGGCGCCCGCGCTTTCGGCCGCCCTCGCCGCCGCCCGCGCTGGCCGGCATCGGGCGCCCCGACGCGGCCGGCGGCGGCAGCGCGGGCGCCAGCCCCTTCCTCACGCCCGACACCGCCACCACACCTGTGGAGGAGGAGGCGCTCGAGCCCACCGCGTCCGCCACCGTCACTTCGGGTGCGTGTGCCGCCTCGCTGCTGGGTTAGTGCAGGGTTAGTTTAGGGCAGCAGGCGCCAGCACAGGCCACGACGCTTGTTGAGGCGCTCGAGCCCACCGCGTCCGCCACCGTCGCGTCTGGTGCATGCTGCCTGGTTAGGGTAGGGTCAGGGTAGGGTTAGATGGGGCAGCAGGCACCGGCACGGGCCAAGTCTGTGCTGCCCGCGTTCTGCTGCGCCGCGCCGCGAGGCGGGGCAGCCCGCACCCGGCGCCGGGTGTGCGCCCGCCACCGGCCGCCGGGCTCGCCTGCGGGCCAAGCGCGGGCATGGCGCAGCAGCTGCTGTGAGCATATTTGTGCTGACCGGTGCGCCCGCGCCCGCGCAGGGTGGCAGCCGCTCGCGCAGAAGCGCCCCGTGGCCGCGACGGTCACGGCGCCGCGCGGGCCGGGCGGCGCGCCCGCGGCCGCGCGCGCGGACGGCGACGGCGCCGGGAGGCACCCTGGCGCCGGCGGCGCGCGGCCGTGGGGCCCGGCGCCGCCGGCCGTGCCACCGTTCCCGCCGTCATCGGCGGCGGCGCAGCAGGGCGGCGCGCCGGCGCCCGGGTTCAGGGTGCAGCTCGTGCCCGCCGCGCAGGGCGCGCCGGCGTTCGGCGCCGCGTCGCGCCCGCTGGCGACGCCGTACGCGTTCCCGCATGGTGCGCCGCGGCCCGCCTCATGCGCGCAGCGGGGGCCCTACGGGCGCACAGTGTGCGGCGCGTGTGTATGACGTGCGGCGTGTGTGTATGGTTGCGGTGTTGCTTGCGGCGCATGCCAGGGTCTGGAGTCGCTGAGCTGTGCGTCGCAGAGCTTGCATGGTTCACAGCGGCCGCCCATCTCTTTTTACATGCTTGCCTAAAAATGCTCCGACCGGAGCACTTTCAAGGGGCCCTCACGGCTGTGGACCGCGCTCACGCCCGGCGCTTGGGCACACGCAGAGCGGCTGCTGTCGCCGCACGCGGGCCGCCTGGACCTGCCTCTGCCCGCGCCTGGCGCCCAGCCCCGCCACCCGCCGCCTGCCGCAGGCGCGCCACCGCGCGCGCGGCACAGCCGGCCCAGCCTGGTCACTCGGCCTGGGTGCCATGCCTTGGGCGCGTGCGGGTGTGTCGCAGACCGTCCGCGCTGGGATGGGTGCGGGTTGCGTCAGGCGGCGCCTGCAAATGGTGTCTCGACCGCTCGCGCACTGCGCTCCAAGCCGCCGCACCGCCGCGCTCTGCTGCACCTCACGCTCGCGCCCGGGCGCCGAGCGGGGCCCGTCGACGGCGGGCCCCGCCGTCTTCACCGTGCAGCGTCCGCATGCATCTCGAGCGGGCTGCTGCTTGCCCTGCAGGCGAGCTGCGCGCGCACGCGCTGCGGAGCGACCCGGGCCGCGGCGGCGAGGCTGCGGGCCCGCAGTATACTGTGCAACAGCACCTCCTGCTGCAGCGCGCTGGTGCGTGCCCCAAAGCACAGGGCACAGGATGCACGGGCGGTGTCGCCCGACAGGGCGGCGCTGCACTTGCCAGGGAGACGTCCGCCTGTGCTGCAGCGACGGGCCGGGGTCGGGCGGCTGCCTGCATGCCTGGCCACTGCCTCTGTGCCGGGCTTGGTGAGCAAGCAAGCCATGCTCTCCCTTGATGGGCGAAGGCAAGCCTCTTTGCGTGAAGTATAGAAGCAGAGCTGTGGAGAGGCTGCATGCGATCGTACACCTGTAGGAGGGTCGGCGGCCGCAGTGCCACAGGCACAAGCGCGCGCGGGGCGTGGCCGAACAGGCAGCTGCGCGGCGGCTTTTTACCCCGCAGCGCGTGCGCGCCAGGGTTTGTGCCGGGTTCTTACCCTGCTGTGCACGCGCCAGGTTTTGTGCCAGCGCCCGGCGGCGGCTTCCAGCCACTGGCGCAGCTGGACCCATTTGGCGCGCTCGCGGTTGGGCACGCGCCCTACGCGGCGCTGCACGCATCGGGGCCGGGCGCCGAGCGCGGCGCGGGCGGCGCCGGCGCCGGCGCCGCGGCGCTGCCGCTCTACCACGCCCTCGCGCCCAGCGGCGGCGGGCCCGGGGCGCACCCGCAGGAGTTTGCGCACCAAGCGTTCGGCCCCGTCAGCGGCACCAGGGGCTCCCCAACGGCCAGATCGGGCGCCGCCGGCGGCGCCGGCGCGCTCCCGGTCAACCGCGTGCACAGCCCGCGCTTTGGGCCGCCGCCGCCGGGTGGCGGCGCGGGCGGCGGCGCCGGCGCCAGCGCACTGCTCGGCCCCGGGAGGCCGCTGGCGGGGGGCGCACGCGCGGGCGCAGACCCGCCTGCAGCCGCGAGCGCGCCGCTGTTGGCGCCGACGGCTGCCAGGGCGCCCGCGAGCGCGGCCGCGCCATACCTGCTCAGCCCGCCGGGCGCGCTCGAGTTCGCCGCGCCGGCGCGGCAGCGGCCGCTGTTCGTGGCGGGCGCCGCGGCGGACCGCGGCGCGCCGGGCAGCGCGTCGCCGCCCGCGCCCACGAAGATGGAGCTGGACGGCGGCCCGGCGGGCGCGGCGCGCGGCGCCGGCCGCAGCCGGTCGCCGCCGGCGGCCGGACCGCCGTCGCCGCCGGAGCCGCTGCCGGCCGGCCGCCCCGGCAAGATCAAGCGCGACCGCAGCCAGCGCTCGGCGCGACCGCCGACCGCGCCCAAGCGCGCCGCGGTCGCCGGGCGCGAGCGGCTGCGCGTGGGCGCGGCGGGCAGCGATGACGAGGTCGCCGCGGGCGTCGGCGCGGGGCGCGCGGCGCAGTCGGCGGCGGCCGCGGTCGCGGCGGCCGCGGCGGCGGCCGAGGCGGCCGCGGCGGCGGAGGCAGCCGCGTACGCGAGCGGTAGCGACCTGGACAAGGAGGCCAAGAAGGCGCTGCGCAAGGAGAAGAACCGCGCGAGCGCGGCCGCGTCGCGCGCGCGCCGCGAGGCCTACACCGCCGCGCTGGAGGAGGAGGTGCGCGCCCTTGCCTGCTGCTAGATAGGATAGGAACCTACCCTATCCTACCCTACCCTCCCTATGCCAGGAGGCCTGCACCGCTGCGCTGGCGGAGGAGGTGCGCGGCGTCAGGCCCGCCGCGCCGCAGCGCCGCGGCGGGTTGGGGGAGGCTGGTGACTTCGGGCCGGGTGACGATATGAGTCGACCGGCATTGGGTGAAGCACGGAGGTGTTGTGGCGCGCGCGGCCTCACGGCGCTGGCAGGCGCGGGGTTGCAGCGGCTGCCAGAGGCGGCTCGGCTGCTGTCCGTGGAGCGCGTAATCTGTGCGACAGCCGGCCCTTCTGACGGCGCTCGTGGCAGCTGGGAGGCCAGGTTTGACGCCGTGAGCAGGCCGTGTCCAGAGAGCCTGCGTCCCTGCGCCCTGACGCGATGCACCCCTGACCCACGCCGCGCGCCCCGGCAGGTCCGGACGCTCAAGGCCGAGAAAGCGTGGCTGGAGAGCCAGATGCGCCAGCGCGCAGCGGAAGCGTCGCCGGCGCGGCCGCCGCTGGTGCGGCGGCTCAGCGCCTAGGCAGGCGCGCCAGCCTGCAGGGCGGGTGGGCGCCCCAGCAATGCCGCCTCATGCCTCATGCAGGGTATTTGGCGTTTATTCATGCGCGGCAAGGGACGATGAGGAGAGTGAGGAGAGCGTGCCGGTGCGCCGGGCCTCGGGTTCGTTTTGCCCTATTGTGCGCCTCCCATGCGATCAATTGATCCTTAGTGTGGTCCAGTGGCATGTTATGCCAGTCTGTCGAGGCGCCCCGGTGTCGTCATCAGGTCTGAGATGCGAGCGCTCAGCGCTGCTTCACAATGTGGGGAGCGCTGGCGCGTCGCTGCGAGACACAGTCCCAGCTGCATTTGCTACCTATACATTGATTTTTTTATTGTCGGGTCGCCTGCGGCGCGCGCACCCCCTGCAAGAATGGTTGCTCAGGCATGCCCGGGTTGATGCGACTTTTACATGTCCTCTTGCTTTCAATCAGCGCCGCATGCGTGGGGTGCTGTGCTGCGGGAAGTATCTGGCTCCGATCAAGCGTCTTGCTTGGCTCATGCCACGCCAGAGCCTGTAACATACTTGGCCCTGCTCGCGAGCGCTCGCCAGCGGCAGCATAAGCATACATGACACTGACACCACACGGCCGCAAGTGATTGCACAGTGCATATACAGTGCACAAAGAATACGGGTGCGCAGATTGCGGCGTTCTGCAGGAGTTTGCAGCCCTTGCCGCAATGCCGCTGCGAGCAGATATTGCGCCTCTGTTTGGCATGTCGACACCGCCTGTCGCGAAGAAGCGGGATGTGCGAGCACCCCATGTGCATGCTGCCTGATGGACAGCTCTGAAAGTGCTGTGCAAAATGTGCACTGTGCCAAATGTTGCTCAACACTCTGGATCGAGCCAAAAGCACACCGCTGCACTTCCGCCCTGGTCACGCCCCACCGCGCTCCCTCGGCGGAGCGGCCAGCCTCCGCGAGCTGCTGCGCACGCGCAGGAGCTCCTGCCGCGGCAGCCCGCCCGCCTCCGCGGTGCTCACCCAGACCTTGACCTAAACTACGCCTCGCTGCGCGCCCTCTTGGCCAGGTGGTCGGCCTCCGCGATCTTCTGCGCGAACGCCAGCCCCTGCCGCGACAGCCCGTCCGCCTCGCCGCACGCCGGCCGCGCGTCGGCCACAGCACGCATCGCCTGCGCGTCCTCCTCGCTCGCGCCCTCCGCAAACACGCCCACCACCTGCCGCGCAGGCGGTGTGAATGGGCTTAGGGCAGGTCACGGATCCAGTCCCCCAAGTTGCCCCGGGTGGTACGCGCCGTACACGCCCACCACCTGCCGCGCGGCGGCACCGAGCGACCCGCTCGCGCGCGCGAGCACACCCAGGGCGCCGCCGAGGCAAGCGGCACAGCGCCTGCTCCATGACAGGCTTGCGCCGGGTCACATGCGCGGCCTGCAGTACTGTGTGTTTGGCAAGTCAACATGCACGCCCATGGCCCGCCGCGCAGGCGCCATCACAAGAGGCACCCATTGCGCCTGCTGCACTGTTGCGCCCGTCACCACGCACACCACAGCCGACACACACGCACCCTGAGCTGCTGCTGCCATCACAGAAGCGAGCACGCGCGCGCGCGCACCTTGCCGACCTTCGCAAAGTAGCAGCCGAGCTTGCCCTCGGCCTGGCCGCCACAGCAGACTGGCTTGGGGTAGGGATAGGGGTAGGGCAGACGCGCGCGCACCCTGCCACCCTTCACAAAGTAGCAGCCGAACTTGCCCTCGGCCTTGTCGCCAAAGTAGACCGGCTCGCCCGACTGGTCGCCGTACAGCTTCCAGCCCAGGTCGAACTCGCGGCTGCGCGGCGCGCGGCGCGCGCCTCTCAGCTGCGGCTGCCATGCGGAGCGCAGGTCGCTCGAAGCGCGCGCCGCCCCACCCGCGACAACGCCGTGCACCGTCAGGGCGGCAGGTCGCGGCTGTATGAGGGCGCGTACGCAGGGCAGGCCGGCTGCGCATCGCCGCCGCGCAGCGCAGGCACGCCGGGCCCCCATGCTGGACAGTGCCGCGCCCGCATGCTCCCGCGGGCGCGGCCGCCTGGCCAGGGCTGCTGCAGCGCTGGCGACAGGAGCCTGCAGCTGGCACGATGCAAGGGCGCCCAAGGCGCGGCACAGGCGCCTGGGTCGCATGCCGCGTCACGGGCGCGCGGGACGGACCTGTAGAAGTAGGGCAGGTAGTCGTAGCTCCCGTGGCCGGCGCCCATGATCGCGCTCGCGGCGTGCTTCGCAGAGTCCCTGGCGCGCCGCGCAGCCGAAGCGGCTTGAGCGAGCTCATCGCGCGCTTGCGGCACCCCGGAAGCCCTGGTAGGACTGTGGCACCCTGAAAGCCCTGGTGAGGTCGTGGCGCCCTGCAAACCCTGGCCAGGTCGCGGCCGCCCAAAAGCCGTAGTGAGATCAAGGCGCCCTGACGGCTGCACGCCGGCCGCCCCAGGGGCGTCACTGTTGGGGGCGCCGAGGGCCAGGCGCGCAGTGGACGCGGGTGCACGCCCCGCGCGGCGCGCAGCGCGCACCCACGGTTGACGGTTGAGGAGCACCCAAGGAGCGTCCTCCTCTCCAGTGCAGTGCATGCGCCCACCGCGCGCGGGGCGCGCGAGCGTGCACAAGGGTGATCCTCCGGCTGCCCTCCCCGGTGCATGCAGGGCGTGGGGCGCACGCGGAGGCGTAGGCGGGGGTGGATGCGGATTATTGTAGGGTAGTGTAGACTAGGGTACATCCTATACCCACCCCTCCACGCAGGCAGGGGCGCGCCGCGCGTGCTGCACGTGCTGGATGTTGCACAGGTCGCCGCCATTGCGCTGCAGCGGGAAGCACGCGGCGTCACCGATGACGTAGACGCCGCTCTCCTCGTGCCCGACCCTGCGCATCGGCATGGGCTGGCAGGTCATGCCGGACGAAGGCGCGAGCTGCAAGTGCGGCAGGTACCGGCCAGCCAGTAGGGCTGAGCGCCCAGCGTTCAAAGACAAGCAGGCTGCCTACATGGGCATCTCAGGCTGCCGCTCGCTGTGATTGTTTTCATTATCAGTTCCACCCGGCGTAGATGACTTTTGCCGAAGGAGCATTGTAGGCAGGGCGCCATTTTGGCAGGCTCACGGGCCGCACTGGCGAACAACAGTGTGCTTGCCTTCACTCCTGGTCGGCGGCAGGCAACCAGGGAAGACAGTGTTAGAGAATCCCCCCCGCGATTCACTTCATAACGAACCTTCCGACACAGAGGGGGCGCATAAGGGCGCACAGCCGCATAAGGGCGCGCGCGCGGCCAGCCAGTGATGTTATACCCTACGGGAAGCATGAGGTCGCGCGGCCAAAGGCCGTCCTCACATGATACGTCACCCTACCAGCAGGGAGGCGGGCGGGAGGGCGCACGGCCGCAGGCGGTCGTCGACGCGGATGCCGCCGCTCTCCGCCATTGGCAGCTGCTCCTTGAACAGCTCCACCTCCGGCTTCACGCCCACGCCGACCACCACCAGCGAGGCCGGCAGCTGCGCGCGCGCGCGGGGCCTGGCAGGGGTAGAATTAAGGTACGTTGGGGTAGGGCATGCCGCCGCTGGGCAGCCTCGAACGGCGAGCGGGGTGCCTCGCAGAGGCACGCTGGGGCCGGGACAGGCGACGCGGCACACGGGGTCCGCAGGCTCGCATCCCGTGCACTCCTCAGCACAGTGCCCGGCGCCAGCTGCGACCTCCAGACACTGTCCTCTGCCCACATCGCTGGGGCATCTCTTCACGCCCTAATGCTGCAGTACCCTCAGGATGCCTGAGGCGCGCCTTGGTCCCGCTCTTCAGCTCCACCGTGCCGACGCGCCCGTTGCCGGCATCCACAAAGCGCACCGCGCGGTCGTTCTTGATGATCTTGATGCCGTTCTGCGCGCGTGCGGGACCGCGCGCATCACGCCAGGCACGGCATGCTTCAGCAACCTGTGGCAGGCAGCGACGAAAGGCACGGCCAGCATGGGATGCCTGTGCCTGCGCAGTCGTGCGAGAGCTCCGGCCGCACCTTGGCGAACTCGTCCTCGTAAAAGGCGGAGATCTCTGGCGTAAAGAGCCTGGGGAAGAGGCGGTCGCCCGATGCCACCATGGTCACTGCCGCCACCCAAACCCGTTTCCTTTGCCTGGTCGCAGTGACACCCCATACCTTTTCTGCTACTCCCAGACAGCCGTGTTGACGCGCCGCTGGACAGCAGATCGGATGCCATGCACCAATCAACCTCCCGCATGGTGCTCCAAGCAACAGCAGTTATGCACAGCATCGCCGAGAGCCGTGTGTGAGTTCGCAGTATGTGCCACGCCTCAGTCAAAATGGCAGCCATGTGCATCGCCCATCCCGTCTACGTTGGAAAGGAGCTCCCGCTCGACCGTGCGCCGTAAATACAGCGCGGCGCACCTTCTATGCCGTTTGAGGCCACGCTCGCGCCGCACTCCATGCCGATGTACGAGGCGCCGATCACGACGCAGTGCCCCTTGCGGCTCTTGCACTCCTGCGCCCCCGCACGCCCCTCACATAACAGGTCCGCCCCTCGATGGATACCTGGCGGTCACTCTTCACACCTCTGCACAGCTGCACAACCATGAAGCGCTGCCGAAAGCACGCAGTTTGTCAACACTCGCATTACAACAGGAAACGCGGTGCGAGGGTGCTGTTTGCAGCGACCACCGCATGTGCTCGAACAGACTTCACACTAGCACGAATGCCTGCACAGTCAGAGTCCAAAGCACGTGCATTCCCTGCTGCAGCCAGCCTTGGCATAACGCCGTCACGCACCTGCCTGATCAGCCCACTTTCATTTATCTCACACGCACGCTGTGTGACATGTAAATTCCCCCGCCCCGCTGCACTTGTTGCGCGAATTGACAACATGCATGCTGTGTGAGACATAACCATCCCCGCTGCACGTGCTGCGCAGTCCTACAAACATGCGGAGGAGCAGCCCACCTGCATCTCCGCGATCAGGTCGTCGGCCTCGCCGACCGTGCGCAGGTACACGATACCCTTCAGGTCGTGCCCCTCCGCCTTGTCCAGCGTGATCAGCTGCGCGCGCCCCAGCCAGACTTGGGCCGCGACAGAAACCAACCTCATATGTTCCCACCTACTGGCAGAAACTGTATAACCAGCGTCAGGGCAGCTGTCCTGCTAGGAGCGCTTTCAGTGCCCTTGCGGCAGCGAGCAGGCTATGTCCGCATCCAAGCCGCGGCGGCGGTACGACGCCGGTGCGCGCTGCTGCATGACAGGGCAGGGGTGGCTGTGCTGTCTCGGGTCATGCTCCGGCTATCGGGACCACCCGCTCCACACTCCTGCGCTCACACACGCAGCTCCGGGCACAGAAAGCGCAGGCGCTTGCAGCACGGGCCAGACCTTGCTGCCGGTGGCAATGATCAAGTAGTCCCAGGTCACGTTGTGCCGCCGCGGGCCGGGCGCCTCGGCCACCAGCGCCTTGCCCTTGATGTCCACAGAGGTCACGCGCGTCTTCAGCTTCACGTCGATGCCTGCGGTCGTGAGCCCGAAAGCCTTTTTTGAAAAGCACAGCCCGCGAGACAGACAGCGGCGGTGAACAGGCGCATTCAAACGCTCGTTGCTGCGCTGCGCAGCCCCGCACAGGGCGCGCGCGCCTCGCTGCTGCTGCAGCGTTCAGGCAAAGGGCAGGTGAACAAGCGCTCGGACGGCGTCAAAGGGCGTGCCGTGGGTGAAGTACCAGGTCGCCGTCTGCATCGGCGCGCCGGGCGTGTTGGAGCACGTGTGAAACTTGGGCAGCCTGCGCCAGGCGGGTCCTCGCCACACGCCCCAACGGCTAAAACAGCCTTTGCGCTGCCAGCGCTGCCAATACAATACGGCGTCCTTACCTGGCTGGCCCGGACGGCTTCAGGTAGCCCTTGCTCAGCGCGGGCCGCTCGTAAGGAAGCGCCTGCGTGGGGCTCCACTATTTCACACTGGCAGTGCTGCCAGTGCAGCCCACCTCGGGCGCGTGAGAGAACGTCGTTTTACAAGCATATGCATGAGCTCGGCTAGCACAGCCCGCCATCCTTTTCACTTTCCTGTCTTGCGTCCGCGCGCAGAATGCGCTTGCACTTTCCCACAACATCAAGAAAGCCGTGTTGTATGCCAGCAGAGATATACCTGGTCGCTGCTGATGATGCACAGCTCCTTGGATTTCAGCCCACGCTCCACAAACTCGGCAGCTGCATAGCCTGCACGATGCCTCACAGCACATGGTGGGTATGAGCATTGCCAGCTGGTCCATGACAAATCAGAAGCACAGGTGATAGCGAAACTAGCTTGCGTGCATGCGCATGCATGCAGAGCCCACTCATGGCGGAAGGCAAGTAGCCAGTAAGAGGCAGTCCAAGCTGCTGGAGCGCACCAGCACCCACGCCACCGCCGATCACAACATACTTGAAATGCTCCTGTGCATCCCCGACAACCTGCTGGCCCGCGGCAGCAACTGTTTCCGTCACAGCTGCCGCCGCGTTCTTCACTACTGATGTCATTGGAAGCTTAGTGTGGAATTAATCTGACAGACAGCAACTGAATAGAGAAAAACCGCAGTTTGACAAGAGGACCACGGCTGTCGATAGCAATTATGAGAGCCCCGTTCAGGGTGCCTCGAGCCTCGAGGGAGTTATTTTATCATGTAGCAGCCATGCATGGGATTGCCGGCGTGCCGCAACAGATGCATGGCTGTTGGTCCGCTATGTCAAAGGGCAAGCCAGGTGAGCACCAGCCTGAAGATGCAGCCACAGGTGCTGTGCTGTGTGCTCCTGCATACCCCCTTGGCTTACACAATCAGGCTGACAACACGCCTGCCGCTCCCGATCACACCGTATGCTCTGGCGATGCACGCCCCTGACGATGACTCCTCATGCACTGCCTGTAAGCTACAAAAGCCAGGTTGTCCAGCCCAGTGCTCCAAGCTTTGAGCGTCAGGCCGCGCACGACAACACTAGCTGCCACCAGCACGGCCGCCAGCCTTGACCGCAGAGCGTGTCCGCTTCAACTGGGCTGGCCTAACTCGCCATCAACCTGCTGGTCATGCTCCAGGTCGCGCAGCGCAGCTGCCGCCCACTCATGCGCCGCCGCCGAGCTGGCGCATGCAAGCACAGACTCTAGGGCAGCAGCGCCCCCGCATGCCCTGGCTGCCTCCCGGCATTCCTTGCTCTCGCTGGTCAGGTTCACGAGCGCGCCGGCAGCCTGCTTATGCACGCCAGCCGAGCCGCCAGGCGCCAGCAGCGCAAGCAGCGCCGCAACGCCCCCGTGTGCCCTGACTGCCTCCCGGCATTGTTCACTCTCGCTAGTCAGATTCGCGAGCGCGCCGGCAGCATACACATGCATGGCAGCCGAGCTGCCAGGCGCCAGCAGCGCGACCAGCGCCGCAACGCCCCCGCATGCCCTGACTGCCTTCCGGCATTGCTCACTCCCGTAAGTCAAAGTGGCAAGCGCAGCGGCGGCGTTCTCGTGCACAGCAGCAGGACACGCGCGCGTTAGCAAGCCCACCAGCACCGCGACGCCCCCGCACTCCCGCACGATGTCGCAGGTCTCAGTACTATCCCAGCACACATTCCGCAGCGCCTTGGCAGCCTGCTCATGCAGAGCCGCAGAGCCGCCCCGCGCCAGCAGCTCGACCAGCGCCGCGACGCCCCCGCACTCCCTCACGCCGTCGCGAATCTGGGCGTTGTCAGAGCACAGGTTTGCCAATGCCGCAGCAGCCTGCTCATGCACGGCAGCAGGGCTGCCAGGCGCCAGCAGCCCCACAAGCGGAGCAATGCCTCCGAACCACCGCATGCACACCGCGTTGTGGGCGTTGTCTATGCACACATTCCGCAGCGCCTGGGCCGCCAGGCTCATGCACAGCCCATGGGCGCCAGCAGCCTGACCAGCGCCGCAACGCCCCCGGACTCCCTCACGCCGTCGCAGTTGCGGCATTGTCAGAGCACAGGTTTGCCAGCGCCGCAGCAGCCTGCTCATGCACGGCAGCAGGGCTGCCAGGCGCCAGCAGCCCCACCAACGGCACAAATGGCTCAGCGCCCCGGCCGCTCGCTCATACACGACCGCGGAGCCGCCCGGCGCCAGCAGTGCGACCAGCGCGGAAATGCCCCCGCACTCCCGCACGCTGTCCTGGTTCTCTGTGCTCCCAAAGCACAAGTTGCACAGCGCCCCGGCCGCCTCCCGATGCACGGCCGCGGAGCTGTCGGGGGCCAGCAGCGCGACCAGCGCGGTGACGCCCCCACACTCCCGCACGCTGTTCTGGTTTCGGGTGTTACTGAGGCACACATCTACCAGCGCCGCGGCAGCCCGCTCGTGCACAGCAGGTGAGCCGCCGGGCGCCAGCAGGCCGACCAGCGCCGCGACGCCCCCGCACTCGCGCAAGCAGTCCTGATCCTGTCTGTCTTCAAGGCACAGACTTGCCAGCGTGCCTGCAGCCTCCTCTTGCACAGCAGCAGGGCCGCCGGGCGCCAGCAGCACGACCAGCGCCGCGATGCCCCCGCACTCCCGCACGCTGTCTCTGTTCTGCATTGTCATTGCACAGGCTGCACAGCGCCGCAGCGGCCTGCGCGTGCACCGCATCCGTCCCGCCAGGCGTGAGCAGCCCCACAAGCGCCGCGACGCCCCCGCACTCCCTGACGCTGTCGCAGTTCTGGGCATGGCCCCTGCACAGGCTAGCCAGTGCAGCAGCAGCCTGCTCATGCACAGCAGCAGCCCCGCCGGGCGCCAGCAGGGCGACCAGCGCCGCGACGCCCCCGCACTCCCAGACGCCATCGCGGTTGTGTCCATTATTGATGCAGAGGTACCGCAGCGCCCGCGCGGCCTGCCTGTGCACGGCAGCAGAGCCGCCGGGCGCCAGCAGCCCGACTAGCGCCGCGATGCCCCCGCATCCTCTCACATACGCCCTGCATGGGCTGTTTTTTTGATGCCCAGGCGCGCCAGCGCGCGCGCAGCCTCCGCTTGGTCAGCAGCAGAGCCGCCGGGCGCCAGCCGTCTGACCAGTGCGGCGACATGTGCACGTTCACCGCCTTTCGCCATCGTGGCGGCGCCCCTGCACGTGCCACACACATGGCCACCACTCAGGCTCTGTGGCGCGCACAGCATGTATGCGCCTTGTGGGACACGGGCGGGCTGTCTGCATGCGGACAGCCTGTGGCACGCAGCGCATAACAGCCTGGAAGCCACAGGACGCTGAAATGAGCATGCGTGGCCACCGCCAGACTGGTATGCAGCGGGCTGGCCATGCATGGTGTGGCTATAACACTTTGTGGCATATGGCCCGCCTGGGTGGCCATCGGTCAGACTGGCCGCACGCCTGTGCATGCAGGAGGGCGCAGGAGAAGACACGGGAATGCAGCAGCTGCCGACAAGGCACCGTTCACACTGTCCACTGGTCAAGGCACCCAAGGCCCAGCCTGCAGCCTGCAGCTCGACAGCCTGCAGTGTGGACGCTGTGACGTGCGGCGCGCACCCCGCTTGGCGCAGCCGCGCACACGAACGGGCTTGACCTGACCGTGGCTGGCACTTGTGCGGCCTGCTCCTGCGCGGCCCGCACGCGCGCGCGTGTGATCACGCTGCAAGCGCAGACTGCTGCAGCACCTTGGCTGCCATTATGGCAGCACACAGCACGCAGGCACACTGCATCAAGCTCACGGGCTCAAGGTGCGCAGCCATTGCTGTGCGGACCGCCTCGGAGTTGGTGACAACGCAGCGCGCCGGCATTGGAGGGCCGTGTGCAGCTTGTCCGGCCGTATACAAGGAGATTGCAGCCGTTTTGCTCTAACAAGGCACGATGTGCGTCTGGTCTGTCGGGTGAGCAAGCTTCTTCGGACGAGGCACATTCCCTAGACTCCTGACCCTTTCTCAACGGCCTGCAGCAAGTTTTCGCACCTGGCAGTTAATGTTCGTTCAAGCGCAAGGGCCGAAGGCGGGAGCGCAATGGTCCTGCACACAGTGCCACAGGCTTTGGAGACGCAGCAACAGCCTCACCTGCCCTGCTGTTGGACCCCGCGTGCTCAACCTTGCAAGGACGCCAACCAGCAGGCCGTGCGCAGGCTGTGACCTGCGGGACTGCTTGCCCCTCATGTCATGCTCAACAGCACGGCTACCGCGCCGCAGTCGACCTTCACTGGGGAGGGGGTGAGACAGCTGCACGACGTGGACTACACAAGCAATGGGTGCTGACCGTGAGCACAGTGTCTGTGCTTGCATGATGTATTGCACAGCGTGAGATGCAAATAGTTATTTTTAGGTGTTATTTCATCGACAACGGCATGTAGCAGCCATGCATGGGATGCTGGCATGCCGCAACAGATGCATGGCTGTTGGTCCGCTATGTCAAAGCTGAGCACCCACCTGAACATGCTGCCACCGATTCTGTGGTATGTGCTCCTGCGTACCCCCTTCGCTTACAACATCAGGCATACAACACGCCTGGCTGCGCTCCCGTCTACACCGCATGCTCTGGCAATGCCCGCCCCTGACAATGACTCCTCATGCACTGCCTGTAAGCTATACGCAAGCCAGGTTGCCCAGCCCAGTGCTCCAAGCTTTGAGTGTCAGGCCGCGCACAACAAGCTAGTACTGCCACCAGCAATTGCGGCCAGCCCTACTCGTAGAGCATGCCCGCTTCAACTGGGCTGGCCTGACTCGCCAACACCCTGCTGATCATGCCCCAGGTTGCGCAGCGCAGCCGCCACCCACTCGTGCGCCGCCGCTGAGCTGGCGCATGCAAGCACACGCTCCAGGGCCGCAACGCCCCCGCATGCCCTGACGGCCTCCCGGCATTGCTCACTCTCGCTGGTCAGGTGCACGAGCGCGCCGGCAGCCTGCTTATGCACGCCAGCCAAGCCGCCAGGCGCCAGCAGCGCGACCAGCGTCGCAACGCCCCCGCATGCCCTGACTGCCTCCGGGCATGGCTCACAATCGCTTGTCAGGTTTACGAGCGCGCCGGCAGCATACTCATGCATGGCAGCCGAGCCGCTAGGCGCCAGCAGCGCGACCAGCGCAGCAATGCCCCCGCATTTTCTCAGGCAGTCCTTGTCAATAATTGCACTTTCAT
>JAABUO010004808.1_pt1 | contig 15886 bp, 19 predicted proteins | sample 5559291 | NCBI WGS metagenome assembly JAABUO01 (sample SAMN10711878, study PRJNA513372) | rock metagenome | isolation source: Antarctica rocks | place: Antarctica: Victoria Land, Finger Mt sud
CATGTCGGCAAGAGCCTGCCTGAGGATAAATATGAAGCGCTGAGTATGATGATCAAGCAGCTGACAGACTGTGGGGAAAAGTATGAAGCACGAGCCTGACTAGCACTCAACAAATGAAGTAGAACTGGGGAATGCAGCTGTAGGTGTGTCTTGTCTGGTGTTGTACTTAAGACTGCCAAACACTGTGAGGTACTTAGTCATGTTTGCTCGAGCAGTTTCTAGGGATACATGTTGAAAGTTACATGTGTAGAGTTTTGCTTTGTTACACTGTACTTTCAGAAACCAAATTATTGCATGCAGGCCTCGTCAGCGCATGGCACTCTCAATTGCAGGATTAATCTGCAAATGAAACGATTCATAACGGAAGCTTGCAACTGAAAAGCATGATGCATACCTCCTTGTCCTGGCGCAAAGCTGCACTACTGTACAGGACCAACACGCTGTTTTTCTTGCAGCTTTGGCAGGCAGGCCATATTCCAGTGTCTGGTTCACTCTTGCTCCTGCACGAATGTGTTCTTTGATTTGACATCAGTACCACGTCAACAGTATAGCCACACTAATGCTCTTGACGATAGCCCAGGTGGCCATAGATGGTGGAATATCTGTCAGGCTGCAAACGGCTTCTCGTCTTCAACGTAAGTGATGCCGTGTTGAGGCCGCAATGGCAAGCCAATTCTCAAACAAAGCAATTATTGGAGAAACCATGTTGTGTAAGCTCAGCAGGTGCTCAATTGCAAGACCAGGTTTATGCAGTTGGCTTTTGCTGATCAGAAGCCAGTCAAATTTGATCTGACGCCAGTTGCACTTGCAAACTAGTGCACAAGCCCACATGAGTCTCATAGGGTGGCATTGCACAATTAGCAGTTCAAAAAACGCTTTGCTTTGTGAAAGGAAGAGCATTGTGTGCATGAGGGCACATCCAAGCCTGTTCTGCTGCCGACTGTCACACTAGCTAGCATCCTTGCAACATTGCCAATTTTGAAGTTATCAACTCAAATTTTGCAGCACAAGTATGACAGCACCTAGCGTTGCAACACTATTGCTGATACCAGACCTAGATGTGTTTTCAAGCCTTGAACAGGCTCTGCCTTTGAGGGAGCGAACCAGCTTGCTTTGCTGAACCTGGACTGCTCACACTGCTACCAGTCATGCACTTGTTTTGAGGCTGAGTTGTCACACTCAGCCCAAGTTTGCTGTCCGTGAAGGCAGCCACTCCTCCTCTTCTAACAGACCCCTCCTTGGACTTTCCCACGACTTTCTCTCTCTTGATGTCTGAAGCAGGGCTGTTCTCTGCACCAGCCCCTTGTTTGTATGTCTGGACCACAGGGGCTGTATGATGCAGCCTGGCTGGACTGGCGTCCACAGGCCCAGACTCTGCTGCTACACCTGCCTGAGATGATCTTCCTGAATCTTTACTACCACTGAATGATCTGCTCAAGTCTGGTGCCCCAGCAGATGAGCTGGCTGCAGCAGCAGCTGATCTGATTGCATCAGCAGATGGTGCGCTCACATCAGCACATGATCTAGTTGCGTTGTCACCTGATCTGCGGGCAACATCAAACGTTCTGCCTTTTATACCACCACCTAAGGATGATCTACCCACCCCAATGGATGATCCGCCAGCCGTGGACGATCTGCCCACGCGCTTAGACACCAGCTGTCGTGCTGAGTCCTGATTGCTTCTGCTGCTCAAGGTCCTCTTTGAGCCCGTCACCCTTGTGCTGCCGATGCTGGCGGCCTTGCCGACCTGCAGCTTGGTGGCTGGCTGTAACGATGTCCGCTGTGTTGGTGGGCTGGGGCTGCGACTGATGCTGGGGCTGTCTGTAGGCGAGGCAGTGTCTATAGGAGCAATGAGGTGACCTCTGTCCCTGTACGCAGTCACAAAACATGTCAGTGCAACATGCCTCAGGATACTGTTACATACAGCGTCTGGGTGAGGTCTGCATGTGCGTGGCATACAGCCATGAGGCAGGGATACTCTTTGTCGTACCCACAATCAGTAAAGCTGGGCTGACCTTGCATATTTGTGTGTGCATCTTCTGTACCTGAACTGCGGCCTACCTCACACAAGACCTGCTAGGCTGTGCTTCAGCCCAGAAGACCCCAGAGCACCATGGAGAAGTGCATGCAGCCATTGTCTTACGCAATGCATCAGAGAACCAACTTACTGCTGGTGCGTGACACCAAATTGGCTCTGCAGCGCAGCCAGCTCGCTCTCCAATCTTGTTATGTCAGCCTGCTGTTGCACCACCTGCTGCTGCAGTGCCTTATTGGACTGGTTGCCCTGGTTCACATCTGCACACAGTCAACTTTTTGCTCAACTCTGGGTGCATGAAGTTGAGTTGAAATCATGCCAAGGCAGTGATCTCTGAGACCATGCAAAGGCAGAGGTCAAATCACACAATGATTGCTTACGGTTCAAGCAGACCACTCAAGCTTTGTTGAGGTCCCAAAAGATGTCCTGCTACACAATTGCTGTAGAGCATAAAACTTTTTGAACAGGTGCAAATTCTGGCGTAGACAAACAATGGAATGTGATCTATTATCATGAACAGCTAAAGTTGCATTTGCAATCAAAGGGGATCGAAGGTGATATTGCTGATCTGAACACCGCCTGTTGCAGCCTTATGCTTTTCCTCAAGTCAACAACTTTCATGTCAAAACCAGCAGCTATTATCAGACCTCACCAGGGAGCTAATCAGGACTGTATGTACCTGATACCAGACGGAAATAAAAGGTTGAATGAATGAGCGAACAAACGATTGACTGAATGATTGAATGAATGTCAAGAGGAGCAGTGTACCTTGGGCCTGAGGGCTTGAAGGAGCAGGCGTCAGGGTGAGTGAGGCTGCCAGCAGCTCCTGCAAGCCCTCTGCCGACATGCTGCCCAGCAGTGGCGTGGCACTGCGACCAGGACTTGGGATCTGCAGCCATCACAAGCAGGCTTGCGTGATGCTGCAGGTAGAAATTGTGTTGTTTTCCAATCAAAACCTGGCCCTGCAGCTGAGGACTAGGCTGAAGCCTCAGACTAGGAGTGGGAAGCTCATGAAGGGTCCCACTAAGGCCAGAAAAGGTCCCGCAATACCAAATAGTCACATGGCATATTGTTCTATATACCAGGTGCGTGGTGAGCACAAGTACAGACATGTGGTGGGCAACATGACTTGAGGTACCTGACCCGCCTGCATATGCTCTTGATGCTTGGAGCTATACGAGCTGAGGTTGCTCAGAAAAGACAGGAAGTACTGCTTGTAACATTGGCAGTGCAGGTGTTACTATGGCATTATCATGTAGGACTGCTGTTGATTCAGGCACGACAGTGCAGAAGCTGGCCTGTGCGCCTGCAGCAGTCTCTGGCTGAGCAACGCTGCCCAGACTCCCTGAAAGCTCGCCAAGAGGAACCTCTGACAGAGGCCGTCTGTGCAGCTGCTCAGGCACGCTTGTGTCACCAGCTACCAAGGATCGTCTCACTCCTGCCGGTTTCTGTCCTCCAAGTCTGACTGCTGCCTTTCCTGCTGCCCTTTGAAGGTCCTTCTTCCTGTCAATGCTCAAGCTGACTCTGCCTTTCAGGCTCCCCCTTGATGCCTTCTGTCCCTGCTGGCTTGTTGCAGCCAAGTGTGCTAAGTTTTGCTCTGCTTGCCCTGGAGTCATTGCATCTAGGGTTGACAGATTTCTGCTACTGGCAGACTGTGGCCTTTTAGCTGCTGGGACCTGCCTTTCGGCTCCAGATGTTTGCCTTTCAGTGGACTCATCTCTCTGAAGCTGTGCTTGTGCTGCAGACTCTGACAGTTGCTGCCTCTGGAGTTGCACCTGCAGCTGCGTGACTAAGCCGTGCAATGAAGCAATGGCATTGTCACGCTTTGCCAGCTCAGCAGACTGTGTCTGTTTGAATGCCAGCAGGCTGTCCACCACTGCTTCTGTCTGAGCGTATCTTGCAGCCTCAACCTGAGTGGCCCTTGCTGACTCAGCCTGGACTGCTCTCAGTGCCTCAGTGCTGTGTGCCTCAACCTTTGTCACCTTCTCCTGCAGCTTCTGTACTGCCTGCAAACAGTAAGTTGCTATTTTAAGACCAACACAACACAATGACCACAGAGGTGACACATCTGGCATGTTTTGGTCTTTGCACATTGCTTCTATTGCCAAGACCTGAAGACACTGTATTTACAGGCAGTATAGCTATCCATGCTTCTGTGGAAATTGAGCACAAAACCACGAGCATCATCATGAGCACACAACCACCAGCATCATCATTGCTTTGCTTTGACATTCCCTTGCACACCATTTGAGATGTGATACATGTCAGTCTGGCTAATCTTTAATTATTGTGCCTCCTGGGCTGTTATTGAAGTTAGGCATTATTGACAACAGCTTTTCCCTCAAACACGCAATGATACCAAGAAAACGCAGGATGAACAGCAGAGGTATGAACGGCACCTGCTCCTGTGCTCGTTGCCAGGGCAGGGAAGGCCCCTTCCTGCCCTTCATCTGCTCCACGACCTGCGCTAGATCAGTCACCTCCTGCTGCAGTTTGCCCTGTCCGGATTCCAACCCGGTCACCTGCTTTTGCGTGTTCCTCAGTGCTGCCTTGATCTGGTTCTGGCCTGAACTGCTCAGCTGCAGCTGCTGTGCAACGGACGCCTGCTGCTTGTCTGACTTGACGATCCTGTCTGTCAAGTGCTGCTGGTCCACCTTCAACCTTTGTTGGCCTGCATCAAGCCCGATGCCATAGCGTGAGAGTATCAACAATGACTGTTGGCCATGACGCCGCTTTTGTGCTCTGCAGAGGTCCACTACAACGTCACGAGCAGCAGTTTGCTCACACGCTGCTGAGCCTTCAAACACCCTGACTTGATACACATGTTTTGCCAGACTTTCTAGGCGTCATGAGGCTTTGCTGCAGTACAGAAGACAGCCGATACCGTGGCATTACAGCGCACTCACTCAACCACATACATGCCTGTTGCATGCACCTTGCGATGCGAGTATGCCAACATCCTCAAGGAAACTGATTTGCCCAGAACCATGCTTCATGTCAACTGCCTGACCTGCATTTAGACTCCCCAGCATCTGGCGCAGCATCTGCTCCACATACCTCTCCAGGCGGTGAGTAACCCCCCTGACGTCATCCAGGTCCTGCCCTAGGGCATCTAGACGGTCGTGCACATCCAGGTCCGCATCAGCCCCCCTGCCTACCCCACTGGTGGCAGCAAGGGCCTGCTGAGCCTGCTGAACTTCTTCAACATTGGCATGCAGCAGTTCAAGCTGTTGCTGACATTGCTCGCGCACCTGTAGCGCCACAACTACAGCTCATGGCTTCACACCTCACACAGGCAGCACAGACAATGGACTCAATGTGTGGGTGCTGCATGAACACTTGATGCAATCTTGCAAAACCACATGTATATGGTTCAAAGCAATCTGTGCACCTTCTTTGCAGGAAGTGGTGTGAGGACTGAGGATTAGTCGCAAGCAGTGCCTCAAATTGAGACAATTCGGCTGAGACTCAACATGCTTTACAACAGTGATGCACGTGACGTCTAGCATGTGCATCAGTGTTTGGACAAACCATCATTGCTGTCAAACAATAACAACTAGCATATGCGTCCAATGTGGCGTGGAGTATGCATGCTGCACCACCTGTTGGACCTGCTGCTGGTAAGGGCTGCAGTCAATGGCCCTAGGCGTCCTGCCCCTGTGCTCTATCCTGTTGGAGATCTGGTCAAAGCGCTGCTCCAAGTGGAACCAGTTGCTGCGCAAGCCACCCACCAAGCTGTCAAAGTGCTGACTGGCTGCCTCCACATTCACCCTCCAGTTGTCCAGGTCGCTTAGGCGTGCCCTGCATAAGCAGTGAAAGCTGAAAGTGAATGCATTCACAGGCTGCCTCCATGCTCACCCCTCAGTTGTTCGAGTCACTCAGGCAAACCCTGCAACAGCAGCAAACCTTGTATGTTGAGTTTGCTACAAAATGGATCACTGCACTCATGGGGATGCTGATATATTCACAGGCTGCATCAGCACTCACCCTTCAGTTCCAAAGTCACTCAATCCTGGAGAGCCAGCGCAGTGTGATCAATACATGCATGGGAATGTTGAAGTATTGCCGTGGTGGCTCGATGCTAACCGTGCAGCTGCCAGATCTGTCAAGCGAGCCCTGATGGGACAGGCAGGGTGTGTTTGCCAGCTTAGAATTGCCATTGACTGATGCAACACACTTTTTGTGTCGTTGTTGTATTGCTTTGTTGCTGACTTGTGATTGTTGTGAAAGAAAGTTATTGCGGTGAGTGTTTGTTTTCAAACGGAATTTTGCCTTGTAAGGATACAAAGAAAGCAAAAGAAAAGCGCCCTGTATCAAGTAAAGCACTTCCAAAATGGTCACTGCTGCATGAGTCCTGTTACTTCCTTTACACTGTGCAATGCAGCCACCATGTGGCTTCCTGTGCAGGCTGCCACTGCACCTGCCTTGCCTGACATCCAGCTTGTGACCATTCAGAAGACGGAACTCATTTCACACCATGAGAACAACATGGCAATGTGTATGCCCAGTAGGGTGTCAACACTGCAGGTTTTACATGTTAAGGTATGCAGGTGCCGGCTCCTGCTACTGCCATTGTAAGGGCAGAAAGCAGGTCCCAGGCATCGCATCTACAATCACACAGACGCAGACAGACGGACAGACAAGCATGTGCCTGCAGCAAGCTACCTGATCTCGCTGCCATCACTCTGTACCAGAGCAAGCACAGCAGCAGCCTGAGCTCCGGCGTCATTCATCTGATGCTTCCAGCCCTCAATGTTGCTGCCAAGTGCTTTGATGTGGTCCACCTCACTGCTGATGGCATCCTGACTGCTCTCCAAGTGTTGCAACCTGCACACCAAGTTCACCTTCCAGCTGCAGCACACTCGTATTTTGTCTGCGCTACAGTTATTTCCCGTGATTGTACGACATGATGTAGTGCAAGAACTCCCAGCTGTCTGTCTGTGAGGTGCTTGCTGACTGCTGTGTCTGATGCTGCTACCGCGGCAGACTTTGGCGTTGTGTCTATTGTTATTCCAAGCGCTGGGTACCTGGTCATTTTGGGTGCATGCTTGCTGCATGCATGCACAGGCAAGCACCGCATGAAGCATGCATCACCAACACAAGCACCTTGTTCAGTGCACCTGTATGATTACCTTGCTGCACCCACAAACAAGCTGAACTTCCATCTTTTGCTGATCATGATTGCATGATTGCCGAGTCATCAAAAGTCATTGTGCTGACAAGTATCAGTATCCGCAGCTGAACTTGTCTACCTGTACTCAAGCTCGATAGCCCCCATGCCGACAGACCCCAGTGCACCCCCCTCATTGCCCCTAGTGGTACTCACTACCCAATTTTCCTTTCCAGAAGTCTGCAGCACCCTTTTGGCTGAACCTCCATCCTTGGATTCTGGGGAGTTTGAAGACCCAAATGGCTGAACCGTGTGGTAAGCAGTGGGGGGTGTGGCAAAACCACCCATGCTCTTTGTGGGGGTGTTAGGGGAGGCATTGTTGAGGCCTAGCCTATTTCTGCGAAGGCATGTTGTGATGAGCTCAATGGCATGAGGCGCAAATGCTTCACAGGGGTTGCCTGCATCAGTAGGATTCAAAGTCAGCCAGAACATCTGGGTCTGCAAGCATAGCAAACACATCCACCTGATTTCAAGCTGATTGGTTGCTGATGCATGAATGAGATGAGGGTGCTGCAAGAAATGTCATGTAGCGCCCATGTTTACCGCTGCAGGACTGAGTGCTGTGTAGCTCAGTAGGCAAAGTGTTGCAGACAACAAGCTTGATTTCATGCTCTACATTGTGATGCAAGGTTCAGTGCACTGCCTGAGCATGCAAAGTGGTGTGAAAACTAGTGTGCTGACCTGTAAGCTCCAAGGTGGTCAGGGTGAAGTTGTGGGAGTGAAGCACCTCTGCCAAGGCATCAGCGCCTCTGCAACCTATGTTGTTATCTGCGAAGCACAGATTGCCTGGGCATGTTGAAGCATATGTTGCAGGAGTTGCAGTGGCATGGTAGTCGCAGCTAAAGTCAGCCATTATCTGGTCAGTGTGTTGGACTGTGATCAGTCAGAAGCAGCAGTACCTGGGAGCTCAAGGGTGTTTAGTGTCTGGTTGTTAACAAGGGCTTCAGCAATCAGCTCAGCTCCAGAGTCATTGAGTGTGCAGCCTGAAGCATGTCGAAGGTCAGAACCTGAACGTGAGCCGGCTGGCTTCACTCTGCGCATGCCATATACCTTTTAGCCTCAATCCTCCAGAGACTGAGCTGGTCTTCAGGCTTGTCGATAAGCCATGTATCTGCTGGATGTCCAGAGCCCCAGAAAAGCTCAAAAAATTGGAGACTGGAGGAGCGGAGCTACCGTTGAGGACGGTCAACAGATCTTCCAGAGATGAGGCCATGCTGCTGTGAGTTTTGACAGCACTGACGGCAATGCGGCAAAGTTGTCAACGCATGATGCAGAGCTTATCACTGTACCCTCTTGTACCGCAGACGTTCCGTTGGGCAGCTGACAAAGTTATTCATGCCGACCAACAGTCAACAATTGCAAATGAGCCCTTGCGTTTTGAAACTGTAAATGCAGCTGTCAACCATGATGACGTCGTCTGAAACTCCGCTTCAGCTAAATCAACACAGAAACTCAATAAGCCGGTCAACCGCATGCAGGAAAGTACGCAATGTATGGGGAATGCCAGGCAGACCTTGAGAGACGTGAGCACACAGTTTGCTACATAAGTCATATGCTGGTGTGGATACATTTCCACATGCCAGCTGGGGCAAGCATTAGCATGAACAGAAAGTGGCTGTGCGAGACATGAGATGTCAACTGCCGTGACAGTAGAACGAACAACTGAAAACCCCTGAAAGATCACAGAAAGCGGTAGGGAGCATTAATAGTTCTGAAAAAGCGAAACGGAAGGGCATTGCTGGCAACCTGGGGATGATGCACAGCGGCACTGCTGCCACCATCTTCAGATGTCAGGCGGTGAATATCTGAGACGTGTTTGTCCGTCCTTGTTTCTTCATAAGATAGGCTTGCTGGAATGTCGTTGCCTGTGACAGTTTCATTTGCATCATTGCCCCTGGCATCATTTACAATCTCCTCAAAGCGATGACTATGCTCTGTGCCACGAGCAGCTACATGCACATCTGCTGGAGCGCCCTGCACAGTGTTTGCGCCTGTTGAGGCAGATGCCATCTCATCACGGCGTGGACTACAAGCTTGAGCAGCCCCATTCACGTCATCTGTCGCCACACTTGGCTGCGTCTCTGAAGCTACATCATGCGATCTGTCTGTGGCCATGTTTGTGCCAAGCCGCTGTAGGACAGCAGCAAGCTGGGCCTGCATGCTGCTGATGGCTGCCTGCTGAGACTGAACCTGTTTCCAAAGCGCTGCATTTGCAGCTTTCTGTGACTGCAGCTCATGAGTCATCTGTGACTGCCAGAGACTGTGAGGTGGACCAGCCTCAGCTGCTTCTGGCACAGCTTCCTTCTGGTCAGCGACCTGCTGTGGTAGGGCCAGCTGCTGCTGATTGGTCTGATCCCTCAAGACAGCCACCCCCTCCTCCTGCTGCTGCTGCTGATGAGGCATTGCTATCTGCTGCAGGTTCTTGTTTGCCATATGAGACCTATTGTCAAACTGCTGCTGCTGCTGCTGGTGCTCGAGTATCACCATCTGCAGCTGAGTGCTGTTCTCCTCTTCAGGGCTTGTGGTGAGCTGCTGATGCTGATGCTGATGTGCAGGCAGACTGTGGACCAACAGCAAGTGGTCAAGGGACGCCTGGGAAGCAACAAGCTTGGCTTCTGTGTCGGTCTTGAAGTGCAGCAGGCTGTCCAGGACGGCCTCTGTCTGCGCTGACCGCACTGCTTCTGTTTCAGCATAGCTGTTGGCATCCACTAAGCCTTGCTCCAGCCTGATCAGCCTGTCTGCAGCGTCTTGGACAGCCTACATACCCAAGGAGGGTGATGATCAGTCTCAATAAACAGGTGGTATGCAACCAAGTGAAAGAGCTCTTCCATGTTATGCCACCTGGCAGCATGCCTTGTGTTAAAATCAAAACCTGCATGCCTGTCGACAAAGATTGCAACCCATGAGGCAAAAAATCGCCATACAAGGTGTGATGCAAATTTCTGCACTGCTGGTCTTGAGACAGAACCTTGTTGCCAATGAGCCAGGAGATCTTGACATGAGCGCATCTCAACGCAGTATAATTGCCATGTTTGAATGCAGAAGCAAGAACATTGTGCTTGCAAATGGCCTCTCAATGGACTATTCAGAGAGAGAGGGAGACTCACCGCTTCCTGGGATAGCTGCCAAAGCACAGAAGGTGATTTTCTTCTGATCATGTCCTCTAGGGCTTCGGCCATACCAGCAGTCTGCTGCTGCAGCCTCTGCTCACCAAACTCCAGCTTAGCTACCTGGCTCTGAAGTGTCCTGAATGCCGCCCTGTCTTGATGCTGACCGGACAGGTTGTCTTGGACTTTTTGCTCAGCTTCAGCCACTCTGTCTTTCAGCTCGTTGTGGTCATACTTGAGACGCAGTTGCTCTGCAGACAGGCAGTCAGGCGAGTGACAGGATGCGTGAAAGTTGAGCTATAACCCAAAGAATGAGTTTGCATGAAGCATGGAGGGACTGACTTCTGTAAAAACTGCTGTAGACTTTGCATCTGATTGTGCAAGCTCTATTGGGGTTTGTGCTGTAGGATTTGGGGTGACCCTTGGGCTGACTCAGCTGGTGTGTAGGACAATGGGCTGGTGAGCCCTGGCAGAGCCTGTGCACTTGTGTGCCTGAGTTAAGTCACAATGGAAATGTACATGGTCAAGAGTTGTAGCATCTTGCATCACTGGCAAATGGGTTGCAGAAGGAAGGAAGGAGGCTGAAGTCAGCGCAGCAGCAGCAAAGCACGCAAACATTGGAGGACACAGCGTAAATCACATTCTGGTATCACACAGCCTGACTAGCAGCTCATGCTTGCCTGTCAAAGGCATGTCAAAACCAATATGTAGATAGCAGGCAGAAGCAAACAAAAAGGAAACTACACCCACAATGCCCTCTTGTCTGGACGTGCAGAGTTCAGGACAAATGCTTTGCACCTCCGAATGCTGGATTGAGTCAATGTTTCACAATGGCTTCCAGATTGCTTCCCAGCATGCACGCATGCATGCCTGCCCCACCTTGGTTGGCAAACTCGATCATCTTGGTCAGCATCTTGTTGATGTGCCTGTCTAGCTCCTCAGTCTTCACATGAACCTGTTGCATGTCTTGCTCCAGGGCTTGCAGGCGGGAATCCAAATCCTGGCCGGTCATGCCATCATCTGCCCCCGTGATGGAGACCAGCTGGTGGTGAGCCTGCCATACTTCATGGATCCTGGCGTGCAACTCCTCCAGCTCCACATTACACTTGTCCCACACCTACAGTGCAATCATCCATCAATCATGTGTCTTCCCTAGGGTCTGAGGTATATATAGTCTTCAGCAGCTTCCTGACTGAGGTGCTGTCTTGGCAGTTGGGGTACCAGCAGGAACAGGAGCAGGGCACAGCGGCACAGACTGGACATACCAGTGTAAGTAACGCTTTGGTGGTGCGCAACAGCATTGCATGGTCACCAGTCTGTGTGTCTACCCTGTTGGCATTATGTGACACTTGCAAACAGCTAGCATTGCGAGCGCTCAGCGTCCACAGGTGCAAGCATGAATAGATCAGGATCACGTTCAGCATCTTGCCCAGTCTCATTTAGGCCCCATCAACTCACGTGATTGCTGGTATGCTGACTGCCAAAGCAGGACCTCATACAGGAAGCTATTCAGGACTGTACATACCTGACCATGGGGGAAGACATGTGAATGCATCAATCAATGCACGGGCAAACATTCAGCAAGTTGGGACAAGAGTGTTATACAGCAACAATGTGACAGACCTCCTGTGCTTCGTTGTATGCCATTGACGCTGCTTTGTCTTCCACACCAGCACCCATATGCATGACATGCTGATATAGGCTGTGCAGGTCGCCCCCAAAGCTTGCAAGCTCCCCACTGAAACGCTGACAACCAGTCTCACTCCTCTGCTGCCATAGTGTCAGGTCATCGAACCAGGTCCTGCAAGTGTGCCATGATGCCTTCACTCTGTTCTGCTTCCTTGCACAAATGCTGAACTTCTTTTTATTAAAAAACGATAGCAACAAATAATGCCCAATTGGGGCCCGAGCTAACTGTTGGCAGACTACGTATGCCTATCCTGGGAGGTGAATGGCTTTCACCTAGCTGCCCAGATCTCAGGCATGTGTGCAATATCTCAGGTGCTCATGTATAAGGACGGCAATGTTGCTCCTTGCAGGATCTGAGATGTCACAGCTGTAATATGCTGCAATGATGCATGATACAGGCCTTTCCAGAGGTTGGGAGGTTGCAATCTGAACCGAAACCACCGCATCAGCTTGGTGCTTGTCAGACATAGAGGTGCAAAGTCTCAACATACACGTCCAGACACACCAGCAGAGGTACAAGCAGGAATGGTCACCTGAAGGTTGTTTGCTCAGTCTGCACAGAGGCAAACACAGCAGCAACCTCATTTGAGAGGGTGTCAACCCTCTGCTCCCACTCATTGACTTGGGTAAGATCCCCTCTCATGCGGGCAATCTCCCTGCTGACGTTGTCAGTAGCAGTCTCCAGGTACAACAACCTGCATGCAGGACCAGACACACGTCAAGCCCTCTTGTATGCAACGGGATCAAGATCTCAACAAAAGCAACATTTTTTTGACAGCTTTGTGTTTTGGACAGTGTTGATTATGAACTGGGGCATGCGTCAGGGTTGTGTCACGTATCTTGTACACCTATGCATCACCCAAGATCCTGTCTGCAAGAGTCTTGTCCACAAGCACATCACACATCCACAAAGGGAGCACACAGACTGGTTAAGCGGTTTGGTGATGTTGCCAGATTGACTGCAGCAGTCACTGTACCCATTCTGTCGTTTGTCTTCACCTGTGCTCATAGTCATCTGCTCCAGTAGGGCTAGTCCTGGATGTGGCTGAGGTCCCAGCCCTGTTCTCCTTGCCTGAAGGCGGCACCACATCTCTGGCTGACTTGCTGCGTCCCAGGTTTGACAGGGAAAGAGGTGGAACAGGGCGATGTGAGGCCGGTGCTACGCTGGGCCTACCAGGAGAGTGATTCAGGGAGCCCAATGGCTGGTTTTGGGGTTGGTCTTGGGGAGCCAACGGCTGATTCTCAGAGCCTGGTGACTCACTCTGGGGGCATCCTGACTGATCCCTGGGACTGGCTGATGGGTCGCGGGGCTCAGTTGGCAAATCCTCAAGGCTGCCTGAGTTGCTGGAAGCCAACCTCCTGTTCCTCTGAAGAATGCTGTTGATGGCTTCAAGCAAGTCTGCTGCATCCCACTCACAGGGGTTGTCTGCAGCACAGAGTGAGAAGGTAAACAGCGGGCATAAGCCCAGTCGAAGTTGTGCACCATAAAAGGCATTGAGTGGCTACTGCGAAGAGTGTCACAAAGGCTTGGCAGAGAAAATGACATCATCACAGCTTGCTCACCTGCCAGGTCCAAAGAAGTCAGGGTGGTGTTTGCTGTGAGGCATGCAGCAAGTGCTTCAGCTCCCGGCCGTCCTATGCCATTGCCTGCACCATGCAAGCATTGATCACATCATGCTGCATTGTGTACTTGCTGGCAGCTTCAGTCCCTACAGGTAATTATGCTATGACTTTGTACTTACCCACAAGCTCAAGGGTGTGAATCATTCGGTTGCTGGCCAGAGCTGAGGCAAGTATCTCTGCCCCAGAGTCACCAAGCAGACAACCTGCAGAGCAGGGCTACTTTGCGAGTGAACTTGCCACACACAGACAACAAGGCAATTCATGGTCTGTGTTACTACTACTGATGCGGACCTTTGAGACGGAAACCTCCCTTTAGTGAGCTGCCTTTGATGGCATCTGCAAGGCCCTGTATCTGCTGTGGACTCAGCTCCCCAGAGAAACTCAAGAATCTGGACACTGATGGAGGCGATCGGCCGGTCAGAATATCCAGCACATCTGTAAATGTTTGCCTCGAAGGGGTTGACATGATGTTGGCAGCAAACGATACAGTAAAGCAAGCTAAGTATGCTGTTGATCATGGAGTGCCTCCGAGCAGTTGAGCCAGCTAGTCTGGCCAGTCATGATGACCGTTAGAATTGTCCACTGCCTTTTCAATGCATAGGACCGTGACGATGCGCACACTAAGGCAAAATGGGCAGACATGATCTTTTGACTTTGCCTGTTGCCACCTGTTACGGTCAAGTTTTGTACCAGGATGTGTTACAGTCAACGAGCAGGTCAACGAGCGACCTGTTCAGCTGTCGCACACCGGCTGAGCGTAGAGGCGGCAATGTGTTCGAGGTGCAGCGTTTATGAATGACAGCATCCCTTGACACATGCGCTAGACAGCTGCAGCGACGTTGTGAGTTATGCTAGCACAGCATCCGCTTTGCACAACTTAGCCTTGCAGCCGGCAAGTGAGCTGACCTCCCGCGATATGAAGACAAGTGAAGGATACTTCAGAGCTCTGTTTAGTGCCAGCGTCACGCTGACCTTGGCCATTCTGGGCAGGTCAGTGCAAGCCCCCTAGCAACTGACAGTGCTGCGCACGCATACAGCAGCCAGTGATAGCCTCATTTCGCACTTCTTTGATACTGCATTGCCTGTTGCGTAAACTTTGCTGGAGAGTGTCCAGTCTCCTGCTCAAATATTGCGGTGCCTGCAGCTCCTTGCTACCTGTGCCATATGCCTTCTCCAAGACAGGAGTGCTGCTTGGCATTCTTGTCATGCTGGTTGTGGCTGGCTCCAATTGCCTGACATCCCTGCTGCTGCTCAAAGCAGCCGGCAAAACAGGACATGACAGCTACGAAGGAGTTGCCCTTGCAATTGGAGGCCAGAAATGGAAGGTAAAGTCTGACTGCAATCTCTGCATGGAACATCTCACCAGTGCCATTTGCTTTATGCACTGACCGCAAGAAAAGCATGCATGACCCTTTTCCTCGGTCCTTCTTCTGTGAGTCCTGCTTCAGCTGTTGTTGTGTTGCAACCCACGCAGCTGCTGGCAGTCACAATGCATGTTGTGCCCCTCAGGTGCTCACGCAAATCAGCCTCATTCTGCTGCTCTTTGGCACAATCGTGGGCGACTTTGCCTTGATTTCTGATGTGTCAGCCAGGGCTTTCAAGGGCTTAGCAGCTCCTGACACCCCTCCAGCGTGGCTGGTAGCATACGATGGGCGAGGCACAATGTGCCTATTTGCTGTTGTGGCAGTGTACCCACTGTGCTGCCTCAAGGGCATGCGCCAGGTGGGTCTTGCTCACAATCACTTCCTTCTTGCATGCGAACACTCGAAACCCACTGTGAGAAAGTTTCTGATTCGGCCTTTGGAAATGTGATGCTGTGCGCAGCACCAGCTGCATATTGTGGATGCTTACGACTTGCTCAAGTTCTTTTGATCCTGCATGTCTTGTGCCAGCCTGTTTACCATGCACACGGAGGGCAGCAATGTCTTCAATCAATGCATATATCAAATTTCATAGCCACACAGGATGCCAACTAATGTGCACACACACACACACAATGTTCAAGTGTGACTGCAGTTGGAGTCAGCAGCCACTGTGGGTGTCATTGTCATTTTGACAGTTCTGGGCATCATCGTGCAAACCTCCATTCACGCGGGCTTGCCAGCAATCAAGTCTGGTGAACTGCCTCTCTGGACCTTTGAGGTGACGACCTTTCTCTTGGGCATGGCTTGCAGCAGACCCTGCAGCATGTATGCGTCCTTTCCATTTGGTCCTCCTTGATGTATGCTTTGAGCAAATGCTAGTGCCACTCGGGAAAAACAT
>JAABUO010004810.1_pt1 | contig 15877 bp, 25 predicted proteins | sample 5559291 | NCBI WGS metagenome assembly JAABUO01 (sample SAMN10711878, study PRJNA513372) | rock metagenome | isolation source: Antarctica rocks | place: Antarctica: Victoria Land, Finger Mt sud
ATCCTCCGCTGGCGGCGCCGGCCGAGCAGCAGCAGGACGAGGCGGGCCGCCTGGTCAGCGCGCTGCGCGAGTGCGATCTCGCGCTGCTCATGGGCGGGCCGCGGCTGCGCCCGGCGGTGCTGCGCGCCGTGGCCGCCCTGCAGGCGCGCTGGCGCGCTCTGGGCACGCCGGGCGCGGGGCCGCCAGCCGGCGCTGGTGTCGGCGCGGGTGGCGCTGGAGACCCGCGCGCCGCGAAGCGCCAGCGGATAGAATGCGGTGAGAGGGCGGCAGCTTCCAGGCAGGATGGGCAGGGCGATTCTTGCAAGGGGCCCGAGGGCGGCGCCATGGCGGACGATTGCTCGGGTGGCGGGGCGGCTGGAGGCCGCGCGGGTGCAGGAAAGGCAGGGTCAGGTCAGGGAGTAGGGTGGGGGGACCAGGATGCTGGCGACCAGGAGCTCGACCTGCGCAGCCTGCCAGGCGGCGCCCTGGCGGCCGGGCGCTCGCTGGCGGAGGAGGAGCTGCCGTCGCTGGAGCGCTTCGTGGGCGCGTATATGTGCGCGGCGGGCGGCGGCGCGCCCATCGTGATCACCGGCGCGCGCTGCGGCCAGTGTGATGCTCGTATACTCTTGCAGTTGTGATAAACTAGCAGCTGGCGTGCGGCGCAGCCCGCTGTTGAGCGCCGTGCGACAGCTTGCCGCTTGACTGCGTGGCGACGTGGATTTTAGCCGCTTTAGCCAGGCGCGCAAAGTTCGCCTCGTGCCTTTCCTGCCGTCAGCAGTCCAGCAGCAGCAGCGCACGCAGGCGCGATGGGCCACTGGCGCGCGCTGGCGGCCTGGCGCGAGCCGCGTTACCTGCTCGCAGCGGCCGGGCCGCGCACAGTGCCCGTGGAGCTGGGCGCGCACTACCTGGCGCCCGGCTGGGGCCAGGCGCTCATGCCGTTCTCGGAGTTCCTGGCGGCCCACGTGCTGCTCGGCGCAGCGCCGGCCGGCGCCGCCGCGCGGCGCGGCTACCTCGCCCAGCACGACCTGTTTGCGCAGGTGCACCTGAGCTCGGATGCGTCCATGGCATGGCGCGCATGTAGCATGCGCTAGTTGGGGTGTTGCGGGGTATGAGGGCGCCTGTAACGGGGACAAGATGGTGCAGAGCCTGCTTGCATATGTGGTGTTTATACATTTGCTAACCCCAGTTTGCCGCCCCCGAGGCACGTATTTGCCCAGAGGATGCTAGCTGCTGCACAAACAGTAGCGAGCTGTCTCGGTGCGGATCCGAGCACCGCTCAACACACGCTCAACGCTGCGGCCCTCTGTGAGCGTGACGCTGCGGCTGAACGCGTTTGTGCCCAGGTGCCTGAGCTGGCGCGAGACATTGCCACGCCCGACTACTGCACAGCGACAGGCGAGCTGCGCACCATCAATGCCTGGCTCGGCCCAGCCGGCACGGTGCGCTCACGCTCGCACAGCATGCATGTCTGCCGGCAGGGTAGGCTCGCAGTACACAGCATTTCTCTCTCCAAACGCTTTTTCCTACATAGCTGGGCGCACTTTGGTTCAGAACAATGACCTCAGCGCACCAGCCCGGTGCAGACTGTGTGAGACTCAGAACAGGCGTGCAGTTGTTTACCTGGGCTGCGCAGGTGACGTCGCCGCATCTGTGCTCTGCAAAGCCGAGGCTCCTCCCTTGCGTGACAGGCATGCCCGCGCCGGGCCGCGCAGGTAACGCCGTTGCACACGGACCCGCACCACAAACCACCGACGTAGGTTAATGTCGCAGGCGTGCGTGCGTCGGGCCGCGCAGGTGACGCCCCTGCACACGGACCCGCACCACAACCTGCTGGCGCAGGTGGTCGGTGTCAAGTACGTGCGGCTGTATCCGCCAGCCGCGGCCGCCATGCTGTGCCCCTTCCGCGAGGGCCTCACCACCAACTCCAGCCAGGCGCGCCGGGGAGGCGGCGTGTCCGCTCCAGACACACCCCCTGCTTTTGCATGCTTGGGTGGCATGCATGGCTCTCAGGCGTGTCAGGACGTGCACTGCCCACAAATCGGTGGGCTGCGAGGCGAGCGTTGGTGTATGTGAGGGTGATCGTGGCGGCCGTGGCAACGCAGGCGCTGTGAGCCTCTTGAGAGCCTGAGGCGGCGCGGCAGGTCGACCTGGACGCCCCGGACGCTGAGCAGCGCTTTCCGGGGCTGGCCGATGCGCCGTTCCGGGACTGCCTGCTGCGGCCGGGGCAGATGCTGTACGTGCCGCCGGGGTGGTGGCACTACGTGCGCGCGCTCACTGTCAGCTTCTCTGTCAGCTTCTGGTGGGGCGCCTTCGAGGCGGAGGACTAGGGGGCGCGCCGTGCGCATGCCGCCCTGCAAACTGACGGGCTGGGAACTGGCATAAAGTGGTGGCAGGCAGGAGTGTTTTGAGTACAGCTGAAGCGTAAGGAGCGCGGCTGCGCCTCTGGTGGTAAGCACGGCATTGCGCAGGTGTGAGAAGGTAGGTAGGCAGGTTTTTACTTTCTACATGCAGTCTGCATGCCAGCCTGCAACAGGGCTTGCCTTGTAGAGCCGGAGCAGGTTTGTACTGCTTGCCATGAGCTTGTCTTGAGAATGTAGCGCAGGCTTGAACCTGTTGTCTCAGACTGGTATTTGGTAAAGAGTTTGCTGGAGTCGCACCTGACAGAAGCTTACGAGTCTTGAGAACACCATGGTTCTCTGGAGTTTGCTTGTAACTCGTGCACAGTTCTCCAGGGTGCCCGCACTGCCAAGCGCAAGGGGCAATCAGACGCATTGGCCTCGTGCTCCGCCCCCCGCTCCATGCTGGCTCACTTGCGCTCTCTCCATCACCTGCACGCTGTTGCAAGACAGACAAGACCACCCAGTTGCCGCTTTTTTGCCCGACGCCCGCGTGTGCGTTCGCCAGCGCAGCAGATGGCGGACGTAGTGCTGCCTGAGGTGGTGGAAACCAAGGGCGTGCCGGCACGCAGCCTCGCTCTGTGCACAGCTGTATCAACCAAGTGCACTAGTGCACAGAAACAGATTTGCTTTTCTTGTCAAACTCTGTTGCTCTGCTTGCCGTACTCTGCACAAACGCTGGCTACTATGTTTTCAACCGTTATAGAGGCCTATGCAAGGACTACTGGCTCTCTGGATGAGCAGTCCCCGCCTAGCTCAAAGTTTCCAGCTAGAATGACACGTTTGTGTCTCCCAATTTGCTTGTGCAGCCTTAGCTGTAAGCCGCATGAGTGCGCTGCCAAAGTCGCTGCGCTTTCGCCTTGTGCAGTAGAGCAGCATTGTGTTTGTGCAAGGAGTACAGCCCTCCATGCTCAGCAAGCGCTGTATGCATACCCGTGCGACCTGCGCACCCCCAAGCGGGCGGGCGCCCAACGCGGTGCAGCAGCACTTGTCGTTGCGCAGTTCCCGCTGCGGTTGGCAGGCACCTCTGTGGCTGTGCCGTTCGGCCTGAAAGTACTGCAGAGGGTGCTGCATCCCTCCCAGCCAAGTGCTGAATGCCCTCCAGCGCAGTGTGCTCTGCAGGTATTCTCGCACATATTTCAAACCTGGAGCTGTGGGTGCGCTGCAGCTGCTGGTCGTCACAGAGCTCGCCCGCTGCCAGTGGCCGACAATTTTAAGGGGCGACGCTGCCAGCTGTGGGTCTGGGCGGGCCTGGGCAGGGGTGCTGCTTCAGCGCGCCGTGGTGCAGGTGCTCCTGTACACGCCCAGGCGCGAGCTGGAGCCCGAGGCGCTGCAGCAGCTGATTGCGGTCGCGGAGTCCCCGCTGCCGGCGGACGACTCGTTCGTGGCGGCCATGCCCGATGTGCATTTAGGAAAGGGGGTCACCATCGGAACGGTATTTGCGAGCGCGCTGTATGTGTGCCCCAACGCCGTGGGAGTCGATATAGGTGCGTTCACGACGCGCGGTTGCCAATGGTGCTGGTCTTGCACACTGTCTGTTTCTTTCCAAGCACGTTCGTACTTACACGAGTCACGTGCACGTGAGCGAAGTGTTACCAAGCGCTTCCGGCATGCGTCCTGGTAGAGCTCGTTTAATATAATTAGGATCTGGCGTCCCGGACGGCGTCGCGCGCGGCTGCAGGCTGCGGGATGTGCGCGGTGCCGCTCAAGGGCCTGCAGAAGGACGACCTCAGCCTGGAGCAGCTGCAGACGCTGCAGAAGCTCATCAAGAAGCGCATCCCGACCGGTGCAGAGCGCCATGCCTTGCATAGGGCGGGAGGGTGCGACAGGCGCCTGTCTGGAGGCGACGTGTATAGGCACCTGCATGCACGTGTTGGTCTGTTGTATATGGAGGGCTGCAGCTGGAGCTTGTTGTGTTTGCCAGCTGGCCTTGTGATAAAAGAGGGAACGGATTGCATGCAGAGGGAGCACCACAGGTTTTGGAAAGGACTGTCCAGGCTCGTTGTTCGTTGAACGGGTCGGAGATTCTATGATGCTTTGCTAGTCCTAGCTGTGAAGGTGCGGCGCATAACAGCCCCCGCCCCGGTCCGACCTGATGCAGGCGCCGCGCGCGCGCCCTGCAGGCTTCAACGAGCACAAGACGCCGCTGCCCGGCTCAGCGCGTGCGCTGGCCGACATCAGCGCCCGGCTGCCGCCGTCCAAGCGGCTCGCGGCGGAGGCGGCCGCGCCCAAGGCCGCGCGGCAGCTGGGCACGCTGGGCGGCGGCAACCACTTCCTGGAGCTGCTGCACGACGAGGGCGGCCAGGTCTGGATCATGCTCCACTCGGGCAGCCGCAACATCGGTGCGGGCGCCCGGCCGCCTGCCCGGCACATCATGCATCTGTGAAACTTCTTGCAGACGGACTGGCGCGCTGCGCTTGAGAGCATCCTGTTGATGAAGGCTCATGCCATTGCGGCTGCTGCAGCAATGGGAATAGCGCACTGCATGCACTGCAAGCCCTGCAGCACACCCCATGTCCGCAGCGAGGTCAAGGCGCGGTCACGCGTGATGTGATTATGTGGTCGGGCCGTTGCGCTGCTGGCCCAGCAGGTGCCCAGCGTTTGCCACACTCGGTGGCACTGTGGTGACGCTGTGCCACGCCGTGCACGGCTTGTCTGGCATGCGCCGGGCTTGGGTTAGGGTAGGGATGTGTGCACACACGGCATGTCTGGCACGCGCCGGGCGTGTTACCGTTTTTATACTGCGCCGCGCTCCGGCAGCTGTGCACCCGGCCGCGAGCCGTGCTTGCGTTACCCGAAGCCCTGCATCAGGACTCCGCGCCAGGGTCTCCAAGGGGACCTGCATTGTGCGGACCTGTGTGCCCAGCCTGCATGCACGCAGGCTCAAACCCCGCACAGTGCAGGCGCCGCGCGCGGCGCGCGCAGGCAACCAGACGGCGCAGCACCATGACAAGGTCGCGAGGGCCTGGCTGAAGAACCACGGCACCGAGGTGCCGGGCGGGCTCAACTACCTGGAGATCGACTCCAAGGCTGGGCGGGAGTACCTGCAGGTCGGCCTGCGCCCTCGGCCTGGTGCCTGGCAGCACGGTCCTGCACTCTCTGGATCCGCTGCCTGCATGCAAGTTGGAGCCTGCCCGTCTTCAGCGGTGCGGCCTCCCAAACCTGGCGGCTCTGGTAGCACACACTGCGTGCGAGTGCTTCGGCATCGGCAGGCAGCGCGCATGCCTCGCGCAGTCCAGGTGATGCCGAGCCCGCGCGCGCGGCCCTTTGCCGGCGCCGCCCTGGCAGAGGGCGTGTGCCACGATGCATGGCGCGCGCTCGCGCAGGACATGGCGTGGTGCCAGGAGTACGCGATGCAGAACCGGCAGGCCATGCGGCGGCTCATGGAGGAGGCGGTGGCGGAGGTGACCGGCGCGCAGCCCGACCACGCGCGCGCGGTCAACATCCACCACAACTTCTGGCGCGCCGCGCGCCGCGGGGCTGCTGGACTTCATGTTTCAGTCTGATGGTTGATGACAGTGACTGACTTTGAGTCTGATGGTCGGTGACAGTGACTGATGCTCGGGAGGGGCTCTGCTGCGTCGGACAGTTGCGGCAGCCAGATGCAATGCAGTGTGCACTGTTGCCGCAAAGGCATACCTGTTGTTTGATTCATCGTGTGTGCGGGGTCGCAGCCAGTGCGAGCGGTGTTCGTACACGGTGCGCGCCCTGCCTGCTGTCACTGCAGTGGGTAAACGTGGGACCCTTGCTTACTTCAACTAGCTGGCTCACCATTTCCGTACAGGAGTATGAATGTATGATCTGATTTTCTATCATATAAGGACATCTGTCTGCACGCAGCAGCTCTTGGTCTGGTCACCAGACTTCATCCTTATATGTGAGCGATCTGAGCAAGTCCACATGCTGCGGGGCGTGTCTTGGGGGCAGGACCCGCGCACAGGCGAGGCAGTGGAACGCGACCTGTGGGTGACGCGCAAGGGCGCGACGCCTGCCAGGGAAGGCCAGCTGGGGCTCATCCCGGGCTCCATGGGTGCGCGCGCAGAATATCGTTAGCCATGAGCCAGCTTGCGGCCAGGTCGCCAGTCTGAGACTGTCAGCCCGGCTCTGTCAGCATGCGCAAGCAGCCTGCTGTCAGTCTTAGCGCTGCCCTCGGGGCGGGGCGTGCACAGCAGAGATGTCATTGTGGGGAAGCTGCCAGGTACATCAGCACACACATCATGAGGTAAGCTGAGCGGCTGTGGCGAGTCCCAGCCTGAAGCAACAGGGCAGGCGGTCAGCGCACAACAGCTCCTGCAGCTCTTCCTGCGCTGCAGCAGCTGAGACGCCTGCACATGCTTGCGCGCAGGCACAGGGTCATTCGTCGTGCGCGGAAGAGGTAATCCAAAGTCTTGGAACTCGTGCTCACACGGCGCGGGGCGCAAGATGAGCCGGACGCGGGCCAAGGCGGAGATCAGGCCGGTGCGGTGTGCTGCGGTGCTGCGCACGGGCGACGCTTGAGCGGCGCATGCTTCTGAACAGCTTCATTGGGCGGTGCTTGCGTGTGACAGGTGCTAGTGTCAGGCAAGCCTGGCGCTGCGAGTGCCACGCTGACTACGGTTCGTACCTGCGTGCAGGAGGACTTTGTGCGGGCAATGGAGGGTATCGTGTGTGACGCAGACCGCCGCGTAATTGATGAGGCGCCTGCCGCGTACAAGGACCTGACGCAGGTGCGCCTTTGCGGCTTTTCCTGCTGCACCAATGTGCACGCGCAGGCAGACGCCGGCCCTCCTAGTGCACTGCCCATGCCTGCTGCTGCGCCCTGTAGGCTCCTTGCCGGTCCTTGCTTGTCACAGCAGGCACGCAGGCGCTGCCAGCTGCGCGTCTTTTGGCAGTCCATGCATGGTCGGCTACTTCAAGTGGAGATTAGGGTTAGGGTAGGGCTTACCAGCACCTGCACCCGGCGCAGGTCATGGCGTACCAGGCGGACCTGGTGGAGGTCGTCCACCGGCTCCACCCGCTGCTCAACGTCAAGGGCTTCTGACCCCACGCATGCTGTCACCATGATGCAAGACCTGTGCCACAAGGTTTGGATGCGGGTTAGCTAGGGTCCAGGGCTGCTCATGCTGCCATCCTTGTACCAGGCCTCACACTCACTGAGCATTGTGCTGCACCCCCTGTAAACAAAGAGACAAGGTAATGCTTCTGGCCTGAACTCAGCGCTGCGCTTTTGTTTGAACGAGGTTGTTGCATATGCGCCGCGCGCTGGTGCCCTGCTGGGCGTGCATGCGTGCAGCCTGTGCGGCCAGGCATCCTTGACAAGTAGTAACCCCAAGGTGACCGCCTAAGCCCGGAACACGCGCACGGCACAGCCGCCTGGCAGCGTGTGCCGCACGTGGCTGCCATGGGCGTCCGCGCACTCCTGGAGGAGCGGTACAACTTTGACACCATCGCCTGGCTGGTCCTGGCAGCCGCGCTGGCCGTGCCGCTGTCGCTCTGGGTGCAGGCCCAGCAGCGCCTCAGGGGACCATGTCCGCCAGCCCCCAGCCTGCCCATGTCATTGCCTGGTAACCCTGTGTGCCACGCAGTGTGAGCAGCATCACGCCATCTTGCCGCCACTGGTCAGCTGCATCGACATGGGCGCAAGCAGAGAGAGAGCCAATTCAGTCCAGCCGGCTGTCACCCGTTACTGCGGCATGCCTGCAAAGCAGTCCTGGTCCCTTCCATCGCTTAAACCGGCACATGAATTGGCCGCAGAGTCAGCAGCCTGGCACAACTCTTGGCCGGCATGCGCAAAGGCCGAGCGCTGCATAGCATGCCCGCATGTGCACACAGCGCTGCCCTGACGCCTATGCGAGGCGCGACCGCGCAGGCGCCTGGCCGGGCCGGCAGCAGCGTGGCGGCGCTGCTCGCCGACGCGTGCGCGCGCGGCGGCGCGCTGCGCGGCGCGGCGCTGTGCGCGGCGCTGCTGCCGGTGGGGCAGCTGGCGTCCGCGCTGGCGTGGGCGGCGCTCGTGGCGGCCGCGCTGCGGGCCGCGATCGGCCGGCGCCGCACCGGCGTCTTCCTGCTCGACTTTGCCTGCTTCGCGCCGCCGCGCGAGTGCGCGCCCGCGCTCAAGATCAGTCAGCTGCTGTGTAATGCATGTCAGTCCTTAAAAGATGGGCGTGTGAAGGGGATGCTGCTCGTCTTTGCCTGCTTCGCGCCGCCGCCCGCGTGCGCGCCTGCGCTCGAGTGGAGTCAGCTGCCATGTAATGCACATCAGTTGACGCAAGGTGGGCGTTCGATGAGGACGCTGCTCGGCTGAGCATGCGTCATGTAGCCGCCATTCGCGCGTCGGCATGCAGCATGCGCTGCAGGGGGAGGCCAGCGCCGCAGGCCTGTGTGCATGCAGCGCGTGTGTGCGCCAGAGCAGGGTGCAGGCTTCATGCAGCGTGTTGCGTTATACAGTGCCAGAGGCTGTGCGGGATGTACAGTGCCGTGCATACCTTAGGCCTGGGCTAGGACCCCGGTGGGCGTGACAAGTGATGTGCCTGCCTTCCAGCGCTTGCCGCGTCCGTAGCACACGAGCAGCACTGTTGTGTCACAGGGGGAGGGGTGGGCTGTCCGCTGTCACTTCTGAGGTGCCATGGAGCTGCATGGGGGGCATACTGCGGGCATGGAGTGTGTGCCATGGGCCTGGGCAGCCGCCGCAAGGGGCGGCCGCTGTGCTGTACCCTGCACTCACCTGCCGCCGCCCTGGCCCTAACTCTAACCTATACCCCATGCAGGCTGCGCGTGACGCGGCGGGAGACGCTCGCCATCCTCCGTCAGGCGCTCGTGCCCCAGGTGCCTCTCCACCCGGCCGCCAGCAGACTCTCACACGCAGCCCGGCTGCCAGCGCACTCCTACAAGCAGCCTGGCCGCTCTCGCATCGCTCTCCACCATGCAGGAGAGGAGGCCACGGCTGCCGGTTGGATGTTGTGCATGCGCGCCGCCCATGCTGGGGTGCATGCTGCTGCAGCGCACGGCCAGCGAGGGCTGGTTGCCACGCACCGCGCCCCACGCATGCTGCGAGCGCGCGCGGGCACAGTCGACGCGGACCCGCGCTGCTGACAGGCTGCGCTGGCGGCGCGCGCGCAGGGCCTAACCGAGGCGACCCTGGCGCATGTGGAGGCGCAGCTGTTCAACGACGCGCTGATCGGCGTGGGCGACGCGACCGCCGTCCCGCCTGGTGCGCGCGTCGTCGCTATAATGCGCAGGCCCGGAGGCGCTCCGGATGTAAAATGCGTTCTCGCAAGCCCATCCACGCCCTCGCAAGCCTGTGCACGCTCCTGGCCCCTCAGACCGCCTTGCACGCGGCGTTGCTTGGATGCGCGAGCGCGGAGGCGCTCCAACACGTGACACGCATCCTAGTAAGCCCGCGCGCGCTCCTCAGGCCGCCGCACGCGCAGTGCGCTTCGATGCGTGGGCCCGGACGTGCTCTGGTATGTGAAACGCATTCTGGCGAGCCCGCGCGCGCTCCCGGCCCCTCAGGCAGCCCCATGCGCAGGGTTGCGGCGCACGCCGGCCGACCAGAGCCTGTCGGCCGCGCTGGAGGAGCTGGAGATGGCCGCGTTCGGCGCGGTGGCGGCCGCGCTCAAGACCTCCGGCATCGAGGCGACGGAGGTGGCGCCCGGCAAGCGACTTAGTTGCAACAGGCAGATTTCCCGGCTGTGGTCACTCGCGGGGACCACAATGAGGGTTGTACAGATTTAGGAGGCGAGTGAGCTGCAAGCCGCGCACCCCCATGCAAGGCACAGGAACGCGCTCCACACAGCATGCAAGGAGCTAAAAGAGCGGGGTGCACACAATATGCGGCGGGCCCTTGGGAGGCAAGTCCTGATTCCTGATGGTGCCAAATGGGCAAGAGGCACCTCCTGACCACACAAGTGCGCTCGGGCGCCTTGGAACGGGCTGCGGGCTGCCGCGACAGGGTCCGCCGGACGCACCAGGACTGAGCGTCGCGCACGGCCGCCGCAGGCCCTGGCGCATTCCCATCGTGTTACTCAACAAGGCCAGATGCCACTTCATCGGGCCGGGCGCGGCGCAGGTGGACATCCTTGTCAGCGCCTGCTCCTCGGTGGTGCTGACGCCGTCGCTGGCGGCCATGGTAGCCAACCGCTTCGGCCTGCGGCCCGACGCGGCCACATACGCGCTGGGCGGCCACGGCTGCACCGGCGGCGTGCTCGCCATCGACCTGGCGCGCCGGCTCATGCAGGCGCGCGCGCGCGCGCACCGCCCCCCGCCGCGAATGCGTACGCCGTGTGTCCTGAACCAGCGGCGATTGAGGACGCGGCCCACGGCAGGCCAGGCAGCCTCAGAAGGATCCGCTCTGTTTCCGCGTCATCCGACCTCCGTGAGTGTTGACGGAACCTGCATCGCTGGTAACAATGGCGCGTGGAGGGGCGGCGCGGGCTGTGCGCGCAGGCGCGCCCCGGGAGCATGGCGCTGGTGGTGGCGTGCGAGCCGATCACGCACGGCATGGCCGCCAGCAACGACCTGGACTTTGTGACCAACCTGGCGCTGCTGCGCATGGGCGCCGCGGCCGTCCTGCTGACAAACAGGTCCGCCGCCCAGGGGCTCTGCTGTGCGAGCCCGCCTGGACGCGCCCTGCCGAGCAGAGGCAGGGGCGTGGTGCGGGATGCGGCATCGGCCTGGTGGCTCTCGGGCCCCCGACCAGCTCTTGCTACCCAGGCTGGGCTTCACGCGCTGAAGCCAGAGCCCCATGACAGACATGCAATTCAGCTCGTGCGCGCACCCGAAGCCGCGCCAAGCTCCAGTCGCTGTACGCAGCGCGCTATACGCAGCGCGCGCTCGCTGCAGCAAGTGACTGCTTGCAGCTATGCAGCGGGATGTCGAGCAAGGAGTAGAAAAAGTGCTCAGAGACTCGCAGCATGCAGTGGTGTGCAAAGCCTGATAAGCACTTTGCCCATGCCGCAGGCGCCGCGACGTGCGCCGTGCCAAGTACGAGCTGCTGCACGTGGCGCGCGTGCTGCTGCCGGACGATGCGGCGTTCGGCGCGGTGCAGTGGCGCGAGGACGGCGCCGGCGTGCGCGGGCTGCGCTTCCGTGCGCGCGACATCGTTGCCGCGGCGGCGGCCGCCATGCGCGCCAACCTGGCCGCGCTCGCGCCGCACGTGCTGCCGCTGCGCGAGCTGGCGCGCGCACGCGACCTATTATAGGGTTTTCTGCAAATGTAAGCTTCACCCAGCAGGCAGCGCTATGTGCCCAGCGCGCGGGGCGCTGGCCACGGCTGCGTCCACGGACCCGTGCGCGCCAGCGCGACAGCCTGCCGGGGGGCCGGGCGCATGTGCAGCCCACGCTCTTCATGTTCGCGGCGGGTGTCGCTCAGCTCTGAGGCGCCTGCAGCGCGCAGGTGCATGCGCTGCTGTACAAGGAGTACGTGCCGAACTTCGCGGCCGCGTTCAGCCACGTGCTCATCCACACCGGGGCCGCTGTGGTGCCGGCCCGCACGCTCTGTGTTTGGTAGTGGGCGTGTGCTCTGAGCGTGCGCCTGCTGATGTCTGAAAGTCGACGTTGTTCAGTGCGTTCATTTCTGCCTGCGCGTATGCAGCCATAGTGGGCATGTGTCAAGACATGCACGCATGCGCCAGCATGCAGAGCTTTGTATGTCATACGGAACTGATCGGAGCACATGCTGAATAGCGCATTCTCATACATGCCAAGTGCAGGGTGCTAGAATACGCATTCCTGCGTTTGCCTTGAGAACAAGACAAGGGCCTGAGCTCGCTGCATTTGGGTATGTGCCCTCGTCGCCCAGGTGCATCTGCGCGGGCTCCTGCTGCTGCCGACGGCCGCTCTGGGCAAGAGAGCTGAGGGCGGGCAGGCGGGGGCGCGCAGGTCATCGACCGCATCGTGCGCGAGCTGCGGCTGCCGCCGGGCGCGGCCGCGCCGTCGCGCGCCACGCTGCACCGCTTCGGCAACCTGTCGCCCGCGTCCACGCTCTACGTCCTCGCGCACCTGGAGAGCCATGTGCGGCCGCCCGGCCGCCGAGCGGCGCCACTGCTTGGGGCCCCAACTTGGCTCGACTCAGCGAGCGTGCGCCGTGCCAGCTTTGGCCGTGCAACAGCCATGTCTGCCTGGCATGCAGACCGGTGCTCGCGAGCACTCCACCTCTTAATTAATTTTTTATAGAAGCTCATCTGCCGGCACATTACCGCGCCTTCGCAGCACAGGCACGGGCGCAGCATGCATGTGTCCGTGCCTCAGCTCCCCCTGCGCCGCCGCGCAGCATTCCAGCATTTGCTTCGCGTGTGAAGCAATGTGCAGAGCGACGAACAAGCCGCTCCTGGCAGCAAGTGTGAAAAGGCATGCGTTGCACACGCTGTGTGGCTGTGTGCGCGCACCATGCAGCCGCCTGAGCGGCGCTGCGGCGCGCCAGGCGGGCGTGCGGCGCGGCGAGCGCATCCTGCAGCTGACCTTTAGCTCGGGCTTCAAGGGCGCGGCCGCGGTGTGGCGCGCTGTGCGGGACGTCCGCTGCGCGCATCCTGCATGGGCGTGAGGGCAGCGCTGCAGAGGTGGGGCGGCAGACACAGGCAGGCGCGGGAGGGACGCGTTTCGCCCGCGAACTACTTGTTCGTGCTTAGCCCGCTGGGGCAGCTGGCTGCAGGGGCTCTGCTGAGCCACTCAACAGACTTATTACGACATGATTATAGAGTTATACTGTGCACAGATGGATGTCTGGAGCTAGTACAAGCTTTTACATCTTGCAGGCAGGTCATTAAGCATGCACTTACGCTAGCAACAACGGAAGTAGACGTGTTATCAGCACTCACAACTCGACGTAGTATCTGTTCATGCGCATGACAACACACGCCCTGCCGCGCCTGCACAAACATGCAGCGGGCTCCCTGAGCCACACAACAGACTTACAACATGATTATGGCATTGTGATGTACACTGCTGCCCTGGCCGCGCGCGGTGATCCGCTCCGGATCAGCCGGCGCGGCCGCCACCGCAGGCACCAAACAGCCCAACTAATCGTCGCGCAGCAGCGCGTCCCCATCTTCCTCCTCCCCCTCAGACTCCTCGTCCTCGTCCGTCTCCATGTCGGCCTCCGCCGCATCCTCCGCCTCCTCCCGCGCCAACACCGCCTCGATGACCGGACCTGGCACATGCCCCAAATAAGAGCGTGGCGGCATGAGGATCACACCTTGCTTCAGGGCACGTCGCCTTGCACCCTGCAACAAGCAGGACCCTGCAGCCAAGCCGGACCCTCCTGCTCAGCGCATGGGGGGGCGCGCCTAGGCCCTCGCTCCACTGCGCGCTCGTGTCCCACATGCGGCCCGCCGCGCTGGCCGGCACGCCGCAGCCCTGGTGCCCCTACAATGGTAAGTCGCAAGGCAGCACGCATGGTCACGTACGCGATGCGGGGCTGTCACATCACACATTACCGGCTGCTCTTCAGTCTTGGCAAGGCTGCTCATGTCTGACAAGCAGGCTGAGTGGCCACCAGTGGGTGCTGCCTAAAGCGAATAAGTCTGCTCTGCAGGCACCCGCACGCCCTGAGCACCCAACAGGCTCGCTCGCACACTCCCTGAGCTGCCCCGCGCCGCGCCTGGGTGAGCCGCAGGCGCGGGAGCTGGCGCAGGCGCCAGTGCGCCAGCACCGGCAGCGGCAGCGTCCAGCCGTGCGCGGTGACCGCGCGGATGGCAGTGTACCAGACGGCGTCGCTCGGCTGCTGCTGGCGCTTTCCCAGCAGGTTGATGCGCAGGTACCGGCCGAGGCAGGCGCTCGCCGGCAGCGCATACGTCTGCGGCAGTGCCACGCTTGTCAGGCCCATGCATGCGTACATGGAATGTTAGAGCTGAATGGAGGTTGATGCGCGGCGCGCTCTGCTGCTCAGGCCAAGCTACTCTGTTGTGCGAGCGCCGCACCTGCCAGCGGTTCGTGGCGCGCACGGGGTGCGGCCCGCCGGGCACGGCGCACAGCGTCTGCGGCGTGGCCCCCACGGCAAAGGAGATGTACCGGGGTGGATATACTGGAGCCCTGCAAACGCCACGCTGTCAAGCAAGCGCGGTTACCCAAAGCTGCGCGCACAGGTGCACTCCGGCCACAGCGCGCTGAAAGGAGTTGCGTGCAAGAGCGCACCCCGGCTGGAAAGTTGCCCGCTCGACAGCCACACGCACGAACCGCACGCAGCACAGCGACTTCTTCAATGTGTAGAGCAGAAACTCGTTGCGCTCGGGCCCGCTGCCTGTGCTGCTCCAAAAGGAGTCCCTCTGCACGTTCAGTGTCTGTTCTGCGCCACGCAGAGGGGCAGGTGCCTGGCTCAGCTCTCAAGCTTCCCGCAGCGTCCAGCTTGCGCTCACGCTTGCTTTGCAGGTTGCGCGAGGGTGCATATCGGGAAAAAGGAAAGCTGGGCACAGGGTGTCACCGATGCCTTGCTCCTCCGGCTGGTCACAACTGGAGGACTCGCGACCAAACATGATGAGGCTCGTGAGCTCAGAGGCCGCAGCAGACCATGACGCCTGCAAACGCTTCGCACATGTGTGCTTGCACTGTGCGTTTTGCAAGGCTTGTACATGAAGCGTGGCTTGCGCACAGACGCGCGGGTTCCAGCGTCCTCGGACCTGTTTGGCGGCCTCAGACTCGGTCAGTGCTGCGCATCGCCTGGCGCTGTCGCAGAAAGGCAGGCCATGAGCCTGCAGCTGGCGACGCTCCTCCCTGGGTCCAAGGACCAGCACACGTCACCTCCACCGCCACGCGCATTAACTAAAGCGCAACTCAAAGCTGCTGTCTGCGTGGCACACTGGATTTCGCGACGCTGGCCCAGGGCAACCTCGCCAACCCAGCCTTCGTCCATCAGCACTTGCTTCAGGTGCCAAGCAGGAGGTTGCTCAACAGGTGGCACATGTTTTGCGTGAGTACGCTCAGTTGCTAGAAAGTGGGAGACGGGCCTGGCTGGTAGAACAGGAGCTACTCATAGAGAGCAACAGTGCTTCGGTGTGTATTGGAACGAAAAGAGTCTGCACAGTCTCAGGACCCGGGTTGCAGGGCACATTAAGGGGGCTCATGAAGCGGCCCAGGGAAATGCATGCTCTTTGCCCGGATGCCAACACATCCGCTACCAGGCAGGCGCATGATGGCACCACAAGCAGTGGCTGCGGGACACCATCTGCTTCTGTGACAGCCCTAGCTCTGCTTGCGGGTCAAGCAGTGCGCCACGCACTGCGATACGGGCTAGGTGCAAAAGCAGACTAGTAGCATTTGTTTGCACTGCATGCGATGCAAACTGTGGTACACTGCGAAGGCATCCATAGAAGGTCATGGGTCATGCACATGAGCACAGGGCATGATCACTAAGCATGTTTGGCGCAGCGGCCCTAACTTGCTGCTTGACGTGGGCGCCACATAACATAGGTAGTGCTGACAACAGCGTGGTGCGGTAACCGCAGAAAGCGATCTCGCTGGTCCAGCTCATGTCCTCCCGCACAGCATGATGCAAGTGTGGCACACCTGCGCACTCTCACACAGGTCAGCCACGCT
>JAABUO010004811.1_pt1 | contig 15877 bp, 16 predicted proteins | sample 5559291 | NCBI WGS metagenome assembly JAABUO01 (sample SAMN10711878, study PRJNA513372) | rock metagenome | isolation source: Antarctica rocks | place: Antarctica: Victoria Land, Finger Mt sud
TCGTCTACGCCCGATTTGAGCGTAGAATTTCGCTCAAAAACAGCTTATACGCCGTATCTACGCTGTATGTCTACGTCTACGTAGAGTACACTGATCCGTAGATGCCAAGCCTAATGGGACGGGATGATTGCGTGAATGGTTGACGATTACAGTTGGTAGTACCATTGGTACAGCTAGCAATGTAGTTACAAGATATTGGCTTGATGCTGTAAGGCAGCAACCAGAGCGCAACGATAATGTGTATCCTCTCTGGTCAGTTGCAATGCATGTTCATCCGGCAGGAAACCCTGATACGTTCTGATAAGCCCTAGCTATCAGTCAGAGCACGTGCCCCGCTACACTCCCCCCCACTTATAAGCATCAACGTCCCCGTTGATGAACTCATAGAGGTATGTAACCAGGAACACCACATACACACAACACAAGCCAATCCTGCCATCACAGATGAATACCACTGCTGAGACATACCACCAACATGGTACTGTCCCATCACATACACACAAGAAAACCACAACACAAACACAATGGCCACTGCGTACATACCTATCACAGGCATTCTAATTCATTCATCAAATGGATTCATTTGAAATATCATTGCTCAACTACCCTCTCACTGCAAGGCATGCACACAGACCACTTCACATACAATCAGACAGACCAGCTGTGGCCACCGCCAGACACTGCTAACAGCATAAACTGCACAACACTACTGCTGCTTTCTGGGCCGGCCTCTGCCGCGCTTCTGAGCAGGCTTAGTGATGCCAGTCTTTCTTGGACGGCCTCTGCCACGCTTTGGTTTTGCAGCAACTGCATCCTGACTGTCTGTATTGCCACTGTCACTGACTGCATTATCACCTTGAGCTGCTGCATTGTCAGGCCTGCCAACTCTGGCAGCTTGCCTGCCTCTGTTGCTCAGCCCATCAAGGTAATCCTGCACAACATCAGTAGCATTCTTTAGTTTGCTAGCAGTCAGCCATTCATTTTCCTCTGGAGGCAGGCCTTTCCATTGTACATAGTATGACCTGCGACCAGTCTTGGTGTCACGGTGTGCAAGAATCTTGTCATTCTCACACTCCACTTCACCATCTAATAACACAGCAGGAGGTGGAGCAGATCCTCTGTTCCCATCCTTATACCGCTTAAGCAAGGACACATGAAACACATTGAACATCCTACTCATGGATGCAGGCAAGCGCAATTCATATGCCACAGCACCCTTCCTTGACAGGATCTCAAATGGTCCCAGATACTTGTTCAGCAGCTTTTTCCTGCCCACATGGAACAACCTCAGAAACTTGGTTGACAGCAACACATACTCGCCAACACTCAACTGTTCATCACGCCTAGCCTGATCAGCATTCTTACTCATGCGCCGTTGTGCATTCAGCAAAGAGTCACGTGCACTGCTCACAGCAGCACTCACCCTCCCAACAAAAGAGTTGGCAGCAGGCAAAGGAGTGACAACATTCACATTCACAGGGGTTCTGGGATGGTCACCATGGTTCAAGAAGAACGGTGTGCTACCAGTAGCCCTATTCCAAGCATTGTTCACAGCAAATTCACAGCAAGGCAACTTCACATCCCAGTCATTCTGAGCAGGGTTAATGAAATGCCGCAACATATCCTCCAAAGTTCTGTTAGCACGTTCAGTCTGTCGGTCTGTCTGTGGGTGCGATGCAGTGGACATACGCTGATCAATGCCAAGCAACTCACAGACTTTAGCAAAGAACTTAGAGGTGAGGAGCTTATCTCTGTCAGACACCAGGAACTTGGGGATCCCATGCAGCCTGAATATCTCTCTCAAAAAGATCTGAGCAAACTCCTCAGCACCCATGTCATTCCAGCAAGGAGCAAAATGCACCATCTTGCTCAGCCGGTCCACAAACACCACAATAGCTGTGTGACCAGCCTTGGTCTCAGGCAGGTCTGTGATAAAATCCACAGTCACCCACTGCCACCTAAACTCAGGCACAGGCAATGGTTGCAACAGACCTGCAGGCTTCTCATTAGATGCCTTATTGCGCTGGCAGTGATCACATGTTGACACATACTGCCGCACATCACGCTCAAGACCAGGCCACCAGTAGGTTTGCAACACCAACTGCACAGTGCGATCACGCCCTAAATGACCAGCGAACGGGGTGTCATGATGCACAGACAGACATTTCTGCCGCAGATCCTCTGCATCAGGCACTACAATCTGACTGCCTCTACACCAGACGCCATCACTGAAAGTCAATGCAGCAGTGTTTTTTTCTCATCAGCAAACCACTCATCACTAGCATACCCGTTACTTATCTGCCGTGGCAGACCACCAGGCACACTATCACCTCCAGCAGGAGCCCACTCAGCAAGCATGCTCATCAAAGTACACATCAATGTGGAGCAGCGACTGATGGGATCAGCTACATTGGCAGAGCCCTTGCGATACTCCCACTTGAAGTCAAAGCGAGACAGAAACTCCTGCCAACGCACCTGCCTCCTACTGAGCTGCACAGAGGGCTTACTGTCCAGGTAGGTATTTGGCTTGTGGTCAGTAACCACCACCACCTTCTTGGCACCCTCTAGGTGGCACCGCCATTGCCGCAGCGCACTAATCACAGCCAGCAGTTCTTGCTCACCACCGCCATAGTTTCTCTCAGCAGAGTTAAACTTGTAGCTGTGGAAAGCCACCGGCCTCTGATTCTGCAGCAACACAGCACCACAGCCAAAACCACTGGCATCCACCACAACTTCAAAGGGCAGATCAGGATTAGGTAATGCAAGCACGGGTGCATGACTAAGGCTGTACTTCAAGTTCTCAAAGGCTTGCACTGCTGCACCCTCAAACACAAAAGGCACTGACTTCTCAGTCAGCTTCCTCAATGGTGCAACAAGCTTAGCATAGCCATGAATGTAATGCTTGAAGTAGTTACCGAGCCCCAGAAACTGTTGCACAGCATGCACATCCCTCAGTGGTGGCCAATCACGGATCACCGACCCCTTCTTGGGGTCAACTTGAACGCCGTCCTTAGACACGACATGACCCAAGAATTCCACAGAGTCCCTGAAAAAGAAGCACTTGGACATCTTAGCATACAGCTTATGCTTGCGCAATCGAGCTAATACTTGCTTCAGATGCTCAGTATGCTCCTCAGCTGTTTTACTGAAGACCAGAATGTCATCCAGATACACCAGCACAAATGGCAAGTCAGCAAGCACCTTATTCATTTCGCGCTGAAACACTGCAGGTGCATTAGTCAAGCCAAAACTCAGGACTCTGAACTCAAACAAGCCCTTATGCGTCCGAAATGCTGTTTTCGGCACGTCCTCATCAGCTATGCGCACTTGATGATAGCCAGACTGCAAATCCAGTGAGCTAAACACACTAGCTCCTTGCAGCCTATCAAGCAAGTCATCAATGCGAGGCAGAGGATACTTATCTTTCACAGTGACTTGGTTGAGGGCGCGGTAATCTACACACATTCGCAGTTCCCCACTCTTCTTCGCCACAAAGATGACAGGGGCGCCCCAGGCAGAGTGGCTAGGCCGCACAAAACCCTTATCCACTAGGTCAGCCAGCTGTCGCTCCACCTCTGCCTTTTCCTTGGGGGACAACCTGTACATAGGCTTAGACACAGGGGATGAGTCACCAGTATTGATGGACATACCAACACCACGATCGGGCGGCAGTCCAGGGGGTAACTCTGCGAACACATCAGGAAACAATTCCACAACAGGATGAAGGACAGTCTTAAAGCGCTTGCTACAATTTGGCTCAGGGACTTCACCCTCTTCTGCAGCCTCAGCAACACACTCATCTGCAGTCATGACATTGACTACAAAATATTTAGCGCCCTTCTCCTGAATTGCCTCCTGAAACTGCATGAAGGTCAATGAATGAGATGGCAATGCAGGTGGCGGCGGTAACACAGGGGTATCATCACATACACACTTCGACACAGAACGCCGACCACCTTGCCAAAACATCACACGCTTGTCAGCATAGGAAATCACAGCATTCCGTGACTTCAGCCAACTCTGACCCAACACTACATGCAGATTAGGACTAGGCATGTCAACAACATACATCTTGATCACCTCACTCAAAGCCTGGCACTTGACCCTCTCCCGCACAAAGCTTGAGACAGGTACACTCTTCTGGCCAGCCACACTCACAGACCCAGAGGCTGCATACTCACGTAAGCCATGCTTCGACACAAAAGCACGGTCATTGAATGCATGAGTAGCTGCAGAGTCAGCTACAACACATGCAGGCTGGTCAGAAACCACACCAGGAAACGACATCAGCAACTGTCCTGCATCACAAGTGGCATGCAAAGACATCTCAGGCGGGGCAGCAAGCTTAACAGGCCCAGCCACAGGGGGGTCATAGTACACTTCGTAGTCCCAGGGCGAAGGCCCCAGTACTTGACTACTACCATGACCAGCCTCTGCAAACAGCATAGAACCTTTAGCATACTGCTTCAATAACCGCATGTCTTGCAGCAATCTGCGCCACTTTGCACTGTGAAAGGCAGGGACAGCAATGCATGCAGAAGTATTATGAGGAGACCGAGACTTGCACTTCAAATAGTGCTTCACAAAACGCTCCACCCTCGCAACTGGAGGACAAAGCCACACATGCTCACCACACACATCACTAGACAGAAAAGACTTGGCAGGAGAATAAAACACAGGACAATGTCTACAGTAAACTGTTTGCCTGTCAAGGTCTCGCAATCAACAAAAATCTCCTTGACAACCATTCTGTCACTGTTTCTCTGCACATCATCTAAACTCAAAGCGCATATCACACTGTCACGTCCAGACACAGGAGGTAGGTTCCCCTTTTCTAGCTCCTGCCGACAAAAGATGGGTGGACAGTCTTTTCATTGGGGCAGTCTTTGCCCATATGGCCTTCCTGGGTGCACCATATGCACACCTTGTGTGCTTTCCGGGCAGCAATCTCCTCTTTTGAGACCCATACCCCACCCTTCCTGGGCCTGCCACCCCCACCCCCAGAAGAGCCCTGGCCAGGGTCAACCCCTGCACCACTGCCCTTCTTGGAGGGGCCGCCCCCAGAACCCCCAGGGGCGCCCTTGCGCTCCGAAACCAGTTGTTGTAGGAAGGCTAGCAAGCAACGATAGTTACAAGGATATTGGCTTGATGCTGTAAGGCACCAACCAGAGCGCAACGATAATGTGTATCCTCTCTGGTCGGTTGCAATGCATATTCACCCGGCAGGAAACCCTGATACGTTCTGATAAGCCCTAGCTATCAGTCAGAGCACGTGCCCCGCTACAGATGCATCATTGAAGCAAAGCTCGATTGCACATTTTACGCAGCAACACGAGGTGTCTGGCTTGAATCTTTTAAGCACCATAGCAGACAGCATTACTAAAAAGAGCAGTTCTCGGGCATTGTCATTCAATGAGCAGAAAGAGGATGCATTGTCGAAGTGAGGTTTTCTGCATTCAGTCTAACAACATGTCTGTGCACCTTGCTGTATATTTGTGAGAGGCTGCAGGAGCTGAAACGACGTGACTTGGTGTAAATTTACCATAGTCTTACTGTCTGCCCCAATCATTCCAGGACCTGTAAGATGAAGCATCTCTACTGCAAGCTTGAACTTTGCATAGCCTGGAATCAAGTAGCCAAAGTAGCTGAATGTCTCTGAACTTCTAGGGCCCAGCCTAATGCATAAGCACGTCTCTGCTGCATGAACGTGTTCAGACATACACGCAGCTGCCAAACAGCTCTCATGTGTTGACTCGAAAGCTTTGAGGGTTTGATGATCCCCTCATCATGTCATGTCTCAATACCTGTATGCTGACAGTCAGGGTTGCATCTGACACTGCTGTATCTCTCCATCAACTTTATCCATTTCAGAAGCAGCTCTTGAAGCCATATCCCTGATGCTGATCATGAGATGCTCATTTGCTGCAATCTCAAGGAATCTGCACTTCCAAAAAGCCCAGCGTTCCAAGCTATAGCTACTTACCCCATTGCTGTCCCGACACATGTCGAAAATCTTCATCGCAGCCTGTATAAACCAGGTAGCAGCCGCAGGCACAAGAAGTCTTGCCCAGTACTGCTGCTCAGGCGTGTCATGGGGGCCATCAAGAGCCACTTTGAAACTGACTTCAGCATGCCATGCCATGCTCAGATCTTTCTTGCCTTGACACAGGTAATGTGCGCCAAAGGTGGCATAGTTGACTTCTGCTGCTACTTGAGCGTCACTCCAGGTACTTCCCTCAAAATACTCATCACCATCGTTTGCTGGGTGCAAAAAAGGTTTTCAGTGCAACATAGCAACAAGTGTTTATACTGTTTATACAAAAGCCATACCATCAGAAGCCTCCCTATATGCAACCGCCAGGACTGGCAGGTCCCTCCAGAACACTCCAAACCCAAACCAAGAACCTCCTGGTTTGACGGGTGTGCCGCTCTGATCTGTTACATCCGGCAGCTCCGACAGTGCATTGATGAAGTTGACAAGGCGTTCGTCGACGACAGGATGGCAGCCCAGCACTCCTACAGCGTCGCATATTATTTCCCATAGCTCGAAAATACTCTGAGAGCCTTGCTGTAGCAACGGGTTATAAAGTGCAGCAATTGTTTTAGCGGCACTGTCTGGATCTTCTTCGCCTAAGAAAAGCCTTTGCAAGATGTTGACAGCACTCTGAGACTCAGCACCCATCCATAGCTTTCGGACCGCTTCAGCCCAAGAAGTGACTGAGATGCATATGCTATCGTTCATCGGCGCGACCTGCACTTTCCGCACCCCTGCAAAATTGAATCAATAAACGCTCTTTCGCGAGGTTGACCACGTCATGAACAAAACGCCAGCTAACTGCGTTACCACACGCTCTGCGTGCACGACACGCAGCTTCTGCAGTCATCGCTTTTGGACTAATCCAGTGCACTACACATATGATATGTTTAGCTCGAACACGATCGACCGACAAGGCGTAGAGATGGTGACTGCTGTTTGTGCAAGAACATAGCGCAGTAAGGCAAGGGACCGCCTGCTGCTGCGCAGATGACACATCCTGTGCGCAGGTCTTGCTTGTCAATCTAAGCGTGACTCGTCTCGTCCGGGTTTTCATGAGCACAAAATGGTAATCATCACCGTAACGTTGTTTGATATCGCAGAGCGACTGAAACCATCAGCTGGTGTGACGGCTGCTAAGCGCACAACGCCTTCCATGTCTACACACGCACCTGATCATACTGAAAAGCCTCAGCCTGACCCCGTTGAAGACCCCACAGGGCGAGGGACCTTAGGTCAGTTTGCCAAGCGAGGTGCTGAAGGCGTGCAGGTCCTCGCGGACAAAATGACAGGCCAGGAAACCACCAGGTACAACCTGCAGCAGCCAGGGTTTGCAATCAGTCAAATCGTACATCAACTCTGTACTCGCACATCGCCTTTAGACGCAGGTCAAAGCTTCATGTGGTCATTTGTCATGTGTGCTGCAGTCAAAGTGCGAAAGCTGCTGAACAGACACAGAGCAAAACTCAGTCAAGGTATGGCATATACCTTACTGCACATTGCTGTTGAGCTTTCCTGTCAGCACGCAATTGCATTTCCCAGACATCCAAGTCATTCAACAGTGTCACTTCTCTCAGATCAGCTCTGGCAGCCTTGACAGCAGCTGTTGCTGTGCAGGGTGGATCATGTTCACAGTCCTGATGAGAGTGCGTGGAAGCAATACCAGAGGGAATATGGCTACAAGCAGACTGGCTACGGCCCCCAAGGGTCCCATAGCCCCCCAGACAGAAGCCAGCCCAAGACCAGCATCTTTGGTGGTCTCAAGGATGCTGCAGGTGATTGCAGCAGTCATCAACCTCTCCTTAACCTCTAACCTCTCACTGCAGCATAAGCTTAACTCTCACTCCCTATTCAGTGCCATAGTGTAACCACGTCAACACCTGGTCTGTGTTCATGAGACGTGCATGTATGTATGCATGATCCTCACAGCTTTCTGACACCGTCCACACTGTTGTGCACACACAAGCTATGACACAGTCCATACTGTTGTGCACACACAAGCTACGATCCAGTCCACACTGTTGTGCATACACAAGCTACGACACAGTCCACACTGTTGTGCACACACAAGCTACAATACAGTCCACACTGTTGTGCACACACAAGTCATGACACAGTCCACATCGTTGTGCACACACAAGCTCATGCTGAGCATGATGCTGTCTGCAGTTGATGCAAAGGATGCAGTCAAGGGCGTCGCGTCCAAAGCTGCTGCTGGTGCACAACGCATGGCAGGCCTGGAGCCTAAACAAGGTAAACACACATGCCATTACACTCCTCACCTTCATCTTCATGTACTCTGCACACTTTCAGCCACCAGCACCACAAAGATCTGACAGTGCTTGCATTCTGACCGACCCGATTGCAGCTTGGCCACACTGTGGGGTTCTGCATCCTAGCAGATGCATGAAATGTTGTCTTCAGCATGGCTGTAGAGCCTGGTCGAGGCCTGTATGCTTGCTGTTGGACTGGGTGATTGGCGATGGGTGATTGGAATTGGTGATTGGCAATGGGTGATTTGCACCGGGTGATTGGGAAGAAGATGCACCCATGCGTGTCATTGGAGTGGGTATTTGGGAAGGACATTTGCCGCTCAATAGCCTTTGCTAATCATTGCAAAGGTCTCACTTGAGTCTGGCTGGCTTGCAGATAGCTACTGGCAGGATGATGGTGATGATGAGGATGAGGAAGATGAGGAGTGGTAAGCTGCAGTGACCCCTAGACTAATTGCAGCATGTGCTGTGAGTTTGTGGAATGTCTTACTCACAGTACAGAACCACCAATGCCAAGGTTTTGTGGGTATACTCTCTGCATTATTTGACGCATGGCACATACAGTATGTGAATGCTCCTCTTTCTGCTAATCATGTGCAGAACTTAGTACTAAACTTTGGTGAAGTTTGCTTCTCACCAGTTTGCATTACACTCCTTGAATGTCCTGCCCAGCTGATAAGGTCCTGCAAGACCACAGCCTCTGCTGGATGCCCGTGCGAGGTGTTATCACCTTTACCTGACATCAGTCATGACATGCAACCCATGCGGGTCTGCCCACTCTGTACCAGTGGGTACGAAAGCTAACATCTGCAATAGTGTCACATGCTGGATGTCTGCACTACAGGAGGCTCAGAGCCAATGAAATGGCAATTTAGCATCTGCTATGCATTAACAATCTTGCAGTGCTTTTGAATGCAGCTTGCTCTCTGCCAAGCCAGGCACTGCACACCCTGTACTCCAAATTTGAATCGTGCTGTGCTGTGCTGTGCTGTGCTGTGCTGTGCTGTGCTGTGCTGTGCTGTGCTGTGCTGTGCTGTGCCGTGCCGTGCTGTGCTGTGCGGTGCCGTGCTGTGCTGTGCGATGCCGTGCTGTGCTTCATAGGGGTTTCAGAGCCACTTTGCCAGGGCTATTGACAGGGCTGCTGCAGATCTGGTCACTGCAGCCTGTTTCATGTACACTGCAGTGCGTAGTATGTCATGCTGATGTGGTGATGCGCAGGGGTCGCAGAGCCATTGAAGAGGCAACCCAGCGCTTGACAAGGGCCATGGACAGGGCTGATGCAGACCTGGGCCGGGCCCACAGGTCTCGTAGGGGTAGCGGGGGGGTGAGCCCTGGAACTGAGGCATACCCCACCAATGGTCATCAGGATGATGAGGGTGTGCACAAGCTGGGCCGCACAGCTGAGCAAGACTATGACAGGTACGTCTGTCAGCCCACAATGGGTGACCTTGCCTGTCTATCTTGCAATAGGCCTCTGACAATCGCTGCAATGCGGCAGAGTCATGCTGCCTGGGTGCCTGTTGCCCCATATTGTCAAGTACTTGTGCTGATTAAAAGCACATACAGTCACCCATCACATCAAGCAGTGCTTCAGATGTTGGAATCATCCAAAATAGTGTTTTTGTCCTGATATTCTCGATTGTCTCGACTTTTGCTACCAAACAAAAGATGAAGCTTGCAGTCAAAATCTTGGCCAACTTTCAATTAATTTCTGGAAAACCTGTCAGTATCCTTTTGTAGTCAGGTTTTCAATGGTACATCAATATCTTGAAATTGATCAAGTTGAACGGCTCATTTGGATAAACCTGAGGGATCAACAGTGGTGTAGCAATGTGGTGCAGGTTCAAGGGAGGTGAGCAGAGGGTGGTTGACAAGGAGCGCCAGCTTGCCAACAATGCTGAACATGACTATGACAGGTAGGCCCCACACTCACTCTCAAGTAACAGAACGATTTGAGCTCAGTGTTGCAGTCCAAACTCCTGACAACCTGCAATGCCTTGTTCAAGCTCAACTCTTTGTCAGCCTGATGTCGACCGTTGAACCTGATGTTGTCATGCTTGTTTGCACGGTAGGCATGTCCGTTGCAAGAAGCTGCATCATGATCCTCATGCCTGTTCTGGTTTGTGAATGTCAACACAAATATTTGTGTTTCTTTTTTTTAATTTTTAAATTTAAGCTTTCACGTATTCAACCAGTAACTACAGTCAAAACATACATTATATCAGACTCACTGTCCTATCATGGGATCTACATACTGCCTTTGCAAATGAGCCTCTCTCTCTCTCAGTCACGACGTCTCTGCTATGGCATGAAGGTTCAAGGGCGGTGAGCAAAGGATATATGACAAGGAGAAGCAGCTTGCTGGCAAGGTTAAAGAAGGAGCTCACAAGGCTGGCCAGACCGCTGAACATGACTACGACAGGTGACTCATTGCCCTGCATCCCTACCTGGAGCAACTCAGTGATGTTCTGTGTTAGTTATGATCAAGTGCTCGTTGAGCCCAGTGTTGCGTGTTGTAGGGTTTAGGGTGTAGGTCTAGGCGTTTTTGGGGCAGTGCATTTCTGGCAGGGCTTAGGGTGGTAAATTGGCCATAGGGTTGCAACCTGGCCTCGATCCTGCAAATTGGGCAACAAAAGCAACAATGCTCTACAGCTCCCAGACCATCATCTGAGCCACTTTATTGGCCCAATCAGGGCGTCCCTCATAGCTTTTAAAGTCAGTGCAGTGCAGATCCCACAGGACCTCTTGCATTCAGCAATTTGAGTGCTGTGGTTGCACTTCTGCACGCTTTGTTTACTTGCTTACTTGCTTGCATGCAGAAAGTGTCTTGCATGCACCACATGAGGCCTGATGAATGCATTTCTGCATGCCTGGCTTCCTTGCTTTGCATGTACAAGCTCACTGCATGATGCAGGTTCAAGGATGGCGAGAAGAAGCTGATGGACGGAGCAAGGCATCTAAAGGATGATGTCAAGGAAGGCGTGCACAGATTTGGAGAGAAAGCTGAGCAAGACGCTGACAGGTGACTTCTCCAGACAATGTTGGTCATTGCTTGTCTTTGCAAGTGCACACGCAAGCTGTATGATTCAGAGGGGAAAAACTCCCAATGCATGCCCCAAACTTTATTTTCTAATGTGTACTGAACATAAAATGTATTTTAAATGCTGACTGATGATGCTGTGAGCCTGCTTGTTGCACCAATGGTTGCAAAACAGCCACCTGCTAGGTAGTTGACAAAACATGTCCCTGCATTGCAATCATGCCAAGGGACATTAGCCGCTGTTATACCTGCGGGTGTGTCATTTTTGTCACGTCCTGTACAGGCAAGGATACCACCAAAGGCAGCAGAGGCATGATGACCACGCTGAAGCTGCCAAAGACAAGGCTTCAGCCGCAGCAGATCACACCGGCAGAGCCTTTCAGCAAGCAGGCAGGCGTACAGCTCGCCGCAGCGCTGACTCAGCCAGATGGGCTGCAGACTCAGCACGCGACACGGCTGACTCAGCCGGCGAGTCAGTAGGCCGTGCTGCTGGCAGGGCAGAAGAAGACGCACGCTGGGCAGCTGACAGAGCCTCAGACAGAGCCTCAGACAGAGCTCATGAGGGCACCAGATACGCTGCTGACAAAACAGCTGATGGAGCAAGATGGGCGCGCAACAATGCTGACAATGCTGGTGAGTCTCTTGGCCGAGCAGCAGCCCAGACTGAGGACTATGTTAGGCAGACCGGCAGGAGCGCAGCCCGTAATACTGCAGAGTCAGTCAAATGGGCAGCTGAGCAAGCTCACGACAGCGCTGAGGCAATTGGTGAGACAGCAGGCAAAGCAGCAGTCGCAACAGAGGAATATGCGGAAGCTGCTAAGACAAAGCTCGCAAGAGGTACGGCAGAGTCAGTCAAATGGGCAGCTGAGCAAGCTCATGACAGCGCTGAGGCGATTGGTGAGACAGCAGGCAAAGCAGCAGTTGCCACAGAGGAGTATGCCGAGGCAGTTAAGACCAAGCTTGCCAGAGGCACTGCCGAAACTGCTAAATGGGCAGCTGAGCAAGCTCATGACAGCGCTGAGGCTATTGGCGAGACTGCAGGCAAAGCAGCAGTCGCAACAGAGGAGTATGCGGAAGCTGCCAAGACAAACATAGCCAGAGGTACTGCCAATACTGCCAAATGGGCTGCAGAAAAGGCCCATGACAGCGCAGAAAGTGTCGGTGAAACTGTTGGAGACGCTGTGGAAGCTACTGAGGAAGCTGCCATAGCAGCTGGGCACCGCACTGCTCAAGGTGCTGCGCATGCAGCACAGTGGACAGCTCACAAGATCCATGACAATGCTGAGACGATCGGCGCCACAGCTGGCAAGGCTGTGGCAGCTACTGAAGAAGCTGCCATTGAAGCTTCCATAGCGGCGGCTGACACTGCTGAGTGGGCTGCAAAGGGTGCTGTCAGAGGCAGTGCTCAAGCCACTGAATGGGCTGCTGAAAAGGTGTGTATGCTGTTTTGCATACTCTCGGGCGCCTGAAATTCACCAAAAATTGGTAGAAGCGCTGTCATATGATTTTTTCCATTGCTTAGCGCAGGTGCTGTGCAACGCATATCTTTGTTCACAGTTATCCGCTTGGCTTTTCATCTTGAAGAGCCGCAGAGTGTTCATTGTACACTGCTTCATGAACCATGCTTTGCCTCCCGAAACTGTTGCCAACAAAGCACATGTCACGCCTGCACTGTCGAGGCACATCAGTACAGCCTACAGGTGTAGCTGCACATGATCCACTTTGCCAGAACTGAAGGGGACTGTATGCGCGCTGCAAGTGAAACAAATGCTGGGACAGGTTTCTGGTTGCCTTGAATTTTCCCTGGTGCTCTTGTTCTTTAGACTCTCCTACAACTGCTGCCTTTGACCTTTTAAGTTGCCAGGTCCACTTTCACCTGATGCGCTCACATGCTTCTATTGCTGGCTTAGCGTTGGGAACTTTGGCTGGAAAGGCAGTCGCAGCAGTTCAGGGCACATCAGAGACTGTCAAAGAGCAGGTGAACATGCACCCTGTCTTCTGACACTCTCAAGCCAAATTGCCCTCTCTGCCTGAATGTGGTGCTGGACATAATTGTTGGAATTTTGTGTTGCTTTCTTCCAAGCCATGTTTGGAGATGTGTGTTTGATAGCTGTTGCTGCATGTTTAGAATATACCAGCCAAGGTATGTTCAGTCCTGACTAGCTACATACGAATGAACAGTACATGGCTCAAGCATCATGCAGCATTGCTGTATGCTCATGCTGGCACAGCACAGCTGACTCTGCTCAATTTAGTTTCAGAGTATGAGGGTCCATCTGTCATGCAGCACTTTGTGTCTTGATCTCTGCTGTTACCTGATGAGCAGTTTTGAGCTTTCAAGTCTTCCGTGTGTTTTAAACCAGCGGCTTCATTTGCAGGCACATGAGTTCTTCTCAGATGCTGAAGAAGCTGCTGAGGATGCTGCAGATGCAGTCAAGGATGAAGCCAACAGGGCCACTAGCTCAGGGCCACACATGGCACGGCCCCTTGGGAAGGACCCAATCCCCACCAACACAGAGGACATTGCAAAATGGCGCCAAGCCCACCCCCCACCGGCCAAACCCGTCAGGGAAGCAGGCAGCGATACAAGGCAGAGCGCAGAAGGCTCATGGGAGTCAGCTAAAGGGCAGACAAGGGAGGCTGTTGATGAGGCAAAGGGCAAGTCCAGGGAAGCTGCTGATGATCTGAAGGGAAAGTACAGAGAGACTGCTGAGGATGTCAAGAGTAAGACCAAGGCGACTGCTGAAGATGTGAAGGACAAAGCCAGCGAGAGTGCTGATGGCTGGGCGTCTTGGTTCGGTGAGTTTTCTTGGCATCATTGCTTCTGATGCCACTTTTCACAAACCATTGTGTTCTGCCTATTTTGCATGGCGTTGCAGTGACTCACAATGGCACCTATGCATGCCACTGTGTGTCACGGCGGCGCCATGCAAGATAGGCAGAAAACAGGTGTGAAAGTGCTGTCACCCTTTTTGCTGGTGACTGTTTGTGTCACACTTGCTATGGCAAGCTTCTGCATTGCTGTCTTCTAGTCTGCTCAAGAAAGTCGCCTCACGTCAGCACCAGCACTAACGCTTTTTCAGCGTTTTATCAGCAAGATATCTGCTGCATCAAGTCATCGCTGCTCTTTCAAACTGACTGTCAAAATGCTTTCTTTGGCAGCCGCAATCGCTTGCAGCAGCATAACCTGACAGCAGTGGGTGGGAAATTGCTTGCTGAGTCTGTGTATGCTTGCAGGCTTTGGTGGCAAACAGGAGCATCATGAGCCTGCCAGCGAAGAGAAAGGCAGAGACAAGGTCAAGCAGGCCCAGGACAAAGCCTCTGACCTCAAGAACAGTGCCAAGGACAAGGTCAGCCAAGCAGAGGACAAAGCCTCCGAAGTTAAGGACAGAGCCTACAAGGCAAGCAGAGACACAGCCCGACAAGGTGCGGACGCCACCAAGAGAGCAGCCGAAACTGCTCGCGAGAAGGCGGGAGGTCTCGGCGAGGCTGTGGGCAGTGCTGCCGGAACCGTTGAGGACTATGCTGAAAGAACCGGCACGTCTGCAGCTCGCGGCACTGCCAGCGCCACTAAGTATGCCGCTGAGAGTCTTCACGATGGTGCCGAGTCAGCTGGAAGCGCAGTGGGCAAGACAGCTGCTGCTGCCGAGTCAGCAGCAAAAGCAGCAGCTGTGGGCACAGCTCGAGGGCTTGCTAGTGCCACCAAGTGGGCAGCGGAGAAGCTCCATGACAATGCGCATACCATTGGTGACACAGCTGGGAAAGCTACTGCCAGCACTGAGCAGGGTGTCCAGCAGGCAAGCAAAGCCACAGCACGTGGCGTAGCCAGCACAGCAGCTTGGACTGCTGACAAGCTCAAGGACAGTGCCGAGGATGTCGGCGAGTCCATTGGCAATGCTGCAGCAGCAACTGAGGATGCTGCAGACCGGGCTAGTCAGAAAGTGGCCAGAAGCACTGCTGATGCTGCCAAATGGTCGGCAGATAAGCTTCGTGAGAACAGCCAAGATGCTGGTGAGTCCATTGGGCAGGCAGCAGCATCAGCAGAAAAGGGCACCAAATCAGCACTGAACAAGGCTTCAGACAAAGCTGAGGAGCTGCGCCGACAGACTTTGAACGGCAGGCAGCAAACGGCCAGTGATGCTGGACGCCGCGTCCGTGACCAGTCTGAGTCTGAGGCCGGCAGGGCTGCCAGGGAGGCCAGAGAGGTCATTCAGGACAAGGCCCAGTCTGTGAAGCACAAGACAAGGGAGACTATTGATGATGTAAAGGACTGGACCAAGTCAAAGACAGGTCGGCTTTACTTAGCTGTCTGTAGCTTCACCATTACAATTAACCTCTTCATTATATGGAGGTAAATGATAAATGATTTCATGTGTCGTTGTTTGCTAAACATGGCAGCCTGCAGCCTGCTTGACGCCCTTTACTCAAGTAATTGTTTTTGTTGCTCTTGGCTCATGCCTTAATCTGCTGCACAGCTGACATTGTGTGCATTGCATACCAGCAAGGCATCCTGCTCTTTGCTTGCATCCA
>JAABUO010004812.1_pt1 | contig 15876 bp, 21 predicted proteins | sample 5559291 | NCBI WGS metagenome assembly JAABUO01 (sample SAMN10711878, study PRJNA513372) | rock metagenome | isolation source: Antarctica rocks | place: Antarctica: Victoria Land, Finger Mt sud
CACACTCAGGACAGGGCTTGACCTTGCATCCCCCTTGAAGTTGTCCCACGTCTGTGGCTGGCTGCAGGATGTCTTCAAAGTCTGTAAGAAGGTGTTTGCTGCACTGCCTCTGGCTGCTGTGGTTGGTGGACAGACACTGATTCTGCATGGAGGTACATATCCCCAGTCTGTCCCAACACCACTCCTGCTAACAAATGTTTGAGTGAATGCTTCAATGCTCATGGTGTGAAGCTTTGAGCATCCAGCTTGATCCAGTGTCAACCACATCCACTGCATGCATGCCGGCTGAGCGCAGGTCACTTTTTGTGAGGTGGCTGCATGTGGCAATCCTGCCCTGACAAAATCTGCTGAAGGCAAAATGTGTCATTGCAGGTCTGTTCTGAAAGCCTATGCAAAGCACACACAGGAGGAAGAAGCGCCGAAAGACCTTGCCTGGTATGACAGCTGATGTTGACAGTGTGCAACAATCATATATCGCTTGTCAGCTGCATGATGCTGTGTGGCCGGCGTCAATCTTGTCATAACAAGCCTGTAAAGGATGACATATCATGTACAAGTAAGCACCTATGACACACTCTGAAGTGAAGAGCTGCTGAGGTCTTGCAACCCTAGATGTTGTTGCCTGAGTCAGGCAGCAAAGTTTGTGCAGGAAACGCCTTGGAAATTGGGTCGTTGCAAGACTTGAGAGCAGCAGGCAAGGGTGGACTAGATCCCAATGGTGATGCTGTTTCATCCTCTCCCTTATGTTCAAGCTTGTCTGAATGCTGTGCTGGCGTTCCTGAATGTTGTGCAGTCCTTGTCAGTCAAAATTGGGCAACTGCCCGAGGTCGACATCCGCTTTCATCATATGCATTGCGCAACAGAAAGCATCAACAGACTGCTTTGCATATTACACAGACTGAAAGTGCAGCTGTCATGACCTGCAGCATGCCCTGCAGATTTGCTGAGCATCCAATAGCATCACTCAGATGCTTGTAGCATTATGAACCGTGTCAACACCCACTGCATGTGAGAGGTTGGGTGTCGTGTAGGTGCTGGCAAGTCAGTCATTGCGACAGATGTGCTCTGGTCAGACCCTGCGCCAGAGCCAGGCCTAGTGGAGAATGAAGCCCGTGGGGTGGGCCTGCTCTTTGGCCCAGACGTCACTCAGGTAGCAACAGCAAGTATCTTTGCTGTCCGTGTTCTGCAATACGAGCTATGATTTAGGCTTGTAGGGCAAAGATGGAATGGATCTGCTTTAGAAAGAAGTCAGCTATATTGTTTGCAGGAGTTGCAAAGTTTCAGTTCAATGCAAAGCCATGCTGAGATTGGGCAGCACCATTTAGGATGCTTGCAGCAAGCATCCCAATGTTGTCAGATGGTTGCACATGTCAGAAGCTTGATTTGAGCTTTTGCAATGGCACAGGCAGGCTTCTGCTTGGCTAGCAACACACTCACCCACTCACTCACTTATTCACCCCCCTACTTACTCATTCATTCCCTCACTCATTCACTCACTCACTCACTCACTCACTCACTCACTCACTCACTCACTCACTCACTCACCCACCCACCCACCCACCCACCCACTCACCCACCCACTCACCCTCCAGGCTTGTCTTGGGATGGCAGCATTGCTGCTGACACTACAGTGCTGCTGTGACTGCAACATTTGCCTGCTCTCACTGCATCCCCAGACAGAGCTGTGACACAGTCAAAAGGCGTTGGCATTCTATATCAGGTGCTATTTGTTTCTGAGTGTGTGTGCTTGCAGTTCAGGCATTTCTGGAGGTCAACAAGCTGAAGCTGATCATCCGGTCCCATGAGGGCCCAGATGCCCGCTGGAAGCGTGAAGGCATGCAAGACATGGCCAAAGGCCACTCCCTAGATCACATCACACCAGGTCAGCAGCCGACATCCCAGCAACAGGTCATGCACTATTAGCTCACAGAAAGAATTTCATGGACCTATGCAACATGGGGGTTTGGGGCAACCCTGCTGCTGTATTTAAGCATAGCTGAGACACCTTGCCAGCCCCTGTGGAGTGCGGGCTATCTTGATAGGGGTTGATAGGGGTATTGAAGGGGGTTGTGCATATCAGCTCGGCAACACAAGGTACATTCCTGTGTTGTTCACTCTTGAGCTGGTGTTCTGCAGAGGGCAAGCTGGTGACGGTGTTCAGTGCCCCAGACTACCCTCAGTTTCAGCCCAGCCGAGAGGACAGGTTCAACAACCTAGGGGCTGTGGCAGTGCTGAGGGGCAGCCATGACAACTATGCTTCACCTGAAATGATTGAGTACCCGGCAGCTCCTCGCCCTCAGGTCAGTCATCCTTCCTTGGCACATGTCAGAAGAGTACACCTTCACATGTGTGCATCACAGCCTTGGTGACATTGTGTGTTGCTTTGAATTGACATTGGCAGATGCTTTCTAGACATTTGCAGACAAGCAGTGGTCATGCTACATCATGTCAGAAAGCGTAATTTTAGCCTGTTGCCAACAACAGTAGCCATGCTGCATTGTGTCTGCGTCTCGCATGCTACACGTCTGGACGGACAAGTACCAGGTTGCAGTATCATCTGCCAGGATTGCAACAGCAATTTTCGGCTTGTGGATTATGGTTTGCCCATTGTCGCTGCTTAAAATCCCAGAAATGAAGTGACAACATCCAATATACCACAGCTGCCTTGTTGCCTGCATCAGCACAGACAGCCTGCATCAGCACAGACACCCATGTGTGAGACAATGCCTTGTTGGGTCAGCATTGCTGTGTCCAAGCCATGCATTGAGCCATACCCATGACTGATGTGATTGACACAGGCGCAAGCTTTCTATGAATACGAGGATGTGCCAGACTCTGACGAGGAAATGTCAATTGGGCATGGCAGCGCCAGTGACATGAGTGCAGCCAGCAGTCAGGCAGGATCGCTTGCCAGTCAGGCATCCACTGCTGCTGAGGAGCATGCAGAGGTGATCAGCAAAGCGCCAGGCAGTGGGGAGGACAGTCCCCAACAACCCGCCAATCGCATTGGTACTCTCCACACAGCTGCTGATGCTAGTGATGCTGCTGATGGTGAGACCAAAGCTACTGACAATGGACATGGCGCGGACATGCTTCACTTAAACAGTGCTGGAAGCAGGATGGCTGCTCCACAGCTGTCAGATTCAGCTGCAGTCCAGTCACTAGATGCGGCAACATGTCAGCATCAAGAGCGTGTTTCTGAGGCTGAGCCTGGCATGGACTCACATTCAGAAGCTGACCCACTTGATCAACTGCCAGATAGGCAGAAGAACACTAATTCACCTGGCAGCCCTATACATACTGTTGCTGCCAGTGCTGCTGCAGCTGTGGAGCCTGGTCAAGGTGAAGATGCCAGCCAAAGGAAGCGCAAGGCAGCTACAGTCTTTGACCAAGGCGTGGCGGCACATGCTGAGGCTGCTGATCTGAATGCTGGCATTGCAGCTCAAGAGGTGGACAATCAAAGACCTGCTCTTAATGGCACAGGGGAGGTGGATGTCACAAATGAATCACTTGATGGCACAGGGGAGGCGCAGGTCACAAATGAATCAAATGATGCTAACACTGATGCATTCGCAGCAGTGACTCACGCTGCTGTCAGAGCGCCGGATGGCGTTCTGCCATTCAAGCCTGCACGCAAAGGGCTGTCAAAGCCAGCACCTTGGCGGTGAACAAGCACTCAGCTGAAACCGAATTGTTTGTTTGATAAAGTACTACACCCTTGTACACATGATTCTCTGCTCATGCATGTACTGAAACAAATGCCCTTCACGTGCATTCCTGTCCCTGGTAGCAAAACTGACACCCTCAGCTGTGAGTTTTGTTTGCTTGTGTCTGACCAAATGGAACAGTTTTTGTCATATGTACAGCAATGGATGCTGCTGGCTACTCAGTTCTGACTGCATGCAGGTATCAGGCTTGCATGGTTACTGCCTTGTGACAGCTTATGGAACACAAAATCATGGACTCACTATTGCTTGCAAATCGACTGTCAGCCTGAAAGCGGAAGGTCTCTGTATGCCAGCATTGCATGCATGCCCTGGCCTTGTCTGCGATCCTGTTGTCACTTTCCAGCAAGCTCTTTGGACCGTCCACACTCAGAATGCAATCCCACACAGGCTGTGACCAGGCACTCAAACTGCACACATGGGGTAACTTGTAGTGGAAAAGACTGCAAGCTGGTTTGTGCTCTGGTTTGGGTAGCTTGTGACAACAGGCTCGCTGACACAGGGAAACCGGGCTGCTCTATGATAATTCAGGTGCGAAATATTATGCTGAATTTATGTTACAAAAGCAGGACAACTCGACACCAGACTCTGTAAGTAATGCTATCAGTTTGCTCGTACTCAGATGAACCGAACAACCAGCAGCAAAGGCATAACGGTGACAATTTACAGTCTCAATATATAAGACGTTCAGTCAGGAAACTAACCCAGACACAACAGCTCCATCCTGCATTGCTTCCAATCATATCATGCAAGTGGTGAAAGTGAACTTGTCTCATGACTCAAAAGCATCAGCAGCCTTCTGCATGAAACTCCAATCACGCCCTTTGCCACAGCCATAGTCAACATGCTTTGCCCAGGCCTTGTCCAGAGTATGATGGTCCTCTATGTGGTGTACTTGTTGGATTGCTGGCCATACCCAACACTGTCTCCCCCTGCAGTGCGGCCACCAGTGTATTCCCCTCCACCCCCTGCTGGTCCACCTGCACAAATAGTGTCAATGGTGACCCCAAGTGACTTGGAAAAAACACTGTTGTTGGTGTGATGAATACTACAGGTAAGAAGGCATATAGTTGCATATAGCATTGACCAGAAGTCAAATATGTCAGCAGCACTTTAGGGCTACCATACGACGCAAGATGTATGAAAAACATGCTGTTTAGCTACAGCGTTTACACTTCCATACCTAATCTGCAGTGATGTATAAGCAATCAGAACAGATTGTACATTGAAGTTGCAATCACATGCATGTGCAATACACAAACAGGCACAGCGTGTGTTGCATTACTAATTTGCATGATGCTTTACTGTGTTAAATGCTGCATTACACAGATGTGCAATCTATGATGCAGCAGTGCTAAGTAGTAGTGTGACATATGCTGTGCCTGACACAGCAGCTTGAGCACAAACTGCAGTGACAGCTTGCATTGACACCACTGCTTGCTTGTGGTGTCAGTGTAAGTCACCCAGCAGTCCTCAGCTAGCTGCACACCATGCATGCAAAAATGCCATCCACGTTAGCAACAGGTACTGCATACAGTAGGACGAGTCACAACTATGCAGGCAATGACACACAGATCTGGTACAGGCAGCCACAGCAGATGGGATTGGCTGAAATGCAGCTCACCTCCAGTGGTGTCTTGGCCCCTGTATGAAGAGTCAGAGCCAGTGCCTGATGCAAGACCAGCTCCAGGCTCTGTACCAGAGCCTGTCCCGGTGCCTGTAGCCATAGCATGTGCCTTGGTTCCTGGAATCTTGCTCATGAGGCCACCAGTCTTGCTGTCACTGCCAGTAGTGGTATCGCCACCGCTGTAGCCAGTGCTCTGGCCGCTGCCGATGCCAGAGTGGCCACTGCTGTCACCAAGGCCGGTGTTGCCATGGCCATGGCCAGTGTGGCCGCTACTAGTGTTGCTGCCATAGCCAGTGCCGGTGTTGCCAGTGCCAGTACCTGTGCCAGCCATGGTGCCGCCGCTGCCACTGCCAGTGTTGGTGCTGTCATAGCCTGTGCCTGTGCCTGTGCCTGAGCCTGTGCCACTGCCAGTGTAGCCTGTGCCACTGCCAGTGTAGCCTGAGCCAGTGCCGGTACCAATGTTGCCACTGCCTGTGTCCTTGGAGGCATTGTACTCGTTAGTGCCTGGGATGTAGCTCTTGACTTTGGCTGCTGTTGAGCCCTCAGTGCCAGTACCAGTGCCTGAGCCAGTGCCTGTTCCAGTGTAGCCGCTGCCAGTGCCAGTGCCTGTGAGGCCGCTGCCTGTGCCAGTGCTGCCATATGAGATGTCTGTGGGGTAGTCAGTGGCTTGGTGTACTCCAGGTCCCTTCAGGATAGGGGTGTTGGACAGGTTGTCATTCACAACGACGTCATGGGCGCCAAAGTGAGTGGAGCCGATGACAGCGGTGCCTGTAGCACCAGCTGAGCCAGTGCCAGTACCAGTGTAGCCAGTGCCACTTGAGCTGGTGCCCTTTGTAGCAGCGTGCTCATCGGTGCCTGGGATGTAGCTCTTGGCCTTGGCTGCTGTTGAGCTTTCTGTGCTAGTGCCAGTGCCTGTGCCAGTGCCAGTGTAACCAGTGCCTGTGCCACTGCCAGTGTAACCAGTGCCAGTTCCAGTGGTGGCAGTTGAGCCGGTGCCCTTTGTGACAGCATGCTCATCAGTGCCGGGAATGTGGCTCTTGGCCTTGGCTGCTGTTGCGCTTTCAGTGCCAGATCCAGTGTGACCAGTCACACCTGTGCCCGTGCCAGAGGAGCTGCCAGAGCCAAGGCCGTGGCCAGCAGACTCAGTTGGCAACCTTTCAGTTGGGGTAGCCCCAGATGCTGCTGAGCCAGTGCCTGCAAAAAGTCGTGGTGTCAACGAGTTGGACTGCAAAAGCAATATATAAGCAGCAGCTTGCAAGAAATGGATGAAATAGAGCCTGCAGAGCAGATTTTGTGCTCACTAGAGCAGGTGCAAGGACAAGACGAGTGGACGCAGACGAAAACCTTTGAGCCGATTGAGAAGAGCGAGCTTACCGGCGCCGGCGCCTGCCAACTCACTACCCTTGCTGTGAGTGCTAGCAGCTCCTGCAGGGCAACACGGCTATAAGCAGCGGAAAACCAGAGGCGAATGAAGAGTCCCAAAGATTAACATCAAGGCAGCGGAGCGTCGAACTGCTTATGGAAGCCTGTGGAAGCCTGTGTATGAGCGTGAACGTACCAGTGCCAGTGTGAGAGCCGGTATGGGTGGATCCAGTGCCGGTAGCTCCTTCGCCCAGGTACCCTTGATCGCCGAACTGAGTGTTATCTGTGCCCTGGTGGTGTCCGGGCAGCTTAGCCTTCAGCTGCAAGACAAATTTTCCTTTTCAGTCTCGAAAGTGGCATATAAGTAGGCCACCAAGTCATGTAGATGAGGTAACAAGCACAGATCCTCGCACAGGCACAAAGCAGATCTGAGGCAGCCGACGCAAACCTTGTCCATGACGCCCATGTTGGATGATTAGTCTTGAGATAGCTCAAATTGTAATAGAATCAGTCGGTGTGCAAAATCACGAAACGATGTGCTTGAAGCGCTTGCGTCTTGGCACCAAGGCCAACGGACAGTTACGCAGTTGCTTCGCACATGGCGTGAGTCAGCATTTGCCAAATGAGTCACTCAGCATTGCAAATTTCGCCTTGCAAAAGTACTTGCTGCAAAGCTTGCCTAGAAATACCAAGACACCCAGGAGTAGCCAATTGGGCTAAGAGGCTGTGAGGTATACCCAATACCAGAGCAAACACGTACAAATGTCACGAGCTTTATGGCATGTCTATGGTTCCTGGCCGCGTGTGAGGCTAGTACTTGTGGCTGCACCATTCAACTGCATCAATGAACCTTCATGTCTGATGAATATTTTTTACAGCGCTGCTCCTGTCATGCATCAGCCTTTGAGGCCTATGAGGCCCGGCTGTGAGGGCCCAGTATCCTTTAGATACTCTTTTGATAGCTTGTGGTCATTGACCATCTGCTGTTCTTGCGCAAGGCGATTCCCTTGAGCTATGAGGCTGTCAACTGTCACCTTCACTTTGTTGAAAACTGGCAAGCCTTGCCTGCAGGCAAATGCGCACCTCATATACATACGTCCAGCCACTGAGCATTCATGCAAAATGAGCAGCTGCAAGCCACACCAAGTGCTTGACCGTGCCTCAACAAATGGTGCCGACATAATCAATACTAGCTTCAAAGACCGCTACTTCACACATTTACTCTCAGTGATATGCCTGCACAGTGAATGACAAAGTACTTACTTGCTGACAAGGCGGCGACTAACGGCAGTCAAGTTTGCATCCTCATCTGTGATCTTGTTCTTGATAACATCATTCTGTATCCAGTCTCGGATTTGGTCATCATACACAGCAGATCTGAGAGCCCCAAAGAAGTCCAGTGGCTGATTTGGAAACAGATCCAGTAGTATGCCCATGTCATCAAAGGTCAGCCCATCATCCTGTCACACAGCAAAGCTGTCGAGCCAACTTGACTGTGCGACACACATTGACTGATCCATTCCTGACTATCACAGTAAGGGCTGTAGAGTTAAACGAGGGGAGCCACTATCATGACAACCACGCTTGCCATGATTAATAGCCTGTATCATTCATGACTCGGGGGTCAAGACACATCTGGGAATGTTTACTAAATACACTTTGAAAGCTGGCTGGTGTTTATGCAACATCTTTTGCTGGATTGCACAATGGCAGGCTAAAAAATCAGTGCACATGGAGAGAGTTGACGTGGCACACACTGATAATGCACAAACCGCAAACTGATAGCAAATGCAAGTGCAGTACGTGATACTTTAAGTTGCCATGTCCTGCCATATACTGCTTGATGTTGCAGGCTGAGGGCAGCTCATGCACCTCGATTTGATCGATACACAGCTGAGCTTCATTTTGCAGATGGTCTTACCTTGTACATTTGGTGCAAGATGCAGCTCAGATCATGCCTGCCAGGTTTCCAGTAGAACTTTGACATGCGGCCATCGCGCACGAGAGGTGCAAAGATCTGACTCAGATCATTGCCTGTGACAATGATGGGCACTCTTTGTATTACATCACCCTCCCTCCATGCTTCATAGATGCTGACATGGTTTGGGTCATCGCAAATATTCATCAGAGTTCCCACCACAATCTGGTTGTTCACTGTTGTCTGCAAACAGCATGACCCATTACGCAGCAAGATCTCAGGCGCTATTGGTTCAACAAGAAACCTGTGAGCTTTGCAGCAGGTGTACCGCTCATCACGTGGTTTCTGTTGGCAAGTCACATTGCGTGTCTATAATTGGGACATGCTCAACCAAAGTCACAGTATGCAAGCAAACACAATCATGCTGTCAGCACAGGCTTAGTGCACAAATTGACAGCATACACAGAAGATTCTTGGGATGACATCCTGGATGCAATGAGACCAGTCAATGATGACTGCCATTTGAGACCAGTCCTCTGCTCACGGCAAGTATGCTTACCTGAGTGTTGGCAAAATGCCCCAGACCCGCATCGATATCATTTATCAGCAGACATGACATCTTACCACGCACCTGCATGGTCAGCACAGCGCCAAGTTTGTGCCGTTAGTGTCACTGCCACAGCCTCACTGTTGCTGATACGCTGACTGCCAGAACAGGACCTCATACAGAGAGCTGCTCAAGACTATGCATAACTGATCATAGGGGAAGACGATCATTCAATGAGTGAATGAGTGGACACAACAGCCTCGCTGACTCTCCATAGCAACAGCACAGACTGGACATGGGCAACATTGCTTGCAAAACAGGCATAATTTCACAAAACTGCACACCAGCAAAGATGCCAGGACTGACCCTGGATACTTCTGCAGCCTTCCTGTAGCGCTCCCTAATGAGTCTGCCTGGGGTGCCGGCCCACTCATGCTCCAGCTCCCCTGCACTCATGATGATTGGCTCAATTCTGCATGCAAGAAAGCCATGCGCCGCTTGAAGACTGGTCATCACCTTCTCATGTTTGACAAGCGACTCATTTGGTAGTGAGCTGCAGCTACTACATGCCTTGATGACAAGGACTGTGCGAGCAAAATTGGCAGCATCAGCTGGGCTGGTACCTTGTACATATAGCACAGACTGCAAACGATGCAAGAAGACCAGTGCTTCACATCCTTGTCAGCAAGTGTACGATGAAATCACAGCTTGACACAGTGAGAGCAAGCAAAGGCTTGTGGGGTGGGGCCCGCAACAAAGTACAAGCCAAATTGAGACTGGATCAGTGTACAAGGCCACGTGACAACAAATCAACATGCAAGGCGACTTTTGCAAAGGTACAAGGCAAGGCTATGCAAAAAAGCTGCTCACCCCATCTTCTTGAACACCAGCTCACACTGGAATGATTTGCCCTGGCCTTTTGGGCCCCAGATCCCCAAGATGAGAGGCACCCTGGTCTGAGTATCAAAACAGCCCTTCTCCACCATATAGTTCTTCACAATATGCAACTGTGGCCAGCACACAATATCGCTTTGATACCTTACACATGGACGCAGCAGCAATGCCTTTTGTGTCTGCAGAATTATTGCAGTTTTGCAGTGGCTTTGCAGGAACACAGAAAGCTACACATTGGCTACACATACAGGCTACTCATATAGGCTAAACATTGGCTACACATATAGGCTACACATTGGCATGACAAAATCGTCCAGTGCTGCTTTGGGGTAGGTTACAGCAGCCTTGTGAATTTTGACATGCGCCAGATGGTGTTGCTTGGGAATTGGTGAAGAGACAACACAGAGTTTATGCACGATCTGATCTTACCCCCATGTTGTCAAGGAAAGTGGGTGCAATCCAATAGTCTCCCACCAGGTTGTTAAATTTTCTGAAGTCCCAATCTCGTAAGCTTCCATCAGCAATGTCACTTTTCTTCCCCAAAATGTCCCCAACAAATAGAGAATCAATCTGTGAGATGTTCTGACCTGCACAAGCCAGAATATCAGAGTTAGCCATGCCCACAAGGTGGCGTCCTGATTCAGCAGCGGACAATGACTGCACGCATAATGATAGAATTAGTCAAGGGATGACAGCACTTGCCATGGTCCACATTGATGTTGTAGTCTTGACCTTCACCAAGGTTTGACAGGAAGTCAGACTGTGTGTCAGCATCTGCACCAGCATGCTTAGCAGTCCAGCTGGACTGTGCCGGGTTTTTTAGCTTGACGCGAGCCTTGCCGTATTTGTCAGCTTTTGCCACAGGATCATCCTCCGCAGTTGCACTAGAGGTCTTTTGGTCTGCATAGCAGCACCGGTGGCATGTGTCAGCTTGCAGCTGCCTGTTGAGACCTCGGTGTGTTGAGCCCGGTTGATCCCTATGTCGAAGCTTGTGTTTCAGTGACCGCATTACTCGCCTGGCGTTGAGGAGCAAATTACCCGACGTCCGCCTGCAGCATGTCCCGTTACAATCCGAGCTTGTAACAAGCTGATATGGTGTAGCCGCGACCTCGGTTGGACTGGCGCAATGTATCCGGCACAAGTGGACGATAGCATACGTATGCACAGACCAGGTGCAGCAGGCCTTGCCGAGCTGCACTTCGCTGGAAGCTGACCTAAAACAAAGATCAACTTGAAGTCGGCAACTAGGAGGGCAAGTTGATCGAAATGTCACGCACGACGCGCTTCACAGGGGGATCTGTAAGCTGTGCAATGCAACAAAGTGTATGATCATTTGACAGCACCGGTGCGCGGCAGTGGCAGAGCTCATTTGGTCTATCCTGCTCACTCATTTTATGCTTCGAGTTCTCGCCCTGCAAAGGGCGTCTGCTAGATTCCCCCCTGGATTGGCCCTTTGCTGTTCAAATGGCCTGTTGACCATGCATTGATAAGCCTGAAGCCTTGCGGCGCTGCGAGTCCTGGTCCACAACTCCATGCAGACAGGCGGTGCCTGCTTAGAAGAGCTCGCAGGAATGTCGCCATGAAGTCAAGCAGATCTTGGCTAGCACGTCAAGTATGTCGAAGCAACCAGTACAGCAGGCATATGTCAAGGAGAAGCTGTCACGTCCATCCGCACTGGAAGGTGCGTCGAGGCAAAAAAGCAAGGCAAACCTTGGCGGATACCGTCCAAGAACTTTGCAGCGTGTGAGCCTCGGAAAGTGGGAGGAAGATGCTGATCTGGAGCAGGGAGAATATGAAGAAACGAAGAGCAGCGTCAGTACTTCCCCTCTCTGTTGTTATCGGCGTTGCAATCAAGCCCCATTGTGATTGGCATTGCACGCAAGCTACGAAGTTTACAACATTTTGCCTTTGCAGCGTGCCAAAACAGCGGGACTCTTTTACCTAGCTTTCCAGACACTTGGTGTGGTATATGGTGATATTGGGACGTCACCTCTATATGTCTTTTCATCCATCTTTGATTTGCCACCTAGTGAGGAGGATGTCATTGGGGCAGTATCACTAATACTTTGGAGCTTGACAGCCATAGTCTCCTTCAAGTACGCTCTGATTGTGCTGCAAGCATCTGACAGTGGACAAGGTAAGCTGATGACTTGGCATCAAGGAAATGTGTGCAAAGTCGTGATAAGATACCTTGACTCACTAGCAAGAAGAGGTACAGCCGTTGTGATCCAAGTAAGCGACGTGTCCAGTCACTGGTGTTCGTACAGGCGGCACATTTGCTCTGTATTCTTTGCTCAAAAGAGCAGGAGACTTCCACACGTTTGGGAAGGCACATCCTGCAGACACGAAACTAGAGCGCTACAGCATTGTCCAGGGGGCCCAGCAGAGCAATGCACTGAACAGGCGAGGCCAGCCTGAAAGTGTTGACTGGAGACTTAAGCTGGCCAGGAATGTGACATATCAACAGGTGCATCTTTGCTCTCACAAGCACGGTTTTGTTTGTGGTCTTTGGGGCTCCTAATTGCTAAAATTCACAGCCATCATAGCAGAAGTGCACCTGCATCATGTCATGCTGGACAGGAGCTCAAATACTTGCATATTGAAGCAGCAGCAACTCTGTTTCACGTTCAGCTGCAGGACCGCCAGCAACAAGCTGTTTGCCGTTTGTACTGGTCAGACAATGCTTTGAGGTCACACGCATGTAGTCTGATTCTTAATATGCTCCAATTCATCATGACACAAGATTGCAGGTGATCAGAGTTCTTGTGGTGTTTGGAGTGGGTGCAATCATTGGAGATGGTGTGTTGACACCAGCAATATCAGTAATATCCTCCATTGAAGGCCTTCATCAGGTCGCTACAATTGGTCAAGGTACGTCACCATCTTGGATGCAGTGAGTAGGCAGGTATGCTGTCAAACAAAGGCAACATATGTCTGGCGGTATTGGCCACATAAAGCTCACCTCATTGAACAGCTCTACTACTGCACATCTGCTGATTTTGGTCGCTGCTCTTCTTGGCTGAGACACAAATCTACTGCCATACCGTGAGCAACATTTTGACCTTCTTGTGACTGTCTGACATTCATGTGTCTGACAAAGTATGTATACATGCAGTGCGCAAAGACATTGACCACACCAGCAATTACAATCAATCCTTGCTTGCAGGGACCATTGTTGGTATTGCCCTGGCTATCATCTGTGTGCTCTTCTTCATTCAGCGCTTTGGCACTCGGATTGTTGGCATAGCCTTCTCCCCAATAATCCTGTTGTGGCTGCTGTGCAATGCCATGATTGGCATCTACAACATACACGCCTATGGACCAGGCGTTTTCAGAGCTTTTGGTCCCAACTATTGGTTTGCATACTTGCTGAGGAATGGATACAAGGGATGGAAGTCACTGGGGGGAGTGGTTCTGTGCATCACTGGTATGCATTGCCGCACAAAACTGGTATGCATTGCCACACAAAAATATGAATTGCCACACAAAAATATGAGCGTCATCTTTGCACCTCTGTGACCTGGATGCACAATCTCTGGTGTCATTGTGACGACCTGCAAAAGCTCGTTGATGATATATTTGTCTCTGCAGGTGCTGAGGCTTTGTTTGCTGACCTAGGGCACTTCAGCATGAGATCTATTCAGGTCAGAGTCCAAACATAGTGTGCACATGAAGTGCATTCATCCCATGATTCATCACCTGCAGGCACTTGTTTTAGCAATTGTAGCTTGCACATGAGTGAATGCTATGCAGCAATATACGCCAATGACATGTACCTCATGCGGCATGCTATGACTGCTGCGCATGTACATCAACGTGGAACTGACAGATTGGTGTGATTTACAGCTGAGTAATCTTGGGCTTGTATGGCCATCTCTGCTGCTGACGTACCTTGGTCAAGCAGCATTCCTGATCAAGCACCCTGAAGCAATTGGTGCTGCATATTACGCCTCAGTACCTCACCCCGTCTTTTGGCCTATGTTCATAATAGCTGTGCTGGCCACTATTATTGCTAGTCAGGTACAACGACGGCTTGCCACAGGCCTTGACTAGATGCACAATGGGTGGAGCCATGCTTTGTAGCTTTGATAACTGTATCACGTAGTCTCCTATATCCTCGCACCACCTATTCTGACGGTACATATCAAACATGCCTAGCTTGACACTGTGTGTACAGGCTTGTCCCTGACATTCATTGCTTTCGACTTTGCTCTTATTGTGATGTCTGCTTATGTGCCCTGTGGTGCAGGCTCTCATCTCAGCGGTGTTCAGCATTGTGTTCCAGGCTATCTCACAAGGCTTCTTTCCCCGCTTTTATGTAGATCATACTTCAGACCATGTGGGACTGCTGTCTTTGCAATGTGACATAGCTTCTGAACACTGGGCATGCTGCATCAAGTAAACGAGAGCTGCATACTACGCTTTGCCACAGTGTCATGTGCAATGACCAATGGCAGGGGCACCTGTTGCCAATTTTGCTTTTTTGCAAGCTGTCTTGTACAAATCCTTGCATTTGATCAGTGATCACTGGCTCTGTGACTTTTCTGCTGGTGCAATCATGTATCAAAGCATGTGTTGCTCTGCCTCCTATGTAGGTGTTTGGGCAAGTGTACATTCCTGTGGTAAACTATGTCTTGATGGCCCTGACAATGATTGTGGTGGGCACCTTTCAGACATCTGCTAGGCTTGGAAATGCTTACGGTACGTCAGCAGCAGCCCACACCTGTCCTCAAGCTTTGAGAAGATATCAGACAAGTCCTACTTGGTCAGACATTGCACCAGGCGCGCCATGGGTTCTGAATTTGTCTATGATCTGAGCAGGCTACATTTGCTGATCTAAGTCTCTTCATGTGCGTAGCTGACTCTGCAATCAGCTGATGCACTACAGTCCTCAGCATGCATGACTTGTTCTCCTGCTGGCTGTCATACAGAGACAAGGCTCTTGCTATAACTATGTAGAGAATTGTGTTCTTTACAGGGCTGGCAGTGGTATGGGACATGCTGCTCACAACACAGTTCCTGACACTGGTTATGTTGACTGTATGGCGCTTGCCCACACCAGTAGCAGTGTGCTTCCACCTGTTCTTCAGCGCCGTTGAAGCCACATACTTTTCTGCTTGTGCCGAGAAGGTCCCCACAGGTAAGCGTAGGCGCAATATGAGCAGTATCATGCTCAGTGACAGCGCATAACACATTCAAATGCTTGAGACTGTTGTTGCAAAGAGGTCCTGAATCTTCTATGACTAGTGGTCAAACACCTCCTACTTATCACAAGTTAGTGTAAGCTGGCGCACACGAGTTGTTGTTGCATCAAAGAATGCAACAGAGCAAGCCCATCACTCATGTCATTGTCATGTCTGCTGATGTTGTCTTGCAGGTGGCTGGTTCAGCATCATGATGGCAATCATCTTTGGTGGCATTATGCTGCTGTGGTTTTGGGGCAGCAGCCACAAGAATGCATTCTTTGCTCGCAACTTCAACTCTCACATCAAGAAACTGGAGGACTTGCTTCTGGTCACAGCAGATTCTGAAGACCTTACTGCGCCCAACAAGCTCCGTCTTGCAGATGGCGACAAGCCAGTGAGCCCATTGCATTTTTGCGTTTCTGTTCTGCCTGCAGTCTTGCATCACACACACAAGTTGCATGTGTGGTGCTTGTGACTGCTGCATCATTTCCAGAACGCCAGCACGGCAAAACAGTCTGCAGACCATCACCAACACACTCCTTCAACCCCTCCATATCATGCCAAGCATACTTCAGCTTCTGCTTGTGCCTCTGTCCCCATTTGCATGTTCTGCCTGC
>JAABUO010004813.1_pt1 | contig 15874 bp, 13 predicted proteins | sample 5559291 | NCBI WGS metagenome assembly JAABUO01 (sample SAMN10711878, study PRJNA513372) | rock metagenome | isolation source: Antarctica rocks | place: Antarctica: Victoria Land, Finger Mt sud
GCGGCCGCCGCTGGCGAACAGGCCGTAGTGCCGGATGCGGTGAAAGCCATCAGGCAGGACATGCAGCAGGAACCGACGAATGAACTCGTCGGCCCCGAGCGTCATCGTCTTGATCCACTCGCGCCCCTTCGCGCCGTCCCGGGCCCGGTAGTCCTTCCAGCGGAACGTGACGCCGCGCTCGTCGTGCGAGACGAGCCGGCTGTTGGAGATCGCGACGCGGTGCGTGTAGCGCGAGAGGTAGGCCAGCACGGCTTCCGGGCCTCCGAACGGGCGCTTGGCGTACACCACCCATTCGGCCTTGCGCAGGGGCGCGAGGTGAACCGCGAAGGCGTCGCGGTCGGCCAGCCCGGCCTGCTCGCCGAAGAAGGCGAGGCGTCCGGCCTCGTGCAGGGCGATCAATCGGTCGAGGAACAGCCGTCGGAACAGGCGCGACAGCACCCGCACGGGCAGGAAGAAGCCGGGCCTGCAGGCGATCCAGCGGCTGCCGTCCAGCGACAGGCCGCCGCCGGGCGCGATCACGTGCACGTGCGGGTGGTGCGTCATGGCCGAGCCCCACGTGTGGAGCACGGCCGTGAGCCCGATCCTGGCGCCGAGGTGCTTCGGATCGGCCGCGATGGTGAGCAGCGTGTCGGCGGCCGTGCGGAACAGCAGGTCGTAGACGACGGCCTTGTTGGCGAAGGCCACGGCCGCGACCAGCGCCGGCAGGGTGAAGACGACGTGGTAGTAGGGCACCGGCAACAGGTCGGCCTTCCGCCGTTCCAGCCACGCCCGGGCGGTTTCGCCCTGGCATTTCGGGCAATGCCGGTTGCGGCAGGAATTGTAGCTGATCGTTGTGTTGGCGCAGTCCTCGCAGCGCGCGACATGGCCGCCGAGCGCCGCAGTGCGGCAGGCCCGGATCGCCGACACGACCTTGAGTTGGCCGAGGCTCAGATGCCCGCGACGGCGCGCCACGAAGGCGTCGCCATGTCGATTCAGGACATCCGCGACCTCGATGAGCGGCCGCGCCACGACGGGCGCGGCACCTCAAGATGGCGGCGGAGGTGCCAGCAGCGCGAGCGGGCTCGTCACCTCTCCGATCGCCTTCAGCGCCACCCGCGTGTAGATGGCGGTGGTGTCGAGCTTCTTGTGCCCGAGCAGGACCTGGATGACGCGGATGTCGGTCTTCTTCTCGAGCAGGTGGGTCGCGAAGCTGTGCCGGAGCGTGTGCATCGACACCCGCTTGTCGAGCTTCGCGGCCTCGGCGGCGGCGTGGCAGGCGCGGTTGAGCTGACGCGTCGTGATCGGCTGGGCGGGCTGCTGGCCGGGGAACAGCCAGCCGCGCGGCCGCTTCACCAGCCACCACTGGCGCAACAGGCCGAGCAGGTCCGGAGCCAGCATGACGTAGCGGTCCTTACGGCCCTTGCCCTGCTCGACCCGGATCAGCATGCGGGCGCTGTCGATGTCCGTGATCTTCAAGCTGGTGATCTCGGACACGCGCAGACCGCAGCCGTAGGCGACGCTCAGCGCGGCCCGGTACTTCAGGCTCGGCGCGTGCGCGAGCAGCAGCGCCACCTCCTCCGGGCTGAGTACGACCGGTAGGCGCTCGGGCGTCGGGATTCTGGCCATGCGGTCGCCGAACCCCGAGCGGCCCAGGGTAGTGTGGAAGAAGAACCGGAGCGCGCTGCCGGCCGCGTTCATGCGGGCGTAGCTCGCGCCGAGCGAGGCCAGGTGAAGCTGATAGCGCCGGAGATCCTCCGGCTCGGCTCGGTCGGGCGAACGGCCGAGGAAGGCTGTGAACTCGCGGACCTGACGGATGTAGTCCTTCTTCGTGTGCTCGCCGAACTGGCGAATTGTCATGTCCTCGATCATGCGGCGGCGCAGCGGGGAAACGGCTTCGGTGCTCATCGTGGGCTCCTGTCCGAGACGGGGTGGACCCCACGATCTTCGGACAGGCCTGATCGGCCCCGTAACTCAGCCTCGCGCCCTCCGGACGCCCCTACCGCGAGAGCGGTTTAGTCCCATGGCGCACCTGTACTGCGCCATGGCTTAGCAAGCCACATGGCGTGGGTGCGTTCAAGAGCGCCGGTGCGGCGCTTTGGCGCTCGACCTCCTGCCGAACTTGCCGACATGATCCGGACGAGCTTCGGACCTAGATGCGTCTCACGGCAGCGGTTGGAGACGAAGCCTGCGGCGGCTCATCCAGCCGCGAATCGGGTGGTCGCTCTGGTAGTCGAACACCTCGACCTCGACCCACTCGCCCTTCGCGTCGACCACGCGCAGGGTCTGGTCGGGATAGACCAGACGTAGGACGAGCCCCTTTGCCTGCGGTTCGGCGCGGAGCGGCGTGTGGTCGTGGACGTAGCGCAGGCGATCGTGCACCTTCGCGTCGCCGCGCGCCCTGTCTTCGGCTGCTTCTCGAGCTGCCTTGGTCTCCTGGATGAGGGCCTCCAAGTCAGCGCGCGTTGGTCCCGCCTTTGCGGCGACGAGGCTCTCCTGCGCGACCGCGAGGCCGCGTTCGCCGATGAGGAGGCTCTCGTAGCCGATGTAGGCCGTTACTACCGTGATCACAAACATCAGGACGCCGATAAGGCCGTTGCGGCGGATGATGTCGGGTTCGGCCTCGATCATCCCCAGCAGCCAGCCGACGACTCGCTGCAGAAACCCGACGGCCTCGGCTTCGCTCAGCACGCCGGCGTCGACGATGGCGGTGCTCGTCAGGGCCTCCGCGAATGCTGGTGCCTCGGGCGTCGCCTCGTTGTAGTGGTGCAGGACGTCGGCGGCTAGGCCGCGTGCGACAGCACCCCCTAGGCCGAGCGCGGCCGCCATCTGGAAACCTGGCGGGAAAAACGAGCGTAGCCGAACCTGGTCGGCGAGCGCGCTTGTCGCCGTCAGCGCCGAGATCGCCGCTAGCGTCCCTACCGGCAGACGTAGGTCGAACTGGCGGCCGATAGCCGAGGCAAAGGCGGACTGGTCGATCAACGACGTCAGCGCCACCGACTTGACGAGGTCGTAGGTCGGCATCGCCGCCGCGAGCGCCTTGGCGGCGCTCGCGGCCTGGCCGGCGAGGCCGATCTTCTCGGCAAGGTCGGTGGCCAGGTTCGGATAGAGTCGAAGGCCCTTCAGGAGGTCGGCCGCAGGCATCGTCAGGCGCGCGATCTCGCGCATTTGAGCCTGCTGGGCCTCGATCTGGGCGAGGATACCTGAGGCCGGTGGCTGGGTGAGATGGCGCAATCGGTCGGACAGGGCGATCGAGGGGCGGATCGCGTCGGTGAGCGCCTTGTAGGCCGGCGACTGCAGCGCCTGGGTCGCCGCCTTGAGGCCAGGGAATGGGTCCGCGAGGGCCGCAAAGCGCCGTTGCTCCTCCATAACGCGATTCAGGCGTGCGAAAGCGCCTTGGCTCTGGACGAGGTCGGCGACGTTGAGGCCGACGCGTGTGGCCACCAGGGCGTTGAAGTCGGCGCGATCCTGCCTCCAGGCCGTCAGGATGCGCAGCAGGCGGTCTGACCCGGTCTCGCCCTCGAGGAGCGACAAATCGTAGGCCTCGTCGTCGCGGCGCTTGCGGACCTTGCGGGCTGCACCCGCGCCTTCGGCGATGTACTTGGGCCGGAAGCCGTCGCCGCTGGCGGCCAGGAAGGCGTTGGCGAAGGCGTCCAGGTCATCGGGCTGGAGCTCGGCGGCACGCATTTCGCCGAAGGGTTCGGCGTCGCGATCCGGCCGGGCCTGGGTGGAGACGAGGTCCTTGGCGAGCGCGCGGCCGTCCGGCGAGCGGCCGGCCTTGAGACCGTCGCGCACCCAGCCGGTGAAGGCGCCGGATAAGGCTTCGACCCACACTGTCCCGAGCGGCGGCGCGTCGAAGGTCACCCAAGCGAGGTGGGCAAGGTCGTTGGCGATGATCATGGAATCTATATACCGCCGAGGCGTCGATTCCGGAGCGTTGTTGGCGCGAAAAGGGCGCCGAGGCGCGTTAGCGCCTTTGCTCGACTGGCGATGGCGGCAAGTCCTCATGAAGCGTGGCGACCAGGGCGACGCGCCGGGCCTTTGGGACGCCGTGGCTGGGGTTCTTGATGATTTCACGGCAAAAACCCACCACCAGGGACGATGAGCAGTACGTCAGGGATAGTTAGACGGCGACGTCGATCGCTCCGACGGGTGTCCTGCATCCATCCTGGATGGCGAGCCCTGTGAATGTCGTCTTTCCGGAGCGGAGCCAACGGCAGCTATTGGCGCATGCTGGCCGAGAGCGGAACGGCCGGTCTGCGGCACAAATTCAAGAGAGAAACCGCCGTTGCCCTAATCGGCCGTTTCACGAGGCCGCGCCGAAACCTGGCCCGCGCTGCGCCGCGGGCGCTGGTGCATTTTACCATGCCGCCGCTTCTCCGGAAAGCGTGAGCGGAAGCGCCACCGGTCCCCGTCGGGGATCCTGTCGCCGCCGGAATCGAGCGCGAGGACCCAGTTCGCGGCACACCGACAACCGCTTGACATGTATCATTCAAGTAGTACGTCTTACGCATTGAGTGTGATATTTCAGGCGCATTCGAACCTGAACGTCACACAACGTGATGACGGGTAGGGGGAACCGCGGGATGCCTGTGCAAGCCGGCGAGCCGACACGTGAGGAGCCGCGTTCGGGACTGGACGGGCTTAAGGCCGCTCTCGCCTTCAACCGGCTTTGCAAAGGTTTCGACGGCATCCCGGTGCTGCGCGAGATCACGGCGCGCTTCATGCCCGGCACCGTCAACGTGCTGGCGGGCGAGAACGGCGCCGGCAAGTCCACCCTGTTCAAGATCATCTCGGGCCAGCTTGCGCCCGACAGCGGCATCCTCACCGTCAAGGGCGTGCCAGTCCTCGTCTACGATCCCCGCCACGCCCGCGGGCTCGGCATCTCGATCATCCCTCAGGAACTGCTGCCGATCCCGGACATGAAGGTCTGGCAGAACCTGCTGGTCGGGCGCGAGCGCGTTTCGGCGCTCGGCTTCCTCAAACGGCGCGAGATGGTGGCCGAGGCGCGGCGGCTGCTCGAGGAATTCCACCTCGACATCGACCCCGATGCGCCGATGCGTCGCCTCGGCGTCGCCGCGACTCAGATGATCGAAATAATCAAGGCGACCTCGCGCGACAGCGATCTCGTGCTGATGGACGAGCCGAGCTCGTCGCTTAGCTCGCGCGAAACCGAAGAACTGTTCCGCGCCATCCGCATGTTGCGGGCGCGAGGTGCCTGCATCCTCTACACGAGCCATCGCATGGAGGAGATCGAGCAGATCTCCGATACCGTGGCGATCATGCGCGATGGCGCCTTCATCCGTCAGGCGCCGACATCGACCCTGACCGAGCGGCAGATCATCGCCGACATGGTCGGCCGCGACATCGAGGACCTGTTCCCCGGCCGGACAGTGGGGGCGCGGCGCCAAGCGGTACTGGAGGTCCGAGACTTCAGGGTCGCGGGCTATGCGGCCAGCACCTCGTTCACGGTGCATGCGGGCGAGATCGTGGGCCTCGGCGGCCTCGTCGGCGCCGGCCGCAGCGAGTTGCTCGAAGCAATCTTCGGCCTGCGCAAGGCGGCAGGCGAGGTAACGCTCGATGGGACGCCGGTCGCGCGCTCGGCGCCAGCGGACTCGATCCGGCGGGGTATCGCCTTCGTGCCGGAAGACCGCAAGCTCGCAGGCGTCCTGACCTCGCTCTCGATCCTCGACAACGTCACGCTACCGCATCTCGGCGGTTTCACCGGAGCGGCGGGTTTCGTCGACAACGCGGCGCGACGCGCCCAGACGCTCGACGTGCTGAAGCGCACGCGCACCAAGTATGCGCGGCTCGGCCAGGCCGTGGCGCATCTCAGCGGCGGCAATCAGCAGAAGATCGCACTGGCCCGCTGGCTCGTCACCGGCACGCCGCGCCTCCTCATCCTGGACGAGCCCACGCGCGGCATCGACGTCGGGGCGCGCAGCGAGATCTACCGGCTGATCCACGACCTCGCCGCATCCGGCGTCGCGGTCCTGCTCGCCTCCTCCGACATGCCCGAACTCATCAATCTCAGCCACCGCATTCTGGTGATGCGGGGCGGCGCCATCGTCGGGGAACTCACGCGCGACGCGGTGAACCAGGAGGACATCCTGCGGCTGGCCATGGGGAAGACACGAGATGCAGCCTGACCGCGCCACGGTCTCCTCGGCAGATCTCGCCTCCGAGGCCCCGGCAAAAGCCAAGCTCGACGTCAAGGCGTTGCTGCTTCGCTACGCGCTGGTGCTGGTGCTGTTCGTCTTCGTCGGCGTGCTTGGCGTCTCGAACGCGAGTTTCTTCACGCTGTCCAACTTCAACGTCGTCTTGTTGCAGGTGTCGACCAATGCGCTGCTCGCGACGGGCGCCACCTACGTAATCCTGACCGGCGGCATCGATCTGTCGGTCGGCAGCGTCGTCGGCGTCTCGGGCGTCGTGGCCGCAATGGTGGCGCAGCGCGACGGCGTGCCTTGGACCGTGGCGGCGGTCGCGGCGGGCGTCGCGGCCGGAGGCGCCGTCGGGCTTCTCAACGGCTTGCTCGTGGCGGTGGCGCGCGTGCCGGCCTTCGTCGCGACCCTCGGCACCATGACGATCGCGCTCGGCATCGCCTATGTGCTGAGCGACGGCCAGCCCATATCGGGCTTGTCCGACGCCTTCCTGGCGGTCAGCGACCAGCTCTACGGGTTCCCGGTCCCGGTCATCCTGATGGTGGTGGCGGTCGTCGTGTCGTGGCTTTTGCTGTCGCGCACCCGCCTCGGGCTCCACATCTACGCGACCGGCGGTAACCCGCAGGCGGCGCGCGTCGCGGGGGTGAACCTGCGGGCGATCCGGCTCACCGTCTACACCATCAGCGGGCTCCTGGCGGGCCTCGCGGGTGTCGTCCTGGCCTCCCGCGCGACCGCTGGCATCGCCACGACCGGGACCGGCTACGAACTCAACGCCATCGCGGCGGCGGTGATCGGCGGCATCAGCCTGATGGGCGGCCGCGGCTCGATCTTCGGCACCGTGTTCGGCTTCATGATCATCGGTGTTCTGGATAACGGCCTGAACATCCTCAATGTCTCGCCCTTCTACCAGCTCATCATCAAGGGCGTGATCATCATCGGCGCAGTCTTCATCGACTCGACGCTGAACCGGAAGGACGACTGAGCGCCGTCCCGCCGGCCGACAACCAAGCTCGCGAGAGGAAACCCGAAATGACGTCTTCGAAGTGCATCGGCCTGAAGGCCGCACTCTGCGCCACGGCCGCCCTACTTCTGGCGACGCCCGCCATGGCCGACAAGGCGAAGCCCGTGATCGGCTTCACGGTCTACGACATGTCGTCGTTCATCGCCTGGGGCAAACAGGGTGCCGAGGCCATCACCAAGGCCAACAACGGTACGCTGCTGTGGCAGAGCGCCCATGGCGACGTGAACGCGCAGATCTCGCAGATCCAGCAGTTCATCAACCAGAAGGTCGACGTCATCATCATCGCGGCGGTCAATTCCTCGACGCTCGGGCCGCAGATCGCGGAGGCCACCAAGGCCGGCATCCCGGTCGTGGCGACAAACCTGTCGATCTCCGGGCCGGAAGCCGAAAAACTCGTCTCCTATGTCGGTCCGAACGATGTCGGGGCCGGCGAGCAGGAGGCGCAGGCGGTCGTCGACGCGCTGAAGGGTAAGGGTAACGTCGTCGTCATGCAGGGCCCGGTCGGCCAGTCGGGTGCGATCGATCGCACCAAGGGCATCGAGAACGTCCTGGCCAAGAACCCCGGCATCAAGGTCCTGGCCATGCAGCCCGCCAATTGGGAGCGCACCCAGGCCTACAAGCTGATGCAGGACTGGCTGTCGCGCTACAACGGGCAGATCGACGGGCTCATCTCCGAGAACGACGACATGGCCATCGGCTCGATCCAGGCGCTGAAGGAGAAGGGCCTCGCCGGCAAGATCCCGGTGTCGGGCGTCGACGCCATCAAGGACGGCCTGCGTGCCATCCGCTCGGGCGACATAATCGAGACGAACCTGCAGAACGGCGCGCTCGAACTCGGCATGGCGGTGCAGGTCGCGGTCGACCACGTCCAAGGCAAGCCGGTCCCGAAGGAGGCCATGCTGCAGATGCCGAGCATCACCAAGGCCAACGTCGACAAGTACTACGACCAGCTGTTCGATCATGCGGACAAGTTCGTCGAAGGCCTGCCCGATCTGATCAAGCAGAACATGGCCTCGGGCCACTACGCCAACGAGTAGCAGGTGAGGTCGGCAACGGGCCTGTAAGCCGTTCCGGCGGATCCGTGGCAGCATGGATCCGTCGAAGCGGTGAGGAGACCGAGCCCCGATGAGCGACGACACGACCGGCCCGAGCGATCCGACCCGGAGCGCGCGGGCCATCGAGAACCGGCGCAAGCTGATGCTCGAACTCATCATCCGGGCCGGGTCGGCGCAGGTCGAGGACCTCGCCTCGCGCTTCGGCGTGAGCCGCATGACGATCCATCGCGACCTCGACGCGCTGACCGAGCGCGGGATGGTGCGCAAGCAGCACGGCGGCGTCACGCTGCACGAATCGGGATCGGTCGAGAGCAGCTTCTCGTACCGGGCCCATCTCGCCGAGCGGCAGAAGAGCGCTATCGCCCGCGCGGCGGCGGCGCTCGTCCAGCCCGGCGAGTCCGTCATCCTCGACGAATCGACTACCACGCTGTTCATCGCTCCCCACCTTTCGTCGAAGACGCCCCTGACCGTGATCACCAACGGCATCGCCATGATCGACCAGCTCAAGGACGCGCACGGCATCCGCCTGATCAGCCTCGGGGGCACCTACAATGCCCGCCTGAACGCCTTCTTCGGGCTGATCTGCGAGACGACCGTAGGGTCGCTCAGGGCCAACATCCTGTTCATGTCGACCTCGGCGGTCGACGGCGTCGCCGCCTACCATCAGGACGAAGAGGTTCTGAAGACCAAGCGCGCCTTCTTGGCGAGCGCGCGCCGGAAGATCCTAATCGTCGACAGCTCGAAGTTCGGCGTGACGGCGCTGAACCGCATGGCGGGCCTCGATGCCTTCGACGCCGTCATCACCGATGCCGGACTGCCCGAGTCCGAGCGGGAGCGCCTGCGTGAGGCCGGCGCGGCCCTGACGATCGTCGATTGCTGACATCCCACCCTCGATATTCAAGGAGACATCGCCCGTGCCAGAACCATCCCCGGCCCAGAAGGCCTTCTCGCTCGCCGGGCTGACGGCGCTCGTCACCGGCGGGGCTAGCGGCATCGGCCTCTCGATCGCGACCGCCTTCGTCGAGAGCGGTGCCCGGGTGGCGCTGGTCGACCGCGACTCGAACGTGGAAGCGGCGGCGGCACGCCTCGGGCCCGACCATATCGGCCTCGTGGTCGATGTCGCGCAGGACGGTGCTCCGCGCCGCACCGTCGACGAGGTGGCGAAGCGCTTCGGCAGGCTCGACATTCTGGTCAACAATGCCGGCATCGTCCGCCTCGCCCCGGCCGCCGAGGCGAGCCGCGCCGACTGGGACCTGACGCTCGCGGTCAACCTCACGGCGTCGTTCCTGTTCGCCCAGGCGGCGGGGGCCCACATGGTGGCGCGGGGCTCGGGCCGGATCATCAACATGGCGTCGCAGGCGGCGAGCGTCGCATTACAGGCCCACGTCGCCTATTGCACCAGCAAGGCCGCGATCGTCGGCATGACCAAGGTGATGGCGCTCGAATGGGGCCCGCACGGCATCACCGTGAACGCCATCAGCCCGACCGTCGTCGAGACCGAACTCGGGCGCCAGGCCTGGGCCGGCGAGGTCGGCGAGGCGATGAAGAAGCTGATCCCGTCGCGCCGTTTCGCCCAGCCCGAGGAGGTGGCGTTGGCCGCACTCTACCTCGCGAGCCCGGCCGCCGCGATGGTCAACGGGGCCGACCTCGCCATCGACGGCGGCTATACGATCCAATAGGGGGGCGACCGCCGTGAACCGGATCATCAACGATCCCGACGACGTCGTCGAGGATGCGCTTGCGGGGCTGAAGGCCGCCCATCCCGATCTCCTCGCGGGAACGGCCCATAACCGCGTCATTAAGGCAGCCGGCCCTGGCAATGCCGGACGCGTCGGCATCGTCACCGGCGGCGGCTCGGGCCACGAGCCGGCCTTCATCGGCTATGTTGGCCCGGGCCTGCTCGACGCGGTCGCGATCGGCGAGGTCTTCGCCTCGCCGACGGCGCGGGCCTTCGAGGCCGCCTTCAAGGCCGCCGACGGCGGCCGCGGCATAGCCTGCCTCTACGGCAACTATGCCGGCGACAACATGAACGTGAAGATGGCGGTCCGGCTCGCCGCGCGCGAGGGGCTCGAAGTTAAGACCGTCGTCGCCAACGACGACGCCGCCTCGGCGCCGAAGGACGAGCGCGGCAAGCGCCGCGGCGTCGCGGGCGAGATCGTGATGTGGAAGGTGGCCGCGGCGCTCGCCGCTGAAGGCGCGGATCTCGAGGCCGTGATCACGGTCGCGCAGAAGACGATCGACGCGACGCGCAGCGTCGGCATCGGCCTCTCGGCTTGCACTATCCCGGCGGCCGGTAAGCCGAACTTCACCATCGAAGACGGCACCATGGAGGTCGGCATCGGCCATCACGGCGAACCTGGCATCGCGGTTCGGCCGACCGAGCCGGCGCGTGCGATGGCCGCCACCATGATGGACACGATCCTGGCCGATCTGCCTTTCGCACGGGGCGACGATGCGGCGGTGCTGGTTTCGGGCCTCGGCGCGACCCCGGTGATGGAGCTCTACATCCTCTATTCGCACGTCGCCGAGATCCTGGCCGAGGCTGGCATCCGAATCCGGCACCGCTTCGTTGGCAACTATTTCACCTCGCTCGAGATGATGGGGGCGTCGGTGACGCTCACCCGGCTCGACGGCGAACTCGACCGTCTGATCGCGACGCCGGCCCGCTCGATCGGCCTCACAGTCACGGGAGACGCATGATGGCCGACACGATCGATCTCAAGGCCGCCGGCCCGATTCTCGCCGACATGGTCAAGGCCATCGTCGACAATACGCCGATGCTCAACGAGCTCGACGGCGCAACCGGCGACGGCGACCACGGCGTCAACATGAGCAAGGGGTTTCGCCGGACCGGGCAGAAACTCGCGGCCCTGCCGCAGGGCCTCGGCGAGGGCTTCGGCGTGCTGGCCGAGACGCTGCTCGACGAGATCGGCGGCTCGATGGGGCCGTTATACGGTAGCTTCTTCCTCGACATGTCGACGGAGCTTCGCGGCCGGACGACGCTCGACCGCGACGGCTTCGCCGCGATGCTGCGCGCCGGTGTCGCGGCGGTGGTGGATCTCGGCGAAGGCAAGCCCGGCGACAAGAGCCTCGTCGACGTGCTGGTGCCGGCGCGCGACGCCTTCGACGCGGCGGCGGCGCGGAACGAGAGCTTTTCCGCCTGCCTCGCCGCGATGGACGGGGCGGCCCAGCGCGGCCTCGAATCGACGCGCGACCTCGTGGCAAGGATTGGCCGCGCCAGCCGTCTAGGCGAGCGCTCACGCGGTCACCTAGACGCCGGCGCCGCCTCCTGCTGCCTGCTGCTTCACGCTCTTGCGGAGGGTCTTCGGAAGCAGCTCGACAGATGATGCCCCGCGAGGGGCGCGATGACGGGGGAAGATGAAAATGAAGGCCTTGGTGCTGGAACGCAAGCGCGAACTCTCGTTGCGAGACATCGACCTGCCGCTCGCGGTCGGCCCCACGGACGTGCGGATCAGGATTGACACGGTCGGGGTCTGCGGCAGCGACGTGCATTATTACACCCACGGCCGCATCGGCTCTTTCGTCGTCGAGGCGCCGATGGTGCTGGGCCACGAGGCCGCCGGCACGGTGATCGAGACCGGCCGGGCCGTGACGAGCCTGAAGGTCGGTGACCGCGTCTGCATGGAGCCGGGCATCCCGGACCTGTCCTCGCGCGCCTCGAAGCTCGGGCTCTACAACGTCGATCCAAGCGTCGTGTTCTGGGCGACGCCGCCGATTCACGGCGTGCTGACGCCCGAGGTGGTCCACCCGGCCGTCTTCACCTTCAAACTGCCCGACAACGTCTCCTTCGCTGAGGCCGCGATGGTCGAGCCTTTCGCGGTGGGGCTGCAGGCGGCCGTGAGGGCGAAGATCCAGCCGGGCGACACGGCGGTCGTCACGGGCGCGGGGCCGATCGGCATCATGGCGGCGCTGGCGGCGCTCGCCGGCGGCTGCTCGCGGGTGATCGTCTCCGACCTCATGCCCGAGAAGCTCGCCATCGCGGGCCGCTATCCCGGCGTCTCGACCGTAAACGTCCTCGGGCAGAACCTCGCCGAGGCCGTCGCGGCCGCGACCGACGGATGGGGCGCCGACGTCGTCTTCGAGGCGAGCGGGGCGCCGAAGGCCTATTACGGGATCCAGGCGCTGCTGCGCCCCGGAGGCTGCCTCGTGCTGATCGGCATGCCGGTCTCGCCGGTCAGCCTCGACGTGTCGTCGATCGCCGCGAAGGAGATCCGCATCGAGACAGTGTTCCGCTACGCCAACGTGTTCGACCGCGCGCTCGCCATGATCGCGTCGGGCAAGGTCGATTTGAAGCCGCTGATCAGCGCGACCTTCTCGTTCGACGACAGCATCGCGGCCTTCGAGCGGGCGGCCGAGGGCCGGCCCGGCGACGTCAAGCTGCAGATCAAGATGTGATCGCGACTTGCAGAATCGCCAGCCGCCATCCTCATTCCGTCCAAGCATTGCGCCTTCTCAGTCACCCGGACGCCGCGGCTGCCTAAGGCTCTAATGCCTGCTGTCTGGCTACGCCTATCGGGTCCGCAACGGCCTGGATGGGCGCTGACCCGAACGTCCGGTTCAGGGCGGCCTGCCAATGTCTCTTCATGTGAAGGTTTTCGGATGCTGGCCCCTGCACGACGGTTCGACCGGGCTGGGGGGCCGGCGTCCGAAAACCTCCGGGGGAGGAAACCGCGGGGTGATTGGCCTCGGGTGCGGCCGGGTGCGAGCTATGGCGATTTGGCGTGGTGCCCCGGCCCTCGACGCCGATCCGATGCCGAACTCGATGCCGCTCGCTGGGACCTGACTGGCCGTCGGACAGGGATGCCGGCTTCGCCGAGGGGCCGACCGCACGCTCCGGGCCGGGTCAGAGTGCCTCGATCAGGCGCGGGCGCGCGAGCGGATCCGTGGCGGGTCGACGGGCCCGCGAGGCTATGGCCGAAGATCACGATCGTTCCGGGGGCGGCAGTCATGACGTGTCGATCCGGACGGCGGTCGGGCGAACCCGTGGAGTCTCGCCCCGGCGGAAACGCTCGACGATGACGAGCCGTCCTCCGCAGCAGGGGCACGCAGGTGCTGCCGCGTCGTTCTTGGCTGCGGGCTCGGCATCGGCCCTGCTCGGCGCTGATGTGGGAGCGAGCAGGCTTCGGATCCGCGCTAGGTTGGCGGCGCAGCAGCCGCTGGCCAACAGGCCGTAGTGCCGGATGCGGTGAAATCCGTCGGGCAGGACGTGCAGCAGGAAGCGACGAATGAACTCGTCGGCCCCGAGCGTCATGGTCTTGATCCACTCGCGCCCTTTCGCGCCGTCCCGGGCGCGGTAGTCCTTCCAGCGGAACGTGACGCCCCGCTCGTCGTGCGAGACGAGCCGGCTGTTGGAGATGGCGACCCGGTGCGTGTAGCGCGACAGGTAGGCCAACACGGCCTCGGGGCCGCCGAACGGGCGCTTGGCGTAGACCACCCATTCGGCCTTCCGCAGGGGCGTGAGATGGGCCGTGAAGGCCCCGCGATCGGCCAGTCCGGCCTGCTCGCCGTAGAAGGCGAGACGACCGGCCTCGTGCAGGGCGGCCAGCCTGTCGAGGAACAGCCGCCGGAACAGGCGCGAGAGCACTCGCACGGGCAGAAAGAAGCCGGGCCGGCAGGCGATCCAGCGGCTGCCGTCCGGCGACAGGCCGCCGCCGGGCACGATCACGTGCACGTGCGGGTGGTGCGTCATGGCCGACCCCCAGGTGTGGAGCACGGCCGTCAACCCGATCCTGGCCCCGAGATGCTTCGGGTCGGCCGCGATCGTGAGGAGCGTGTCGGCCGCCGTCCGGAACATCAGGTCGTAGACGACGGCCTTGTTCTGGAACGCCACGGCCGCGACCGGCGCCGGCAGGGTGAAAACGACGTGGTAGTAGGGCACGGGCAGCAGATCGGCCTGCCGCCGCTCCAACCACGCCTGCGCGGTCTGCCCCTGGCACTTCGGGCAGTGCCGGTTGCGGCACGAGTTGTAGCTGATCGCCATGTGATCGCAGCTGTCGCAGCGCGCGACATGGCCGCCAAGCGCCGCCGTGCGGCAGGCTCGGATCGCCGACATGACCTTGAGTTGGCCGAGGCTCAGATGCCCCCGACGGCGCGCCACGAAGGCGTCGCCATGCCGGTTTAGGACATCCGCGACCTCGATGAGCGGCCGCGCCATGACGGGCGCGGGACTTCAGGGCGGCGGTGGGGGCGCCAGCAGCGCGAGCGGGCTCGTCACCTCTCCGATCGCTTTCAGCGCTACCCGCGTGTAGACGGCGGTGGTGTCGAGCTTTCTGTGCCCGAGCAGAACCTGGATGACGCGGATGTCGGTCTTCCTCTCGAGCAGGTGGGTGGCGAAGCTGTGCCGGAGCGTGTGCATCGACACCCGCTTGTCGAGCTTCGCGGCCTCGGCAGCGGCGTGGCAGGCGCGGTTGAGCTGACGCGTCGTGATCGGCTGGGCGGGCTGCTGGCCGGGGAAAAGCCAGCCGCGCGGCCGCTTCACCAGCCACCACCGGCGCAACAGGCCGAGCAGGTCCGGCGCCAGCATGACGTATCGGTCCCTGCGCCCCTTGCCCTGCTCGACCCGGATCAGCATGCGGGCGCTGTCGATGTCCGTGATCTTCAGGTTGGTGATCTCGGACACCCGCAAACCGCAGCCGTAGGCGACGCTCAGCGCGGCCCGGTACTTCAGGCTCGGCGCATGGGCGAGCAGGAGCGCGACCTCCTCCGGGCTGAGCACGACCGGCAGGCGCTCGGGCGTCGGGATCCTGGCCATGCGGTCGCCGAACCCCGAGCGGCCCAAGGTGATGTGGAAGAAGAACCGGAGCGCGCTGCCGGCCACGTTCATGCGGGCGTAGCTCGCGCCGAGCGAGGCGAGGTGAAGCTGGTAGCGCCGGAGATCCTCCGGCTCGGCCCGGTCGGGCGAACGGCCGAGGAAGGCCGTGAACTCGCGGACCTGACGGATGTAGTCCTGCTTCGTGTGCTCGCCAAACTGCCGGATCGTCATATCCTCGATCATGCGGCGGCGCAGCGGCGAGACGGTTTCGGTGATCATGGGGGGCTCCTGTCCGAGACGGGGTGGACCCCACGATCTTCGGACAGGCCCCACGGACCCGATAACTCAGCCTCGCGGCTGCAGAACGACCCTACCGCGGGAGCGGTTTAGTTCGTTGTGACGCTCGGGCGCGGATAATCGACAGTTTCTCGAAGCCATTCTTTGGATGGTCAGAACGGGTTCGCCGTGGAGGGACCTGCCGGACAGCTATGGCAACTGGAACTCCATGTTCCAGCGGTTCCGGCGTTGGGCGAAGAAGAACGTGTTCGACCGGATCTTTCAACAGTTGTCTGGCGATCCAGATTTCGAGTACGCGATGATCGATGGCACGATCGTCCGGGTGCATCAGCATGGCACCGGCGCAAAAGGGGGACTCAAAATCAGGCCATCGGTCGCTCACGTGGTGGATTGACGACAAAGATCGTCGCTCTCGTTGACGCGTTGGGTAATCTGGTCCGATTCGTGCTGCTTCCAGGGCAGCGGCACGACCTCGCCGGCGTCAAGCCGCTGATCGAAACCGTGGACTTCGACATGTTCCTGGCCGACAAAGCTTTCGATGCCGATTGGCTTCGGGCTGAACTGGATGATCGAGGCGCCATTGCCGTGATCC
>JAABUO010004815.1_pt1 | contig 15867 bp, 25 predicted proteins | sample 5559291 | NCBI WGS metagenome assembly JAABUO01 (sample SAMN10711878, study PRJNA513372) | rock metagenome | isolation source: Antarctica rocks | place: Antarctica: Victoria Land, Finger Mt sud
CGGCCGCCCGGGGCACCCCCTGCACCATGCGATCATGGTGGCGCTGGGCGCGGTCGCCGAGCGCGACTGCCGCCTGTGGCCTGAGTCGGCGCTGGAGGCCGCGCGCGAGCGGCCGGCAGGAGAGGACGCCGGGCCGGGGCTGGGCGAGGCCGGCGCCTGCCTGGCGCCCGAGCAGGGCGGCCACCTTGCCAACGGCTGCGAGGCTGGGTGCGTGCAGCCGTGTGCGGAGGCCTGCGCCGCGCGCCTCGGCAAGGCGAGCCCTGCGGCCGACCTCTGCGATGGGGCTGGTGAGAGCGCGGCCGCCGACAGGGGCGCCAGAGCTGCGCCGCGGCCTGAGAGCAGCTGCATGGAGCCGTCCAGCGAGGCGCCGGACGGGCGGGAGGCTGCGGATGGGGCTGCGCTGGCATGCAACGGCAGCACTGCCAGTGCTGGTGGCGCACACGGCGGCCATGCTGGCGAGCCGCCGCCGGGTGCATACGCAGCGGATGCGTCCGAAGTGGCCGTGTGCTCCGTCGGCGGAAGCACCAGCACGTGCTGCATGCAGCTGCAGGGCGCGGCTGTGCATGCGAGCAGTCTGGATGCCGATTGGGTGGCACCGTCTGGCGGCGAGTGCTGCAGCAGCGCACACACCCGAGCGCCAGAGTCGCCCGGCGGGGCTGCACACGCCAACGGCTTTTGTGCCGAGGGCGGAGCGCCGCCCGGCGGCGGGCGCTGCGCCGGAGCGGCGGCGCAGGGGCCGGGCGCGGGCGCGCGGGACCCCGATCCCAGCAGCGGCTGCCCGCTTGCCGCGCCCAAGCCCTACCTGTGCACCGGCTTCGACTGCTACGTGGCCGCGGAGCCGTGCGCGATGTGCGCGATGGCGCTCGTGCACTCGCGCGTGCGCCGCGTCGTGTTCTGTGAGGCGGACCCGGACCGCGGCGCGCTGGGCGGGCGCTTCCGCCTGCACGGCTGCCGCAGCCTCAACCACCACTACAAGGTGTACCGCTGCAGGCTGCCTCCAGAGGGCCCGGTCGCTGCGGAGCAGGGTGGGGCGGTGTAGCATTAGCGCGGTGTGGGGCAGCAGGGGTGGCGCCTTCTGCGGGTAGAAAGCGGGCAGAGACAGGTGTATTGCTGCGGTCATGTGACGCGGCGCGTGTACTTGCTGAGTGTGCTGAGTGTCTGAATGCTGTGCAACTCGTGCCTTGCAGGCGGGCGATGAGCCAATTGTTTGGCAATGCATGTAGACTTGCCTGGACTCCCTACCACAATGCTGGCCCAGTGCCTGAAACCAAAGCATTACCTGCCATATATAGAGCGGTCATACATCCTGCCGTAGTCCACAAAAAGCTCTGCGCAGACACACAACTTCTCACCCGCTGCAATGCATGGTAGTCATGTATTGACGAGTCTGCAGTGAGGCTGCGAGCCGGTTCCAAAGGCAGCCCAAAGACTGGTTTTCAAGATCGTAAAGCCCAGCCTGACAAACTGCGGCTCAGCTCGATGGGCGGGCGCGCACCTTCGCCGGCGGCGAGCGCGCGCGCCGCCACAAAACGGACCTCCAGCGGGTCGCCTGCGGGCGCAGGGTCCGCGATGCACACGTTCACGTCGCCGCCGGCGGGCGGCTCATTCACGTATGCGAGCGTGGGCTCGGCCGGCAGCGGCCAGGGCAGGCCAGGGGCCGGCCACGCGCTGGGGCGGCCGTCGGCGCCGGTGGGGTCCAGGTAGCGCGGGTGCGGCGCGCCCGGCACCAGCAGCACATAGTCGCGCACGCCCGGCGCCCTGGACGCCTGGCCGGCGCCTTCAGCGCACCATGCATGCGCCCAAAGAGCGCGACACGCGCAGGAAAGGCGTGCAACGTCGACCTGCTGCACTCCCTGCAAGCGAGCATGCGTTTGGAGGCATCAGCATGCATCAGAGGGCTCACGCGGGGGCCCAGCATGCATGTGAGCATGCCCAGCAGTGCCACGGCGCTCGGCCTGACCTGCCTGCGTGCCTGCCAGGCAGCGCCCGGGCCTGGACGAGAGCGGCTTGGGTCTAGCGGCTGCGAAGCTCCTATGCTTTTGCCGGGCGTCTCCCCGGCACTCTGGGGAGACGCCACTGTGTGTACAGCGAATGCACAGTCTTGCATGCACGCCCCACACATGCACGCGCGCCGTGCAGGGCGGCGGGTGCTCCAGCGCCCGCGCCCGCGAGAGCAGCTCACCTTGGCCAGCACCTGGGCGGGCGCGCGCAGGCGGCCCGGGTAGGCGCCCAGCACGGTGCCGGCGGGCGCGCCGGCGCGGCAGAACACGCCGCGCCCGGCGCCGGGCACCGACGACGCGCGCACCTGCCCGCGCAGGCGCCAGCGAATTTACATCGTCGCTTGGGTTTGCCATCTTTTGATACTTTACATGTGCAGGGCGGGGGTCTGCAGTATGAAATTCAGTGAGGCAAGCGTGACAGGATAGGCAATGAAGCCATGGAGGCCCTTTGCTTGAGGTGCAAGCATGTGCAGGCTTTGGGAGCGGAAGGCATGGGGGCATGCATGCAGGCAGTGCGCATGCGGCTGCAAGCTCAAGCTGGCCAGCGGCCATGCGCGCACCTCCAGCAAGCTGCCGTCAGCCCAGCCGCGCGGCCTTTCGACCCAGCATGCGGCGGCCGCTGCCAGTGCGACCACCGCTGCGCTGACGAGCCAGTCAGGCCACGCCTGCGAGACGAGATAGGAGGAAAGCTCAGGGATTCGTGCAGGCGGTAGACATTCAGATGCGCGCCTGCAACCGCCTGGTATACAGTCTGTCACGTGCCTGTGGGCGAGTGAACCACGTGTGCGGATGTGAAGGGGCACCTGCTCAGTTGTGGCGGCGTCCGCAGCAATGTATGCCAGGCGCAGCGACGCAGCCGGCAGAGGTGCAGCACTTCGGGCAGAACGTACACTTGACTTCGCTTGTGCGCAGGGCTGGCGACAAAGACGAGGGGCAAGCTGAGCTCTAACACAGGCAGCACCGATATTGTTGCGTGAGCAGTGAGCTGACAGTGTCTGAGCGGCCAGTGCCGGCGACATGACTACAAGCGCTTTGAAGCCAGCTGCGCTTCACAGCAAGCAGTCCTGCAGCCCTCTGGCCTGCATCATGCATGGCTCTGCCATTCCAGTCATTGCCGTGCGACACCAAATTCTCCAGTCCTCAGCCAGCAGAAGCACCGGTGTAAATGTGCTTTTTACGCTATGTACTCTTATAAAGGCAGAATAGCCTGGGGTAGCATAAGCAAAAGCCCGCCAACCACTCTAATGGGCAACAAGATCTGCGCGTTGACACAACTTACACAAGTGACGCAACCACAACACAGCGGCAGGAAGGGCGGAGATGTTGATGCGCAAACAGCACTCCTGTCCTGTACACAGTTTGTAGCGAGGGTCTAAGCAGGTTCTGAGAGTCTGAGAGAAGGCAGGGAGGTGTCGCTGACCTTTCAAAGGTGCCTGTGTTCCCCCCGTGGCACTGAAGGTGGTGACGCTGATACGCACAACTGTGCCTGACCGGCATTTGCCGGCACAGAGCTATTGACGCGGGGACCGCGCACCTTGCCTAGGCCGGGCGCACCCGGGGCCGCCTGGTGCTGCCGGGCACCATGAGCGGCATAGGCGGCACCACCAAGCGGGACACCGAAATCCGCCTGCCGCGGGCCACCAAAGTCAAGAACAAGCAGCCGGCAGCGCAGCAGGTGCGTGCTTTCAAGCTTTCAGCTGGTTCGCAGCCCCCTCGCCTGCGCTGGGACGCTGCACGCCTGCATCAGTGCCGTCCCGGGCGGCTTGCTGAGTGGCGACTGCTTGCGAGAAGTGCTATGCACTCCCTGAGCAGGCACTTCCAGTGCGTGTAGTTTATGTGCGTGACTGCGGCACACGTTTGCAGACGAGTGGCTGGCCGGGCGCACGCTGACCCGCCGGAGCACGGCCCGCGCGGCAGATTACTGCGGAGCAGATTCTGCGCGAGGCCAAGGAGCTGCAGGAGCAGGACTTCAAGCCGCCGAAGCAGAAGATCACCGACCAGGCCGAGCTCGACACCTACCGCCTGCGCAAGCGCAAGGAGTTTGAGGACCTCGTGCGCCGCGTGCGCTGGAACCAGTCGGTCTGGATAAAGGTGCGCAGCCGGGCACCAAGGGTGCTGCGTGGAGCCCGTGGACTGCCACCGTGGGCGCTCGCGCGGGCCACAGGCGGCACTTGGGCACTGGGCAGGTGCCAGCCCAGTGCCCCATACAGCTTGACCACATTCAACGTGTGGAACAGCGCATGGCCCGGAGACCGCTGCGCGAGGAACAGTTCGTCTAGGGAATAGCTCCCCAGCGGTGCGCAGCGGCTGCACTACGCGCTGTTCCACACGTTGAATGTGGTCAAGCTGTATGGGGCACTGGGCTGCCACCTGTCCATTGTCAAGTGCCGCCTGAAGCGGCAAGGCCTGATTTCAGTTTCCACTTGCCTGCGTGTTGCACGCGGGTGCGGCTGTGAAAGCTGTAAGAGTGCGGAGGCCCCTGCTGGACCTCAGTGCGCAAGGCAAGACATGTCGCAGGCTATGCCAAGCTCGCGCTCACCACGCTCGCGCGCCAGACTCGCAGCAGCGCTCCGCGCGCGGCCCTGGCGGCACCCGTAAAGGCTGTCGGCTCTCCGAGCGTGCTCACCCAGAGCGCTCGCGCGCCGCCCGCCGCATGAGCTGTGGCGGAGGCTGCCTGCCCCACCCTATGCCCGCGCCGCGCAGTACGCGATATGGGAGGAGGGGCAGAAGGACTTCCGGCGCGCGCGGAGCGTCTGGGAGCGCACGCTGGACGTGACGTACACCAACGCCAGCGTGTGGCTCAAGTACGCGGAGATGGAGATGCGGCACCGCTTCATCAACCACGCGCGCAACGTGTGGGACCGCGCCGTGTCGCTGCTGCCGCGCGTGGACCAGCTCTGGCGCGCCCCCCCGGCGGGCTCGGCGTGATTGGCGCGCGCGTGGGCCGTCTGCCACCAAACCTGCGCATGCAAAACCCTCCCACGCAGGTCGCATGCGTGCGGCGCTGCTCATATGGCGCGCCTGCTCCTTAAACAGGCGAGCGGTCTCACAGGCTGGGATGGGAGCGCATAATGCAGGCGCTGATGCCGGGGGTGCTCGTGTAGGAGTGAGGTACAATCGACTGGTGCTCGTAGGAACGAGGAACGACGGACCGCGCGCAGGGAGTGACAGGGTGCCATGACGGAGGGTGAGCGGGCTCGGTGAGCGGGCCGGGGGGGGCGCCTGAGGCATGCGCGGGGGCGGGGCCAGGTACAAGTACATCCACATGGAGGAGATGCTGGGCAACGTGCCAGGCGCGCGCCAGATCTTCGAGCGCTGGATGGCCTTCGAGCCCGACCACCACGGCTGGATGGCGTACATCAAGGCGCGCGCCCGGCCCGCAGCCCTGGCAGCCCGGCCGAGCTGCCGAGCTGTTGCGCAAGAGCCGTTGCTGCAGGCGCCCGCACCACACTCGACACGCTCCGCGAATTAACCAGCTCTGCGCGTTCAAAATCAAGACATAAAGGAGTGATGGAAGGAGCGCCAATGGAGTGCTGTGCAACCCGCAGATGGAGCTGCGGTACAACGAGGTGGAGCGCGCGCGCACCATCTTCGAGCGCTACGTGCGCTGCCTGCCGACAGTCAAGGCGTGGGTGCGCTACGCCAAGTTCGAGATGCGCAACGGCGAGGTCGCGCGCGCGCGCGGCTGCTACGAGCACGCGGTGGAGGAGATGGGCGACGACGCCAACACGGCGCGCGGCCCTCGTCCCCGTCTTCTGACGTTTTCACAATCGGGTTCCCAAAGCACTGGTATGAAACGGGTTGGTCGACGTTCCAGTGTTGTCTCTGCGTGTGCGAGAGTGCACCTGTGGCGGCCTGCGTGGGTCGAGCGGCATGCCTTCCCGCTGTGACGAGGCGGATTGCTCAGAGCATTTGGACATATGTCTGGACACCACGTAAAGGCACTGCCCCACAGTCTGGAGCATACGTGCCTGTGTGCTGACACTGCAGGAGGAGCTATTCATCAAGTTTGCGGAGTTTGAGGAGAAGGTGAAGGAGGTGGACCGCGCGCGCGCGATCTACCGCTACGCGCTCGACCACATCCCGCGCGAGCAGGCGCGGCGCCCTCCGGTTGCCACCATCGCGTCGCACAGGAGGACCCTAAGCATGACCGCAACCTGTGGGCTGCATTTAAGGCGCCTGCATCTGGCACGAGCGGAACCGCAGCGCGCCGCCGCGTGTGTCCTGAGCAAGGCTCCTGCGCGCTGCTTGGGGAGCCATTGCTGCGGCGCACTTGGTCGCGGCAACTTTTGCAGCTGATTCTGGCCCTAGACCCGTTCCTAACCCGAAGCCCCGGCGCGCTCATATGCATGCATGGCTCGGCAGGCGGACGCGGTGTACAAGCGCTTTGTGGCCTTTGAGAAGCAGCACGGCGACCGGGAGGGCATCGAGGTGCGCGCCTGACCTGGGGAGGGCGGGAGTTGGGACGGGCTGGGGGTGCTCCTCTGCGCGACGCTGCAGCGACAGAGCGTCCAGCGGCGGACAGAGTGTGGCCTTATGCGCGGAGGGAGTGGCCTGCCCCCAAAAAAATATTGTGAAGTTGCCTGCTGACAACGACAGATTTGTCTGGAAGAGGTCCTCAAGCAGCAGGAGCCACGCGTCCAGCGCCCGTGCAGGAGATATGCTCCCGGGCGTGAGCTGGGGCTGCGCATGTCAGGCCAGGGCAGCCCAGGCGCTCCCAGAACCGTGCACCCGCCTGGCCGCTGGCAGCAGGCGCCGGCTGGGGCCCGCAAGCAAGCCCGCGATGCTCGGGCCCGGGCGCGGCGCAGGATGTGGTGGTGAGCGAGCGGCGGTTCCAATACGAGGCGGAGGTGCGGCGCAGCCCCATGAACTACGACGCCTGGTTCGACTACGTGCGCCTGGAGGAGGCTGCGGGCGACCCGGACAAGGCGCGCCTGGGGTCGAGCTAGCCCGCCAATCAGCCTGTGCATCAGGACATGGCTGACTGGGTGTCCTGTATGGCCTCTGGACAATAGATTATGCAGGCTCCTTGAAGGTCAAACACATGCCAGAGCAGTACGACATCTGCTGCGGGATCCGCTGAGCCAGCTGTGGGTTTGAACATGCCAGCGATGTTGATGCCACAGCTTGCTGCAATGTGTCAACCTGTGCGGCCGCGCCCCCACGTGAGGTTTAGAATATAAAAGATAGCAGTAATCACAGAAGCCAGAAAAATGGAGCGCGGGTAGGCCGTACTCGCAAGAGGCTGTTAGGCGACGGGCGCCGCGCGCGCGCGGCAGGTGCGCGAGGTGTACGAGCGCGCGGTGGCCAACGTGCCGCCCGCGCCGGCCAAGCGCTACTGGCAGCGCTACATCTACCTCTGGCTCAACTACGCGCTGTGGGAGGAGCTGGAGGCCGGCGACGCCGGGCGCGCGCGCGAGGTCTACCGCGCCTGCCTGAAGGTCATCCCGCACGGCGCCTTCACGTTCGCCAAGGCGCGCGCGCCTGCCCCTGTGCGGGCTGCATGTTGTTGTTCCCGGTGTGCTGGCGCGTGGGGCGCACGACCTGCTACTGCAGCCTGGCCAGAGTATGGGCAGTGCAGAAGCTACGCATGTGTGAGCGCCTGCGCTGGCAGGCCGCGCTGCGCTGCGGAGCCGCCAGGCACGCAAGCAAAATGTCATCAGACATTTGGAAAGCCACTGTGAGGCTTGTGAGAAATGCGTGTGTGCGAGGCTTTGTACCCTTGCGACTTCACGTGTCGCTCTCGCTAGCGCGGATGCTCACATGCTCGCCTGAGGCAAAGTGTGCCGACCATGGAGGCCTGTCTTTGGCCCACCAAGCGCGGGCCGCCGTTGCGCAGATGTGGGTGCTGGCGGCGCACTTTGAGGTGCGGCAGCTGCGGCTGGACGCGGCGCGGAAAATCCTGGGCATGGCCATCGGCATGGCGCCGAAGGCGCGCACGGAGGCACAGGCGCCAAGCAAGAGCCGGCCCGAGGCCAGCATGCTGTCAGTGAGGGGGTGGCAGCATGTCATGCAGGTGTTGGTGTGAAATGGCACAGCGCTGGGCTCCGCTGCTGGGCTCCGCTCACAGAGCCTGCTGCGTGGGTGTCAGCTTCCCGCGCTCCTGGGCGTCCCGCTCCCCCGTGGCTGCGCGCACGTCACTGACCTGTCCAACACATCGGCACCGCCGCCTTCCGTATAAGTTATGTGCTGTCAGACGGGGGCGCTTGAGGCAGGGCATACTGGAGCTGCCTGACGGGCCGTGACGGCCGGGCCTGCGCCTTGAACCCTACCCTAACCCTAATCTACCCTACTTCTACCCAGGCCAAGCTGTTCAAGGCGTACATCGAGCTGGAGCTGCAGCTGGGCGCGATCGAGCGCGTGCGCAAGCTATACCAGAAGTTCCTGGAGTGGGCGCCCGAGACCTGCGCCGCCTGGTGCAAGTTCGCCGAGCTGGAGCGCGACCTGAACGAGAAGGCGCGCGCGCGCGCGCGCCCTGGCGCGCCTGTACCCTGTCTGCATTATCCGCTTGCGGCGTACTGGTGCATGCGCGTGAAGTGCAGCGCGGCAGCGTGTTTGTGTGAGTGTTAGAGTGAGTGTTAGATGGGATGGTGACACTGGCAGAGAGTGCCGCGCGCGTCACGCCGCTCGACACGCCGCTGCGTCGCAGGACCGCGCGCGGGCGATCTACGAGCTGGCCATCGCGCAACCGGTGCTGGACATGCCGGAGGTGCTGTGGAAGGCGCGCCTCACCCTGCTCGCTTGTCTCCGTGACCTCTGGGCTGTGACACATCACCTGTGTGCCAGCACAGTGTCCGCATCACACATGCATCAGAATGACACAAAGTACACGATTCAGAAGGCTGTGCGCTGTCCAGCGCTGTAGGTCGGCGTGCCCTGCTATGGCTTGCATCGGGCAGGGCAGCGCATGCGAGAACCATGCGCCCACGAGCGCACCGCCTCTGCTGGGCGCTCACGCGCCGCGCCGCGCGCGCCAGGCGTACATCGACTTTGAGATCTCGGAGGCCGAGCGCGCGCGCACGCGCGCGCTGTACGAGCGCCTGCTCAACCGCACGCGCCACGTCAAGGTCTGGATGAGCTACGCGGCGTTCGAGGCCGCGCCGCTCGCCGCGCCGGAGCTCGATGGCGGCGCCGATGGCGCGGCGGACGCGCACGGCGGCGGCGCCGCCGAGAACGGCGGCGGCGGCGGCGCGGCGAACGGCGCGGCCGCGGCGCGCGGCGACGCGGAGGGCGAGGAGGCGCCGGCGCAGCGGGAAGCGCGCGCGCGCAGGCGCGCGCCCTCGTCAGGGCCTGGCCAGGGCTGGTGTGCACAGGCGCATCGATCCTCCGTGCCGCCGCGCGGGGCCGTGTATTGAACAAAGCACAAAGTGCCAGCGGCAGCGCCAGAGTATGCATCGTGCACGCGCTCATTTCCTGTGCAGGAGCCTGGGCAGCACGATCAGGGCGCCCGCCTCGCTCTGCAAATGCGCCAGTGGGCCCGCATCCAGCCCAGGCTCCTGTCATCAGACCGCGCCAGACGCGCCCGCGCTCGCGCGGTGCGCAGCGTGTACGAGCGCGCCTTCCGCTCGCTGCGCGAAGTCACGCCCGACGCCAAGGAGGAGGCGGTCATGCTGCTGGAGGCCTGGCGCGCGTTCGAGGCCGGCGCGGCCGGCGGCGGCGCCGGCGCGGCGGCCGTCGAGCGGCGCATGCCCAAGCGCATCAAGCGCAAGCGGCCCATCGCGACCGAGGACGGCGGCGACGCCGGCATGGAGGAGTACTATGATTATATATTCCCGGACGAGGCCGGCGCCGCGCCCAACCTCAAGCTGCTGGAGGCCGCGCAGCGCTGGAAGCGCGCCAAGCTGGAGGCGGCCGCCGATGGCGGCGGCAGCGGCGGCGGCGGCGGCGAGTGACGCGCGCGCGCGGCTCGCGGCGGCCGTGCCGCGCGGCGCGCGCCCGGGCAGAGCCGGCGCCGGCCTCGCCGGCAGCCGCGGGTCCAGGCGGCTGCGCGGTGCCGGTGGCGGCGGCGGCGGCGGCGGTCACAGCGGTGGGCGGAGAGTGTTGGAGGGTTTGGTTGTGTTTTGTGCATGTCCCCCACAGTCTTAGGCTGCTGGGCAGGCAGGCTTGCCGGGCTTGGTTGCTGGCCGGCGTGCTTCATGAAGCGGGAGCGAGATTGCGCTCAAACTGATGACTCTCGTGTAGCAGGGCGTCAGCTCGTCGACGGCACTGCGCTGCATGCGTTTCCTGGTGGATGCTGGCTGCATGTCCAGCTGTCGCGCTGTGCGCCTTGTTACCGCAGGGCTTTGTTGCAGCGGGCATCCCACGGAATCTATAGCGTTGAACACGGCTGCTGCGTCGCCGTGAGCAGTGCGTTCGATACGGCTGTTGCGTTGCCGTGAGCGCTGATGCCAGCGCTGCGGCTGTGACTGTACAGCTGCTCTGAGCATGCCCTTTTACATTGGTGTTCTCATGGTACGCAGTGCATGCAGGACCTGGATAGCCATGGCAAATGAAGAAACTAGCCCCTGCACATCAGCAGCCCCTGTCCAAGGGGAAGCCTGCCAGCCTTCATTCCTGCTGAAGAGTGCCTCAAGCCAAGGGGCATCCCACAGGCCACACTCCTCTGCTCAGCTCCTTTGCCAGCCTGCTGCCGTCCTGCGTGCGACTCGGGCCACGCACAGGGCGGCGATGGACAGCTGGGAGGACGGGACGGACGGGCAGGCGGGCGCGCCGCAGCCGCAGCGGCCGGGCATGCTGCGGCTCAACCCGTCTGCGCCCACGTTCAGCTTCAACCCGGGCGCGTCGACGTTCGCGCCGACCTGGGGCGGGCCGCCCCCGCCGGCGCCGCCGCACCACTGGGCGCCCCCGCCAGCGCACGCGCCCGCCGCGCCGCCGGGCGCGTACGGCGGGCCCGCGGCGCCGCCGCGGCCGCCCGCGTTCGTGCTGTCCGACGAGGAGCGCCGCAGCCTGCAGGCCGCGGCTGCGAGCAGCGCATCCCCAGGTACACCTTTGTGCACGCGTCGAGGGTGATATCCGCGGCGTGTAAAAGCGCTGCTGTGGTGTTGGTGCACAGCCTTCATTCAGGAACCTCGCGCAACAGCACGAGACCGTGCCAATGGTGTGAAAAGCTTGCGGTGTGTTTCTGCTTCGGCCGATCCGTGCGCAGGCTCGTCTGCACCTCTCTCTGAGCGCGGCCCTATTAGACTCCCGTCACCGTGCAGGCGTGGACAAGCCGGCTGCCGAGACAGCCGACGTGCACATGACAGATGCGGAGCCCGCGCGGGCGAAGCCGCCGCCGGCGGACGGCGCGGCGGCGCCGGCGCCGCAGCCGCCCGCGCCCGGGAAGGGCGCGGCCGCGCCCGAGGCGCCCGCCGCGGCGCCGCCGGCGCCGCCGGCGGCCGCGCCCGCGCGGAAGGAGCCTGTGTCGGAGCCGATGCCGGACGACGGGGACGAGGAGGAGGAGGACGAGGGCGACAGCGCGGCGCGCGTGGAGGAGCTGCGGCGGATAGATGAGGAGCTGGCGAAGGCGGATGACAGGCGCGCTGGCCCGGCGCCGGTGGCTGGGCGGCGCCCGCCGGCGGCGCCGCGCGCTGCTGCGGCGGCCGCCGCTCGCCCCGCGACCGTGATGGTGCAGTGCTGCGCTCTGCGGCAGAGCAGAGGGAGAGCAGGGTCCCACAACTGCGGCACCGAGCTCGCTCTGCTTGTTGTGTCGGCGTGCTGTCACGGGTGCCTTAAGCCAGGCTTCTCACCTGTGCTTGCTGCTCCGTGCGCTGCACTGTAGCTGACGAGGCAGCCTGGTGCAGCTCTGCATGCACCTGTTCTCCCCACAGCACATGGGTGCCTCGCTCCTCCCGCGTCGGCTGTGGCTGGGTGCAGCAGACGCGGCGGTGCATGCCAGCCCCTGGACAGCCGCCGGGGCCGCGCAGGGAACACCTGAATATCGTCTTCATCGGGCACGTCGATGCGGGCAAGTCGACGACGGGCGGCCAGATCCTGTACCTCACCGGCGGCGTGGACGAGCGGACCATCCAGAAGTATGAGAAGTGCGCCCACCTACAGCCCCGCCGTGATGGGCGGCGAGGCTCGTTTGTGGCTGACTGGCTCCTTACCGGGCGACCAGTGAGCAGCGCGTGCGTGCGACTGCTTGGAATCATCATGGCGCAAGGCCAGCATGCTCTCGCATGGAGTGTTGGAGGGGGTGTGGCGGCAGGCTGTGGGTGCAGTGGAAGAGGCACACTGCGCAGATAGCAGCGGCGAAAAAGGATGGTGCGGCATGGAGCGCACACGCCAACTTCATTTGTGCAGAGCGGAGGCGCTGCTCGCAGCGCATGCGCCGCTTGCGCAGCATGCAACGCAAGCCGCAACACCCCATGCAGGGGAGCCCCAAGCAATGAAGCGCGCTGCGTGCCACCCGGCCCGCACGCTGCACAGATCGCTCAGGTGCTGGGCGCAGCGGGGACCAGCACCCGGGGTGGTCCCTGCGGATGAAGCATGCGCGGATGAGGACCACACCCCCGAGCGTGGCCTTCGCGCCTGCGCGCAGAGAGGCCAAGGACAAGAACCGCGAGAGCTGGTACATGGCCTACATCATGGACACGAACGAGGAGGAGCGCGCCAAGGGCAAGACCGTGGAGGTCGGCCGCGCGCACTTCAGCACCGCCAAGAAGCGCTACACCATCCTGGACGCGCCCGGGCACAAGAACTACGTGCCCAACATGATCGCCGGCGCCGCGCAGGCCGACGTGGGCGTGCTGGTCATCGCCGCGCGCAAGGCGCGCGCGCGCGCCGGGGCCCCGCCGCCTGCTGCTGCGATGCGCGCGTGCGCATGGGCGGGATCCGGGGCCCGAGGTCGTCTGGTCGCAACTTGTGGCTGGACGGCATTGTTGCCCAGCGGCCATGCTGCGAGAGACTGGGAGCAGTCGAGTCGAGTGTGATAGTGGGCTGCAGCTTCTGAGAAAGGCGCGCGACGGGGTGCTGCTGGCCGGCAGGGCGAGTTCGAGACGGGGTTTGAGCGCGGCGGGCAGACGCGCGAGCACGCGCAGCTGGCGCGCACGCTGGGCGTGGCCAAGCTCATCGTCGCGGTGCGCGCCCGCGTGCTGATGGTGGGCCGTGAGCGGCTGAGCTGTGCTTGCGGGAGATGTGCTGCATGTCAGAACGGGTGCGACAACCTGTCGGAAGCGCAGGGCTTCCTGTGCTAGTGTCTGTCAGCCTTCGTTTTGTCCTGTGCTAGTGTCTGGCAGCCTTCGCTACTACTCTGCTCGGGTCTCCGCCTGCTTCAGTGGAAAAGGCCTGCATGGGCCCCAACAGCGCCTGGACGCCTGGGCAGGCAGGCATGCACCGAGTCGCCTGGGAGCATGCGAGACGCCCGTAACACGCGAGCAGTTGGCGAGCGCCCCTGCGCGCGCGGCGCCGCAGGTGAACAAGATGGACGACCCGTCCATCACGGGCCCGGACGGCGCGTGGTCGCAGGAGCGCTACAACGAGATCTGCACCGGCCTGACGCCCTTCCTGAAGGCCTGCGGCTACAACCCCAAGAAGGACATTGTGTTCCTGCCCATGTCGGGCCTGCTCGGGCACAACCTGCGCGACGCCGTGCCGCCCGGCGTCTGCCCCTGGTATAAGGCGCGCCGCGGGCTCCTCCCCGCTGCGCCGAGCTTTGCGCGTGGGCCGCCGCTGCCGGCCGCGCTGCACGATCAGCGCTGGCAGGGAAGCCTTAGAAGGCCAGCATGTCTGCCCTGCCCCAGCCGTGTTGCAGACGGAGGCGGCGGGCGCGGGCGGTCGCATGCCGATGCCGGAGGCCACCGTGTCGCTTGCGCAAGCATGCAAGAGCACGCGCTGCACGTGTAAGAGAGCGGCTCGCCTCGGCGCGCGGCGCGCGTGGCGGGCAGAGCGATCCCTGTTGCGCATGCGCTAGCGCGGGCGGAGCGCGCGCGCGTGCGGGTCCGTGGGGCAGGGCCCTAGTGGGAGGGTTATGATGCCGCCCAACGCGCGCGCAGGGCGGCACGCTGTTCAGCACGCTGGACGGCATCCAGCCGCTGGAGCGCGACCCGCTCGCGCCCTTCCGCATGTCGGTCATCGACAAGTACAAGGACATGGGCACCATCGTGATGGGCAAGTCGGAGGCCGGCATCGTGCGCAAGGGCGACCGCCTCTACGTCATGCCCAACAAGTGCGCGCAGCGCGCTCCGCTGGCCGCCCCGCGCCGCGCGCTCCCGCTGGCCGCCCCGCGCCGGCGGACCCGTGCCCGAGGAAATGATGTGTGACTGGCGTGCTGCTGATATGGTGTAGCGCCGCGCCCGGCGACAGGGAGGATCGCACAGCTGTCTTGCGAAGCACAGGAGAGGCAACAAACAAGCTGTATCCAAGCCATAGGCAAGGGGTCAGAAGTCCGGTCGGGCCGTACACTCCAGGAACATGCGCGCAGGGTGCCCGTGACGGTGACCACGGTGTACCGCGACGACGTGGAGGTGGCCGCGGCGCGCGGCGGCGAGAACCTGCGCCTGCGCCTGGCGGGCGTGGACGAGGACGAGGTCGCCGGCGGCTTCGTGCTCTGCTCGCGCTCCAAGCCGGTGCCCTGCGTAACCTACTTCGACACGCAGCTGCAGGCGCGCGCGCGGTCACAGGGGTAGTGCCGTTTTTTCCCCCGTGATCTAACCCTTACCAAGCTACCCTAACCCTAATCAAGTTACCCTAACCCCTGCGTGCGCCGCAGATCCTGGACCTGCTGGAGCACAAGGCGATCTTCACGGCCGGGTACAAGGCCGTGCTGCACATCCACTCGCTCGTGGAGGAGTGCGAGATCACCAAGCTGCTCGCGCAGGTCGACCCGAAGACGCGCGAGCGCAAGAAGGCGCGGCCCCCAGCTGGCCACCCGGCACCATGCTTGCACCATATTTAGCTGCTGGCTCGCGCCGCGGCAGCCGTGTGCCCAGCGGCCGCCCCCTGCTTGCCACTGTTGCCATGAGCAGCTGGCTCAGCATGCCACCCTCGCTCCTGCCTCATGCGCAGTGCATGCGGGCCCACCCAAAGCGTCGCTGCGCCGGTCGCGCACACGCCGCCGCCGGCCTCCTGCCGGCGCGCCGGCGCCGAGCAGCCCGCCCGGCCGCGCAGGTCAAGTACGTGAAGAGCGGGGCGGTGATCATCGCGCGCATCGCCATGGAGAAGCCCATCTGCGTGGAGCAGTTTGACGTGGTGCCGCAGCTGGGCCGCTTCACGCTGCGCGACGAGGGCCGCACCATCGCGATCGGCAAGGTCATCAAGCTGCCCAAGACGCTCAAGGCGGGCGACTAGGGGGGGGCTGCGCACGGGCCTGCTGCTGCGGTCGGGTTGAGTTGCCGTCCGTAGCTGGCTGGAGGGGGACCCGAGGCCCCTGCGCCGGCATGTATGTGGAACAGAAGGGGCAGCTCCGCGCGCTGAGGGCCCATGAACGCGGCTGCGAGTTGCTGACAGGGCTGGTGGCGGCCGCAGCGGCTCGCGCGGCGGTGCTTGCGGGCCAGGATCTGCCCTTTGAGGGCATGACGCCCCGCTGTGGGCACTGGCATGCCGCAGCGGAACCGACGCGGGTCTTCAGTGTGGAGCATACATCAAAACATGGCAGTCACTTCGCCCTTCCATGCCAGCCTCAATGGCGCGTGCGGGGTAGGGTGACAGCACTCTTATGGTCAGGCAATGGAGTGGCAACTGCGCCTCGCACCTGCAAAAGCATGTGCAGGCTAGGTGAGCTGCTGTGCGAGTACCGCGAAGGCTCAGCTTGGTGACTGATTCTCACTCAACCACCGTTTCCAGAATGGCAGGGCAGCCTTCCAGCGCTAGTGCGGTCTTGCAGCGCAACGCAAGGGCCTTGCAGAGTCCCCTGCCTGTGGTCAGGCGTGCCGCACATGTCCGCGAG
>JAABUO010004817.1_pt1 | contig 15864 bp, 26 predicted proteins | sample 5559291 | NCBI WGS metagenome assembly JAABUO01 (sample SAMN10711878, study PRJNA513372) | rock metagenome | isolation source: Antarctica rocks | place: Antarctica: Victoria Land, Finger Mt sud
AGCAATGCCACTTGCTAACCCATCAAGCAAGTGTATGCAGGCCCTAGGGCTGTGTCAGTACCAAACAATTGTTCAAAACCCTGTACAGCAATACATTGACACTGGCTGCATCAGGACAGCCCCTCATTTACAGTAAATACACAGGACAACAGCTGCCACTCTCAAAATTTGGCCGGAGCAGGATCAACAGATTCCTGCTGGCTTCCTTCATGCTTGATTACGTTATCCTCGGAGGCATACACCTCTGGAGTGCCTGCCTCACTAGGAGGCACCAGCTGCCAGAACTTGCCCAGGTTGTTCTTCCAGTCTGACAGTATGCTCTTTGCCCTAGAGGAACCAGTGTATTCCACATGTGCTTCCAGAAGCTCTCGCAGCTGTGTCTCACCAGCACTCGTCTGCACTCTTTGCATCGCTACAATTTCCGAGTTTACCTGCATTGACAAACATCACAGGTAAAGGCAGGGTACAAGGTAGGCAGACTGGTGGCAGTAGTCACAAGTTGAGCAGCACTTTTCCTAGACGTGTCTGTGCTTTCATCCTGCACAAGCTAATCAGGCAATGGATACCTGCTTTGCGAGAAGCCTAAACACTCATTGCAAATTACACTTCAATGTTGCTGAACTTGACACCCGAGCTGGGGGACAAAACAGGTAAGGGCTCAGGCAGCATGCATCAAATTCCCACACATTGTAACATGTCCCACCTTCTGCTCAAGCAGCTGGTCCTCATCATAGAAGTACCCCAGGCCACCTGTCATACCAGCCCCCACGTTGCGCCCAGCTGGCCCCAAGCACACGACTGCACCCCCAGTCATGTACTCACAGCAGTGGTCCCCCACGCCTTCCACAACTCCCATGGCCAGGGAATTACGCACTGCAAACCGCTCCCCTGTGCATAACAGCAACGTTTTCAAGGAATTCTCTATGGCCAAGAGCACGGCCAGGGCTCAGAGAGTGTTGTCATACTCTGAATGGATGCCTTCACCCTGCTCCATGCTGGTTTGCATTGCTCTGATTGCACTCCATGTCTTCATGATGCAGAGAGGGGTGACCTTTTGGTGGCCAGACATGTTGCACGGACACATTCTGCCAGTGCATAAATAGACTGCAAATCGTGTGGTAATGTTTGCCAGTCCTTAAAGGGCTCAGTACCAGACTCAGTCAGCATACTCTGAATGGCGGATTTTGCAGCCAAGCCGACCTTTGGTGATGCCGTCACATGCAAAGGTTGCTCACTACAGCCGTACATCCTGGTACATCATGCACATCCCAATACATCATGCACCTCCCTGTGCATGATGCACAGCCAGCAGCAAAGGACTTGCCTGCTTTGCCGTTAACAAAGAGGCGGCCTCCAGTAGCTCCATATAGGCAGGTGTTGCCCACCAAGGACGCATCTTGGGGGTCAAAGGCGCTGTCTGCGGGGGGCAGAATGCTGATGTCACCCCCTGCCATACCCTTACCCACATAGTCATTGGCTTCCCCTACCACACGTGTCTTCATGCCTGACACCATGAAACACCCGAAGGACTGTCCGGCTGACCCCTGCACACCCAATGCAAAGTCACACACAAGGTGGCAAGTTCATGAGCAATTCATGATCTTGCAGGGTGGACTCAGCGCTCAAGCACACCTAGCGGAAGCCTCAGAGCTTTTGGAACTCCTATATAAAGGAAGAAACAAATGACTGGACCTGTACTGTGAGCATCCTAGGCGCAAGCACTGCTCATTTGGTTGGTAAAATTTGTGTACAGCATGCGTGGAACCACAGTGATATCAGAACTGAGGCCCATGCATGTACAGCAAGATGCGAATAAGTGCGTCATCCACTGAAGTATGCCAAGCCGTCCCTAGCCATAGGCCATAGCAGTCACGTGCTGGTTAAGCAAAGTGGGTGTACCTCAAAGTCAATTGAGACCTGGCCTGCAAAGCCACTGTCGCCATGCTGCTTGGCAATAGCACCGCCAATGCGGCCCATAGTGGCTCTGTCTGTGTTGACAATCTTGAACTGCCTGTGCACCTTGCCCTCATTCTTGATGGCCTCCTGGACCTCAGGGTCTGCTAGAATCTCATCGTCCAAACAAGCTCCATTGCTGTGCACCTATTGCATCACACTCTCACTGTGAAAGCCACGACTCAGCATGCGCACTGCTGTGTGACGTGAATATGCTACAGGGGCGTCGTTTACTTGTTGTGCATGTGGTGTGTTCTGCCGGCAGCGACGCGCATGCGATTCTATGCTTGTCAGCGCATAATAAAGCTGTGTGGGCGGTGACCTCATACAACTTGGTTTGTGAAGGAGGTGGCAAGGAGACAGGGGTTGTCTGTGTCGCAACATGGCCAGGGCAGAGATTCCAATGCACATGACAGGCGAGCTCTCAGATGAAAGTGTGGGTTCACATCTGGGACTGACAACTCAGTTGACAAATGCATACATGGAGGAGCCAGCCTATCATCCCTGCATTTGACATATTGCCTGACAAACCCATACATGGAGTACCCTGTCACGCCTGCATGATGACAAGCTGGCTGACAAACCCATACATGGAGTACCGAGTCATGCCTACATGATGACGAGCTGGCTGACGCATGCACAGTGACAAGCAGTACCTTGTTGTTCCTGCGCTGGGTGGAGTTGCCCGGCTCATGGCCTGCATAGGTGGTGAGGAAGGACATGTCCAGGCCACTGGTCTTGCCCAGCTTTAGGTCGTCCTTCTGGTGCAGCAGGTCAGCCCTGCCAACCAGCTCATCCAGGCTGCGCATGCCAAGGCGTGCCAGACCCATACGCACCTCTTGAGCCACAAATGCAAAGAAGTTCACCTGCAAGGTCATGACAGAAGCTTGTGTGTGGAACAGTGGTCACAAGAGACTACCTGCTGATGAACAATGCAGCTGAGATTTGTGAGGTTCATGGCTTGCACAAGTGGTACAATGCCAGCATTGCTATCAGAGATGTTGCCAGCACCTGCTGAGTCAGCGTCTTGAGATGTCTGAGCAGCGAAGTCCCAGCAGACACCATGCTGCGTTGGCAGCTCAGCTGGCATCAAACAACGCGATTGACGAGTTCTGCTAGTGAGGACGGAGCCCTAAGCAATGCACCTATGACTGAACCAGACCCCAGCACAGGGCTTACCAAGTCTCCTGGGGCGCCTGGGAATCTGGCTCGCAGCTCCTCCCTCTGGGAGGCCACGCCCACAGGGCAGTTGTTGGTGTGACACACCCGGGCCATGATGCAGCCTGTGGCAATCATCGCCACGGTGCCAAAGCCAAACTCGTCACCTCCCAGCGCTGCCGAGATGAGCACATCTCTGCCGCTGCGCATGCCACCATCCACTCGCAGTGTCACACGCTCTCGCAGCTCATTCATCACAAGCGTCTGCACATAACAGGGCACTTCATCAGCCCCTTAGAAGCATGAGCAGATGTAGCCACAGGGACATGCTGTGCCAACTGGTGAGACTTCCCATGGGAAGAGCAAATCAGCACCTGAGGGGGAGGGGGGGAGCACAGGAAAGTGCCTTTGGCACATAAGCCAGAAATGACACATTGCAGTACAGATCAAGCCAGTCTGGCAATGACGCCGCTTCCTTGCAGTCTGCAACTGGCAGACTGCAACTCCTCCAGGCTGCAGTGATACAGATGTTTCCTACTCAGCAATGACTCCACAGGCATGCCCTTGATGATCTGCAGTGGGTGACAGACCTGGTGGGCATCTGCAAGGCCCATTTCCATGGGGCCGCCAGCATGCTTGATGGAGGACAGAGGGGAAGCTCCAGTGCCACCGTCGTGCCCACTGATCTGGATGATGTCGGCATTGGCCTTGGCCACACCGCTTGCCACTGTTCCGATGCCAGCCTGGGCCACCAACTTCACTGATACCTTGGACCTGGGGTTCACCTGCATCCCAACAAACATTCCATGCCAACAGCTGTGTGGTACAGCAGCACTTTGCCTGATGGCAAGATGTGGGGCCTATTTGCGCCATCAGCTTGATCAACATGCTGTCAAGTGACCAACACTTCAAATTTTGCATGAGTCAATGTATTGCTGGGCGTGTGTGAGTAGCTTCTGGTGGCATTTGTGCAAACAGTATCTGTCAACATCTTGACCTCCTCTGAAGGAAGGTCATAAGCAGACCTGATTGCAGCTTCTGTGCCAGCTGACAGAACAAGCATAACAGTGTTGCAGCATCCCTCCAACACAACATGCAAAACATTGCTGCTGATTACAAGCAGAACAAAGCAGGCCTGTCTAGTGAGACAGAGGTGTGTCATTGGGAAAGCAAGTGGAGCGGTGTACCTGATGCAAGTCGTAGATGAGCTGAGCCAAATCCTCAATGGAGTAGATATCGTGGTGGGGAGGGGGTGAGATGAGGGGTACCCCAGGCTTACTGCGCCTGAGGTTGGCGATGTAAGGTGACACCTTCTTGCCTGGAAGCTGACCTCCCTCACCTGTAACCACCCACAGACTCAGCCACAACGAGAATGGCTCACAAACTGAGTCACAACGAGCATGACTCACAGTCTGAGTCACATTGAGCATGACGCACAGACTGAGTCACAACAAGCATGACTCACAGACTGAGTCACACTGGGCATGATGCACAGACTGAGACACAACGAGTGTGAGTCACAAACAGCCACTCTGCACATGGTGTAACCCTAGCAACGACCACGTGTGCATGCCTGCATAGCTCTTAGAGATGGAGAGCTTGTTGTACCCTCAAAACCTGACCTTGTCATTGAAAAAGCTCAAGTAAAAATGTTGGAAATGGTGATAGCACAGCAAACAGTGCACGTCCTTGCATATCAAGTTGTGCTTTGAGGGACACCTTGCCAAAAACTGTCTTGCCTAGACACCTGCAGCTTACAACAATGACTACTATATCACACCATCTCTATGGTAAATTATCAAACAGTCTGCTGGTGCAACGTTTCAGTGAGTGAAGGCTGAAAGGTCATCAGCAGCCAGCAGAGCCAGGAAAGTCCTCAGACCAAGCAACAACTAACAGCAACTTTTCTCAATTTGAGAGATCTCACCTGGTTTGGCCCCTTGAGCAATCTTAATTTCCATCTGGTCGGCATTGGCCAGGAACTGAGGGGTGACTCCAAAGCGACCAGATGCGACCTGCTTGATGCGTGAGTTGGCGGTGTCCCCCGTCTGCAGACCCCTCAGATGGGGAAAGGTGGGCGAGTTGCCCTCCTTGTCAATGTTGTCCAAGTGCTCCCATCGCACTGGATCCTCACCCCCCTCTCCTGAGTTGCTCTTGCCTGCAAGAACAGGAGGTCTGAGGTTGCCGATAACCCCCGGTGGGGCATGGCGCATGGCAGGGAAGGGATATAACTACAGCTGATTGGCTTGCATGCACCCTAGCCATGTCAGCAAGCATGCTGATTCTGGCTGGTGTGCTGGCTGTGAAGCATGTCTTACCATTGATACAAATCATTGCAATGGAGATGGTCTCATGGGTTTGCTGGCTGAAGAGCATGCCTTACCATTGATGCGGTTCATGGCAATGGGGCTGGTCTCATGTGTTCACTGCATGCCTTACCACTGATACGGTTCATGGCAATGGAGATGGTCTCATGTGTTCACTGGCTGTGGAGCAGGCCTTACCATTGATACAGTTCATGGCAATGGAGATGGTCTCATGTGTTCACTGGCTGTGGAGCATGCCTTACCATTGATACAGTTCATGGCAATGGAGATGGTCTCATGTGTTCACTGGCTGTGGAGCATGCCTTACCATTGATACAGTTCATGGCAATGGAGATGGTCTCATGGGTTCACTGGCTGTGGAGCATGCCTTACCATTGATACGGTTCATGGCAATGGAGATGGTCTCATGGGTCTCCCTGGAAATGGCACCCAGGGACATGCCGCCTGTGCAGAAGCGCTTCATGATGTTCTCTGCAGGTTCCACTTCGTCCAGGTCAATCTCTGGGCCAATAGGCTCCAGCCGAAGAGCATCTCTCAGCACTGCCACAGGCGCATTGTTCTGGTGGTTCTCATATGCCTGATAGGCTTCCTGCACAGACATGGACAGCGACCTTTTTTGTAACTTGACAAGACTTAGAGTGGAGACAAGACAAGGGGGTCATCTCTTGAGACTACAAAAGCTGAAGTGGTGATGGCGTGCTATTGATGCAATCATCTGCCTGCAGTCACTGCCACATTTGGCCAGTCTCCAGGATGAACAGTATGGATAGCAGAGGTGCAGCATCGCCCGGCTGGAGCATGCGCAAGACTTGCCAGGTCAAAGTACTTGCAAGTATTTGGCAAACTCTGCATGCACTCCCATGATGACAGAGCATATCGATGCACAAAGTGGGTCGACTTACCATTGGGGCTGCTTTCTTGCCACCCAGGCCAATGGCCTTGTGCAGCAGCTTGGCCATCTGCTGGTTGTTTGCATGGTACTCTCCACGAGGCCTGCTGGCCACAAAGCCATAGTCCTCCAACTTGGTCATGTCCTTGCTGGGGAACCCCTGTGGCACACCTATCATGTAAGTAGCAGCAAACCCATATAGCAAATGGATGATGTCCAACAAAGTGTGCCACAGCACCCTCTATTGGCCATACATGCGTGGACAATGTTCAACATGTGACACAATCACAGAATATGAGTGATTTCGCTGACAAAGGCCAGTCCATGGATTGCCACCCTCTACAGCATGAGTCAGTCTGCTTCCTGCACACTGAGATCATGTGTGATAGCTTGATGCAGCAGCTGGATCTATAGCAGACTCCAGATATGAGCATATGTGCGTCTACAATGGCTTGCCCTGCTGTGTTAACTGACTGAAGAGAGCGCATGCTCAGTGCATGTGCATAGCATGCACGTACATGATGCATAGCGTGCGCTCACACAACGCATAGCATGCACTCACACAGTGCATAGCATGCACGTACATGATGAGTAGATGCGTAGCATGAGCTCACACAATGCATAGCATGCACACATACAATGCATAACATGCACTACATGGCATGTACACCCACAATGCGTGGCATGCACCATGCAGCAGGGGCTCACCTTGATCCAGAATGACTCCACCTCCTTCTGCAAGTCATCAAAAGACATGCCGCCAATGCGGCTCACAGAGCCTCTGAAGGCAGTGTCCACGATGTCATCGCCCAACCCATAGATCTCAAAGATCTGAGCGCCGTGGTAGCAAGACAGCAGACTGATGCCCATCTTGGAAAGGATCTTGAGCACGCCCTTCTCAAGGGCGCGTTTGTAATTCCTCTGCGTGTCTTCAACGCTGATGTCTGCCAGCTTGCCTGACTTGATGAGGGACGCCGTCCTGTCAGCAAGCAACAAATGCTTGTTGGGCGTCACAGCTGACAGCTCAGATGCAATGAGACAGGGGGATGAGCAAAAACGGGCAGCAAGGCTGCACAGATGGGAAGTGGCGTGGAACATTATCAATCGGATACCATTGCAAACATTCTGGGCAAACAATCACAACATGCAGTGTCTTGCAAGCATTGTTTCCTGCAAGTGGGTTTTGCAAACAAAAAGCTAGCAGCAGCATTGGGTGTCAACAGTAGGCGTCGCAGATCAGTTACATCACTGTTTGGCCCAAATTACCAGCAAAGAGACATCAGGCTGTCTTTTCCAGCAGTACTCACATCAGCCTGGTTTTGTCGTACATTACATTCACCATGCCTCCAAGCCAGGATGTCTGAAGAGCCACAACTGGATCCACACAATTGCTAGAGTGCTACATGAAGTACTTCTGGCGTGTAAGTTCCATGGTATGGAGAAGGTGAACATACCTTGGCGTCATACGCCACTGGCGGCAGGTCTCAAGGGCGAGGTAGGGGCAGACTGCATGGGCCCCATACCCAATCAGCACTGCTGTGTGGTGAGTGGAGAAGGACTGTGCAGTCTCTGCTACAATGGAGGTTTCTGTTCTCAGCCCCGCTCTGCACGCATCCCAAGCAAAAGAGAATGGATGCAGAGGTACTAGCCAGAAAATCAAGCTGCGGGGTTCCGGCAGAATCAGTGCCTTTGTAGGACACAAAACAAAGGGAGAAGACTACCATCACAGGATGCAATCGCTCTTCTGAAGCTGGATGCAAACAATGAAGCTTGCAGTCTTCAACAGACACCATTATAGTTGCAAACAGACCCCATCAACAAGATCTATAACAACCATCTCTGAAGTGGGACTACGAGGGATTGTGTGTGAGCAGGAGCTTGGGGATCACTGAGTGTGCAGTGCAGTGTGTAGGATGCAGAAAGATTTTTGAGGTTCGCTAGGGGGATGGGCAGTGGCAAGCTGACCTGATGAGGTGGTGGTGAACAGAGCCCACCGCCAGCAGGGTAGGGATAGGGGGCTGCTTGATATCCATCTCCTCCTCACTGATCCTGTCTGAAAGCACCACCAACTGCGCAAAGCAAAGACACATGTATGCGCTCAGTTGCCTGTGCAGTGTATGACCCAATCAGTGCTGCATGCCCATTGCTTGACAGAGCCCTTTGTGGCTGCTCTGCAAGTCAGGAGCTGTTGCTTCTGGGACGACCTTAAAGCTGAAGATGGTCCCCATGCATGAGGTGCAACATGATAGGCATAAGTGCTGCCAGCTCAAAAACACCCTGCAAGCGAGATTCAATGTGCTGGCAGCAAAGTGGACTGCAGCTATGCCACTCTGCAGGCTGTGCCTATATTGCACGTCAGGATGGCATTGCAAGGTCTGAGACTCTGCATGTCAAGAAGTTTCAGCTGCAAATGCCATGCAGTGACACGGTCATGTACCAATGTCAGGTAGTGAGTCTGTGAGTCAGTGAGCGGGGCTTTACCTCACAGCCATTCCTGACAGCAGCCTCCACACCCTTGCAAAGGGCATCCACAGCAGCCCTGAGGGCTCCTGGCTTGCCAGACTCGTAGTGCAGGTTGAAGGTCTGGTTCATCAAGCCGGCCTGAGAGGTGATGGCTTTCAACTCGCTCTCCAACAGCATGGGTGATTTCAACAACACCTGAAAATTTGTGAACAGGGCATCAGCACAGTGGGAGCTTAGAAACCTGTGGTCACACTCTCGATCTCTAGCTTTGCCAACGTGTTGATGTTTTTAGCACACACGATCAGCACAGACAGCTGCTGGCGTGCAAAGACATCAACAGCATGAGCTCTTTCCTTGTACATCCACAAACAAGCCTCTCACTCATGCCAGGATTGGGTAACAGCCTCTCAAGAGCACAGAAGGCACACCCAACTGCACACAGATCCTGCTGACACGGTTGTGTCTGCAGAAACGCTGGCAGTTTGCCCTTTTGCCTCATGCTTCGGTCATAAGCACACCTGTGAGTAGGCGTCTGGTCCAGGCTGCAGCAAGTTGCCTCTCTTGCCAAGGCGCATGGTCATGCTCATGACCAGACCCTCCCTCAGGGGGTCAATGGGGGGGTTGGTAACCTGGGCAAACCTCTGCTTGAAGTAGTTGTACAGCATATGGGGCTTGTCTGAGAGTACAGCCAGGGGGATGTCATCCCCCATGCAGTAAGTGGGCTCTGCACCCTGCTGTGCCATGCCCTCAATGATCATGCCGCTGTCCTCCTGACCAAGACCTGAAGCAGGCAATTTCGTGAGTATCATGTCAGCCAATCTTCAGCCATTTTCACGTGTGTGTTGCCAGGTCGAGCAGCAATAGCACAATTGGCAGCTGCAGCTTGTCTTATGAGTCTTGATTGCAACAGGAAGTAGCAGGATAGATGACAATTCCTTAGCAGACGCATTTCACTTGAGTCTCAGCCACTGAGTCACAGAAACCAAAATCTGGAGAGCATCTGTCCAATCCTGTGACCTAACATGCAGATGACATACATGTTGTTGCAAACAGAGCAGTGATTGCAGCACACACACACTTGATCATGCCACAGGTATGACAATCAGATGGACACTGAAGTGACCTAGGGGGCAGCAAGTGGGCACCACCATGTCAAGACAGCAGACAATGACACCACAGCAAATGCAATCAAGGTTTCCAAGTCGTACCATTGGCAGCCTGGAGGCGCAGGACTTGAGACAGCTCCATCTGGGTTTCCTGAAGGTACTGGTTGGTGGGCACCAGGTCCTCCAGCCTGTGGTTGCTGTTCACCCACTCCTTGTAGGGCGCAGCTGTTGCAACCTCCTTTGCAATCTCAGCATGGACCTTGAAAGTGCCCTGTACATATTGCACATATGTTGCATACATGTATTTTGATGCACACACCTCTCGCATTGTTGTTGCTGCTCACCCGATCTGTCGAAGGCGCAGCATGGGCTTGAGGGCGCCATACAAATTTTGCACATATACTGCATATATATGTATATGTACTGATGTACACCATATTTTAAGCGCTCATACTGCATGTGCACCTGTTGATGTGCTACACTGTGAACCCAAAATGCAGGTCGTATGCAAGCTTGGTTGATGATTACTCTATTTGTACGTTTGCAGGGAGTTGGTGCACAACATGCTAGTTGATTGTACTGAGAAGGCTGAAGCAGTGGCTCAGCCCATGCTTTGCAATCATCAATCAGATGATATCGCAGCGTGAGCACCCAATGCCTGGCTAGCATGCAACAGGCAGCCATGGTCAAAGCTGACGCATAGCCCAGACCTGCATGCATGGCAGAGAGACACATGGCAAAGTCGGGCTGCCAGCAAAAAGTTGCCTGTTGTTTGTGAACACAGACCTTTCCCCAACAAGAACATTTGTAACCAGAGACTAGTTCCAGACAGAGATAAAGAAGTGAAGCAGCAGGGAGAGTACGTCAGCCATTCTTGAGAGCAACTGCTCTCCACGGGAGTAGGGCATTGCAATGAACCCCAAGGGCTCCATTGTCAGAGCCCCATTGTCAGCATGCATTGTCATAACTGCCTGAAGGAAAGGACCAACACCAGCAAACATAGAGACTGAGAGAAGACCTACATCAGCCAGGTCAGCACAGACCATCTGGCCAGGCCCCAACCGCCCCTTGCGCACAGTATGCTTGGCGTTGGACAACACGTCACCCAGCACGCCGACCTCAGATGCCACATACACCATGCCATCGTCAGTCTCCCAGAAGCGGGCAGGCCGCAGGCCGTTTCTGTCCAGTCTGGCCCCAATCTTGTTGCCATCGCTGAAGACCAGCAGGGCTGGCCCGTCCCAGCCCTCCTGGAGACCCTCATAGTACTCGTAGAAGTCAATCACCTGCAGCAATGTCTCTCGTCACAAGAGGCCAGACAGCAGTGTGATGGTGGATGCGCATGACACGCATGTTGTTAGACAGCAACTCTAGACAGCAAGACTAGACTGTGCTGCTGAGCTCAGTCGCCCGGTCCAAGGCACAATTCCGCTTCATTTGCCAATAGAAAATTGCACCACCAAGCATCGATGAGCTCATTCTGCTCGTGTTGCTGAGCATGCATGCAAGGTGTGATGCAAACAAATCAGACAGCAGCATGGCTGGCAGTAGACACATGCCGTGGGTGTGGAGGAGGCATCAACACTTGCCACACCCAAAAGCCACTGATAGTCAGAGATTGTCACACTGTCTACATCAGCATATGCATGTGGACTTGCTGACTCCAGAATTGGGACGAAATTTACCTCAGGGTAGTTCCTCAGCAGGGTGGGATGGTTCTGGTAAGCCTCAGGCACCAGCATCATCAGAGTCTGGTTGGCATCCACGCCAGTGCGCACACAGTACTCAGCCAAATGGTCCAGGTTGGCAGAGTCTGACTCTGCCTGATTGCAGATGGGCAGGAACTCATCCTCTCGGCCCTCCCAGACCGGGTGGGTGAGGGAGTGCTCACGTGATGACACCCAGTTCAGATTGCCCTGCAGAGTGTTGATTTCACCTGCATGCCAGCAAAATTATCATTCGGATGAAATTCCAATGAGTGACAGAAACAATCCAAAGGAGTTGTAGTAATGTCAGCAGCTACTGCCACAGGTGATGTGATGCTGTATCTAGCTCTTGTGCATTCAGCTGCAAAGGACATTGATAATTGTCTTGACGAAATCCAACGAAGAGATGCTAGAGACCAGAAAAGCCTCAGTGTGACGGTAATGGCTTGATCTGGCTGATACATGAAGCTGCTGTGAGGTGTCCAAAAGTTGCAACAGAAAGCATTGGTGCAACAGAACTCGATTCATGACTGCAACAGCGCAGCAGCAGGAGATATCACCACAAGGAGTATCATCATCAACCATCATCAAGCTGCAGTCACAAGGCAAAGCACAGCAGTGAATATGGAGAAAAAGCTGGGATTACCATTGTGGCCCATGAACCTCATGGGCTGAGCCAAGGGCCACTTGGGAGTTGTGTTGGTGGAGAACCTCCTGTGGTACATGGCGAAGGCTGTCGTGTATGCCTCATTCTGCAAATCCTTATAGAACTTGCCCAAAGCTGCTGACTGAAGCATACCCTGAAGCACATACCAAAGCAGTCAGTGCACAGTGTCACAGGTGGTGCATGCCAGCATACATGATGTCAACAGAAGAGAAGTGCAGAACTGAGCTGTTACCACGGGACTTCCAGCTAAGCAGGTGCCATAGCGCTGTATGTACCCACATGTTTTGGTTCAAAGTGACTGCACCAGCGTTTGCGTTTCATCACAGTAAGCAATTTCCTACTAGAGAGCATGCAATGATGATGATGAGGATAATATAATGTTGCTTGTAGATCTGCTCTGGTGTCAGCTCGCACCAGCGATTGCCTACTGTGATGGTGCGAGCTTACACCAGAGCAGATCTACAAGCAACATTATGTTATCCTCATCATCATCACTGCATGCTCTCTGGTAGGGCTGCAGCAAACATATAGGTACAGAGAACAGCAACAGTGACACCACAGGTGTCAGACCGCAGTGAACCATTGCAATACCTTTTGTGACTGTTCAAACCCACCTTGTAGCAGATTGTCTTTGATGACATGGTGCAGATGTAAAAGTCTGAGAGGGGGCTCATGCCGTCCTGTTTCAGCTTGTCAAACTTTGCCTTCTCAATGACCTTGCGCAGTATGAACATCTCACGCTCAAGCTCCTCCCCTGTCGCACCTGCTGTGTGCTCCAGGAAAACCTGCATCATTGAACAGACACGCAAGTGGGCAAACAAACAGGCCTGTAGCACCTGCTGTGTGCTCCAGGAAAACCTGCATGAATGAACAGACATCCAAGTGGGCAAACAAACAGGCATGACATGGGGAGAGATGCATAAGTAATCATTTGTAACACAGTACAGATGACAGGGGCCAGATTACTAGCTTTATACAGCTGCCTGTGACTATCTGACGAGGCTGACCTGCTTGATGCGTGGCTGAGTCACACGTGCAAAGCGTCCCACAACTTCAGAGTCGACCGGAACATCACGCCATCCTACGATCTTGCACCGGCCCTCTGCTTTGACAGTGTCCTCAATGATCTGCTTTGCATCTGCCTCGTGCTTGTCATCATTAGGCAGAAAGAGCATGCCAACCCTGCGACCAGCCAATACTCATGGGAGTTTCTGGTATGATAGGCAAGGATCATAGTGGTGCGGACAAGCAGGAAGACCGCCATTCATGTATGCGCAACGGCAAGGAACACCTCTGTTGAAATGCTGTCAATATCCAAATCTGTGCATGCACAGTTCTGTTTAGGCAGGCTGTTTTGCCACAATTGCAATTAGGCCTCATGTCATGTGTTGGCTTCGGTCCTGCCTGGCACACTGACATGAGTGCATGCACAGATACACTGGTGTGTGTAATGGAAACACTGCTGGCAGCAAAAGCAAGTGATCAATTTGAATCTTACAAGGTTTGTTTGATGCATGTACACATACAGTAGATCATTTTGTGCAGTGAAACAACTGCTGGCGGCGACATTGATTGATCAGTCTGATGTTCAATTGATGCAAGCCTAGAAGTTTACCCTGAGTCCTGCTCATTGAGATCAGGGAACTCTTGCTTGAACATGTCCCAAGGGATCTGAGTCATGATTCCTGCTCCATCTCCTGAGATTTGATCAGCTGAGCATGCTCCTCTGTGCTCCATGCAAGTCAACGCAGTCACAGCCTGCGTGTTCATACATGCAAGGATAAGGTTTATGTGGTGTGCTTGGTCACAGATCAATGCCCACCGAATTTTTCTTTTGTGTATTGAATGAAGTACCCAGAAGATGCAATGGCGCAAGTGCTGGTGTTGCATACCTGGCTCAAGATCTTGTGCATTTTTTCATGCCTAAGATTGGCTATGAACCCAACCTGCAAATGACAGCTTGTCAGAAGAAGTGGTTCAGATAGGTTAAGCTTTATCTTGCAAGGTGAGTCAGTCAGCACGAGCACTACCCACCCCACAAGCGTCCCGTTCCTTCAAAAAGGTGTCTAGGTTGTAAGCTTCGCATATCTGCTGCGCTGGCTGCTCTTGACCAGACCGCATATTGGGCTGAACCGGTGCCACCTGCTGGGGAACCTGAGAGTGACTCGCCTGGAAACTCTGGGATGGAAGCATGGCGGCGGTGCCATTGACACGAACTTGACGAGCTGACGCCTGAGTTGGTGCAGCAGCCTAAAGCAACAATACAACCCGGATCGCAAAAGTTACACCATGTGGTTATCCCAAGCTTTAAGTACGAGCGCAAGGAATGACAAGCGCTAAAAAAATCCTTCGATGACTGGAAAACGTCACAGACCTTGCGTCGATCAGCCTGACGACCGCGCCGACTGGAGACTTGATTAACCAGGCCACGACAGTTGGTGTCACTTCCGCGGGCGGAGGTCGTACGCAACTCCATTCCCGCGTGTGAGGTCAATACCAGACGGCAACGATTGCCTCGCAGATGGCTGGTGAGCCTGCAGTGCTCAACAATATGTGCTCGAGCGCCTGCAACTGGCTCACGTTGCCTTTCTTTCATTGCAGTTGCATCACGTGGACCCTTTACAAGCGCAGGATCGATTGATAGACAACATCACAAACTTCTGTAGCTCGCAAAACTAGACAGTTCACAGCGCCGCGGTAAACAAGTGTCCGAGATGCAGTGGCATGTCTGGTGCTGCGCATGCTTAGGTCATGAATGTCTATTGTTGTATCGTTCGGGGATAGTCTCAAGGATCAAGACCACTTTGACCTGACAACGTGATGGTGGTAGATCAGGTGTGGGACGATGACTCGTTTGAGGAACCTTTGAAAGCCCGCAAACAACGCAAACCCCTCACAAGTCATGCTGCAGTTGTCAAACCAGCTGCTCCTGCACAGGCAAGTTCAGCAATACCTGTAAGCAGCAAGCTTTCGTCCACAGTAACAACTCATATCGCTGTAGCACCTTCAGGACCCCACCCACGCTGCAAGGGGATCAAACATACAGAGGTTCAAGGAACTGCAACATTGTGTCGAGAGGGCAGAGGCAGAGCTTGAGTCCTGTGTGCAAGTCTTATCGGTCTTCACGACACGAGCAGAACAGGGCAATCAGCTAGCAGCCAACATGCAGGTTGTTGCATATTCATGAGCAAGAAACTTTGCATTGTTGGCATTGCAACACAGAAATTATTGTCAGCTGCCTGTCTAGACAATTGTAGGCACAAGGTTGTATATTGCAGGCAGAAATGGCAAAGCTTCAGCAGGAACAGTTCCAGCTGCAAGCACAGCGCCCAATACCAGTGGAGCGCTTGCAGCTTGTGGAGATGTCCTTGACAGATTGCTCTGCAGCCTTAGCAAACCAGCTTGAGCTCCTGGCTAATATCCAGCAGGTGTTTTGAGAGCTGAAGTATGCATAAAATTGCTCTTCACGTGTTTGTCTAAGTTGGTTGACAGCACTATCGATGTGCTGAAAATATATAGATCCTCAGAGTGTCAGCTGGTCTATGCTCTTTGGTTTCTGCATGCGAGCTTTTGTGGCAGAGTGCCTAGTACAATA
>JAABUO010004818.1_pt1 | contig 15863 bp, 11 predicted proteins | sample 5559291 | NCBI WGS metagenome assembly JAABUO01 (sample SAMN10711878, study PRJNA513372) | rock metagenome | isolation source: Antarctica rocks | place: Antarctica: Victoria Land, Finger Mt sud
GCCCCATGAGGTATAGAGGCGCTCGGCCGTGTCACCGGTGCGCGTGTCCAGCGTGAGCAGGCTCCGCCCCCGTTGGCTCGCGGCGCGCTCAAGGTCGGCCATCAGCGCGCGCGCGATGCCGTGGCGACGGAAAGCGGGATGGACCAGCAGCTTGCGGACATCCGCCCGGTGGGGCTGGTTCGGCATGGTGTCGTCGTCCAGTTGCACGGTTCCCGCGATCCGTCCGCTTACGCGCGCGACTAGCAGCACGCGCGTCCCGTTCCGCACCGCCGGCAGTACCTTGTCGCGCCAGAAGGCCTCGCCGTCGTCCGCGGTAAACGGCAGCACGAAGCCGATGCTCGCCCCATCGTGGACGCAAGCGTGCAGGAGCGCGCCGAGGTCGCGCACATGGCCCGCGATGTCGTCCGCGGTGAACGGCGAGATGGTGATTTGTACGTCTTTCGTCATGCGGCCTCACACAATAAAGAGGATATATGTGGCTGCACAGTGATTAGGGGTGGCGAAAGAGCTGGGGCCCGAGAGTTGGTAGCGCAGACAGTCGCCGGGCCGCAACTCGTAGGTCCGCCCGTCGACACTGACGGCCAGTTGCCCCTCGATCAGGAGCAGATGGTGCTCCAAGCCCGACCCCGGCGGACGATCATAGGTGACGCGCGCGTCCGGCCCAAGCTCGCACTCGAGGGCCTCGGCGGCCAACGTCCGGGCGGGCGGGGACACCGAACGCCGCCGGAACCCGATGGTCTGATCTGTCCAGACCGATTGCTCGTCGCGGCGAATAAGAGGGGCGAAGTCATCCTCAACCATGCGCATCAGCCGCGACATGGTCAGGCCATAGGCCGCGCAGAGCTTGCCCAGCACGCTCGCCGTCGGGCTCACCTCCGCGTTCTCAAGCCGGGAGAGGGTGGCGCGGCTCACGTTGCTGTGCCGTGCAAGCTCGTCCAACGACCACCCGCGCTCGGCGCGCAGACCCTTGAGGCGCTGGGCAATCAGCCGGTCAAGGGAGGGAGTATTCGTGTGGGTACTTTCCATACATGAGATATTATCTCTTATTAGGGATGTCGTCAAGCCCGCCGCTGCCCGCGTTGGGTCAGAATGTCTCACACCCTCTCTACTCCTGTGCAGCGGTCGGGCTATGGCGCTGCAACCAGCGGCGAGGCTTTGCCGTAACCATCCAGGGCAAGCGTTACCCTTCGGGACGAGGCTACCCCCCCATATAAAGCGTCAGGGACGTGTAGAATAGGTGTATCCGTGCGCGTAGGGGCGACTCGGGCGTGACCGGCGGGACGTGAGTGTTGTGAACGGCGGCGGCGGCCCTGTCGCGCGATCCGCGATCGTGTGGCCTGACAGCAAGAGACGGATGGCCCGATAGCAAGAGACTCGGCCGCGCCCGCGACGCGCTTAAGCCCGCACACCGACAACAAGAGACGGAGCGATAGGAGAACCCTCATGTCCACGTCCGAACCCAATCTCGTCACTCTCCCCGGCAGCCATCGCGACCCCGTGACACGGGCGCGACGGGTTGGCCGCGCCACGCCGGAGACGCCCGTGACGCTGACGGTGCAGTTGCGGCTGCGCGACCCTGAGGGGTTGGCGGCGAAGATCGAACAGCCCGGCTACACGCCGTATACGCGCGAGGAGTTCCTGCGGCTGCACGCGCCGCGCGAGGAGGACGTCGCCGCCGTGCGCGCCTACGTCGAGGGGAACGGCCTGACCGTCACGTCGGTCGCGCCCGACCGGCGCACGCTCACCGCCACCGGTCCCGTCGCCGCCGCCGAGCGCGCCTTCCACACGGAACTGCACGCCTACGAAAGCGAGGGCGGCGAGGGCGACAGGGACAATGGGCGCGGCTTCCATGCGCGCGAGGGCACGCTGTCCGCCCCGGCGGGGGTCGCCGCGATCGTCGAGGGGGTCTTCGGACTCGACACCCGTCCTTTCGCGCGGCCCCAGTTCGTCGCGCTGCCCCGCCCGGAGGCGCAAGCCCAAATCCCCGGCCTCACCCCGCTCACCGCCCCCCAGGTCGCGCAGGCCTACAGCTTCCCCGCCGGGGACGGGGCCGGGCAGACGATCGGGATCGTCGAGCTTGGCGGCGGCTACCAGGACAGCGATCTGCAAGCGTACTTCTCCGGTCTGGGGCTGCCGACCCCACAGGTCATCGCCGTGCCGGTCAACGGCGGCGCCAATAACCCCGGCGGCGACCCGACGGGGGCCGACGGCGAGGTCGAACTCGACATCGAGGTGTCGGGGGCGATCGCCCCCGCCGCGCGCATCGTCGTGTACTTCGCCAAGGACGCCAGCGAGCAGGGCTTCCTCGACGCCGTCAACGCGGCGGTCAACGACACGACGTACAAGCCGTCCGTCGTGTCCATCAGTTGGGGCGGCCCCGAGACCGGGGCCACGCCCGCGGCGCGCCAGGCCATGGACGGCGCGTTCCAGACCGGGGCGAGCCTGGGCCAGACCTTCCTCTGCGCCGCGGGCGATAACGGGGCGAGCGATAGCCCCGCCGCGACGGCCGACACCGTCGACTATCCCGCCTCGTCCCCCTACGTCACCGGCTGCGGCGGGACCGCGCTGGCCCTCGCCAACGGCGCGATCGCGCGCGAGGTCGTCTGGAACGAGACCGGGCACGGCGCGACCGGCGGCGGGATCAGCGCGGCCTATCCGGTCCCGGCCTGGCAACAGGGTGTAACGCTGCCCCCACCCGTCGGAGCGGCGGGAACCCCCCAGAGCGGCGGCCGGGGCGTCCCCGACGTGGCGGGGAACGCCGACCCTTTCTCGGGCTACACCGTGCGGGTCGACGGCCAGACGACGCCGATCGGCGGGACGAGCGCGGTGTCGCCATTGTGGGCGGGGCTGATCTCGCGCATCAACGCCGCGGCCGGCCGCCCCAGCGGCTTCCTGAACCCGACGCTCTACGCGGCCAGGGGGACGGGCTTCCATGACATCACCGAGGGCGACAACGCCGTCCCGCCGCTCCCCGGCTATACGGCTGCTCCCGGCTGGGACGCCTGCACCGGATGGGGTTCCCCCAACGGCGCGCAACTCGCGGTGGTGCTCGCGGCGCCCACACGTAAGCCCACGGGCAAGGCATGACACGGCGGCCCGCAAGGCCTCTCCTGAACCTCGTCGCGGCGCTCGTCGTCGCCGGCGGCCTGCTCCTCCTCGACGCCGCCGGGGCGGGGCCGCTGCCGCCGCTCGGGCCGGCTTTCAACCCCGGAACGGGGGTGTGGACCGCCGCGGCCGACGCGGGGCTCCCGCGTGACGCGACGCTGCGCGTGACCGGGCTCGACAAGCCGGTGCGGGTGACGTTCGAGGCGAACGGGACGGCGCATGTCGTGGCGTCCACCGATCACGACCTGTTCTGGACGGTCGGCTACATGCACGCGCGCTTCCGCCTGTTCCAGATGGATCTGGAGCGCCGCCAGGGTGAAGGCTTGCTCTCGGAGGTTGTCGGACTCGCCGCGCTCGACTCGGATCGCTTCGAACTCCGGCTTGGTCTGGCGCGCACCGCGCGGGCCGAGTGGGACGCGCTGCCGCGCGATAGCCCCGGCCGGCTGGCCCTCACCGCCTACGCGCAGGGGGTCAACCAGCGCATCGACGAGGACGGGCGCACGGGCGCCCTGCCGCTGCTGTTCAAGATGCTGGGCTACCGGCCGTGCCCCTGGACCCCGCTCGACTCGCTGGCGGTGCAGGGCGACCTGACGCAAACGCTCGATTTCACCGACGCGCCGCTCGACTATGCCTTGCTCGTCCATGCCCTCGGCTACGCGCGCACGATGCGGTGGTTCCCGATCCTGCCGCCGAACGCGCAGCGCCCCTACGACCCGGGTCCATACGCGTCGCACGCGCCCGCCTCCATTGAATCGCAGGCGAACGCGAACGCGGCCGGCGTGAGCGCGTCCGAGGCGCGGGCCGTCGCGGCCTTGAAGGGCGGGTTGGCCGCGCTGCCGCCGTCGGCGCTGCACCACGGCTCGAACAGCAACAACTGGGCGGTCGATGGGACGAAGACGGCCTCGGGCAAACCGTTGCTGGCGGGAGACCCTCACCTCAGCCAGACCCTCCCGGCCGTGTGGTACCAACTGACGGCCGACGCGCCGGACTACCATTTCTCCGGCGTCTCGGTCCCCGGCGTCCCGGTCATTCTGATCGGGCGCAACCGGCGCATCGCCTGGAGCCTGACCAACACGCAGAACCAGGCCACACTGTTCTACGTCGAGCGCACCGACCGCGCGCGCCCCGGTCAATACTACTGGCGCGGGGCGTGGCGGCGCATGCGGCGCGCCTCGTACACTATCCCGGTCAAGGGCCATGACCCCGTTCGGCTCACCGTCGACCTCACCGTCCACGGCCCCGCCATGACCGACGACCGCGCGCCGGGGCAAACGGTCGCGGTCGATTGGATCGGGGCGCTGCCGTCGGAGGACATCGACACGATCCTCGGCATCATCCGATCCTCCACCTTTGGGGAGTTCCGCGACGCGCTGCGCGCGTGGCACGCGCCGTCGCAGAACTTCGTCTACGCGGACGATCGCGGCAACATCGGGCTCGTCTCGGCGGGCTACTATCCTATCGTCAAGGGCGGCCGCCCCTGGCTCCCGCTATCCGGTACCGGCGAGAACGACGTCGTGGGCACGATCCCCTTCGCGGACGTCCCGCAGGTCTACAACCCGCCGGGGCACATCGTCTTCTCGGCCAACCAGCGCGAAGTGGGGCCCGGCTACCCCTACTACATCGGGACGACGATGGACTTCTTCGATCCGGGCTACCGCGCCGACAGGATCTACGAGGTCCTGCACGGGCGCGGTCATCTGACCTCGGCGGACATGGAGCGCCTCCAGAACGATACCCATGACGGCCTGGCCCGTCTGATCGTGCCGCGGCTCCTCGACGCCCTGCGCGGCAAGGGTCTGACCGCGCGCGAGGCGCGGGCGCGCGCCCTCTTGCAAGGGTGGGACGGCGACATGGCGGTCGATTCCCCCGCCGCGTACATCTGGGCCACCTTCTGGTCGCGGTACCTCTACGATACCTTCCAGCCGTGGTGGAACGCCTATAGCGTCCCCTACAAGAAATTTCAGGAACTCTCCGTCGACGCGTCGATCGGACAGGCGCCGGTCTCACTGGGACAGGACCTGGAGGCGTGGACGCTCCACGATCCGGCCAACGGGGCGTTCTCTCCTCCCCACGGCGCGCGGCGAACGGCGGCGGATGTCATGGCGCGGGCGTTCGGGGACGCCGTGGCCGCGGGGACGAGGGCGCTGGGCGGCGACCCCGGCGCGTGGCGCTGGGGGAGGGTACACGCGCGCGCGTTCGAGTCACTGGCCCAGATCGCGTCTCTGGGCTACGGGCCGCGTCCGAGCGGCGGCGACCCGTGGACGGTCGACGCCGCCGACGGCGGCTACACGTCGCGCGCCGGCCCGAGCTGGCGCTTCGTGATGGACTGGGGCGCTGGCCCAAGTGGGCGGGCCGTGGGCGTCTATCCGGGCGGACAGAGCGAGAACCCCGTCTCGCCCTGGTATAAGAACGAGATCGAGGCGTGGTGGGACGGAAAGTATGTCCCCATGCTCGACGCGGCGTCCGCCCGCGCGCGCGCCGGCGCCGCCACGTGGACGTTGATCTCCTGACGTCCCGATCCGGCCCTACGCGGACGACCAGCGCGCCACGGACGACCAGCGCGCCACGGACGGCAGGCGCGCCACGGACGACCAGCGCGCCACGGACGACCGGCGCGCCATGGGGATACGGAGAAAAAGAAACCGATATGGCGCGGCGTTGGAAAGGTAGGCGGAGTCTTGGGTAGGAGGATGGGGCCGGGGCTGGCGCCCCTGGCGTGCGTGCTGGGGATCGCCGTCGTGTGGGTAGCCGCAGCGGGTGGGCTGTGGTGGATGCCCCTGCCGGTTGGGCTTGTCGTTGGGCTGATCCTGCGGGGCGGGCGCGCGATCGTCGCGGTGACGGCGCTGGCGGCGGCGCTCGGGTGGGGGCTGCCGCTGGCGGCGCGGGCGTTGAGCGCGCCCGTCGGCAAGACGGCGTCGGTCGTGGCCGGTATCCTGGGGCTGGGCGCGGGCAACGGCGCCGGCGCCGTCGTCGTCGTGGTGACGCTCGTTCTGGCGGCGCTGCTCGGGCTGGCCGGCGCCTGGGTCGGCGCCGCGCTGCGCCGGCTCGTCGTCCCTCCACGCCCCACGCTCTAGTCTTTCAGTTGACATAACCTCGTCTGATTCCGCGCTATATATCGGGGAGCCGCCAGTCGATGGGATTCTTACCGGCGGCCGCGAGGGCGGCGTTGACGGCCGAGAACGGCTTGCTGCCGAAAAAACCGGCGCGCGCGGAGAGCGGCGAGGGGTGCGCGGACGCGACGATCGTGTGGCGGCCCGTGTCTATCAGGGCGCGCTTCTTCTGGGCGAAGGTGCCCCACAGCACGAACACGACGGGGTTCTCCCGCGCGGCCGCCGCGCGGATGACGCTGTCCGTGAAGGTCTCCCAGCCCTTGCCGCGATGCGAGGCCGCGCGGTGCGCCCGCACCGTCAGCACGCTGTTGAGCAGCAGAACCCCCCGCTCGGCCCAAGGGACGAGGTACCCGTTGTTGGGGACGTGGTCCCCGATGTCCGCGTGCAGTTCCTTGAAGATGTTGACCAGCGACGGCGGCGGCTTGACGCCCGGCGACGTCGAGAAGGCGAGCCCGTGCGCCTGCCCCGCGTCGTGGTAGGGATCCTGGCCCAGGATAACGACTTTTACACTTTTGTAGGGCGTGAGGCGCAGGGCGGTGAAGACCTCCGGCTCGGGCGGGTACACGACGTGGTCGCGACACTCTTCTTCCAGGAATTTCTGTAGTTTGTGATAATACGGCTTGTCAAGTTCATCCCCGACGATGGGGCGCCACGTCTCGGGCAGCGCATCGTACATATGGGCGCGCCTCCATCCTGTTTACTCCATTTAACGGACTAATCACATTCCCCTCCTCGTACCGTACACCTATTTGGGGTAGCATACAGGTATTCTCTACGTGGGGGTAGCATACAGGTATTCTCTACGTGGGGGTAGCATACAGGTATTCTCTACGTGACGGCGTCTCAGGCGAGACGAGCGCCCTGTGATCACTCTTTAGACAGAGACGCGCCACGTGAGCGCGCGAGTTAGGTTCTTTTATGACTATACGTACACGATTGGCCAAGCCGGACGCGTGGCGAGCGCGCCCCGAGGAGCGCCAACCGGCGTGGCCCGATCGGGACGCCCTCGCGCGCGCGCTGGCGCGGCTGGCCGAGGCGCCGCCGCTCGTCTTCGCGGGCGAGGCGCGCGAGCTGCGCGCGCGGTTGGCCGATGTCGCCGAGGGCCACGCCTTCCTGCTGCAGGCCGGCGACTGCGCCGAGTCGTTCCGCGATTTCTCGGCCGCCAACATCGACGACAAGCTGCGCGTCATCCTGCAGATGTCCGCCGTCCTCACCTACGGCGGCGGCGTCCCCGTGGTCAAGGTCGGCCGCATCGCGGGGCAGTTCGCCAAGCCACGCTCGTCGCCGACCGAGCGCAACGGCGACACCGAACTGCCCTCCTTCGGCGGCCACGCCGTCAACGACGACCCCTTCACCGAGCGGGCCAGGCGGCCCGACCCCGAGCGCCTGCTGACCGCCTACTACCACTCGGCGGCGACGCTCAACCTGCTGCGCGCGCTCACGACGGGCGGCTTCGCCGATCTCTCGCAGGTCCATCGCTGGAACCAGTCGTTCGTGGCGTCGAGCGGCGCCGGTCACCGCTACGAGGCCCTGGCCGGTGAGATCGACCGGGCCATCAAGTTCATGCGCGCGTGCGGCGTCGATCTCGACCAGGACTCCTCCCTGTCGCGCGTCGACCTCTACACGAGCCACGAGGCCCTGCTGCTCGGGTACGAGGACGCGCTCACGCACGCCGACCCTTCGGGCGGCGGCAACCCTTCAGGCAACGGGAACGGGAACGGGGGCTGGTACGGGCTCTCCGCCCATATGTTATGGGTGGGTGAGCGCACGCGCCGGCCCGACAGCGCGCACGTCGCCTATCTTGCCGGGATCGATAATCCCGTCGGCTGCAAAGTCGGCCCCGACGCGCGCCCCGACGACGTCCTCGAGCTCTGCCGCGTTCTCAACCCCGCGGATGCGCCGGGGCGGCTGACGCTGATCGCGCGCATGGGCGCCCGCCGCGTCACGGAGGCGCTGCCGCCGATCGTGCGCGCGGTGCGCGACGCCGGCCACCCCGTCGTGTGGGCCTGCGATCCCATGCACGCCAACACGTTCCACGGCGCCTCGGGTCATAAGACGCGCCGCTTCGACGACGTCATCGCCGAGATCGAGGGCTTCTTCGCGGTCCACCACGCCGCCGGGACCTGGCCCGGCGGGATCCACGTCGAGATGACCGGCGACGCCGTGACCGAGTGCCTGGGCGGGAGCGACGATATCCTGGACGCCCAGCTCAGCACGAACTACACGACCATCTGCGATCCCCGCCTCAACGGCCGCCAATCGCTCGACCTGGCCTTCCGCGTCGCCGAGCTCCTGCGCGGATAGAGAAAGCCCTCTGATTCCGCGCTAGACGGGGCGGCGCGTGATGCTGAGGGTGGCGCTCGTCCCGTTGGGGCCGGGGGCGACGATCGCGGCGAACAGGCGCGTCCGCGCGTCGTAGCGTATCCGGGCCGCGCCGTACGTCGCCGCGACCGACGGCGCCGTCGCCGCGTAGCCGGACAGTGTGACCGGGCCTTCGCCGCGTGCGAAGGCGATCGTCGTGTGTACGGCGCGCCCGTCGTCGCGCAGGAGGCGGACGCGCTGCGTCCCGAGCGACGCGAATTTGCCGATGTCGCCGAGCAGGGCGATGCCCGATTGACCGACGGGCGCCACGATGTCGTAGGCCCCCTGGTAGGGTTGCGTCCGCATCACGACCTGCTGTCGCGCGTCTTGCACGGCGCCCCTATGCGCGGCATAGTCGTAGACGTACACGCGGCCGCGGGCGTAGAAGCCCAGCGAGGCCGGGGTAAAGCTCGCCGTGCTCGGGACGTCCGGGCGCGGACGGCTGTACGCGAAGACGTACGCGGCTCGCATCCCGCCCCCATGGTCGCTGTAGGCCGCGGCGACCATCGGACGGCGCGCCCCCGCGGCATCCGCGAGGTAGGTCTGGTCGATCGGGGCGATCGGAGTGTCGGGCTTGACGATGACGCCGTCCATCCGGGCCACGCGCGAGAGGTTCGCCCTATCCCTCGCCCTGTTCTTCTCCAGATCGCCCAGCCGATCGGCCAGGCCGACCATCCCCCCTGATAGCGTGGCGAGGAGCAGATTGGGCCTGCTGTCGCTGCGGACCGCGTCCGTGAACGGCCATACCCCCAGGGTTCCGGCCAGCCGCGCGTCGTAGAGAAACGGCGTCCATTTATCGTCCACCGCGCCGTTCGGGGCGAGACCGTCCTTGAAGCCGTCCTCGCTCACGCGCATGGTGTAGACGTTGCCGTAGCGGGCGCTCTGCAAGTAGTGGCGCGCCGACGGCATGCAGTATTGCATGCTCAGCCCGGCCTTGAGCATCGCGGCCGCCATCCCGTCCATGAAGGCGTTCTGGTCGCGGATAGTGTTCGCGGCGACCGCGCCGGTAGGGTCGCCGAGCCAGTCCTGCTCGTAGGTGGAGACGCCCGCGGCCCGCAGGTACCCGATGGTATCGTTCCAGAAGCGCGGATCGACCGAGACGGTGTTGGACATTTTGAATTCCCGCCTGTACGGGCTGCTCGGGTCGATCCAGCGCGCGTGCGTCACGAGCGGCAGGCCCAGGCGCCGCTGGAACGCCCGCAGTCCCTGGGGAAAGACGGCGGGGGCGGCGCGATACAGGTACGCGCCGCGGTGATCGATGACCCCTGAGATGCCCCAATCCGCCGTCGGGCCTTTGGGATACCACCAGCTGTCGAGTTGCATATAGCCGAGCGGCAGACCCAGGCGTTTGAATGCGTCCCGCACCGCCAGCAGCGTGTCGGTGTAGTCCCGCGGGTCGCGCACGCGGTAGCGGTGGCTGTCCTCCCAGGTGTAGTAGTAGGCCGCCGCGTTGTCGGTCCAGTACCCCACATACGTGAGACCTACATCGGCGTCGTTAGAGGGCCGCGCCTTGCCCTGCAGGCCGGTCATGGCGCGGCCCCACGTGTCGAAGGTCGCGTTGATCCCCCGGCCGACGGCCAGCATCGTCGTCTGCGTCAACCCCGCGGGCAGCATGCGGATCGTCGTGGTGATCCCGCTCGACAGCGCCACGCCGCCCGTCCGTGGCGTGCCGGCGACCGTGGTGGCGGCGACCATGGCGTTGGATGCCGGGGAGAACATGAACGCGTCGGCGCGCTTGTCGAACAGCAGACGGGGGCTGTCGGACGCCCCGCCGAGGCCGCCCGGGTCGAACCTGTAGTGGCCGAAGTTGCCGCTGTAGCTCAGGTAGGACAGGCCGCGCGGGTAAGTCGTGAGCGTGGGGAACGGCTCCGTGTTGGCGGACCGTTCCAGGTAGGTGACCCGAAAGAGCACGACGGGCCGCGCGGCGTAGACGCGGATGGCGCCGCGCCGCGCCGCGCCGACCCGATACTGGAACGCGACATCCTTATAGGCGCCGATGCCGTCCCGGCCTGATGTGAGCGCGATGCGCGTCAACGCATGGCCGATGTTCCCCCCGAACGTCCACGCGGGGGCGCGCGACGTGATCGTATACGCCCCCGACGGGGAGACCGCGACGGCGATCCCGGTCGCGGGCGCGGAGACGGTGGTCGATGTCTCCGGGACGGCCCCGCGTGGGACGCCGCGCGCGGAGAGGGCAACCACCGGAGCGCCGAGCGCGAGCGCGGCCAGCAGAACGCGCACGGTCTGCGCAACGTGGCCGGGAGCGGCGGCGTGCGCCGCCGCCGGCCGCCGGCCCGCCCCGATCATCGCCGCCCGCCCGCCGTGACAGGGCCGAACGAAGGGGGCGCGTCGGCCGCCGCCCCTCCCCACGAGAGATCGGGGACGGAGCCGAGCGTGAAGCGGAGCGTCGCGCCGGAGCGCAGGTCGTCGGCCGTCACCCACGTCCGCGTCTGTGGGCGGCCGTCGAGGGTCACGGATTCCACGTACGGGCGCGTCGCCCCAGCCCCTTGTCCCTCGATCGTGAAGGGGCGCGCGCCCGGAACGGACACGCGCGCGCGGGGGAAGAGCGGGCCGTGCAGCACCAAGATATTCGTTCCGGGGACCGCCGGATACAGGCCCAGGGCCGCCCACACGTACCAGGCGGACATCGTGCCCATATCGTCGTTCCCGTCGAGTCCGCCGGGGCCCGGATCGTACAACCCCGTCATGATCCTACGCACCACGGCCTGGGTGCGCCACGGCGCGCCCGCCCAGGTATAGATCCAGGGGGTGAGGATGCTCGGCTCGTTGCCCATGTAGGCGTAGGGGGCCATCGGGCCGGCGTTCAGGAGCGTGAAGAAGGAGTCCAGGCGCCGTCGAACGCGCTCGTTACCGCCCATAATATCGATCAAGCCGTGCATATCCTGGGGGACGAACCACGTGTACTGCGCCGCGTTCCCCTCGGTGAAGAGCCAGCCGCTGCTCGGGTCGAAGTTGGGGCGGAATACCCCGTCGCGCCAGCGCGGCTGGATATACCCCGTGGCCCGGTTGTAGAGGGACCGCCAGTTCTGAGAGCGCCGCAGGAAGACGGCGGCCGTCGTCGTATCGCCCAACGCCCCGGCCAATCGGGCCACGGCGAAGTCGTCCAGCGCGTACTCCAGCGTGACGGCGGCCGGCCCCGGAACCCCCCGCGCGCCCTGCGGCACGTAGCCGAGCCGGAGGTAATCGCTCAGGCCCGGACGCTCTATATAGCCGCCGGGGCCCACGCCCGGACGCGTCGCGGCGATGACCATGTGGTCCAGCGCGGAAGACGCGTCGAAACCGCGCACGCCGAAGGCATAGGCGTCCGCGATGATCGGGGCGGCCGAATCGCCGACCATCTCGTTGAGAGAGCGGTTGGCGAGGAGCCACTTGGGCAGCCAGCCGGTCTCGTGGGCGGCGCCGAGCAGGGAGCGCACCATATCGCTCGCCACGCGCGGTTCGAGCAGCGACAGGAGTTGCACCTTGCCACGATAATTGTCCCAGCCGGAGATGTTGGCGTAGCGCGTATAGTCCAGAGCGCGGTGGACGCGGTCGTCGAGACCCCGGTACGCGCCGTCGACATCGCCGAAGACGTTGGGCTCGAGGAGCGCGTGGTAGAGCGCGGTGTAGAAAACGGACGTCTGCGCCTCCGTCCCGCCGCTCACCGCGATGCGGCCGAGCAGGCCGTTCCAGGCGCTCGCCGCCCGTGCGCGCACGCCGTCGAAATCCCACCCCGGATTCTCCGCGCGCAGGTTGCGGCGCGCGCCGGCCAGGTCGACATAGGAGATACCGACCTTGGCCAGGACGACCGGGTCGCGACGCGCGTCGAAGTGAAGGACGAGTCCGGCGTGCGGCCCCGCCGCGGAGCGCGCGTTCGGGCGCAGGGTCCGCCCGTCCCACGCCGCGATGCGCCTGATGGGGCGGTTGAACAGCGCGTCGACGTAGACGGTATACGGGAAGCGGTTGTGCGAGCAAAAATCTCCGCTGGTGACCCAGCCGCGTATCTCGTCGACTCCGACGAGGTGGAGCGACGCCGTACGCGCCCCGTTGACGCTGCCGCCCCCATCGATAAACAGCGTCGCGACGGCGGTTCTGGGGTACGTGAAGCGGGCCATGCCGGTCCGCGACGTGGCCGTGAGGCGCACGTCGATGCCGGATCGCAGGCGCACGCGATAGTAGCCGGGCGACGCCTCCTCATGCGCGTGGGAGAAGCGGGCTGGGGCCGGCGGCTTGTCCTTCCCGGGCCGCTGCGTCACGGGGCCGACAGCGGGGAGGAACGGCAGGTCCTGATAGGTGGAGCAACCGGCCCCGCTGAGGTGCGTCAGGCTGAAGCCGCGCAGCGCGTCGTCGGCGTAGAGGTAGCCCCCCGGCGAATGTTGCAACGTGTCGGGGCTCCACTGCGCCATGCCGAACGGGGCGGTGGCGCCGGGGAACGTGCGGCCGTAGCGCGCCGTCCCCACGAAAGGCCGCACATAGTGCGCGGGCGTCGTCACAAGCTGGGCATGACGCACGGGCGCGGCGAACGCCACGAGTGGGCGCGGCGGCCGCGGATGGGGGGGCGGCGCGCCGGTCGGGGCCACGTTGCATCCGACCACGCACGTGACGACGAGCGTCACGGCGAGGAGCCCATGCTTGATCATGCGTACCCCGCTCCCTTGCTTTACACCGGCGCTGATAGGGGCGGGCCGTTGCGAGGCGGCCAGACCACGACCACGAGGCGTATGGTCTATCCCCCGCCGGTCGTCGCGCTGTGCGTACCGCAGAACCGCCCTCCCCCGTCCGCTACTACTTGCATACAACGTAGCACAAAATCCGTCGACATCATCGCGTTCCACGTCGATGGCGACATATCAAGTGTACGGGTTATGCGTCTAGGTGTGCCGGGCCCTCGGCAACCACGCGCCGCTTCTCCCGGCTAGCAACGCCGCCCCGGTCTTCGATCTAGTGTTTCGTCAAAGGTGTCCCTTTGCGGCGGACGTACCCCCTGGGACCGCCGGCACGCGCTTAGCCTGTCCCTTGGCGGTCCCAGGGAGCACCCCGGCAAAAGGAGCCCCCTGAGTCCGCACTAAAGTGAAGCCATGGTGGAATCTACATGCTCTCTCACGCCGATCCTGCGGGTTTCACCTTGGCGTTACTATAGGCGTGGGCGCGCGGAGGAACGCGGCAGAGGCGGAAGCCGAGTTCGACGGCCGGACCGACGCCCAGCGCGAAGGTGAGCGTCCCCAGGCCAAGCGTCCCCCAAGGAGGAAACCGGCCGTCGCCACGACGATCTCCAGGGCCGCCCGCGTCACGGCGATGCGCTGGCCGGTCACACGATGCAGGCCCAGCATCAGGCCGTCGCGCGGCCCGGCGCCGAGGGCGCCACGGATGTAGAGGCCCGAGCCGACGCCGACGAGGAGCACGCCGACGGCGTCGACGGTGAGTTGCGGCAGGAATCCGTACGGGGCGATCGCGGGGATGAGGCCGCTGCCCAGGATACGGTCGACGAAAAGGCCGATCAAAACCATGTTGAGGACTGTTCCCAGACCAGGCCGGACGCGCAGGAGTAGGTCCACGCCGATGATGACCCCGCCGGTCACGATGCTGGCTTGCCCGAAGGTGAGTGGCGTGTGCCGGCTGAGGCCCTGGTGCAGCACGTCCCAGGGGCCCAGCCCCAAACCCGAGCGCAGGTTGAGCGCGACGCCCAGGGCGAACAGGAAGAGGCCGAGCGCGACGACCACGAATTGACCGACCAACGTCATCCATGCCGCCCGTGGCGCCGCCGCTGTTCGTCCCCGACCCGCTCGATCCGCCGCCTGCTCGGCGCACTCGCTCGCCATCCACCCTCCTCGCCACCCTATCACGCCGTGCGCCGTGCCTATCGCTACGTGCGCCGTGCGCGCCTCCCCTTCAGTCTATAGGGCCGCGACCAGCCCTTCGGGGCGCACTTGGGATGCGCCGCCCTTAACAAGCATTTAACGTCAGGCTAATGTTGGCTTAACGTCGCTCGCCTATGCTAAAGCTACACGACCCCAAGGCATGACCAGGGAGCGGGGCCGTGCAAGGCCAGGAAGTCAGGCACGGATCTTGCAACCAGATCCCACAAACACTAAGATAGTGTTGGAGCGCCATCCGTCCCGGAGAGCCGGTTTCCCATCGAGCGCGACGTTCCCACCCCACTTGGGGGATTGCGTGTCAGCCCGGCGAGCAGGATACTACTGTGACCTGCCCCGAGTCGGTCGACAGTGGAGGAACGTACACATGTCGCAGAGATCTATCGCGCGCATCGCGCGCGACCATGCCGTCTATCTCCCCCAGGCGTCGCTGCCGCGCCCGGCCGCGCGCAGCCACGCCGAGCCCATCGAGAAATCGCCGGAGCATAAGCCCGCCCCCCGACCCCGGCCCAAAGCGGCGCCTTCGTCGCCTCAAGCGCGCCGGGGAGCCGAGACGACGCCGCGAGGACTCCTCGGCGCGCTGTGCCCGGCCGCCGTTCTGCTATGCGCCCTCGGCCTGACGTTCGTCGGGCTCGTCCACGGTCTGTTCTTCATGCTCCAGCGCACGCTGCTCGGCGGGACGTTGCTGATCCTCCTGCGCGAGCACGTCGGGCTCCAGAGTTACGGCACGCTGAGGAAACGCATAGGGTTAGTAACGGGGCATTGGAGCGACCACGCGCTCCTTTCGCTTTACCTACTCGCCATGTTCTTTGCCACGGCCATCGTCGCGACGCTCCTCGCCTGGGGAGCGTCGCTTCTTATTGGCGTCCTGCTGGGGTAGTAGACACCCATATGCCCCCGAACAGTCGCGCGGACGAGTGGGGGCGGCTGGAGGCCGGGTTGCGGGCGCGCCTGGACGAGCCCGGCGGGGCAGCCCTATCGTACAACGCTCTCGTGCTGCTCTGCGGTCAGATCGAGGCCGGGGACGACGCGACGTACGGCGACGCCATGTTGCTGCGCTTCGGCCAGCACACGGCCTCCGGCCTGCGCCGCCTCTACGAAGACCGCTACGGCGCCCCGACGCCCGACCCCTCCGGCGTCCTTGCCTATCAGACTCACGCCTTGCTCCAACTCGTGCGGGATCTGCAAGCGACAGCGGGTTAAGGGGATCGAAGGGCTACCACAGGCCAGTAGCCTGTCAAGGCTGAACGGGGAGGGAAGCCCTATAACGCGACGGATTGCATATACGGTACCACCCCACTAAACCGTGGAAGAGGATGCTCTATGGCACGAACGGGTCGCGTGCGGCATGCTGACGCTAGTCGTGTCTTGCTCACACGGCCAGGAGCGCAGGCGACAGGGACCCGTCCACCGT